>Ga0299906_10001108_pt1 | contig 23430 bp, 30 predicted proteins | sample RVTome_14_FD_200259 | JGI IMG/M metagenome (GOLD analysis project Ga0299906, IMG submission 200259) | Soil microbial communities from uranium-contaminated site in the Upper Colorado River Basin, Wyoming, United States - RVT145D125 (version 2) ...
AGGCGGGCGGGCGGCGTAGCGCCGCCTTCCCGCTCGGGATGCGGATGGCGGCCAGTCGCACACCGGCGCGGCCCCCTGGCTGTGGGGCATCAACGGCGCGACCTCGGTGTGCGCCTCGGTCATCGCGGTGGCGATCGCCCTCCACTGGGGCATCGCCGCGGCGTTCTGGACGGGCGTCGCGTGCTACGTCGCGGCGACGGGGGCGCTGGCCGCGATGAGCGCCGGCCTCGCCGCCGCTCCGATCGGCGTGATGGCCGCTCCGGTGCCGGCTCGGCCAGAGGTGCCCCGACGTCCAACTGGCGAAGCTAGCCGACGCGCTCGATCCGCCCCCGGTCGCTGACGAACGCGGTCAGCACCCAGCTCACCACCGAGATCACCAGCGCGCCCAGCACGGCCGTCCCCAGGCCTTCCACGTGGAAGCCGGGCACCAGCCAGGCGGTCAGCGCCAGGCAGAGGCCGTTGAGGACGAGCAGGAACAGGCCGAGCGTCACCACGGTCAGCGGCAGCGTGAGGACGACCAGCACCGGGCGGACCAGCGCGTTCACGAGGCCGAGGACCACGCCGGCCAGCAGCGCCGGCCACGCGCCCTCCAGCCGGATGCCGGGGAGCAGCGCCGCGGCCAGCGCGATGGTGGCCGCGTTCACCAGCGCGCGGACGATGAAACCCACCGGCGGCTACTGGCCGAGGGGCCGCAGCGCGTAGTCGATGGAGAGAGCGCCGGCGCCGCCGATCAGCATGGCGAGCGCCATGGCGATCAGGACGAAGTTGTATTCCCAGCCGTTGGCCTGACCGGGCTGGGTCGCCAGGAAGAAGCCGTTCTGCCAGTGGACCTTGGCGATGGCCACCAGCATGACGACGATCAGGGCCACCGCGACCGGCCGCGCCAGCACGCCCACGAGCAGCGCCAGGCCGCCGAAGCACTCGATGAAGGCGGCGATCACCGTGGCCGCCGGCGGGATCTTCAAGTACTGCTGGAAGACCTGGATCGTCGCCTTGAGGCCGTGACCGCCGAACCAGCCGAACACTTTCTGGGCGCCGTGGGCGAAGAAGACGACGCCGAGCGCCAGGCGGACGACCAGGCGCGACCAGGACGGATACGTTCCGAGCAGGAGGTCGAGGGCGTTGTCCATGGTATTCTCCGCGTGGTGAACCACGTTCGCTGCACAACCGCCCGTCGGCGGCGAGTCTACACCATTCGGGAGGCGTGGCTGCTGGCCCTGGGGATCCTGCTCGCGCCGGGCGCCGGCGCCCAGACCCCGACCGAGATCACCGTCGATCCCGTCATGGTCAAGGGCGCGGGCACGGCGGTCACCATCGTGGAATTCTCGGACTACCAGTGACCGCACTGCGCGCGCGTCCAGCGGTCGCTGGACCAGGTCCTGAAGGAGTACGACGGCCGCGTCCGGTTGATCTTCAAGGACTTCCCGCTGCCCTCGCACGCGCTGGCCCGCCCGGCCCACGAGGCGGCCCGCTGCGCCGGCGCGCTGGGGCGGTACTGGCCGTACCACGACCGCCTCTTCGAGGCGCGGCCGGCCTTCGAGCGCGACGACCTCATCCGCTACGCGGTCGAGACCGGGCTGGCACGGGAGGCGTTCACGGCATGTCTCGACGGGCGGCGGTTCGCGGCGGCGGTGGAGGCCGACGTGGCGCAGGGCCGCGCGCTCGGTGTGCGGTCCACGCCCACGTTCATCATCAACGGCCGGCGGCTGGTCGGCGCCCACCCGGTCGAGAACTTCCGCGGCGTGATCGACGAGGCGCTGCGGGCGGGCCGGTGATGGCCTTCGTGGCGGTGGCCCGCGCCGACGAGATCCCGGTCGGCCACGGCGCGTTCGTCGAGCGCCGCGGCCTGGCGCTGGCGGTGTTCAACGCCGGCGGCGGCCGCTTCTACGCGACGGGCCCGATCTGTCCGCACGAGGACGGCCCGCTGAGCGAGGGGTGGATCGAGGCCGGCGCCGTCGTGTGCCCGTGGCACGGCTTCGACTTCGACCTGGCCACCGGCCGTTGCGGCGTGGACGCCGGCCTCGCGGTGCCGGTCTATCCCGCGCGCCTCAGCGACGGCGTCGTCGAGGTCGACCTGCCGTGACGTCCCCGGCGGCGGCCGGCCTGTACGTCGCTGTGAGAGCCCGGCCACCTCGGGGGGCTTGCGCTGATCTTCCGCGATGGTAGGCTCAAGTTCCTGAGCGCCGACGTCCGGCGCGACACCGATCTCCGAGGGATGACCGTGGGAGAACGAGCCGTCAAGCACGTCAGGAAGTTCCTGGGGCAACGCCTGCGCGCGCTCCGCAAGGAGCATGGCCTGAGTCAGGAGCGTCTGGGCGACCGGGCGGGTCTGAGCGGCAAGTTCATCGGCGAGGTCGAGCGCGGCGAGAAGTCGATCTCCATCGACAGCCTCTATCACGTCGCCGTCGCCCTCGAGATCCCCTTGCGTGAGCTGACCGACGTCCGCGCCGACAAGCCGGCCGGGGTGCCGTCCGAGGAGGCGGAGAAGATCTTCGCGCTCGTCTCCGGCCGGCGGCGGCCGGAAGACCTGCGCCGGGCCTACAAGGTCCTCCAGGCGGTGTTCGGACGCGCGTCCTGATCGGCGCGCGCCCCCCCGCCGCCCCCCGCCCGCTCCACTCCTCCGCGAGGGTGCACATCCGATGACGATGGAACAGACGTGGCTGAGCATCGGTCTGCTCGGGCAAGCGCTCTTCTCGGCACGCTTCCTGGTGCAGTGGATCGCGTCCGAGCGGCGCAAGCAGAGTGTGGTGCCGGTGCAGTTCTGGTATTTCTCCGTCGGCGGCGGCCTCACGCTGCTGGCCTACGCGCTCTACCGGCAGGATCCCGTGTTCATCATCGGCCAGGGCGCCGGCCTCGTCGTGTACGCGCGCAACCTCTACTTCATCCACCGCTCGCCCCGGCGGCTGGCCGGTCACTCGGAGTGATAGAATGGCCGCACTTCCGCCCCGGAGGAGACACCACGTGGCCGCGACGCTGAACTGGACCCAGGTGCACACCCGCCCCATCCTCATGATCCCCGGCCCCACCGAGCTGCCGTGGCCGGTGATCCAGGCGCTGAACCAGCCGCCGTCCATCCAGTACGACCGCGCCTTCGACGAGAGCGTGCTGGAGCCGACGACGCTGGCGCTGCGCGAGGTGTTCCAGACGACGGGCGAGGTGATCCTCATGCCGGGCTCGGGCCGCACCGCGCTGGAATCGGGCGCGCTGTCGGTGATCGAGCCGGGGGACCGCGTGCTGGTCGTCGGGGCCGGAGTGTTCGGCGGGCTCATGCGCGAGATCATGGGCCGCGTCGGCGCCGACCTGACCGAGTTCCCGGTCGAGTGGGGCGCGCGCCTCGACCTCGACCGTTTGGCCCGCGAGGCCGAGCGCCTGCGGCCCAGGGCCATCACGCTCGTGCACAACGAGACGTCGACGGGCACCACGTATCCCGCGGCCGAGGTCGGCACGATCGCCCGCGCGACCGGCGCCCTCTTCCTGCTCGACACCGTGTCGTCCCTGGCCGGCATCGACGTCCGCACCGACGAGTGGGGCGTCGACCTCAACATGACGGGCTCCCAGAAGTGCCTGGGGGCGCCGCTGGGCCTGGCCGTGGTCTCGGTCGGTCCGCGCGCGTGGGAGGCGATGGAGCGGCGCCGGCGGCCCGCGCACTCGTACGCCTACGACCTCCTGCGCTGGAAGGAACAGTGGGTGCCGGTGTCCCGCGGCGGCAAGGTCCCGGACGGCAGCCCGCGCCGGCAGCCGGTCTCGATTCCCACGCACCTCACCGGGGCCATGCGCGCGGCCGTGCGGCTCATCCTCGAGGAGGGGCTGGACCATCGCATCCGCCGCCACGCGGTGGCGGCCGGCGCGCTGCGGGAGGGCGTGGCCGCGATGGGGCTCGAGATGTTCCCCGACGCCGCGGTCGTCTCCAACACGGTGTCGTCGATCAAGGCCCCCCGGGGCATCGACACCGGCGCCGTCGTCGCGACGATGCGCGACCGTTACGGCATCCTCATCGGCACCGGGCTCGAGAAGATCCGGACGACGACGCTGCGGATCGGCACCATGGCCCTGACCGCCAGCCCGCACCACGTGCTGCCGACGCTGTCGGCGCTGGAGCTGGCCCTGCGCGACCTCGGCTACAAGGCCGACCCGGGGGCCGGCGTGGCCGCCGCCCAGCGGGCCTTCGCGGACGCCGCCTGACATGGGGGACGCTCTCATCGCCGTCCCCGACGACTTCCCGAGCGTGTTCGACGGCTCGGCCGCTCACGAGCGCGCGAAGAAGCTCGGCGAGACGCACGTCGTCACCGCCCGCGGCGCCGACGACGAGGCCGAGCTCATCAAGCGCATCGGCCGGGCCCGGGTGGCCGTCAACATCCGCGCGCACGCCCGCTTCACCGACGGCGTCTTCGCCGCCTGCCGCGAGCTGAAGATGGTCTCGGTGTGGGGCACCGGCACCGACAACATCGACCTCGAGGCGGCCGGCCGGCGCGGCCTCACCGTCTGCAACACTCCCGGGGTCAACGCCTTCGCGGTGGCCGAGCACGCCATTGCCCTGATGCTGGCCACCGGCCGCAAGATCCCGCGCATCGACCGCGAGATGCGCGGGGGCGCGTGGCCCCGCGAGATGCTCACGCAGTGCCTCGGCAAGACCCTCGGCGTGTTCGGCACCGGCACCATCGGGGCCCGCGTCGTGACGCTGGCCCGGGCGCTCGGCATGGAGGTCCTGGCCTGGAGCGCCCGCGGCGACGAGGCGCACATCAAGAACCTGGGCGCCCGGCCGGCCGCCAAGGACGAGATCCTCCGCGAGGCCGACTTCGTCTCGCTCCATCTTCGCCTCACGCCGGAGACCCGGGGCTTCCTCACCCGCCGCGAGTTCGCGCTCATGAAGCGGACGGCGATCCTGATCAACACCGGCCGCGGCGCGCTGGCCGACCGCGACGCGCTGCTCGACGCCCTGCGCCAGGGCCGGATCGCCGGCGCCGGGCTCGACGTGTTCCACGAGGAGCCGCTCAAGGCCGACGACCCGGTGCTCGCCCTCGCCAACGTGGTCCTCTCCCCTCACAACGCCGGGCAGACGCCGGAGGTCATCCGGGATGGCCTGCTGCGGGCGGTGGCCAACGTCGAGAACTTCCTCAGGGGCGCGCCCACCGACGTGGTGGTGGCGCCGCTCCGGTAGGTCTCGGGGCGGAAGTCCGGCCGGAGCGCTCACCCGTCGCCGGGGGATCCCGTTCGAGCACGGTGCGGAGCGCCTCCGGGGAGGCGCGCACCTGCACGCCCGCCCGCTCCTCCTGCAGCAGCATGGGCGAGCGGGAGTCGCGCTCGCCCCGCCCGCGATTGGGCGCCTCCGTCATCTCTTCCAGCACCAGGTTGGCCACCCGCATCGGCACGCGGTGCTCGCGGGCCAGGGCCACGGCGAGCGTGACGTCCTTGTGGGCCAGGACTCTCGTGGCTCCTCCTCAGGACTCGCGCACCGCGTCGAGCGCCTTCCAGTCGAACTCGACGCCGTGCCCGGGGCGCTCCGGGGCGATGGCGAAGCCGGCCGCGATCGACAGCGGCGCGGCGATGAAGCGATCGAGGCCGAAGCCGTGGGCCTCGAGGTACGAGCGATTCGGCGCCGCCGCCAGCAGGTGCACGGTGACGTCGTGAGCGCCGTGCGAGGTCACCGGCAGGTTGAAGGCCTCGGCCAGGTGGCAGATCTTCACGAAGACCGTGACGCCGCCGCAGTTCGTCACGTCGGGTTCGGGGAACGTGACGCCGCCGGCCGCGATGAGCTGGCGGAACTCGTGGAGCGTGTGCAGGTTCTCGCCGGCCGCGATCGGCACCCCGCCCTCGCGGACGATGCGCGCATGGCCGGGCACGTCGTCGGGGATGGTCGGCTCCTCCAGCCACACCGGCTGCAGCTCGGCCAGCGCGCGGGCGGCGCGGATCGCCTCGTCCACGCTCCACCGCATGTTGGCGTCGACCATCAGCGGGAACTCGGGTCCCAGGTGGGCGCGCATCGCCCGCACGCGCTCGACGTCGTCCCCGAGCGACGGCCGTCCGACCTTCATCTTGATCGCGCGAAAGCCCCGGGCGAGGTTGTCGTCCGTCTGGCGGAGCAGCGCGTCGAGCGAGAAATCGAGGTCGATGCCCCCGGCGTAGCAGGGCACGCGCGGATCGAAGCCGCCCAGCATCCGCCACAGCGGCGCGCCCTGGCGCCGGGCCCGGAGGTCCCAGAGCGCGATGTCGACCGCCGAGATGGCGAGCGCCTGGGCGCCGCCGCGACCGCCGTAGTGCAGACGCCACCACATCGCCTGCCACAGCGCCTCGATGCGCTCGGCGTCGCGCCCGGCCAGCCACGGAGCCAGGTCGCGCGCCACCAGCGCGTGCACGGCGGCCCCGCCGGTGCCCACCGTGTAGGTGTAGCCGACGCCCTCGACGCCGTCGGCGTCGCGCACGCGGACGGTGACCAACTCGAAGCCCCGGATGGTCCCGTGGGTGCTGTCCGACAGGGCCACCGGGAGCGGGATCGCATAGTGGTCGGCCTGCACGCCGAGGATCGGCATCGCGCCCCTCCGGTGGGGTCGAGCATACACGCACTCGCGCCCCGGCCGCCGCCGCGCTTGACGTCCGCGCCGGTCGTCGTCTAACGTCCGGCTCACGCGGCGCGAGCGATCCCCCGCCGCGCCGGGAGAGGACCACCATGGCGACGTTTCCGACGCTCACGTACGAGGGACTGCAGGTGGGCGAGCAATTCGTCTCCGACGAGCACCTCGTCACGCCGGAGGACATCGAGGCCTACGCGTTCGCGGTCGACGACCATCACCCCTGGTTCCTCGAGGACTCGCCCTTCGGCGGCCTCATCGCCCACCCGACCCTGCTCGGCAACCAGGCGCTGTTCATGCGGCACACCCGCTACGTCGTGCGGGGCGGGCTGCACGCGCGCATGGACTTCCAGTTCCTGGAGCCCATCCGGCCGGGCGTCCGCGCGCGCTCCCGCGGCACCGTCGTCGACAAGTACGAGCGCCGCGGCAAGCCCTACATGGTCACGGAGTTCGTGACCGAGGCCGAGGACGGCACGGTGCTCGTCCGCGGACGGTTCGTCCAGATGCTCTTCCGGGATTGAGAGGACGCCATGGACACCACCACCGCCGAGGCCGTCGCCATCGGAGCCGTGCTGCCCCCGCTGGCCAAGGCGATCTCCCAGCGCCAGATCGACGCGTATTCCGGCGTGCGCCCACGCTCGATCCACACCGACGAGGCCTGGGCCCGGGCGCGGGGCTTCCGCGCCCCCCTGGCGCAGGCCATGATGTCGACCGCCTACGTGTCCGAGATGATGACCCGGCTGCTCGGCACCGGCTTCGTCAAGGGCGGCACGATGTCGCTGGCCTTCGTCAAGCCGGTCTTCGCCGGCGACCGCCTCACGGTGCACGGCGTGATCAAGGACAGGCGCGTCGAGGACGGCGTCACGCGCGTCGTCGTCGAGGTCTGGTGCCAGAACCAGGACGGCGACACCACCGCGGTGGGGACCGCCACCGGCGTGCTTTCCTCGGGCCGTTAGGCTAGGCTTGGCCGATCCGCTCGGGAGCGCCAACGGAGGGACGCGCGGCATGGCGATGTACTGGAAGGAGATCACGGTCAACTGGGGGGAATCCGACCCCTTCGGTCTCGTCTACTACCCGCGCATCGTCGCGTGGTTCAACGACACCGAGCACGAGCTGTTCCGGATCATCGGCTATCCGATCGAGCAGATGATCAAGAACGACCGCACGACGTTCGTCATGGGCGAGATCCACTTCCGGTTCATCGGCCCCGCCGCCTACGGCGACCGCATCGTGACCACCATCCACCTGGCCGAGGTCGGCGAGCACACGCTGCACTGGAACTGCAAGGCCAAGAACGCGGTCACCGGTGCCCCGGTGAGCGAGGGCCGGGCCACCCGCGTGTACGCGCGGATCAACGAGGACGGCACGCTGAAGGCGCAGCCGATCCCCGACGGCATGCTGCGCGCGCTGCGCGAGCTGGGCGACCTCAAGCACCTGCGCAGCAACAGCGGGCCGACCCGCCTGGCCGCCGAGCGCTGACGCCGCGCCGGCCCGCCGAAGCGGCCGTGGACCGCGAGTTCGACGTCATCACCTTCGACTGCTACGGGACGCTCATCGACTGGGAGGCCGGCATGATCGAGGCGTTCCGGGAGGCCGCCGCCGCCGACGGCGTGAGCCTCGACCAGGGCGCCGTGCTGCCGGCCCTCTTCGACACCCGGGGGGCCGAGGCGGAGGCGTACCGCAGCTATCGCGAGATCCTCACCGAGGCGGCGATGCGGGCCGGGGCGCACCTCGGCTGGACGCTCGGCCGCGCGCGTGCGGCTTTCTTTCCGGAGAGCCTCCCGGCCTGGAAACCCTTCCCCGATACCAACGACGCCCTCGAACGCCTGAGCGACGCGGGCTACGCGCTCGGCATCCTGTCGAACGTCGACGAGGACCTGCTGGCGGGGACGCGACGGCACCTGGCGGTGAGCTTCTCGCTGCTGGTCACCGCGCAGCAGGTTCGCTCCTACAAGCCGAACCCCGGGCACTTCACCGCGGCGCGGGACCGGATCGGCGCGCGACGCTGGCTCCACGCCGCCCAGAGCTACTTCCACGACGTGACGCCGGCCGTCGGCCTCGGCCTTCCGGTCGCCTGGATCAACCGGAAGGCCGAACGACCGACCGGCCCGGCCCGGCCGATTCGGGAATTCCGGACCCTCACGGACCTGGCCGACTGGCTCGCCTGACGAGGAGCGCCACGACTCTTGCCGGGGCCCCCGAGCGTTCGGAGGTTGGGGCGCCATGTCGGTCACCCCCGTGGTCACTCCACGATCAGGACCGCCTTGCCGGGGAAGCGTCGGGCCATCAGGTCCTGCGCGACGCGGCCGATCTCCGTCCACGGCCGCTCCAGGCTGATCTGCGGCGCGAGTTGGCCGGCGGCGACGAGGCCGGTGAGCCGCCGCAGGCCCCCGCCGGCCGGCTCGGGGCCCAGCTCCAGGAACAGGTAGAAGCCGTACAGCGTGGCGCGCCCGCCGACGAAGAACTGCCGCGCGTCGAAGGTGACCTCGCTCGAGGCCGAGACGCCGAGGGTGACGCACACGCCGCCGCGCTCCAGCGCCGCCAGCGCCGTGCCGAGCGTGCGCCCGCCGACCGACTCGATGACGAGGTCGTGCTTGGGCGCGGCGGGAATCTCGTCGCCGATGGTGACCTCGTGGGCACCCGCCTGGCGCAGGGCCGCGGCGTGCTCGGCGCTCCGGGCGCTCGCGGTCACGTGCGCGCCGGCCAGCCGCGCGAGCTGGACGGCGAAGTTGCCCACGCCGCCGGTGGCGCCGGTGACGAGGACGCGATGCGCCAGCAGCGGGCCGCGCTTGGCGAGTGCGTAGAGCGCCGTCAGGCCCGCCACCGGAAGCGTCGCCGCCTGCGAGAACGTGACCTTGTCGGGCAGCTCGGCCAGCGCGTGCGTGGCCACGGCCACCCGCTCCGCCCAGGCGCCCTCCGGCAGGAGCCCGACCACCCGCGTACCGGCGGGCGGGCCGGAGCCGTCCGCGGCTGCGCGCTCGACCGTGCCGGCCAGGTCCCAGCCCGGGCGCCACCCGGCCGCGGCCATGGTGGAGCGCCGGACCTCGCCGCGGTTGAGCGACAGGGCGCTCACGCGCACGATCGCCTCGCTCCGGTCGGGGACGGGCTCGGGCACGGGACGGAGAACGAGGCGGCCCGGCGCCTCGGGATCGACGACGACGGCACGGTTGCTGGCCATGGCTCCTCCGGCGGCGCGCAGGGTTCGATGCGGTCGACGACCGCCGCGTCGACACGATACCATCCGGAGCCATGACCGCCGGCCCCACGTGGATCAGCCAGTTCCCCGGCAACTTCGTCTGGTCGAACGCCACCCTCGTCACCAAGGGCATGGCGCCCTACGGCGCCGTCGCGCTCGGCGAGGTCGACGAGGTCTGCCGGCGGCTCCTGCCGTGCCAGGGCGAGCCCGATGCCTGGCGTGAAGAGTGGTGCGCGATGGCCCGCCGGCTGGAAGCGGTCGCCGACACGGCGGCCGCCGCGGGCCGGGAGATGACCGCCGGCAACGCTTACCTGAGGGCGGGGATGTACTACTTCACCGCGGAGCGCTTCGTGCCGCCGGGCGAGGTCAAGCGCGAGCTCGGACGCAAGGCGCTCGCCTGCCAGCACGCGGGGCTGCGGCGGCGCCATCCGAACATCGAGCCCGTCGAGGTGCCCTACGAGGGCACGACCCTCCCCGCCCTCTTCATGAAGGCGCCCGGCGCCTCCGGCCGGGCGCCGACCGTGGTGGTCTTCGACGGGATGGACAACTGCAAGGAGATGAGCGTGCTGTTCGCCGGCCTCGAGTTCGCGGCGCGCGGCCTGCACACGCTGGCCATCGACGGCCCCGGCCAGGGCGAGTCGCTCCGGCTGCGTGGGCTCAGCGCCCGCCACGACTACGAGGTGCCCGGCGCCGCCGCCTACGACTACGTTGCCGCGCGGGTGGACGTCGATCCGGTCCGCGTGGTCGTCATGGGCTACAGCTTCGGCGGCTACTACGCCGCGCGCATCGCCGCCTTCGAGCGCCGCTACGCCGCCGGCGTCGCGTTCGCCGCCCTGCACTGGGATCTCGCCGGCTGGCAGCGGGAGATCAAGCGCCGGCACGCGAGCGACCCGCGGACGACGGCCCAGTCGACGTTCCACTTCCCCTGGGTCATGGGCTGTCCCGACATGGACGCGGCGATCGAGAAGGCCGGGCGCTTCTCGCTCGCGGAGGTCGCCGCCCGGATCACCTGCCCGTTCCTCGTCGTCCACGCCGAGGACGACCAGGTGGTGCCGGTCGCCTCGGCGCGCCGGCTCTACGATGCGCTCGGGTCCACCGGCAAGCGGCTCAAGATCTTCACGGCGGCGGACGGCAGCACGTACCACGCGCAGGCGGACAACCGGCAGGTCGGCATCGACTACATCGCGGACTGGATCGAGGAGACGCTATGACGCCGAGCACGGAGCGCATTCTCACGACCCACACCGGCAGCCTGCCCCGCCCGGCCGACCTGACGGCGATGCTGGAGGCGCTGGACGCCGGGACCCCGCCCGACCCGGCGGCCTTCGAGGCGCGGGTGCGCCGTGCGGTCGACGAGGTCGTGCGCCGGCAGGTCGACGCCGGCGTCGACGTCGTCAACGACGGCGAGCAGGGCAAGGTGGGCTACTCGACCTACGTGCGTCACCGGCTCACCGGGTTCGGCGGCCGCAGCGCCGTCCCGGCCCGGGCGGACTGGGCGGACTTCCCCGAGGCGGCGGCCCGCAGCGAGCGCCGCTCGACCGTGTCGCGGCCGTCGTGCAACGGGCCCATCGACTGGCAGGACCGGACGGCCGTGCAGAAGGACGCCGCCAATCTGAGATCCGCGCTGGCCGGCGTCCAGCCGGCCGAGGCGTTCATGACGGCCGCCTCGCCGGGCGTCATCGCCCACTTCCTGCGCAACGAGCACTATCCGAGCCGCGAGGCCTACCTGGCGCGCCTGGTGGACGTCATGAAGGACGAGTACGACGCCATCCACCGGGCGGGCTTCGTGCTCCAGGTCGACTGCCCGGACCTGGCCATGAGCCGCCACCTGGCGTTCCCGGAGCTGAGCGACGCCGAATTCCTCAAGATCGCCGAGGGCAACGTCGAGGCGCTCAACCACGCGCTGCGCGACATCCCGCCCGACCGCATGCGCCTGCACCTGTGCTGGGGCAACTACGAGGGGCCTCACCATCGCGACATCCCGCTCGAGCGGATCCTGCCCATCGCGCTCAAGGCCCGGCCCCGGGCCCTGTCGTTCGAGGGCGCCAACCCGCGCCACGAACACGAGTGGATCGTGTTCCGGCAGGTGAAGCTGCCGGACGACCGGCTCATCATCCCCGGCGTGCTCGACTCCACGACCAACTTCATCGAGCACCCGGAGCTGGTGGCCCAGCGCCTCGTCCGCTACGCGGAGGTGGTGGGACGCGAGCGCGTGCTCGCCGGCAGCGACTGCGGCTTCGCGACGTTCGCGCGCTCGCCGGTGGTCGAGCCGGAGATCGCGTGGGCGAAGATCGCGTCGATGGCCGAGGGCGCCCGCCTGGCCTCCGCGCGCCTCTGGCCCGGGCGCTAGTCGCTCCCGGCTGCGCGGCGCACCAGCTCGGCCATCGTGGCGGCCGGGAGAGGGGCCTCGTTCAACAGGCCCTGGACCACGCCGGCCCGGTCGGCCGGCGGGCGGTTCTGGCTCACCTTCCACTTCCCGATCAGCCGCGCGATCGGGATCTCGAGCCCGACGATGGCGCCGAGCTGCCTGTCGATGTAGTCGGGCGGGGCGTCGGTCACCTTCCACGGATGGGGGCGCCCGGTCTCGTGTCGAGTCGTGAGCCGCTCGACGAAGGCTCGCAGCCACCTCCGGTCCTCGATGAACCGCGGCGTCCCGTGCGCGTGCACGACCGCGTAGTTCCACGTCGGCACCACCCTGCCGGTCTCCTGCTTGGTGGGATACCAGGCCGGTGAGATGTACGTCTCGGGCCCCTGGAACAGGACCAGCGCCTCCACCTCGCCCGCGCACTCCCGCCAGACCGGATTCGCGCGGGCGACGTGACCGCGCAGCGTGCCGAACGGCGCGGGGTCGGGATCGACCTCGAACGGGATGTGGTTGGCGTCGAGACCGCCCGGCGTGAGCGTGACCAGCGCGCCCAGCGGGTGGGCGCGAATCAGCGCGTGAAGCGTCTCGACCCGCGTCTCCTCGAAGTGCTTGGGCAGGTACATGGGCTCCTCAGCGCTTCCGTAGCCGCACGCGCTCGTGGACGAGCTGCCGGGCGAGACGCCGCGTGCCGTTCATGGTCCCTCCCGGGTGCCGCCCTGGTAGACTGGGGCGGGCTTCACAGCCACATACTGCACCCGACCACGACGAGGAGCGAGCAATGCGCACGTACTACGACGTCCAGTTGGGCGATCATACGGTCAAGCCGCGTGAACTGCACGGCGAGGATATCGCCCGGGCCGGCCGGTACCTGATCGCGAAGACCCTGCTCGACCTGGGCGCGGTCACCGTCGATCCCCTGTCACCGCGGAATCCGCTGATCTTCTCGGCCGGCCCCTTCGCCGGCACCAGCTTCTCCAACGCCAACCGCACGAGCGTGGGGTGCAAGAGCCCGCTCACGGGCGGGATCAAGGAGTCCAACGGCGGCGGCTCGTTCAGCTACGCGCTCGGCCAGCTGAAGACCGCCGGCTTCACGCTGCACGGCGCCTCGCCGGACTGGGTGGTCATCCACTTCAAGAAGGACGGCACCATCGACTTCGACGACGCCGCACCGTACCTCGGCAAGGGCAACTTCGAGGCGAACAGCCTGCTGCTGAAGCGCTACGGCAAGAAGGTCGCCGTCGGCCTGTGCGGACCGGTCGGCGAGTACCAGGGGCTCATCGCCGGCATCGCGTTCAGCGACAAGGACGGGCGGCCGGCGCGCCTGGCCGCCCGCGGCGGCGTGGGCGCCGTCATGGGCAGCAAGAAGGTGAAGGCCATCGTGGTCGACCTCGACCGGATCCCACCCTTCCGCGAGCCCAAGAAGGTGAACGCGGCCATCAAGGACTACTCCAAGCTGCTCCTGGCCGACGGCATCGTGACGAACTTCTACCAGAAGATCGGCACCATGGGCATGGCCGACGTGCAGAACCAGATGGGCGGACTGCCGGTGAACAACTTCAGCGCCGGCCAGCAGGTCGACATCTCGACCGGCGAGAAGTTCAAGCTGGGCGGGCAGTACATCACCGAGCTGAACAACTCCCGCGGCGGCGAGCAGACCCACGCCTGCATGCCCGGCTGCGTCATCCAGTGCAGCAACGTCTACGCCGACGCCGCCGGCAAGGAGGTCGTGTCACCGGTCGAGTACGAGACGCTGGGGCTGCTCGGCACCAACTGCGGCCTGCGCGACCCCGACGACCTCGCCCAGCTCAACCAGGTCTGCAACGACCTGGGCGTCGACACCATCGAGACCGGCGCCACGCTGGCCGTGCTCATGGAGGCGGGCCTGGGCGCCTTCGGGGACGCGAAGTTCATGGCCGACTGCCTGGCCGAGATCCGGGCCGGCTCCGCGCAGGGGCGCGTGTGGGCCCAGGGCACGGCGCGCGTCGGCGAGCATTACCGGGTCGCCCGCGTGCCCGTCATCAAGAAGCAGGCGATCAGCGCCTACGACCCCCGCGTGGTCGAGGCCACCGGCATCGCGATGATGGCCACCGCCCAGGGCGCCGACCACACGGCCGGCAACCTGCCGCGCCTGAAGACCCGCGAGATGAACCTCGACACCCTGATCGAGCAGAGCCTGGTGGCCCAGACGAACACGGCGGCGACCGACTCGCTCGGCCTCTGCATCTTCGGCCGCAGCGTCACCGAGCCCAACGTCGAGTTCATCATCAATGCCATCAACGCCGCCTGCGGCACCACCCTGACCAGGGAGTTCTTTTCCGCCCTCGGCCGCGAGACCCTGAAGCTAGAGGCGGAGTTCAACCGCCGGGCCGGCTTCACCGAGAAGGACGACGAGCTGCCGGCCTTCTTCTACGCGGAGGCGCTGCCCCCGACGAACCACGTCGCCCGCTTCCACGGGGCCGACGTCCATCGCATGTACGAGCGCCTGCCGGCCTGAGCCGCTCGCGACGTCCGCCGAGGACGGACAGGGTGAGATGCGCCCCACCTCGAGAATCAGAAGTACTCGAAGGTCCCCGGCTCGCGGGCCATCGACAGCCGGACCTGCGCCATGAAGACCAGGTAGGGATGCGCGCCCAGCGCGACGAGGCGGTCACGGTCGGCGGCCACGAGCCCGGCGCGCGCCTCCGCATCGAGGCCGGCCTCGCGCAGGGCGGCTTCGGGATCCGCCAGGTAGCGGTCACGGACGCCCGTGTCGGACTTCAGCGCGTACAGGAAGCGGTTGAGCGGATAGGCCGCGGCGGGCGGGAAGAAATAGTGCGCGTCCATGCTCACACCGGCCACGCCACCACGGCGTTGCCGTGGTGCCAGGACGGCTCGTAGCAGAGCACCTCGGCGCGGGCGGCGCCGAGCGCGCCCAGCAGCGTGATCCAGGTGCGCAGCTCGACGTTGCCCGCCTTGTCCAGCTCCTCGCCGGTCAGACGCGCGGTCTCGGCGCCGCGGCCCTCGGCCAGGGAGGCCAGGAGCGCGCGGTCGAAATCGTAATCGGGCGAGCCGTAGCGGTCCGTCCCCGGGAAGTGCGAGAGCCCGCCGGAGGCGACGAGCGCGATCCGCTCGGCGCGCGCGTCCAGGATGCGCCCCAGGGCCTGGCCCCAGGCGTGGCAGCGGCGCGGGGACGGCTGGGGCGGCAGGTAGACGTTCACGTAGAGCGGCACGATGGGCGGCGCGGGCTCGGGCATCGTGAAGTGCAGCGGGACGTAGAAGGCGTAGTCGAGCGGCACGTCCTGCGAGTACGTGAGGTCGAAGCCGGCCTCGATCCCCTGCTCGACGATGGCACGGGCCAGGGGCTCGTGGACGTCGAAGGCGTAGCGATAGCGCCCGAATTCCCCCGAGGCCTTGCGGCCCACGAACACCGCCAGCGCCGGCACCGCGTTCAGGAAGAAGCCCTCGATGTGATCCCCGCCGATGACCGCCACGACGTCCGGCCGCGCGGCGGCGAGCCGGCGCTTCACCTCGGCGTAGGCCGCGTGCACGCGCAGGACGAGGTCGCGGTCTTCGGTGGCCGGGCGGACGAGCAATTGCGGAGTATGCGGCAGCGCGAAGGCGGCCACCAGCGGCATGGCCCGAAGAATACCTCAGCTCGGCCGGCGGCCGGCGCGATACCAGTCGGCGATCCCCTCGCCGGTCGTGAACCACACGCCGCGCTTCGCGCGCATGTAGTCGTAGACGGCCTCGAAGTACTTGATGCGGTGGGGCACGCCGTGGATGTAGGGGTGCACGGCGATGGCCATCACGCGCGGGTTCTTCGCCCCCTCGGCGTACAGGCGATCGAACTGGTCCCGGCAGCGCTGCCCCCACGCGCCCGATTCGTGGTGCTGGATGACCATCATGGGGATGTCGTTCAGCTCGAGGGTGTAGGGCACCGAGACGAGCGGGCCGCGCGCCGTGCGGATCTCGTACGGTTGATCGTCGTTGACCCAGTCGGAGACGTACTCGATGCCCGCCTCGGCCAGGTAGTCGAGCGTCTCCCACGTCTCCGTCAGGCCCGGCCCCAGCCAGCCTCTCGGCTTCCGGCCCGTGAACTTCGTGAGGACGTCCACGGCCTCTCGGATCGCCGCTCGCTGATCCGGCAGCAGGTGCATCGCCCCCTGGCGCACGCCGTGGCCCATGAACTCCCAGCCGGCCTCGAGCATCGCCCGCGCCACCCGCGGGTAGGACTGGCACACGCCGGCATTGACCGCGGTCGTCGCCGTGAGCTTGCGCTGCTGCAGCGCCGCGAGGAGCCGCCAGAACCCCACGCGCATGCCGTACTCGTGCCACGCCCAGTTCGGCACGTCGGGCGTGGTGGCAACGCCCTGGGGCGCCATGAGGTACTGGCGCGCCATCGGCTTCTCGATGTCCCACTCCTCCACGTTGACGATGGTCCACACGGCGATGCGGGCGCCCCGCGGCAGCTTCCAGCGGGGGCGGTCGACGATGGCCGAGTAGTCGAAGCGCTCGGGGGGCAGTCTCATGGCGCGGTTATAGTACAATCTCGCCCCGTGACCAAGCCGGTCGCCGTCGATATCCACGCCCACTACGTTCCCGAGCGATTCCTGGCGATCGTCGACGACGCCGGCCAGGCGTCCGGCGCCCGCGTGGACCGGAGCAGCCCCGCCGGCCCCGTCATCGAGCTGAAGGGCTCGCGGACGGTGCCGCTGGACGCCACGTACTGGGACCTCGATCGCCGCGTCAAGGCGATGGACCGGGCGGGGGTGGACGTGCACGCGCTGTCGCTGACGGCGCCGATGGTGTACTTCGCCGACGGGCCGGTGGGCGCGCGCCTCGCCCGCGCGGTCAACGACGCCATGGACGCGGCGCACACCGCCTACCCCGAGCGCTTCGTCGGCTGCGCGACGCTGCCGATGCAGGATCCGAAGCTGGCGCTCGACGAGCTGGAGCGCGTCGGGCGCCTGGGCGGCATCCGCGCCGTCTACCTCGGGACCAACGTCAGCGGCCGGGACCTGTCCGAGCCGGACTTCGCGCCGATCTTCGCGCGGTGCGAGGCGCTGCGCCTGCCCGTGCTGCTGCATCCCCTGACCGTGATCGGGGCCGCCCGGCTCGCGAAGTTCTACCTGAACAACTTCCTCGGCAACCCCTTCGACACCGCGGTCGCCGCCGCCCACCTCGTCTTCGGCGGCGTGCTCGACCGTCACCCCCGGCTGGAGGTCTGCCTGCCGCACGCCGGCGGCGCCCTGCCCTACCTGGTGGGGCGGCTGACCCACGGGCAGCGGGTGCGGCCGGAGACGAAGGGCGTGGCCCGGCGACCGTTCGAGCGCTACCTGCGCCGCTTCACCTACGACACGATCACCCACTCGCCGGCGCTGCTGAAGTTCCTGATCGACACGGTCGGCGCCGACCGGGTGATGCTGGGCAGCGACTACTGCTTCGACATGGGCTACACCCGCCCCGTCGACGCGTCACCAGACGCCTCCGCCTCGGCCGGACCGACCAGCGCCGCATCCTCGGCGCCACCGCCGCCCGCCTGCTCAAGCTCGGTTGAGGACCGGCGGCATGGACGCGCCGGAGTCGCGCCAGCCGGGCGTGGCCGGACGCGTCACCTGACGCTGGAAGGCACGTCGGTCCAGCGGTACGCGATCACGTAGCCGTCCACGCGGGCGCCGGTGGCAGCGACGCAGTAGCACGGCTGACCGGGCGGGGTGAGGTTGGCCACCCGGCAGTGGCCGAGCTTCGTCGTACACGCGCGCTCCAGCGTGTGGGGCGACTGGGTGGGGGTCTGGTGCCGAAAGTCGTCCTTGCTGATGTCGCCGGTGGAGAGACCGCCGCCGGGAGTGACGATGCCGCCGCCCAGCAGGACCACGATCAATGCGACGCGGGCTCGCATGCCCGAGTCTAGCGCATCCCCGGCGAGGCAGGTGAGTGCCCTTTCACATCCGGTCGGCGAAGTGAAACGGGACAGGCCGCCGGACCTGGAAGGACTCGACCTCGCCGCGGCTCACCCGCGCGCCAGCTCGGTGATGACGACCGCCAGGTCCTCGCCGCCGTGGCCGGCGGCCTGGGCCGCGGCGTAGAGCCGCTCGGCGACGTCGGTGAGGGGCAGGCGGGCGCCGACGACGCCGCCGGCCTCCTGGATGAGGTGGAGGTCCTTCATGAAGAGGTCGAGCTTCATCTGGGCGGGGAACTCGCCGCCGACCATCATGGGCCCGCGCACCTCGAGCATCCGCGAGGTCGCCGCGCCGATCCTGAGCACGTCGAGGACCATCCGGGGATCGAGGCCGCCCCGCCGGGCCATGGTCAGCGCCTCGGCCACCGCGGCGCTGTTGAGCGCGACCAGCAGGTTGGCGACGAGCTTGAGCAGCATGGCCTGCCCGGCGGCGCCGATGTGCACGGCGCCGGGCAGAACCGACTCCAGCAGCGGGCGCCAGCGCTCGTAGGCCGCGCGGTCGCCGCCGACGAAGATGACACCGTGGCCCCTGGCCACCATGCCGCTGGTGCCGCTGATCGGGCAGTCGAGGAACACGAGACCTCGCGCCGCCGCTTCTCGGGCGAGGCGCTCGGTGAGCGCGGGCGAGATCGTGCTCATCTGGAAGACCGTCAGGCCCGACCGCGCGCCGGCCACGATACCGTCGTTGCCGAGGATCGCCTGCTCGACGGCGGCCAGCGAGGGCAGGAGCGTGCACACGGCCTCCGAGCCACGGGCGACGTCGGCCGCCGACTTGGCCGGCGTGCCGCCGAGCGCGGCCAGGCGGTCCAGGCAGGCGGGGTCGATGTCGTAGCCCACGACCGCGTGGCCGGCGTCCCGCAGCCGGGACGCCACGGCGTGGCCGAGCAGGCCGACCCCGACGATCCCGATCGTGGCCATCAGATCATCGACCGGCGAACCCCGCCCAGAGCCCGTGCAGCAGGTCGAGCGCCGGCGCCGGCAGCGGCCCCCGCTCGACCGCCGCGATCGCCGTCTCCAGCTGCTCGAGGGTGGAATAGCCGACCAGCACGGTCGAGACAGCATTGCTCGCCAGCGAGAAGCGAATCGAGGCTTCCACCAGGCTGTCGGCGTAGCCCTTGTCGACGACGGGCCGCAGCCGGGTGGCGTGCTCCACGTCGGTGGCGTAGTCGGGCCCGGACGCGATCGGCGCCACCTGGGGCATGGCCACCGCGTGGCGCTGCACGACGCCGCTCAGCGCGCCGGCGGCCAGCACGCGAATGTTGATGACGCCCACGCCGCGCTGCCGCGCGCGCTCGGCCAGCCGCTCGAAGTCCTGGGCCGGGAAGCCGGCGGGGACGGCGACGGCGGCGCTGGGGTTGAGGAGGTTGAGGCAGACCTGGGCGGTGTCGACGGCGCCGGTGTCGATCACCTTCAGGACGGCCGCGGTGTCGCCGAGCGCGGTGATGCCCGCGAACCGGAGCTTGCCCCGGCGCCGCAAGCCCTCCAGCGCCGGCACCACCTCGTCCAGCACCCGGGCCGCCGGCAGCCCGCGGCCGGGCGCCGGCGCGCCGTCCTCGCGCACGATCAGGTTGTGCAGCTGCAGGAGGTCGACGCTGTCCATGCCGAGCCGCTCGAGGCTCGCGTCGAGCGAGCGGGCGATGGCGCCCGCCGTGTCGCGCTCGCCCGGATCGACGCGGAACTTGGTCCCCACGTGGGGGCGCAGGCCGAGCGCCTTGAGCGTGCGCCCGAGGTTGCGCTCGGACTCGCCGCCGCCGTACGAGGCCGCGGTGTCGAAGTAGTTGATGCCGGCCTCGACGGCCCTCGCCACCGCCCGCTCCCGCTCGGCCGGCGTGCCGCGGACGATCAGTCCGCCCACGTCGCCACACCCGAATCCCAGCGCGGACACGCGCAATCCCGAACGGCCCAGCGGTCGCAGTTCCATCGCTCGCCTCCCGGCGCCCGCATACTACAACGGATGCCTTGACGGCCGCGCACCGGCGCGGATAGCCTGATGCCCGCCATGACCACCACCTTCGACTTCGACCGTGTCGTCGACCGCCGCCACACCGACAGCAACAAGTGGCGCAAGTTCCCGCCCGACGTCCTGCCGCTGTGGGTCGCCGACATGGACTTCCCCTCGCCGCCGGCCGTCGTGCAGGCGCTGCGCGCCCGCGTCGAGCACGGCTTCTTCGGCTACCTGGCCGAGCCCAACGACCTGCCCGAGGTCGTCGCCGACCGGGTCGCCAAGCGCTACGGCTGGCGGGTGAGCCCGGAGGCGGTCGTGACGCTGCCCGGCGTGATCGCGGGCTTCAACCAGGCGCTCCGGGGCCTGACGGCGCCGGGCGAGGGCCTGCTCATCCAGACTCCGGTGTATCCGCCGATCCTGCGCTCGGCCTTCAATCACGGGTTGCGCCGCGACGAGCATGCGCTCATGCGCGGCCCCGACGGCCGGTACACGGTGGATCTGGAGGCGTTCGCGGCGGCCGTCCGCCACGACAGCCGGGCCTTCCTGCTCTGCAACCCGCACAACCCGGTGGGCCGGCTGTTCGGGCGCGCCGAGCTCGAGGGCCTCGCCGGCGCCTGCCTGCGCCGCGATCTCTGGATCATCGCCGACGAGATCCACTGCGACCTGCTCCTCGACGGCCGCCAGCACGTGCCGATCGCCTCGCTGGCGCCGGAGGTCGAGGCCCGCACGATCACGCTGATGGCGCCCAGCAAGACGTTCAATCTGCCCGGGCTCAAGTGCGCCGTCGCCATCGTCCCCGACGCGGCGCTGCGCGCGCGGTTCGTGGCCGCCGCCGCCGACCTGGTCCCGAAGATCGGCGTGCTCGGCTACACCGGCGCCGTCGCCGCCTACCGCGAGGGCGACGCCTGGCTCGAGGCCCTGCTCCGCTACCTCGCGGCCAACCGCGACTTCCTGGTGCAGCAGGTGCGCGCGACGCTGCCGGGCGTGGCGGTCTGGCCGCCCGAGGCCACCTACCTGGCGTGGCTGGACTGCCGCGGCGCCGGGATCCCCGGTGACGACCCTCACACGTTCTTCCTGGAGCGTGGCAAGGTCGCGCTCAACGACGGCCGGACGTTCGGCCCGGGCGGCGGCGGCTTCGTCCGATTGAACTTCGCCTGCCCGCGCCCGCTCCTCGCCGAGGGCCTGGACCGGATGGCGCGGGCGCTGGCGGCGCGCTGAGCGATCGCTCCGAGGAGACGGCATGAAGCGCTACATCGATCTCTCCGTCACCGTCGACGACACCACGCTGAGCCCGCCGTCGACCAACATGCGGCTCGACATCACGCCGCACCGGCGGGGCCCCGGCTTCTGGCAGGTGTCGAGCGTGAGCCAGAGCCTGCACACCGGCGCCCACATCGACTCGCCGCTGCACGTGTTCAGGGACGGCATCACCACCGCCGAGATCGCGCTCGACCAGGTGATGGGCGAGGCGCTGGTGATCGACCTCTCGTTCGCCGGCGCCAATCACGAGATCACGATCGACGACCTCAAGCGGGGCGGCGCCGACCAGGTGAGACCGGGGGACATCGTCCTGCTCCGCACCGGCTGGACCGACACGATGTACGGCACCTGGCCCGACTACTTCACCCAGTCCCCGTACTTTCCCCCCGCGTCGGCCGAGTGGCTGGTGGCCAGAGGGCCCAAGAACATCGGCTTCGACTTCTTCGAGGAGTACTGTGCCCGCCTGCCCGACTTCTCCTCGGAAGATTTCCCGATGCACCGGGTGATCCTCGGCGCCGGCGTCGTGATCATGGAGGGCCTCACCAACCTCGGCGCCCTGCCCCGCCGCCGGGTCGATTTCGCGGCGCCGTTCTACAAGATCGCCAAGACCGAGGGCGCGCCCGCGCGCTTCTTCGCCATGGTGGACTGAGGCCATGCCACGCGGCGCGCTCGTCCCGGCGCTGCTCGTCCTGCTCGTCCTCCCGTCCCTCGCCGGGGCGGCGCCGCCCCCCGACGCCTGGCTCGAGGGCTACGCGACCGCCGTCCTCGAGCGCGAGGTCGGGCTGACGGTCCCCTCGCTGCGCGCGACGCAGGGCATCATCACGCTGACCGCCAGCGACGTCCCCGTCCCCGACCGGCCGCGGGTGGTCGCCGCGCTCCAGGCGATCCGCGGCGTCACCCGCGTGGAGCTCGTCGGCGGCCCGCCCCCGGCACCGCGCGCCGAGGGCGAGACGCGCCCGCCGATCGTGCTCGCCGAGTGGCAGACCGGCCTCCTGCCGGGCGGCACGCTGTTCCGGCGGCTGATCGCCGATCCCCGCTGGCCGCACTTCGCGGCGTCCTACCAGCGCTACCTGCACGACCGCCAGCTGCGGGACGTCGGCGCCGTGTCGTTCGGCGAGACGTTCACGCTGCTGCGTGACCGGCTCGGGCCGGCCTGGTGGGAGGTCGGCATCCAGGCCGGCGTCTTCGCGGTGTTCGATCTCGACGCCGAATCCCGGGACCTCGTGAACGCCGACTATCTGGTCGGCGTGCCCCTGAGCGCCCGCTACGGGGACTGGTCGGCGATTTTTCGCGTCTTCCACCAGAGCAGCCATCTCGGCGACGAGTTCCTCCTGCGCACGCAGCCGGAGCGGATCAATCTCAGCTACGAGAGCGTCGACCTGCGGCTGTCCTACGAGTTCGGCGACGTGCTGCGCCTCTACGCCGGCGGGGGCTACCTGTTCAACCAGGAGCCGGCCAGCCTCGATCCGTGGTCGCTCCAGTACGGCGCCGAGCTCATCGGCCCGTGGCCGCCGCGCGACGCCGGCTGGCGGCCGATCGCCGCCGTCGATCTGCAGCATCGCGAGGAGAACGCCTGGTCGCTGGACTTCTCGCTCCGGGCCGGCATCCAGCTCGACGGCGTGCTCGTCACGCGCCATCTCCAGATCCTGCTGGAGTACTTCAAGGGCCGGTCGCCCAACGGGCAGTTCTACAAGGACAAGATCGAGTATCTCGGCCTGGGCGCACACTTCCACTTCTGAGGAGACCAGATGCGGATCGTCTTCCCCGACGGTGCCGGGTGCGTGCAAGACCCCTCGGAGCTGGCGCCCCTGCGCAAGCTCGGCGAGGTCGATTTCTACGACGGGGTCCCGCGGGACAAGGCCGAGCTGATCACCCGCCTGCGCCCGGCCGAGGCCGTGGTCCTCGACTACTCGGAGATGGACGCCGAGGTCCTGCGCGCCTGCGACCGCCTGCGCTTCGTCAGCTTCCTCGGCATCGGCTACAACAGCTGCATCGACGTGGCCGAGGCCACGCGCCGCGGCGTGGCCGTCGCCTACACGCCGGACTACGGCGCCACCTCGGTGGCCGAGCACGCGCTGGCCATGATCCTGGCGCTCACCCGGCACATCGGCCCGGCGTTCGTGAGCGCCCGGGCGGGCGCCTGGGAGCCCGGGCGGTTCA
>Ga0299906_10001110_pt1 | contig 23398 bp, 14 predicted proteins | sample RVTome_14_FD_200259 | JGI IMG/M metagenome (GOLD analysis project Ga0299906, IMG submission 200259) | Soil microbial communities from uranium-contaminated site in the Upper Colorado River Basin, Wyoming, United States - RVT145D125 (version 2) ...
TTCGCGTCGCGGGGGCTCTGGTCGGGGTACGTCAGCCGCGCGTACTGCCCGAAGAGCGTGAACTGCTGGCTCGGGCTGAAGTTGTAGAGCCACTGGACCGTCCCGCCGACCGAGTCGCGGTAGGCCGCGTAGTCCACCCAGAATCGCTGCACCTGCCCGATGGCGAGCACCTGGTTGTTGCCGCTTGCCCAGCGGACGCCCGCGCTGGCGTCGACCTGGCCGGTGTCGAACCCGTCGACGTCGAAGTTGTACTTGCCGGCGTAGCTCGCTGCGCCGATGAGGTACCACTGGTCGGACAGCCCGTGGCTCAGCGAGACGCCGGTGCCGAGCCCGCCGAACCACGACGAAGTTCGGACCCCAAGGGGGTTCAGGGTCGCGACGGTGCCGCCGAACGCCGGGATCGCGACCGCGCTTCTCCCGGTCGCGCTGTTGACGTTGGAGTCCCAGCCCCCAGTCGCCTCGATGTAGGCGCGCACCTCGGTGCGCTGGGGCTCGAGCGCCGACAGGTAGCGGTTGATCGTCTCGCGCGCCTCCGGCGGCGGGCTCTGGGCGCGGACCGACTCGAACTCGCGCCGCGCCGTCTGGCGCTCGCCGAGCACGAAGTAGGCGCGGGCGATCTCCGCCCGCGCCTGGAGGAAGTTGGGGTTGACCGCCAGGACCCGCTCGAGCGCGAACACCGCCTGCTGGGGATCCCCGGCATCGAGCGCCGCGATGCCCAGGAAATAGTCGTACTCGATCTCGCCGGCGCGCTGCGATTGGAGCGGCAGCAGCAGCGCATAGGCCGCCTTCGGATTCCGCGCTTCGAGCAGTTTCCTTGCTTGATCAATCACTTGATCGGCGATCGCCGAGCTCGCCGCGCCGAGCCACAGCAGACCGACGAACGCCAGCCGGACCCTCCCGACGAGCCGCATCCCCTCCCTCCGATCAAAGGGTTATCGACGAATCTTAATACGAGGATTCAGGATTCTTCAATCGCGCGCCTGGGCGAGAACGGAAGTCTGTCCTCTCCGGCGGGAACCGGGCGGCCTGGGTGCCCGGAGCCGGGCGGAGCCTAGCCGGCGAAGAACTCGCGGACCTTCTCCACCCAGGACTTGGCGCGCGGATTGTGGCGGTCGCCGTTCTTCTGGGTGATGGTGTCGAACTCGCGCAGCAGCTCCTTCTGGCGCTCGGTCAGGTTCACCGGCGTCTCGATGACGACGTGGCAGAAGAGGTCACCGGGCGCGTGGCTGCGCACGCCCTTGATCCCCTTGCCGCGCAGGCGGAAGGTCTTGCCGCTCTGGGTCTCGGCCGGGACCCGGATCTTGGCGCTGCTGTCGAGCGTGGGGAGGTCGATCTCCCCGCCGAGCGCGGCGGTCGCGAAGCTGACCGGCATCTCGCAGTGCAGGTCGTCGTGGTTGCGCTGGAAGATCGGATGCGGCTTGAGACGGAGCTGGACGTAAAGGTCGCCCGGAGGCCCGCCGTTCACGCCGGGCTCGCCCTCGCCGGCGAGCCGGATCCGATCCCCTTCGTCGACGCCCGCGGGGATCTTGACGGAGAGCGTCTTGTGGGTCTTCAGCCGGCCGGCGCCGCTGCAGGCCGGGCAGGGCTCGGGAACGACCTTGCCCGTGCCGTGGCAGCGGGGACAGGTCTGCTGGAGCGAGAAGAACCCCTGCTGCATCCGGACCTGGCCCTGGCCGGCGCAGGTCGGGCAGGTCTGCGGCTTCGTGCCGGGCTTCGCCCCGGAGCCCTGGCAGGTCGCGCAATCCTCGAACGTCGGGATCCGGATCTTCGCTTCGGTACCGTGCGCCGCCTGCTCGAGGGCGATCTCGAGGTTGTAGCGCAGGTCCGCGCCGCGGTAGACCGACGACCGGGTCCGCCCGGCCCCGAAGATGTCGCTGAAGATGTCGCCGAACGCCTCGGAGAAGGTGCCGAAGCCCGCGCCGGCGCCCGCGCCCACGGCCGGGTCCACCCCGGCGTGGCCGTAGCGATCGTAGGCCGCGCGCTTCGGCGCGTCGGTCAGCACCTCGTAGGCTTCCTTCGCCTCCTTGAAGTGCTCCTCGGCCTTCGGGTTGTCCGGATTGCGGTCCGGGTGCCACTTCATGGCGAGCTTGCGATAGGCCTTCTTGACGGCCTCCTCGTCGGCATCGCGATTGACGCCGAGCACTTCGTAGTAGTCCCGCTTCGCCATTCCGTACCGCTGTCCCCGCCCCAGATAGCATGCGGCCGAGTTAAGTGGACGGTTTCATCGTCCGCTTCAACTCGGCCCGATATCCCGTCACGGGACGTGACGGGATATCACTTCTTGTCTTTGACTTCCGTGAACTCTGCGTCGACGACGTTCTCGTCGGCTTTCTTGCCGCCGCCCGACTGTTCGCGCTCGCGGGGCTCGCCCCCGGCCGCGGCGCCCTGCGCCGCCTGCGCCTCGGCGTGCATCCGCTCGCCCAGCTTCTGCGCGGCCTTCGCCAAGGCCTCGGTCTTCGCCTCGATTCGCGCCTTGTCGTCGCCCTTGATCGCCTCCTCCAGCTCCTTCGCCGCGGCCTCGATCTTCGAGCGCTCGTCAGCCTGGACCTTGTCGCCGAACTCGGCGAGCGACTTCTTCACGGAGTGCGCCAGGGCGTCCGCCTGGTTGCGCGCGGTGACGAGCTCGAGTGTCTTCTTGTCCTCGGCCGCGTGGGCTGCGGCGTCCTTCACCATCCGCTGGATCTCCTCCTCCGAGAGCCCGGAGTTCGCCTTGATGGTGATCTTGTTCTCTTTGCCGGTCGCCTTGTCCTTGGCCGACACGTGCAGGATCCCGTTCGCGTCGATGTCGAACGTCACTTCGATCTGCGGCATGCCGCGCGGCGACGGCGGGATGCCCTCGAGGTTGAACTGGCCGAGGCTCTTGTTGCCGGCCGCCATGTCGCGCTCGCCCTGCATGACGTGGATCGTCACCGCCGACTGGTTGTCGTCCGCGGTCGAGAAGACCTGCTGCGCCTTGGTCGGAATGGTGGTGTTCTTCTGGATGAGCTTGGTCATCACGCCGCCGAGCGTCTCGATGCCGAGCGAGAGCGGCGTGACGTCGAGCAGCAGCACGTCCTTCACTTCGCCCTGGAGGACGCCGGCCTGGATGGCCGCGCCGATCGCGACCGCCTCGTCGGGGTTCACGTCCTTGCGCGGCTCCTTGCCGAAGAGCTCCTTGACCGTGTCCTGGACCTTCGGCATGCGCGTCTGGCCGCCGACGAGGATCACGTCGTCGATCTCCGTCACCTTCACGCCCGCGTCCTTGATCGCGATGCGGCAGGGCTCGATCGTCTTCTGGATGAGCTCGTCGACCAGGCTCTCGAACTTGGCGCGCGTGATCTTCATCGTCAGGTGCTTGGGCCCCGACGCGTCGGCGGTGACGTACGGCAGGTTGATCTCGGTCTGCTGCGTCGAGGAGAGCTCGATCTTCGCTTTCTCGGCCGCCTCCTTGAGGCGCTGCAGCGCGAGGACGTCCTTTGCCAGATCGACGCCCTGGTCCTTCTTGAACTCGGCGATGATGTAATCGATGAGCCGCTGGTCGAAGTCCTCGCCCCCCAGGAAGGTATCGCCGTTCGTGGCGAGCACCTCGAACTGCTTCTCGCCGTCGACGTCGGCAATCTCGATGATCGAGATGTCGAACGTGCCGCCGCCGAGGTCGTAGACGGCGATCTTCATGTCCTTGCGGCCGGCCTTGTCGAGGCCGAAGGCGAGCGCGGCGGCGGTCGGCTCGTTGATGATCCGCTTGACCTCGAGGCCCGCGATCCGGCCGGCGTCCTTGGTGGCCTGACGCTGCGAGTCGTTGAAGTAGGCGGGGACCGTGATCACCGCCTCGTCGACCGTCTCGCCGAGGTAGTCCTCGGCGGTCTTCTTCATCTTGCGCAGGATCTGCGCCGAGACCTCCTGCGGCGCGATCTTCTTGCCGCGGACCTCGATCCAGGCGTCGCCGTTGTCGGCCTTGGCGATCCGGTACGGCATCAGGGCGATGTCCTTCTGGACCTCCTTGTCCTCGAAGCGGCGGCCGATGAGGCGCTTCACCGCATAGACGGTGTTCCGCGGGTTGGTGACGGCCTGGCGCTTCGCCGGCGCGCCGACCAGCACCTCGCCGTCCTCCATGTACGCGACGACCGAGGGCGTGGTGCGCGAGCCCTCCGCGTTCTCGATGACCTTGGGCTTGCCGCCCTCCATGATGGCGACGCAGGAGTTGGTCGTCCCGAGGTCAATACCGATGATCTTTCCCATGGCCGTTCCCTATGCTGTGGTGCGTTCCTGGTCGGGATGTGGGGTTAAACCGCCGTCGCTTCAAGCATCTTTCGGCTTCGCGACCGTCACGAGCGCGGGCCGGATCACCCGGTCGTTCAGGGCGTAGCCCTTCTGCAGGACGTTGATGACGGTGTTCGGCTCCTTGTCCGACGGCAGCATGCTGATGGCCTGGTGCCGGTGGGGATCGAACTTCTGCCCGACCGGGTTGATCTCGCGGATCGCCTGCCGCTCGAAGACGGCCTCGAGCTGGCGCAAGGTCAGCTCGAGGCCGCTGCGCAGGGCTTCGAGAGTGGCGTTCTCGGCCGCGAGCGCGGCCTCCAAGCTGTCCTTCACCGCGAGCAGCTCGGATGCGAACCGCTCGACGCCGTACCGGTGCGCTTTGGCGATGTCCTCCTGCGCGCGCTTGCGGATGTTCTCCGCCTCGGCCTTCGCCCGCAGCCAGGCGTCGTGGTGCTCGGCAGCCTTGAGCTCGGCCGCGCGGAGCAGCTCATCCGGACCCGGCATCGCTTCGCGCGGCGCGGCGGCTTCCCCGGGGCCGGGCGCCGACGGTGCGGATTCGGACTTGAGCTCTGGTCGTTCTCGCGACATCGCGCGGGTTCCCATGCGAACGGGGGGGTAATCGGGGCGCTTTGGGCGAATTCAAGGGGGTGCCGACCGTGAACGGGACGGGGTCGGCGACCCCCGGTCGCCGACCCGCAGCCTAGCGCGCCGCTCCGAGCCGCTTCGCGCGCGCGGCGCTCGCCTTGCCCGCCGCCTCGGCCGCCGCGCGATCGTAACCCTCGGGGATCCAGCCGGTCAGATGCTCGCGCGCGATCGCGGCGAGAGCCTCGATCCATCCCGGCCGGTCGTTGAGGCAGGGCAGCAGCCCGAAGGCCTTGCCGCCGGCCTCGAGAAAGATCGATTTCCCTTCGATCCCGAGCTCCTCGAGGGTCTCCAGGCAATCGGACACGAAGCCCGGGCAGATCACGTCGACGCGCCGGCCGCGGCGGCCGAGCTCGGCGAGCACGCCCGCCGTGTAAGGCGTTAGCCACTCCGCCCGACCGAACCGGGACTGGAAGCTGATCTGCCACGCCGCGTCCGCGAGCTCCAGGTCCTCGGCGAGGAGGCGCGCGGTCTTCTGGCACTCGCAGTGGTAGGAGTCGCCGCGGTCCAGGGTGTAGCGCGGCAGACCGTGGAAGCTCATCACCAGCTTGTCCGGCCGGCCGTGGGCACGCCAATGCTCCCGGACCAGGTCGCCGAGCGCGCGGACGTAGGCCGGATGGTCGTGGAAGTGCTTGACGACCCGCACTTCGGGCACGTTGCGGACCTGCGCCAGCGTGCCGAAGACCTGGTCGAACGCCGTCGCCGTGGTGCTCGCGGCGTATTGCGGGTAGAGCGGCAGTACGAGGATGCGCTCGCAACGCGCAGCCTTGAGCCTGGCGAGCACGGCGCCGATCGACGGCTCGCCGTAGCGCATCGCGTAGTCGACGACGAGCGGCGCCTTCAGCCGATCCCCGAGGAGCCCCTGCAGCAGCTTCGCCTGGCGCTCCGTGTAGACCCGGAGCGGCGAGCCCTCGGGGGTCCAGATCGCGGCGTACCGGGCGGCGGAGCGACGCGGCCGGGTGTTGAGGATGACCCCGTACAGGATCGGGTTCCAGATCGCGCGCGGGATCTCCACGACTCGGCGGTCGGACAGGAACTCGCGGAGGTAACGCCTGACCGCCGCCGGTGTGGGCGCGGCCGGCGTGCCCAGATTGACGAGCAGGATCGCGGTTTTCCCGATCGCGCCGTGGTCGTACGGCGGCTCGGGCAGAAAACCCATCGCGCGTCGCGCTCCCCGCTAATGCTGGGACAGCGCGCTCGAGAGCAGCTTCGCGGTGATGTCGACGATCGGGATCACGCGCTCGTAGGCCATGCGCGTCGGCCCGATCACGCCGACCGTCCCGACCACCTGCCCGTCGACCTCGTAGGGGGCGGTGACCACGCTGCACTCGTCGAGCGGCGCGATCCCCGACTCGCCGCCGATGAAGATCTGCACCCCGTGGGCGTGCTGGCTCACCTCGAGCAGCTGCATCAGCAGGGTCTTGGCCTCGAACAGCTCGAAGAGCCCGCGCAGGCGCGCCATGTTCGAGGCCAGGTCGGCGGAGCCGAGCAGGTTCCGCTCGCCCGAGATGACGTAGCTCTCGGCGCTCTCGGTCAACGCCTGGTTGCTCGCCTCCAGCGCGAGCTGCATCAGCGCGGTCATGTCCTCGCGCAGCTGCGTGAGCTCGTCGTGGATCCGGCGTCCGATCTCGTCGAAGGCGAGGCCGGCGTAGTGCTGGTTGAGGAAGTTCGCCGCCATCGTCAGCTCGGCCGGCGTGAATGTCTTGTCGGTGGCGAGGATCCGGTTCTGCACGTCGCCGTCGGGCGTCACGATGATGAGCAGCAGCCGCTTCTCGGACAGGCCGAGGAACTCGATGTGCCGGAACGCCGGGCTCCGGCGGCGCGGGGCGACGACGATGCCGGCGAAGCGCGTGAGATCGGACAGCAGGTGCGACGCCTGCGTGATCACCCGCTGCGGGTGATCGGGGTGGAGGTTGCCCTCGAGCTGGCCGAGGTCGGCCCGGTCGAGCGGCCTGATCGTGAGCAGGGTGTCGACGAAGAAGCGGTAGCCGCGGGGCGTGGGGACGCGGCCGGCCGAGGTGTGCGGGCTCGCGATGAAGCCCATCTCCTCGAGGTCGGCCATGACGTTGCGGACGGTGGCCGGGCTCAGATCGAGGCCGGAGTAGCGCGACAGCGCGCGCGAGCCGACCGGCTCGCCGTCGGCGATGTAGCGCTCGATCAGCGTCTTGAGGAGGATCTGTGCGCGCTGGTCCAACATGGCGGCGATTCTAGCAATGTTTCCGCGGGCGGCCGCTGTCGGCGGCCGGACGCCTGTGATGTAATGGTGTCCATGACGCCCGCCTTCAAGACCGTCGCGCTGATCGGCCGGTACAAGAGCCGCGACGTCGCCGCGCCGCTGCGGGTGCTCGGCCGGCTGCTCGCCGGCCACGGCTGCGCGGTGCTGCTCGAGCAGGAGACGGCCGCGGAATCGGGCGTCGACGAGTTCCCGGTCGTCGACTTTGCCGGCATCGGGGCGCGCGCCGATCTCGCGGTGGTGCTCGGCGGCGACGGCACGATGCTCGCGGCGGCGCGGGCGCTCGCGTCCTCCGGGGTGCCGCTCGTCGGCATCAACCAGGGCCGGCTCGGGTTCATGACCGACATCGCGCTCGAGTCGATGAGCGCCGGGATGGCGAGCATCCTCGCCGGGCAGTACGCGCTCGAACCGCGGACCATGCTCGCGGCCGAGGTGTCGCGGGCCGAGCGTTCGCTCTTCGCCGCGACCGCGCTCAACGACGTCATCGTGACCAAGGGCGCGAGCGGACGGCTCATCGAGCTCGTCGTCCGGATCGACGGCCGGTTCGTCTACGACCTGCGCTCCGACGGCCTGATCGTCGCGACGCCGACGGGGTCGACCGCCTACGCGCTGTCCGCGAACGGGCCGATCATCCAGCCCGACGTGCCCGCGCTGGCGCTGGTCCCGATCTCGCCGCACACGCTCTCGAACCGGCCGATCGCGGTCGGCGACGGGTGCGCGGTCGAGGTCACGTTGAAGCGCGGCGCCGATGCGCGGTTGCAGTGCGACGGGCAGCCGCAGCTCGACCTCCTCGAGGGCGACCGCATCACTGCGCGGCGCAGCCCGCACACGTTGCAGCTCGTGCACCCGCCGGGCTACGACTACTACGCGATGCTGCGCGAGAAGCTGCACTGGAGCGAAACCTCCCTCTGACGCACCGTGCTGCTGGCACTCGCGATCCGAGACTTTGCCGTCGTCGACCGGCTCGACCTTGAGTTCGAGTCCGGGTTCACCGCCCTCACCGGCGAGACCGGCGCCGGCAAGTCGATCCTGATCGACGCCCTGGCGCTCGCGCTCGGCGAGCGCGCGGACGCGACGGTCGTGCGGGTCGGCTGCGAGCGCGCCGAAGTGACCGCCGAGTTCGCGATCGAACACCGGCCCGAAGTGCAGCGGTGGCTCGCCGACCGGGCGCTCGAAGGCGATGCCGGACGGCTCCTGCTCCGGCGCCTCGTCGAGCGCGGCGGGCGCTCGCGGGCGTTCATCAACGGCGCGTCGGCGACCGCGCAGCAGCTCGGCGAGGTGAGCGACTGGCTCGTCGACATTCATGGCCAGCACGCCCACCAGTCGCTGGTCAGGCCGGCCGCGCAGCGCGAGCTGCTCGACGCCCACGCCGGCCTCGCGCCGCTCGCGGGCGAGGTCGCGAGCGCGTTCCGGGAGTGGCAGCGACTCGCGCGCGCGCGCGCCGAGAGCGAGACCGACACCGCCGCGCAAGCCGCCGAGCGCGATGCCCTCGCCTGGCAGGTCGACGAGCTCGCCAAGCTCGGCTTGAAGCCCGACGAGTGGGACGCGGTGCAGGCCGAGCAGACGCGGCTCGCGCACGCCGCGGGCCTGATCGAGGGCGCGCAAGCCGCGCTCGCGGCGCTGTCGGAGTCCGAAGGCTCGGCGGCGGGCGCGCTCGCCGCGGTCGCGGCGCGGCTGCGGACGCTTCACGGCTACGACGCCGCGCTGGGCGAGCCCCTCGCGCTGCTCGAGGGCGCCGAGGCGCAGCTCGGCGAAGCGGCGCACGCGCTGCGCCGGTACGCCGACCGCCTCGAGCTCGACCCGGCGCGGCTCGCCGAGGTCGAGCGGCGCGTCGAAGCCATCCACTCGACGGCGCGCAAGTTCAAGGTCAGCGCGGAGGGGCTGCCCGAGCTGGCGGTGCGTCTGAGGTCGCGGCTCTCGGCGCTCGAGGTCGCCGCCGACCTGGACGCGCTGCGGGCCCAGGAGGACGCAGCGAAGTCCCGCTACGCCGGACTCGCCGCGCGGCTCTCGGCGAGCCGCAAGGACGCCGCCGCGAAGCTCGCGCGGCAGGTGACCTCAGAGATGAAGGCGCTCGCGATGGCCGGCGGCCGCTTCGAGGTGGCGCTGCGGGCGATCGACGGCGGGAGCGCGCAGGGCGACGAGGCGGTCGAGCTGCTGGTTTCGGCCAATCCCGGTCTCGCGCCGCAGCCGCTCGCGAAGGTCGCCTCCGGCGGCGAGCTCTCGCGCATCAGCCTCGCGATCCAGGTCGTCACCGCCCAGGCGGCGGCGGTGCCGACGCTGATCTTCGACGAGGTCGACGCGGGCATCGGCGGGGCGGTCGCGGAAGTCGTCGGCCGGAACCTCCGCGCGCTCGGCGCGCGCCGTCAGATCCTGTGCGTGACCCATCTGCCGCAGGTCGCAGCGCAGGCCGAGCAGCAGTGGTCGGTCGCGAAGACCACGGCGAACGGGGTCACCCGCAGCCGGGTCGCGGTGCTCGACCCGACGGCGCGCGTGGAGGAGATCGCGCGCATGCTCGGCGGGGTCGAGATCACGCCGACGACCCGCAAGCACGCCGCCGAGATGCTGCGCGCCGCCGGCGGCTAGCGCGCCGGGGCCGATTTGCCGCGTCCCGCGTCCTCCGCTAGACTCTCGACCTCTCAGGCGCGTAGCTCAGCTGGTTAGAGCACTACCTTGACATGGTAGGGGTCGTTGGTTCGAGTCCAATCGCGCCTACCACGCTTTCCGCAGCCGTGCCCGGCGGATCGCTAGACGAATATCCGGGACGCGAGCGTCTGGCCCAGACTCCGGTAGCTCTCCCACTGCGCGTTGCTGAAGAACTGGTCGAAGGTCGACTCGTGCGGGAACCTTTCGTTCTCGGCCGCATACGACTGGATATCCAGGGGTAGCTCACCCGCCGCGCTGGCCTTGATGAGCAGGAGCCAGCTCTCCCGCCCCGGCGCATCGCCGTAGGTGATTCGCGCGAGGGCCGCCGCGTAGGCGCCGGTCCGCGCGATCTCCGGTCGCGCGCCGATCGCGTCCGGACGGAACCACTGCTTGATCAGCGCCGGAGTCGCGAGCATCCCCCCCGCGTAATCGAAGGCGTCCCAACCCTTGCGGCCCGCCTGCCTCAGCGGGGTCGGGTCGATCCAGTGAAACTCGGCGCCGAAGTCCATTCGCGTCTGCCGAGTGAGGAGCGCCAGGTCCTCGAACTTGAATTCCGGGTCCTCCCCGGCGTCGACGGCGATCATCAGCGGCAGCCGGCGGCGAACGAGCTCGTACAGCCCGGAAACCTCGAAATGCCCGCCGTCCGTCAGATACCAGTGCCGAGCGGACGGGCCGCCGAACCGGCCCCGCCATTCCGCCAGGAGCTTGCTCTGCATCCGGAAGAGGGCGCTGGGCAGCGCCTTGACTCGGTCGACGATGTCCGGCGGGTAGCGGCCAGGCCGATTTCCGGCACGGATGCCCGAATCCCACCAGTACCCGAGCCGTACGTTGAACAGGCCCAGCAGCAACGCGAGCGGAAAGCTGCTGCCGCGACCCAGCCCGGTCGTGTAGGCTGCCGCGGAGATCCCGAGCCATTGACTGAGCCGCAGCGGCTCGGCGAGCGCGGCCTTCCGGTCTTTGCGACCGAACACGTGGAACGCGTTCGGGTCGGGCGCTGCGGACAGGGCCCGGAGCGCGACTCTCCGCGTCGTCATCGAGCCGTCGGGGCCCCCCGTCTGCATCGATTCGTCGGGACCCTCCAGCAAGTCGCGGAGATGGCTGCCCACGTCCTTGTGTGCGGCCGCGGCGTCCTCCCACAGCGCGTGAAATCGCCGCCCGACGCTGATGCCCAGCGGACCGACGCACATGGGCAGGCCCTTGTCTTCGTGCAAGTCGCGGCCGGATCCCGCATCGACCGTTTCGTTGACGCAGACGTTGATGAGGTGCAGCGGCCCGCCCATGCGCTCGGGGTGATACGCGTCGAAGTCGATGTCGTCTCGCGGATGCGCGAACTGCACGTCGGCGGACACGTCGGGCCGGGTCGGATGAGTCCGGTCCGGATTGGTCGCGCCGAGAAACGTTCGCGCGACCCGCTCGGCATACGCCGACTGCAGCGACGAGCGGTTCAATACGTCGAACGCCCTGCCAGCCACCAGCGAGAACGCGACCGCCAGCACGACCACGAACTGACCCAGCCAGGTGCTCGCCTCGAACGCCGCGTGCGCAAGCACGTCGATGCCGAACAGCAGAAAGCCCGCCAGCGGAAACGCGACGAGCGCCGCCAGCGTGTTCCGTCCGAGGACCTGCCACCGCAGGTTGCCGCCTTTTTCGCCGCGCGAAACGAGCCAATCGAGCGCCTGCCGGATGGCGGGCAACGCCGCGGCGAGACCGCCCATGGTCACGGCGACCATCGGCATGAACTCGGAGCGCGCGACGCGCCACGCCAGACCATCCAGGGCGACCCACGCGGAAACGACGAGAAAAGCGATGAGCGTGCCGCCGACGCCGCGGGTGATGCGGCTGCGAACGATCACGCTCCGCGCCTGGGGCGGCGCCTCCGGGGGGATATGCAATCGCGCGGCCTCCTGCCACACCCAGGCCAGGACGAGCAGCGCGATGGCGAGCGCCGCCCACGGCCTTGCGGGCGGCCAGATGAACGCCGCCACCGCGCCGGCCAGCAGCACGAGCCACGCCAGCAGCGGAAAGACCGGATACCGTCGGGTCGTCCAGTCGCCGGGCGTGAGCCAGAAGCTGAGCGATCCCGGAACCACCCCGAGCCCGAGAATCGCCAGGGGAATCCACCAGAAGGGGCTCGCCGGAAACCGCTCCTGGGTCTGCACGGCGAGCTGCGCCCATTGGGCATCCGACACCCAGCGAAGCGCGCCGAACAGCGCGAGGGTCAGCGCGGCCACGCACAGGTAGACGGCCAGCAGGTTGCGCCAGAAGATCCCGAGGTTGATGCGCCAGTCCGCGGAGCCGTGCGGCGCGACGTAGTCGGCGTGCTTGCGCAGCCACCGGATCTCCGCGGAGCCCGAGTCGGCGAGGCGCTCCTGAACGTGACCCACCCGGTCCATGCCCTCGTTGCGCTCGAGCGTGGCAAAGAGCCGGCCGAGGAAGCCCCCTATGTAGCCTCCGCCGGAAACCGTCGACAGGATGTCTATCCCCCGCAGCTTGTCCTTCGCCGCCAGGGCCTGCAGCACGCCGAGCGAGAAGGTGCCGCTGCGAATTCCGCCTCCGGACAGCGCGAGGCCCACCGTGTCGGCGGGCAGCCGCTCAGGGTGATCTGCGAAAGCGCACCTGGCCGCGGCCCTCCGCGCTGCCACCGCGCTGGCCTCCACGGCTTCGAGCTCCTGCGGGTACTGCGGGAAATCGGCCAGGAGCGTGTCGGCGGCCTTCTCGCCGAGCATGAACGTCGCCGCAACGATGAAGTAGCCCGGAATGCGCGGAAACACCGATGCGTCGACGACGCGCAGCCCGCTGACACCATGCACGCGAAACTTGCTGTCGAGGACCGCAGTCCTGCTCTGGTCGCTCAGCCGCGCGACATCGGATTGCCAGGCGGCCGGCCCGATCCGGCAGGTCCCGCACGCGTGATGGCCCCACGCCTCGTGGCGGATCCAGTCGCGGAGGGCGGCGCTGCCCGCGGCGCGTCCGACGCCGGGCTGAACTTCCGCCTGGATAACGCCCTCGGTCCGGAAATTCAGCGACCGGACGTACGCGATCCCGTCCGCCAGGGCGTCGAGGTCGCTCGCGTGCCCGGCGGGGCCTTCCTGGAACGAATGGAAATTGATCTCGGGCTGCTCGAACGGCGAGGTCGACCGGAGGCGGACGGTCCCGCCCTGGTTGCGAGTGTAGGCCTTGAGGATCACCCAGCTCCACAAGTTGCGTTGCTCGCGGTCACCGCCCTTCGCGCGATGCAGCAGCTCGCCCGACCACCCCCAGTGGTAGCCCCGGAACGCGGCCGGAAACCCGAAGATGAGCAGGTCGGGGTCCGCGCCCGCCGCCGCGGGCGACGTCCTGAACAGGGCGAGAGCGCCGCCGTTGGTCGCGTACAGCCCGCTGCCTTGCGCGAGCCACTCCCGTCGCGCGGGATCCTGCTGGTCGCCGGGCGCGAAAGACGTGCCCGCGAGCGTCGAGAAATCCTGCTCGACCTCGGAGATCACGCTGACCTCGTAGCGGTCCTGCAGGTTGTTTCCCACTGCCGGCAGGTCGACGATCTCGCCGACCTTGCCGTTCACGCCATGCAGCCCGTCGATGCCCATGCTCCCGAGGTGCTTCGCGTCCCCGATTCCGCTCAGCATCAGAAGCTGCGGCGTGTTGAACGCTCCCGCGCAGATGATGACGGCCTGCCGCGCGAAATACCTCCGCTCCGCCGGCCTCCCGGCGCCGCCGCTCCACTTCGGACTGGCGGCGTAGAGGAAGAGTCCCTCGGCGAGCTCCACGCCGTGCGCCCGCGGCACTTCGCTCGCGGGGTCCCGCGTGAAGAGGATCCGCGTGACGTGGGCGCCGGTCTCGATCACCAGCCGCTCCGGGTGCGTCGCGGCGTTCTGCAGCAGCCACTCGCGCACGCCGCTTCGCCGCCCATGACGGTCGATGCCCGTCGGGATGAACGTGATCGACAGCTTGCTGCGGGCGACCCCGAGCCGGTTCGGATCGAAGAACTGCGGCAGCTGGAAACGCACGAGCGCGCGCTTCAGCATCGATGCCGTCCTGCCGGTGGCAAGCACCGCGCGCACCACTTTCAGCAGCAGATTGCGGAAAGTCGCGTCGCGCTTGGCGATGTTGAGGATGAGCGCGGGGCTGATGAAGCGCGTGGTTTGCCAGCCCGCGACACCGTGTCCGGCCAGGTCGAGCTGCCAGACCGGCTTGATGAGCGTCGCCAACTTCACCAGCGAATCGTAGACCCAGCCGAGCTTCTCCTGGAGGAAGGCTCGATATTCCTCCATGTAGAGACAGCGTTCCAGCCGTCCGAAGTATCCCTGCATGACGTCGGCGCGCCAGCTGACGTCGCCGGTCGCTTCCGCGATGTCGTTCCAGTCGGAATCGTTCGGACGGACGACGATCATCGCGTAGTGCGCGGTGCAGCCGCCGAGCGCCGCGCAGCGCGGATAATGAATCCCGCCCTTGCCGTTCCCGCCGTGGCGCGACGGATCCTTGCCCGCGTCGTACTTGGTGTCGGCGCTCTGCTCGGTGTCGTTCTCGTAGTGGCGCACCGAGAACGCCCAGCTGATGCGGTCGTCCTCGGTCGCCGCGGCGTGATAGCCGGGCACCTTGTACACCTCCCGCCGCTCCCGCCAGCGCGCCGGGTCGACCGCCTCCGCGGTCACCGGATCGCCGCGACCGGCGTCGGCGACCGCCGGGTCGCAACCCGCCTCCAGCACCAGCACCCGCCGTCCGCCGAGCGCGAGCCGGGCCGCGAGCGGACCGCCGGCCGCGCCGGATCCGACGACGATGTAGTCGAACGGCGTCGTCTCAGGTTGCTGCGCGAGCTCCAGGAGTCGCTGCCGCGCCGCGCCGTTGTCCTTGATCATGGCCCCCTCCCAGAAGGGTCGCGCTCACAGGGTCTTCAGAAATGCCTTGAGGTCCAGCTTGTCGGTATCGGAAAGCCCCTCTCCGAACCAGTGGCCCCGATCCAGCACGAGGTCGGGACACTTGCTCGCGCGCAGCAGCGGTTCCGCCGCCTCGTCCTCGAACACTTTCAGCTTTGCTGCGTCCTCGAGCCCGCTCCCGCGCGCCCGGAGGAGTCCGCGCACCAGGCCGCCGGCGGCGTCGAGGATCGCGTCCGGCGGGGCCTGAGGATTGAGGTTCATGACGAGATTGACCGGTGTTCCCCGGGGGATCGGCCCGATTTGAAGATCCCCCAGCCGGCCGTCGACGAACGCCCGCGCAGCGAGCACGCCTGCCAGGCTCAGGGCGCAGAGCAAGCCGAGCACGACCCGCGCCGAGCGGCGCTGCGCGCGTCCGGTCCAGAACCAGAATGAGCCGGCGAGTGCCAGCACCGGGAGCCCCCACAGCACCCAGTGCAATTTGTCCAGCCGGGTAAGCAACAGACCGATCCCCAGAACGATTGCGACGACGATCAGCACCAGCCCGGCCTGGCTCGGCCGGCCGCGGATGGCGAGCACGCCCAGAATCACGACCACGGCGATTCCCGCCCACCACGCGACCGCGAGAACCGTAGGCCCGACCACCCCCTCGAGCAGCGGACGAATGACCTTGGCGGGGAACTCGATCCAGGTTTCGTGCGGGGTGCGATAGATGAGGCCGGGATCTCCGGCCGCGAAGTTCTTGCGATCGAAGCCCGCGCTTTTCTCCCGGTCGCGGTCGTCGGAGCGCTTGTGCTTCCAGAGCAGCTTGTCGATGGCGTCGTCGAACGCCTTCAGGCGTCCCGCCACCGACGGATCCGGGTTGTCCTTGTCGTAATTGCCCAGCGCGTTGGTGTGCAGAAAGGGGGCGGTGGCCCAGAGGCTGATCAGGGACGGAGGCCGGTAGTAGCCCGGTCCTCCCCGGGGGGCGACGTACGCGTCGTTGTTGCCCCATGCGTCCACGGGCGCCCCCGAGTAGGGGTTATAGAAGCGCACCGCGCCGACCGACGGCAGATTCTTGTACATCTCCGACGAGAAGTTGTCCCACACCTGGCCGCGCATCCCGTTCGTGCCCATCGACCGGGCGGAGTTGGTGCCGACGAGCGTGACCGGAACGCGAACGTCGGTCGAGAGATAGTTGTCCTCGAAGAATTCCTCCGGTCGGCCCTTGCCCGCCTCGCGCAGGATGAGCTTCACGTATTCCCCGTACGCGAGACTCCTCCTGAAGAGCTCCCAATCGCCGAAGTCGGTCGGCAGCGTCAGGCTGGCGCCAGCGCTTTTCGCCTCCGCCCATTCGGAGGAGAACTCGAGCCCGAATCCGGGCGGTTGCTTGCTCGAGTGGCAGACGGCGCAGTTCCGCAGGAAGATCTCCCGCCCCCTGGCGGCGTCGTCACGCTCCGCGTCCAGCTTCGCTCGCCCTTCCGGGACATGCGCGAGCTTCATGGGGGCGGTGACGAACTGCTTCGTCGTCGGGCTGCGGTAGGTGAAGAACGCCACGAGGTATGGAATGCGCTGCTCGGTCGCGCGCCAGTAGACCGAATTGGCCTTCATCGTCGCCACCGAGAACGGCCGCTGCGGCTTGAACCCGATGACCGGATTGTGCAGCCGCACCCATTCCTGCGAGAACGTGCCGATGTTGAGGTATACGCGCGAGAGCGAAGCGAAAACCCCGATGCTGTCCGCGCCGTCGAGCAGGAAGCGCGGCACATGGCGCGGATTGACCCCGGCTTCGTGCTCCTCGACGCTCGGCGACAGCAGGTTCGCCGGGCTTTGCGGCTCGGCCGCGTTCGACATGGCGCGCTTCAGCCGCGCCGGCATGTCGAACATGGCATTGATCGTATTCGCGTTGTTGATCTGGTCGGTGCTGACCAGCGAAGTGTCCACCGTCCCGGGCAGCTGGCTGGCGATGACGTGGTAGATGAAGTTGCGCTCCGGGAGCAGATTGGACAGGACCTTCTCCGGGCGCCAGTACTGGTTCCCGATCGTGCTCGACAGGTTCTCCCAATCCGGCGCCTCCTTGTTCCTGGGAGGCTTCAGGGGATGCGGCGCGAGGTGGCAGAACGCGCAGGACATGCCGACGCGAAACGGGCGCACCAGCTTCGGATCGGCGTTGATCGCGGACTCTTCGTAGTACGGGTCTTGGTCCGGCTTGACGACCCGCTCCTCCCAGTCGCGACGGGCGCGTGCCGCGTCCTTCGTGTCGGCGAAGAAATCGGGATTCCGCACCAGACGCAGCCCTACGACCCCGCTCGGATGGCCGTACACGTCCGGATCGACACCGTCGTTGGGCAGTGTGCCCAGGCTGCGAAACGCTTTTTCGTAGAGCTCGCGATCCTTCTCATCGGCCGGAGGCTCGGACGCCTGCTGAGCGCTCCTCGGTGCCCGGGTGATGCAATTCGGTGCGGATCGAGGTTCGCCGTCGACATCCGCCTTGGGGGGGTTCAGCAGGATGCGATCCCCATCGGCGATGTCGAGATACAAGCCAAGAATCCTTTTCGTCCGGTCCGTTTGTGCCGTCATTCCCGGCTGGTTGATGAGGCCCGCGTCCTTGAAGCGGCTCTCCCGCTTGCGGGAGTCGAGGAGGACGAGGAAATCCACGAGGCCGTAATTGTTCTGGTGCAGCCAGCCCAGGAACGCCTCGTTGCCGCCGCTCCACAGCAGCCAGGTGTTCTGGCCCCGGATGGCGTTCCGACCTTCGGGCGTCACGTGCTTGCCGTCCGTGTAATCGAGGGGCACCGGCGTGCCGTCGGGCCCGCTCGCCACCTGGTCGACCGCGCTGAACAGATTCCGCGACTCCACCGGAAACGAGCACTCGTCGCGCACCGGGACGCGCGTCCCATTTGCAGTCACACCGCCTTGCGCCTCGTCTTTGGGCGCGCGCGGGTCGGGCTGCGCCTGGAATCGCTGCCAGTCCGGTTGCGAGTACGGAACGTGGTTCGCGCCGGGGTACGCGGCCCGACCGGAGTCCGCGGAGAACGCGACGCCGACGCACAGCACGAGTCCGCCCGCCAGCGCGAGCGCGTGCCAGGGCGTGCGGGGCACTACCGGTGCGACCAGCCGTGCGAACTCGCAGGATGTCATTGCCCCCCCAATCCTGTCGCCAGAGTCACGCCGATGCATTGCTGCGAGCACGTCCGATCGGCGTGTTCTTGAAGCACGCTCCCCCGTCGTTGGCGCCGACATGGTACGCCGACGCTCGTTCGGTGGCGGCCGTTCGGGGTGCGACGTCGAGGTTCTCGATTGGACCGTTCGGCCCGCGCGTCCGACGCCGGGCTGCCGGACGGCCATGGAAACGCGCCCGGGAAACGGCGCGATGTCGAAGCGCGATTGCGTGTGTTAACCTGTTGATTCCCAATCCTCTGCACACCCTGTGCTTGACCCTGAGAAACGGTTCGAGTCCAATCGCGCGAAGCTTTCGCCCGCAGCGCCCGCGCGTTCGAGCCGGCCCGAACCACCGGTCGACGCGCGGTTTGCATTTCAGGAGTTCGCGCGTGCCGGACATTCGCCTGCCTGACGGGTCGATCAAGTCCTTCCCCGGGCCGGTCTCGGTGGCGGAAGTGGCGCAGTCGATCGGGCCGGGGCTCGCGCGCGCCGCGCTCGCGGGCCGGGTGAACGGCAAGCTCGTCGACGTTTCCCACCGGATCGATGGCGATGCCGACGTCGCGATCGTCACCGGCAAGGACCGGGACGGTCTCGAGATTCTCCGCCACTCGACCGCGCACCTGCTCGCGTACGCCGTGAAGGAGCTCTTTCCCGACGCGCAGGTGACGATCGGACCGGTGATCGAGAACGGGTTTTACTACGACTTCGCGTACAAGCGGCCGTTCACGCCCGAGGACCTGGCGGCGATCGAAAAGAAGATGGTGGAGCTCGCGAAGCGCGACCTCCCGGTCGCCCGCGAACTCTGGGAGCGGGACCGCGCGGTCGACTTCTTCAGGTCGGTCGGCGAGCACTACAAGGCGGAGATCATCGCGTCGATTCCCGCGGGCGAGCCGATCACGCTGTATCGCGAGGGCGACTTCGTCGACCTCTGCCGCGGCCCGCACGTGCCGTCGACCGGCAGGCTCAAGGTCTTCAAGCTCATGCGGCTCGCCGGCGCCTACTGGCGCGGCGACTCGAAGAACGAGATGCTCCAGCGCATCTACGGCACGGCGTGGGCGAGCAAGGAGGAGCAGGACGCCTATCTCCACATGCTCGCGGAGGCGGAGAAGCGCGACCATCGCCGCCTCGGTACCCAGCTCGACCTCTTCCACGTGCAGGAAGCGGCGCCCGGCCAGGTCTTCTGGCACCCGAAGGGGTGGACGATCTGGCAGCAGGTCGAGAGTCACATGCGGCGGGTCTACCGCGACAACGGCTACCAGGAGGTGCGTGCGCCGCAGATCCTCGAGCGCAGCCTGTGGGAACGGTCCGGGCATTGGGACAACTTCAAGGAGAACATGTTCTTCACCGGTTCGGAGAACCGCGACTACGCGGTGAAGCCGATGAACTGCCCCGGGCACATCCTGATCTACAAGTCGCGGCTCCACAGCTATCGCGAGTTCCCGCTGCGTCTCGGCGAGTTCGGGAGCTGCCACCGGAACGAGCCGTCGGGCGCGCTCCACGGCATCATGCGGGTGCGCGCGTTCACCCAGGACGACGGCCACATCTTCTGCACCGAGGACCAGATCCTCGACGAGTGCGTGGCGTTCACCGCGCTGCTGCAGCGGGTCTATCGCGACTTCGGGTTCACCGACGTCATCTACAAGGTCGCGACCCGCCCGGCGAAGCGCGTCGGCGCGGACGAGCTCTGGGACAAGGCGGAAGGCGCCCTCATCGAGTCGCTCACGCGGTCCGGCTGTGCGTTCGACGTTTCGCCGGGCGAGGGGGCGTTCTACGGGCCGAAAATCGAGTACTCGCTCAAGGACGCGATCGGTCGCGTCTGGCAGTGCGGGACGATGCAGGTCGACTTCAACATGCCGGGGCGGCTCGGGGCGGAGTACGTCGCCGAGGACAACGCGCGCAAGACCCCGGTCATGCTCCACCGGGCGATCGTCGGCTCGATGGAGCGCTTCATCGGCATCCTCCTCGAGCACTACGCTGGTGCGTTGCCCCTCTGGCTGGCCCCCGTACAGGCGGTCGTGCTCAACATTTCCGAGCATCAGGCCGACTACGCGCGCGGGGTCGCCGGCGCCCTGAGGCAGCACGGCTTTCGCGTCGACGCGGATTTGCGGAACGAAAAAATCACCTATAAAATCCGCGAACATAGCCTGCAGAAGCTCCCGTACCAGCTGATCGTCGGCGACAAGGAGCTGGCTGCAGGGAAGGTGGCCGTACGCACCCGCGGCGGCGAGGATCTCGGGCCGATGAGCCTGCCGGTCTTCGTCGAGCGCCTCACCCGTGAGGCGGTCCCGGGAAGCGCGGCCTAATTTTTCGGTTTTGAAAGGGGGGCACATCGCTCAGGAAAAGCAGCGCATCAACGGCGAGATCAACGCGCCGGAAGTGAGACTGGTCGACGAAAACGGTGAGCAGCTCGGGGTTGTCGCCACCCGGGACGCGTTGCGGATGGCCGAGGAACGGGACGTGGACCTCGTGGAAATCGCCCCGGCGGCGAAGCCGCCGGTGTGCAAGCTGATGGACTACGGGAAGTTCAAGTACCGCGAGCAGAAGAAGGCCCACGAGGCCAGGCTCAAGCAGAAGCAGATCCAGGTCAAGGAGATCAAGTTCCGTCCCGGCACCGACGAGGGCGATTACAAGATCAAGCTGCGCAACCTGATCCGGTTCCTGGAGGAGGGCGACAAGACCAAGGTCACCCTGCGGTTCCGCGGCCGCGAGATGGCGCACCAGGAGTTCGGCGTGCGCCTGCTCGAGCGGGTGAAGGCCGATCTGGAGCCCTACGGGGTCGTGGAGCAGTTCCCGAAGCTCGAGGGCCGGCAGATGATCATGGTGCTCGGGCCCCGGAAGGTGCCGGTAAAGAAGAAGGCGGCAGAGAAGGTCGAGAAGCCGGCGGTCGCGAAACCGCCGGGTAAGGCGCCGGCGGCGTCGCAGTAGCGGCGCCCCAGCAGGGCCCCCGAGGGGGCCGCAAACAAGTCGTGCCGCGGTCCGCAAGCGCTCCGCCCGGAGCCACCCGGCGCTACGCGAGAAACGGAGTGTGTATGCCAAAGCTCAAGACGAAGCGGAGCGCCGCGAAGCGTTTCCGCATGCAGGCCCGCGGCGGGATCAAGCGGAGCCGGGCGTTCCTGCGCCACATCCTCACCAAGAAGTCGACCAAGCGGAAGCGCCATCTGCGCGGCACGACCGGCGTGCACGAGGCGGACAAGCGCGCGGTTCGCAGGATGCTTCCCTACGAGAGGACCTGAGTCATGCCACGCGTAAAACGGGGCGTCACCGCCCGCGCGAAGCACAAGAAGGTCATCGCCCAGGCGAAGGGTTATCGCGGCCGGCGCAAGAACGTCTTCCGCGTCGCCAAGCAGGCGGTGATGAAGGCCGGGCAGTACGCCTACCGCGATCGCCGTCGTCGCAAGCGCGAGTTCCGCGCGCTGTGGATCGCGCGCATCAACGCCGCCGCGCGGCAGTGCGGGCTGAGCTACAGCGCGTTCATGAGCGGCCTGCGGAAAGCGGCGATCGAGATCGACCGCAAGGTGCTCGCTGACATCGCCGTCGCCGACCGGGCGGCGTTTGCCAAGCTCGCCGAAACCGCGAAGTCCAAGCTCGCGGCGGCGTAGGCGGCGCGAGCTCGAGCCCGACGTTCCGCGCGCGCCCGCGCCACGGGCTCCGAGCCGAGCTCTCACGGCATGCAGGATCTCGACGCGATCGTCGCCGAAGCGGCGTCGGCGTTCGCCGCGATCGGCGAGCTGCCCGCGCTCGAGAACGCGAAAGCGCACTATCTAGGAAGACAGGGCGTCGTCACCGCCGCCCTCAAGGGGCTGGCGAAGCTCGCGCCCGAGGAGCGCCGCAGCCGCGGCGCGCGCATCAACGAGGCCAAGGATCGCATCGAGCAGCTCCTCGCCGAGCGGCGTGCGGCGATCGCCGCGGCGAGGCTCGAGTCCAAGCTCGCCGAAGAGGCGCTCGACGTCACCCTGCCGGGCCGGTCGCGCGGGCGCGGCGGGATCCATCCGATCGTCCGCACCTGGCAGCGCGTCGAGGCGATCTTCCGCTCGATCGGTTTCGACGTCGCCGACGGCCCGGAGATCGAGACCGACTGGCACAATTTCACCGCGCTCAACCAGCCGGAGAACCACCCGGCGCGGTCGATGCACGACACCTTCTACGTCGACGGCAACGATTCCCGCGGGCTGCCGTTGCTGCTGCGCACCCACACCAGCCCGATGCAGGTGCGCTACGCGCGGACCCATCCGCCGCCGATCAAGGTGATCGCGCCCGGCCGCACCTATCGCGTGGACAGCGACGCCACGCATTCGCCGATGTTCCACCAGGTCGAGGGGCTGTGGATCGACAGCCACATCAGCTTCGCCGACCTGAAGGGCGTCTACACCGACTTCCTGCGGCGGTTCTTCGAGACCGACGACCTCCAGGTGCGCTTCCGCCCCTCGTTCTTTCCGTTCACCGAGCCCTCCGCCGAGATCGACATGGCGTTCAAGGACGGCGGCTGGCTCGAGATCTCCGGCGCCGGCCAGGTGCATCCGAACGTGGTGCGCAACTTCGGGCTCGATCCGGAGCGCCACATCGGCTTCGCGTTCGGCTCCGGGCTCGAGCGGCTGACGATGCTCCGGTACGGGATCAACGACCTCAGGCTGTTCTTCGACGGCGACCTGCGGTTCCTGCGCCAGTTCGCCTGAGGCACCCGCCATGCAGTTCCCGGAGAGCTGGCTACGCGCGATGGTCGACCCCGCGTTGACCACGGCGGAGCTCGCGCACATGCTGACGATGTCCGGCATCGAGGTCGAGACGGTCGTGCCGGTGGGGCCGCCGTTCTCGAGGGTCGTCGTGGCCCGCGTGCTCGAGGTCCGGAAGCACCCGGGCGCCGACCGGCTGACGGTGTGCAAGGTGGACGCGGGGGAGGGCCCGCCGCTCGAGGTCGTCTGCGGAGCGCCGAACGTCGCCGCCGGGATGAAGGCGCCGCTGGCGCTCGCCGGCGCCGAGCTGCCGCGGACGACGGTCAAGGCGACGACGCTGCGGGGCGTCGAGTCGAGCGGCATGCTCCTCTCCGCCCGCGAGCTCGGGCTGTCGGAGGACCACTCGGGGCTGCTGGTGCTGCCGGCCGACGCGCCCGTCGGCCGGGCGCTCCGCGAGTACCTCGAGCTCGACGACCGGATCCTCACGCTGAAACTCACGCCGAACCGGGCCGACTGCCTGTCGGTGCTCGGCGTCGCCCGCGAGGTCGCAGCGCTCACCGGGGCGAAGCTCACGCCGCCCGCGATCAAGCCGGTCCCCGCGAAGAGCGACGCCCGGTTCCCGGTGACGATCTCGGATCCGGGCGGCTGCGGGCGCTTCGCGGGGCGGGTCATCCGGAACGTGAACGCCCGCGCGCCGACGCCGGAATGGATGAAGCGCCGGCTCGAGCGCGCCGGGCAGCGGCCGATCTCGGCGCTGGTCGACGTGACGAACTACGTGATGCTCGAGCTCGGCCGACCGCTGCACGTCTATGACCTCGACAAGCTCGAGGGCGGGATCGACGTCCGATTCGGCCGCGGCGGCGAGCACGTGAAGCTGCTCAACGAGCAGACGGTCGAGGTGCACCCGGACGTGCTCGCGATCACCGACGCGCGCGGACCGATCGGGCTCGCCGGGATCATGGGCG
>Ga0299906_10001111_pt1 | contig 23390 bp, 18 predicted proteins | sample RVTome_14_FD_200259 | JGI IMG/M metagenome (GOLD analysis project Ga0299906, IMG submission 200259) | Soil microbial communities from uranium-contaminated site in the Upper Colorado River Basin, Wyoming, United States - RVT145D125 (version 2) ...
CGTCGCCGAGTTCAACTCCGACGACGGGTTCGACATCGAGGACGCCGTCAACAGCACGACCCGCAGCAGCGTCGTCGAGCACTGCGTCTCGTTCCAGAACGGGTATACCGCGGGCACCGCCACCGGCAACGGACAGGGGTTCAAGAACCGGTTCGGCAACGGCTTTGTCTTCCACCACAACCTCGCCTGCTTCAACAAGAGCATCGGGTTCGCCGAGGACGGCTTGAACTTCTTGAAAGGCAACCGTCACTACAACAACGTCGCCTACAAGAACGGCAACGTCGGCTTCTACTTCAGCAGCAAGCAGGCCACAGCCAAGAACAACGTCGCCTACCAGAACGACTGGACCCCGGCCGGCAACAGCGGCCCCCGCGACTTCTCCGCCGGCGCGCGCGGTCCCGACGAAGACATCAAAGTCAACGCCGACGCCCTCCAGACCTTCCCCGGCGGCGCCGGCGACCAATGGTTCGAGCGGCCCGACTACAACTTCATCGCCGACGGCGTATTCTTCCTCAACGAGGGTTCGAATTCGCTCCCAGGCTCGGGCGTGAGCGGCAACCCGTTGTTCGTCAATCCCAAAAACCCCGGGATCATCACCAATCTGAGAAATGCCGGCTTCGGCAACGCCTCCGGCTTCAAGCTCCAGGCCGGCTCCCCCTGCATCGACGCCGGTACCGATGTCGGATTCCCGTTCAACGGCAATCGCCCCAATATGGGGATTTGGGAATGACCCGAGCACGTTGAACAAGGGGCGGGCATGGGCAACCACCGGCGTTGACCGGTGCGCGCACCCTACTCCGCCTGGGCCCACGCCCGGACTTCGTCCCGGCTGATCTCGACGTGAATCACGTTGGCTCGGCAGCAAACGGGGCAATCTTCGACATAATCCTGCCGATGTCCCGCCGACGGGTCGATGGGGATCACGATTTCCTCTCCGCAGGCGTCACAGACATAACTCGCTTCGTCATGCATCGTGGTGGTCCTGTCGGCGCCATGCCGCCATCAGCGATGACGCACGACTCTACCCCAATGCAAGTCGTGCGTCTCGCATCGAGTTCGCAGCAAGTCGATGCTTGAACCGGCCTCCGTGTCCGGTTAGCTTGGAGCGCGCCGGCTGCACACGGAGCACGTCGATGATTTCTGTGCTTGGGCATCGCAAACGCGCCTGCGACGGCGTCACCCGCCGCGAAGCCATGCGGATCGGAGGACTCTCCCTGTTCGGGATGACGCTGCCCGACCTGCTGCGGGCCGAAGCGACGCTGCCCCAGGCCCCGGCCAAGGGCAAAGCCAAGTCGGTCATCTTACTCTACCTCTTCGGCGGCCCACCGCTGCACGACACCTTCGATCCCAAGCCCGACGCCCCGCGCGAGATTCGCGGCGAGTTCGGCTCGATCCCGACCAGCGTCCCCGGCGTCCATTTCGTCGAATATCTGCCCCGAGCGGCCCGGTGGATGAACCGATCCTCGCTGGTCCGCTCCGGCACGCATTCGCACAACGATCACAGCGCCGGCTTGCTCTACACCATGACCGGCAGGAAGGCGGAAAAGCTCGAGTCGCTGGTGCCGATCACGCCGAAGCAGGCCCCGAGCATGAACTCGGTCATCCAATACCTGGCCCGCAACGAACAGCGCGACCTGCCCGCGTCGGTCTGGGCGCCGTGCTACACCGGCTGGGGGCAGAATATCGTTAGGCCTGGACCCTACGCCGGATTTCTCGGGCAGGACTACAACCCGTTCTTCACCACCTGTGAACCCTACAGCGACAAGAAGGCCATCTACGCGCATCCCGAGCGGGTCAAGGGCAAGACCGTGATCCCCGGCATGAAACTGCCGCCGAGCATCACCCTCGATCGCCTCGAAGCCCGTCGCACGTTGCTCACACAACTCGACGTGCAGCGCAGGCAACTCGATCACGCCGACGCGGTGCAACGGTTTGATACCTTTCAGGCCCAGGCGTTCGACATGCTCACCTCCGGCAACTCGCCGAACAGTCCGTGGCGGGCGTTTCAGGTCGAAGAAGAAAAGTCGGCCATGCGCGACCGCTACGGCCGGAATCTTTACGGCCAATCGACCCTGCTGGCGCGGCGGCTGGTCGAGGCCGGAGTGCGGTTCGTCACTGTTACCTGGGAGGTGTTCGAGAAACAGGGGATCGACCTGGACGGGTGGGACACGCATCAGCGGAACTTCCCCATCCTCAAGGAGCATCGGCTGCCCGTCTTCGACCAGGCGTACTCGGCCCTGTGCGAGGACCTCGAGGCACGCGGGCTGCTCGACGAAACGCTGATCGTGGTGATGGGCGAGATGGGCCGCTCGCCGCGGGTCAACAAGAAGGGCGGCCGGGACCACTGGTCGTATTGCTATGACGTGCTGTTCACCGGCGCCGGCGTGCAGCACGGCGCGGTCCACGGCGCGTCCGACCGGCTCGGCGCGTACCCCGATTCCAGCCCCGTCGGCCCCGAGGCTATCATCGCCACCGTCTATGCCGCCATGGGCATCGACACGTCCACCATGATCTACGACCGAGAGAACCGCCCCCACCCCATCGCCCAGGGCGGCGAGCCGATTCAGACGATTCTTTCTTGAGGCGATCATCCGCATTTGGTTCAAGGGGGGCCTGATCCGAACCCCAAGCACGGGGCCAACATTTGCGCAGGGTATTCGGCTCGGCTGTGCACCGCTGAGTACAAGTTTGCCAAGATCAAAGCAGCAGCGTACCAACGATTCGAGGATGTCATCCTCACCCAACCGCAGTCATGCTTCGCGGGAAAGGATTCCCGCGTCAGGGGGTACGAGAAAGGATTCTCGTACCAGCGAATAACACGGTATACTGCCGCTTTCTCGTTAATCCGTTTGTTTGCTAACCGGAGGAACGCACCGATGGCTGAGAGTTTTCCGATGTACCGCGCGAAGGGATCACCCCGTGAATTGGGCCGGCAGCACGGCGAACAGGCACGGGAGCGCATCGTCGCGTTCGTCGATTCGTTGGCCGAGGGGCTCGAGCTGAGCCGCAACCAGTTGCACGCTCGGGCGATGCGGTTCAAGCCGTTGTTCGAGCGCGGCTGTCCGCATCTTGACGAGGAGATTGCCGGGTTGGCCGATGGGGCGGGGATCCCGCCGGCCGAAGGGCTGGCGGTGAACCTGCGCGGCGAGATCGCGCAGGTGAGCGACGGCGGGTGCACGACTTATGCGTTGGGTCCGTCGGTGACGGCCGACGGCGAGGTGCTGACCGGGCAGAACGCCGACATGCCCGCGGGGACGGCCGACTTCGCCTACGTGCTGCGCCTCGAACCCGACGACGGGCCGGTGATGCTCATGTGGACCTTCGGCGGGATGATCGGCTACCACGGCATCAACAGCGCCGGGGTCAGTCAGTTCACCAATTCGCTCGGGGGCGGCCCGGCGTGGCGTTTCGCGCTTTCGCACTATCCGCTCAAGCGAATGATGCTCGAATGCCGCACCACCGACGAAGTCGTCGAACTGGTGAATCGTTTGCCGGTGTGTTCGAGCGGCAACTATGTGCTGACCGACGCCGGGTGGAACATGATCGACGTCGAGATCACGCCGGAGGGCGCGACCCTGATGGAGGACTCGGGCAAGGGCTACATCGCCCACTCGAATCATTTCCTCTGCGGGCCGCATGCGTGCCAGGCGAATTACGACGCGAGTCTGCCCGATTCATTTCCCCGGCTGGAGCGCATGGAGGCGTTGTTCGACGAGAAGGCGGGCAAGCTCACGCTCGACGATGTCAAGGCGGTGCTCAGCGATCACGGCACGCCGCCGGCGCACATCTGTCGGCATCCGCATGACGGCTTCGGGGACGCGGGCCTGCCCAACACCGGGCATACCGCCGCGTCGCTGATCGCCGAACCGGCCCAGGGCCGGCTGCACATCGCCTACCAAAATCCCTGTGAGAACGACTATGCGGTATACTCCTTGAGCTAAGATTCCGTATGCGTTTAGCGGCGACCCGGCGGGGAGCGCGTGTTGTTGCTGTTGTGCGACGGGAAAAAACGCGCTCCCCTCCGGGTCGCCGCTAAACAAAACCGCTTAAGACTTACAGACCGACAAGGAACGACGGATGGCCGAACAACTCAACAAGTACAGCGCACGCATCACGCAACCGAAGTCCCAAGGCGCATCCCAGGCGATGCTCTACGGCACGGGCATGACCGAAGCGGACATGGACAAGCCGCAGATCGGCATCGCCAGCGTCTGGTACGAGGGCAACACCTGCAACATGCATCTGAACGATCTGGCCGCGCAGGTGAAACAGGGTGTGGTCGCGGCCGATCTGGTCGGCATGCGCTTCAATACCGTCGGCGTGAGCGACGGCATCTCGATGGGCACCGAGGGGATGAGCTACTCGCTGCAATCGCGCGACCTGATCGCCGACTCGATCGAGACCGTGATGGGCGCGCAGTGGTATGACGGGCTGGTCGCGTTGCCCGGCTGCGACAAGAACATGCCCGGCTGCCTGATCGCCATGGGTCGGCTCAACCGACCGGCGCTGATGGTGTACGGCGGGACGATCCGGGCCGGCTGTCGCAACGGCCAGAAGTTGGACATCGTCTCGGCGTTTCAGAGCTACGGCGAACACATCGCCGGCACGCTCGACGAGGCGGCGCGCAAGGCGGTGGTGCGCAACAGTTGTCCCGGCGCCGGCGCGTGCGGTGGGATGTACACGGCCAACACCATGGCGTCGGCCATCGAAGCGATGGGCATGTCGCTGCCCTACAGCGCGTCGATACCAGCCGAGGACCCCGCCAAGATCGAAGAGTGCGTCCGCGCCGGCGCCGTGATCCGGACGCTGCTCGAAAAGGACCTCAAGCCGCGCGACATCATGACCCGGGCCGCCTTCGAGAACGCGATGGTGGTGATCACCGCGCTGGGCGGATCGACCAATGCGGTGCTGCACCTGATCGCCATGGCCCGGTCGGTCGACGTGCCGCTGACCATCGATGATTTCCAGGCGGTCAGCGACCGTGTTCCGTTCCTGGCCGACCTCAAGCCGAGCGGCCAGTACGTGCAGGAGGATTTGCACGAAGTCGGCGGCACCCCGGCGGTGATGAAGATGCTGCTGGCGTCCGGTCTGCTCGACGGCGACTGCATGACGGTGACCGGTACAACATTGGCCGAGAACCTCGCCGACTTGCCCGGTTTCACCGAGGGGCAGCCGATCGTCCGCCCGCTGGACAACCCGATCAAACCGACGGGCCACATTCAGATTCTCAAGGGCAACCTCGCTCCCGAGGGCGCGGTGGCCAAGATCACCGGCAAGGAGGGCGAGCGGTTCAGCGGGCCGGCCAAGGTCTACGACAGTGAGGAGGACATGCTCGCCGCCCTGGAAAACAAGGGTATCGCCAAGGGTGACGTGGTGGTCATCCGCTACGAAGGACCGCAGGGCGGGCCGGGCATGCCCGAGATGTTGACGCCGACGTCCGCGATCATGGGGGCCGGCCTGGGCAAGGACGTGGCGTTAATCACCGACGGGCGCTTCTCCGGCGGCTCGCACGGATTCATCGTCGGCCACACCACACCCGAGGCGCAGGTGGGCGGCCCGATCGCCCTGCTCCGCGACGGCGACCGGGTGACGCTCGACGCGGACAAGAACCGGATGGATGTCGAGCTCAGCGACGACGAACTCGCCCGGCGCCGCGCTCAGTGGTCGGCTCCGCCGCTCAAGGCCACGCGCGGGACGCTCTACAAGTACATCAAGAACGTGCGATCCGCGTCCGAGGGCTGCGTGACCGACGAGTAGGTCGCCGGGGTAATGTCGAATGACGAAATACCCAATGACGAAAGAATGACGAAGTCCGAATGACGAATCGCGCGGGGTAGCCGCCGGTGTTCGTCATGGGTGATTCGACATTCTCTCGTCATTCGTCATTGAGTATTCGTCATTCAACCCCGTCGGCCTACCGAGCATGTCGTGGATCTCGTTCTCCAGACGTGCGGTCAGTTCGTCGGCGCTTGTTTCAGCCACCTCATCGACCGGGATCGGTTCCCCGAGTCGGACACGTACATCGCCGGCGCGGATTCGCTTCGTGTCGCGCAGGTGAATGCGCATCGAGCCGTCGACGGCGATCGGCACGACGGGCAGGCCGGTGCGTTTGCAGACCTGGATGGCGCCGCGTTTGAACGGCGTGATCGTGCCGTCGCGGGTGCGGGTGCCCTCGGGAAAGACCAACAGCGACACCGGCCGCTTTTTCAGCCGCTTGGCCATCTCGGCCAGGCTCGCCACCGTCTTGCGGGCGCTCGAGCGATCAATCGACACGAAATCGTGAGCCAGCAGGATCCAGCCGAACACGGGAATGCGGAACAGGCTTCTTTTGGCGAGAAACCGCACCCGTCCCCGGGTGACCGCGGCGATGATCGGAATGTCGAACAGGCTCTGATGGTTGCCGACGAAGAAGTGTTCGCGACGGTGATCGATTTGCTCGGCGCCCTCGACGTGCAGTCGAACGCCGGCCGCGGCCAGGATGCAGGCGCTCCACAGCCGGAAAACCGGATTGAAGCACCATCGGCCGGGCAACGCGACGCCGACGGTCAGGACGATCGCGCCCAGTACGAGGGTGACCAGCGGAACCGTGATGAAGGTGAGAATCGTACGAAACACCAATACCGTCCAGTCGTCGCGTCAGGCCCGGTGATTCCAAACATACAAATCCGATCGCGTGCGTGAAGTTTGGACCCTGCGCGTCAAACTCACTCGATGCGTCGCGTGTCGATCTTCAATCGCTCGATCACGTTGAGCAGCGACAGCGCGGCGTCGGCGAGGCCCTCGTCGTTAAGGGGCAGGAGGTTCAGGGCGATGTGGGTCGGGTCGCAGTCGGTCTGATGCTGGGCGGCGTCAAGGTCGACCCACTGCCCGCCGAGGTAGACCTGCGTCCACATGTGATAACTGAACACCCTTTGCCGGCCGAGGAAAGTCTCGACGTAGATGATGCCGGACACCGCGCGGGCGGGCAGCCCGTTGGCCCGCGCCAACGCGGCGAGCAAAACCGCGTGCTCGGTGCAATCGCCCTCGCGGCTGCGGGCGACCTCGCTGGCGGTGGCGAACCCGATGCTGAGGTTCTTCTCGCGGATGTTCTCGGTCACGTACTTGCGCAGCTTGTCGGCCAGTTTGTACGGCTGCATCTCGTCGCCGGCCGCGGCTTTGGCCATCTCGCGGAGCTTCGGATCTTTGTGATTGAGGTACAAGCTGTCTTTCAGGTAGTCGGCCAGGTCGTCGGGCGGCGTCCGCGGCTCGGCCGTCGCCAGTGACCGATGATCCTGCCGACTGACTTCCAGCGTCGCGCTGCGGGCGTCCCGCCGGATGACCTTCTGCATGCCGGTCTCGGGCAGATCGGGCAGCCGACCGTCTTCGCCGCGGACTTCGAGATGGTAGGTGATCTTGCGAGCGGCGGCGGCGTCGATGCGCTTGTCGACCTTGATCAGCGAGTTGATGAACATCTCCGGCGGTTCGTTCGCCGACCGCGCGTAGGCCTCGGCACACTGTATGATCTCCAGCTCGATCGACATCATGTTCGCCTTGGTCATCAGCGGGATGCCCTGGTCGTCGCACCAGACCGTCGTGGTGATCGACAAGCCGTTCGTGGGTTGATCAGGTTTCAGCACCACACCGGCGGACGGAACCTTCATGGCTTGAACGACGCGGGTCGCTTCGGTCTTGCGTCCGAACAGATCGATGACCTCTTTTCCCTCGACGTGCACGTCGACCGGGAGCGGTGATTCTAGCCGGAGGGAGGGATCGTAGATGAAGGTCCGGTAGCGCGTACCCGGCTCGAGTCCGCGCTCGTTCTGTTCGAGAACCGCGCCCCACGACAGCTTGCAACGGGGATCGTAGTCGTAGACTGCGGTTTGTTGATTGCCGAACTGCTCGGACACGAGCGTGAGTTTGCCCTTGTCGATGGTGCCGTGAAATCCCATCTTTGTCGCGGCCATGTTCACTTCGTTGTCGAATGCGAGCGGAACGCCGGCGACGGTTTCGCGCGAGGCTTGATGCATGGTGATCGTCAACGGCAAACCGCTCCGCCCGACCTTGATGACGGTTTCGTTCTTGCTGACGACGATGTCGCCCTCCCGCCGCATGACCGAATGCATGTAGCCGGCCTTGGCGCCCTTGATCCGCACCGCGTACCAGGTGTCGCTGAACACACCTTGCGGCGGATCGGCGGGATCCCCCGCCGCCGCCGGCGTGGCGGGTGGTGCGTCGGCGTCGAGTCGAAGCGCAGGACCGACCAGCCCGGTCAACACCGCCAGCAAGCTTAATGCTCGTGACTTCCGCGTGCCGAAGAAAGAACCTGTGTGCATGATGGCTCCGTGGGTTGTTGTTACAAGGCATCATAGGCATCAAGGCATCATAGGCGCTCGCAGTTCGGCGGGCCACCCGAGTCCCACGGGATTCAACCCGTGGGCTTGGGGTATTGAACGACCCATCCGTCGACAATCTCACGCATCCGGGATTCCATGAGCGAACTGTCCACCCCAGGTCGAACCGACGAGATTCGTCGAGGACAGGGGCTCCACTTCGATCCGGACATGGTGGCGGCGTTCGAGCGACTGTACGCCGCGGGAATCATCTCCGAGATTCGCAGCCACAACCCATCGCGCGACAAGTCTTGATGCTCGATATTCTGAGGCATTCGCCGGCGGCTTGCCTCACACCTACGATTCGCGGATGATTGCGACGTAACCCCGGGTGCGGGAACGTATACCATGGGTTATCACCGCGAAGCGACTATGGCGCAGTGGAAAGGATCATGACGATGCGAACCAATCGACGAATCGGGCTGTTGTTGGGTATAGCCCTGTTGGCCGGTACGGCGCTGCCGGCGGCGGGCGCGAAGCACAATACGCTGACTAAGGAGGAAATCGCGGCCGGGTGGATTCTGCTGTACGATGGCGAGACGCTGTTCGGGTGGCGGAACCACGGCGGCGGCAAGTGGAAGTCCAAGGACGGCGCGCTGATGGCCGAGTCGGGCGAGATGGGCTGGATCGGCACCAAGACCGAGTTCGCCCAGTTCGCGCTCAAGATGCAGTACCGCATCACCGGCAACGGCAACAGCGGCATCTTCTTCCGGGCCGACGACAAGTCGACCGAGCCTTGGGTTGACGGCTACGAGATGCAGATCAACGACAAGGACGAGAACTACCCCACCGGCAGCCTGTGGGACCTGAAAAAAGCCGAGTATCCCGACGGCAAGCCGGTCACCGATGTCGACGCGTGGCAGGACGTCGAGATCCGGGCCGACGACGACCACATCATCATCAAGCTCAACGGCGCCGAGGTGATCCACGCCCACGAACACAAGTTCCAACGCGGCGTGATCGGCATGCAGTTTCACTACGAGGGCATGAAGGTCGAGTTCCGCGACATCAAGCTCCAGCCGCTCGGGGCCAAGAGCATTTTCAACGGCACCGACCTCGAAGGCTGGAAGGTCATACCCGACCGGAAGAGCGTCTTCTCGGTCACGTCGGAGGGTTGGCTGAACGTCAAGAACGGCAACGGCGACATTCAGACCGTCGCGACGTGGGACGACTTCATCTTCCAGCTCGACGTCATCTCCAACGGCACGCACCTCAACAGCGGCATCTTCTTCCGGGCCATACCGGGCGAGTTCTGGCAGGGGTACGAATCGCAGATTCGCAATCAGTGGGAGGGTGACGACCGCACCAAACCCGTCGACTTCGGCACCGGCGGGATCTACCGTCGTCAGCCGGCGCGAAAGGTTGTTTCGAGCGACAACGAATGGTTCACCAAGACCATCGTCGCCCACGGCAACCATCTGTCGGTCTGGGTGAACGGCTATCAGGTAAGCGACTTCACCGACCGGCGCAAGGTCGGGCCCAACGCCCGCGAGCATTGCAAACTGGACGCCGGCGTGATCAGCATCCAGGGGCACGACCCGACGACCGACCTGTCGTTCCGCAATCTGAAAGTCGCGCCGCTGCCGAAGCGCAAATAACGTGTTCGGCTCGGCGCGCGTATCGTGCGTTCGGGCAAAAAAACAGGACCAGAGCGGGTTGGGGAACACCCCCAGCCCGCAATCTGGTCCCTGCGCGACTCTCGTTTGGAATGTCTCGGCGATGCGTTCTCCTGTTGCCGATGGACACAGTTGTCCAATTGCGAGGGACATGTAGGCAAACGGCGTACCAGAACCGCACATCGCCGATCAGCCTGACGCGAACCCCGCGGTGAGGCTGTTCGTACGGTTCAGAAACCGACCGGGTCATTGACACCGAGGGGGCGAACCGGAATATCCCCTAGCTGCTGCGGAGGATCACGCACCACCCGCCGGCCGGTGCGATCGGCGCCCAAGCGAAAGGAATCAGCTCATGAAGCGGATCTTTGGATGGCTCTGGCAACGCGGCATCATGTCCAATTTCCTGGCCGGACTCTTCGTGTTACTCCCGGTCGCCCTGACGGTGGGAATCGTGAGTTGGGTCGGGGGTATGCTCCTGGGCGTGATCGGTCCCGGCACCGTGGTCGGTAACGCCCTGGAGAAGATGGGCCTGACCTACGTGACCAACGAGAAAGGCGCTTGGGTACTCGGAGCAATCTTCGTGTTGATCGGCATCTGGGTGCTGGGCTTGTTGCTGCGGATCACGGCTCGGCACAAGTTCGACGAGTTGTTCAATGCCGCGATCAATCGAATTCCGGTCGTCAACGCCATCTACAAACCGGTCTCGCAGGTGGTCGGGCTGATCAAGGGTGACGACAAGGCCGACATGAAGGGCATGCAGGTCGCGTATTGCCGCTTCGGCGGCGATGGCGGTTGCGGTTTCCTCGGCCTGCTCGCCTCGGGCGAAACGTTCACCATCGGCGAGCAGGCCTGCCGGCTCATCTACATCCCCACCTCACCGGTGCCGATGTCCGGCGGCCTGCTCTTCGTCCCGACCGGATCGGTCACCGAGGTCGACATGACCGTCGACGACGTGATGAAGATCTATTTCTCACTCGGCGTCCTCGCCTCGCAGGTCGTGCCGGAGCAGTATCGGCAAGCCCGCGCGGGATGACGCGGATGCGATTCCACTCGTGAAAACCAGTGTCGCTTGAACCCACCGCTCATGATGGTTACGCTTGATTTGTCTTCGTGCGTAACCCGAAACGGGAGTGCTCCATGCCGCGCGTGTGCCTGGCGGGCGTTTTTATCCTGATCAGCGCCGTTCCCTTGCCGAGTTCGGCCGAGGAGAGTCAGCGCGCGGGCACGGATTGGTGGTCATTGCGTGCGCTACAGCGTCCAGCCACACCGACGGTATCCGATCCGGCATGGGTGCGCTCGCCGGTTGACGCCTTCATCCTGGCAACGCTCGACGACAAGAGGCTGCCACCCTCGCCCCCGGCGCGGCGACGGTCGCTCATTCGCCGAGTAACGTACGACCTGACCGGCTTACCCCCTACGCCCGAGGAGGTCGAGGCGTTCATCGACGACCCGGCTCCGGATGCCTACGATCGATTGGTCGACCGCCTGCTCGCCTCACCGCACTACGGCGAACGGTGGGGGCGTCATTGGCTCGACGTAGTCCGCTTCGGCGAGAGCACGGGTTATGAACGCAATACGGTCCTGAACAACGCTTGGCCTTTTCGCGACTACATCATCCGTTCATTCAACGAAGACAAACCGTACGACCGTCTGATACTCGAACACCTGGCCGGTGACGCGATCGGCCGCGACGATCCGAACGTCGAAGTCGGAACGACCTTCCTGGTCGCCGGTCCGTACGACGACGTGGGCAATCAGGACCCGGTGCAAGCGGCGCAGATCCGTGCCAACACCATCGACGAAATCATCCGCACCGTCAGCGAAACCTTTCTCGGCCTGACCGTCGGGTGCGCGCGGTGTCACGACCACAAGTTCGACCCGATCGCCCAGCGCGACTACTACAGCCTGTACGCCACCTTCGCCGGCGTGCATCACGCCGCCCGCACCGTCGCGACGACCGAAGCGCGCGAACAGCACGCGCGAAGCCGCAAACCGCTCGACGAGAAGAAGGCACAACTCACCGCGGAGAAGAACAAACTTGAAGAGGCGATCCTCGCCCGCGCCGAAACACGCGTAAAGGAATACGAGGCGCGGTGGTCGCGTGCACCGGTGGCCCGCACCGGCACCGAAGAAACTTTCGCACCGATCGAAGCGCGATACGTTCGATTCATCGGCGAGGGACTCGATACGAACCCCAGTGCCCGCACTGGGTTTCGGATCGACGAATTCGAGGCCTGGACCGACGGCGTGACACCGCACAACGTCGCACTCGCCGCGAACGGCGGTCGGGCCGAGGGCGCGAGCCGCACCGCCGAGGACTTCGGCGGCGCGTACAGCGCGGCCCTGGCGATCGACGGGCGGTTCGGCGCGTCCTGGATCGCCAGCCGACCCGAACTGGTCATCACGTTCGCCAAGCCGAGCGTCATCAACCGGGTCGTGTTCTCGAGCGATCGTCCCGGCGCGGCGGGCGGGGACGGCGTGGCCACGTTTGTCAGCGACTATCGCATCGAAGCGTCGCTCGACCGCAAGACATGGCAACCGATCGCCAGTTCCGCCGACCGGCAACCGGTCAACGACGCCCATCGCCGCAAGCGGTTGACGGACCTGACCATCACCGACGACGAGCGCCGGCAGTTGGCGGAATATGACCGGCAACTCGACGAAGTCAACGGCGGGCTTGCCGTGCTCGGCTCGCTGCCCTCCTGGTGGGTGGGCCGGTTCGACAAGGCCGACGGTCCGTTCCACGTGTTCATCGGCGGCAGCCCGCAGCGAAAAGGTGATCAAGTGGTCCCGGCCAGTTTGTCGGCGTTGGGTGATTCGAGTCCGGGCTATCAACTCACCGCCAATGAATCGGAGCAAGCGCGTAGGCTCGCCTTGGCGCGTTGGATCGTTTCGCCGGAGAATCCGTTGCCGGCACGGGTGATGGCGAACCGGTTGTGGCACTACCACTTCGGCACCGGACTGGTCGATACGCCCAGCGACTTCGGCGCCATGGGCGGCCGACCGACGCACCCGGAACTGCTTGATTGGCTTGCCGTCGAGTTGATCGCAAGGGACTGGCGCCTCAAACCGCTGCACCGGCTGATCGTCACGTCGGCGACCTATCGACAGTCGGCGGCCGGTCGCGACGATGCCGCCGCGGTCGACGCCGACAGCCGGTACCTGTCGCGCTTTCCGCCCCGCCGGCTCGCCGGTGAGGAGATCCGCGATACGACGCTCGCCGTGGCCGGGCGACTCGACCAACGCATGGGCGGGCCGGGGTTTCGTTTATACCGGTATCTGCAGGACAACGTCGCCACCTACGTACCGCTGGATACGCACGGCGTCGACACGTATCGCCGCGGAGTCTATCACCAGAACGCACGGGCGGCGCGGGTCGATTTACTCAGCGATTTTGACACGCCGGACAGCGCTTTCTCCGCGCCCCGACGCGCCTCGACGGTCACGCCGCTTCAAGCGCTGACGCAGATGAACCACGGCTTCACCATGGACATGGCGAGCAAGTTGGCCGAACGGCTTGAACATGAAGCAGGGTCGGAACCCGCCGACCAAGTGCAACGTGCGTTCTTGTTGGCCTACGCGCGGAGTCCGGTCACACCGGAGCGCGACGCGGCGATTCGCCTGATCGAGCGGGCCGGATTGGTCGCGTTCTGCCGGGCCGTGCTGAACTCAAACGAGTTGATCTACCTCGACTGAAGGTTCTCGAGCATGCCCACGTCCGATGATCATCCCGCTCGTGTTGCGACGCGACACGTACTCTCGCGTCGCGGATTTTTGGGTGACGTGTATACCGGACTCGCCGGCGTCGGACTTGCGCATTTGTTGACGCGCGACGCCGCCGCGGCCGATTCGGCCTGGAGCCCCGGGCAGGGGATCGCCCATCATCAGCCCAAAGCCAAGCGCGTGCTTCAGATCTTCTGTCCCGGAGCCGCGTCGCACATGGATCTGTGGGAGCACAAACCGGACCTCGACAAATACCACGGCAAACCGCTGCCCGGAGCCGAGGGGTTCGTCTCGTTTCAGGGTAAGAACGGGAACCTGATGAAGAGTCCCTGGCCGTTCCAACCGACGGGCGAAAGCGGCAAGATGTTCACCAGCCTGTTGCCGAACATGGCCAGGCACGTGGACGACATCGCGTTTATTCACTCGATGTCGACCAAGACCAATACGCATGGTCCCGGGTGCGTCTTCATGAACACCGGCCATCCCACCGAGGGGTTTCCTGGGGCCGGCGCGTGGCTCAGCTACGCGCTGGGCAGCGCCAACGAGAACCTGCCGACGTACGTCGCGATTCCCGACATCCGCGGCGAGCCGCCCAACGGCAAGGCGAACTGGAGCAACGGTTTTCTGCCCGCGCGCCATCAGGCCATCATGATGAGCGCCCAGCAGCCCATCCGAAACCTCGACGTGCCGAAAGACGTGACACCCGCGAGCGAAACGGCGACGCGCGATTTTCTTCGACTGCTCAATCAGCGTCACCTCGAGAAGCATCCCGGTGAGTCGGAGTTGCAAGCCCGTATGGCCTCGTACGCGCTGGCGGCGCGGATGCAGCTCTCGGGCCCCGAGGTGACCGATCCGGCGTCCGAGTCGGCGTCAACCCACAAGCTCTACGGCACGGACGACGCACATCAACTCAAGGCCGCCTACGCCCGCAACTGTTTGCTCGCCCGGCGCCTGCTCGAACGCGGCGTGCGCTACGTCAATCTCTATTGTGCGTCGCGGGCGTCGGGTGTCGACGGGTTGCTCAACTGGGACGCCCACCGCACGCTCAAGCCGGACTACGAACGACACTGCCCGATCTTCGACCAGCCGACGGCCGCGCTGCTCACCGACCTGAAGCAACGCGGCATGCTGGACGATACGCTGGTGTTGTGGACCACCGAGTTCGGACGCATGCCCACCCACCAGGCCGGCACCACAGGCCGGGACCACAACCCCGACGGCTTCACCTGCTGGATGATGGGCGCGGGCATCCGCGGCGGCGTCAGCTACGGCGCCACCGACCCGTTCGGCCGACGCGCCGAAGTCGACCCCGTCACCGTCTGGGACTTCTACGCCACCGTCCTGCACGTCCTCGGCCTGGACCACGAAAAACTCACCTACTACCACAACGGTCTCGACCGACGACTCACCGACGTGGAAGGGCACGTGCTGTTTCCGATCCTGGCCTGACGAAGGCGCATCAAGTGTGTCGATCGGGCTCGATCGGCCGATACCCACTTGACTTCGTTCGAAATGCGTCGACATTACAGACTCAGGAGCTCGCAGCCTTGATGACGTTGCGCCTTTTCTCCGCAAAACCGCCGCCCGTGCCGATGGGCACCACGTGGTATCTCACGGAATTGGCCGAGGCCCGTGGTAAGCAGGAACTGTTCACCCATCAATCCCCACAGCGTCTCAAGGCCCTGCGCGAGCACGCCATCATCGAGAGCGCCATCTCCTCCAATCGCATCGAGGGCGTCGAGATCGATCCGGCCCGGGCGAAGCGCGTTGTCCTCGGCAAGCCTGTTCTCCGCGATCGCAATGAGGAAGAGGTCGCCGGCTACCGCGGCGCGCTGCGCCTGATCCGCGAGTCGTCAGCGAGACTTCGCGTTTCCCAGCCGACGATCCGCGAGCTTCATCGCCTGTCGCGCGGCGAGGTCTGGGATGCGGGCCAGTACAGACAAAAGGACGCGGAAATCATTGAGACTGACGCCGGCAGGCGCTCCCGCGTCCGGTTCCGGTGCGTTCCCGCCGGGCAGACGTCGGCGGCCATGAAGGAACTCGCCGCCCGGTGGGGCGATGCCGTCCGGGGCGACCGCGTCCACCCGCTCGTCGCCCTGGCCGCGTTCAACCTCGACTTCCTCTGCATCCACCCGTTCCGCGACGGCAACGGGCGGGTCTCGCGCCTGCTGTTCCTGCTCCAGTGTTACCACCTGGGGTTCGAGGTCGGGCGCTACATCAGCCTGGAACGCATCATCGAGCAGAACAAGGACCGATACTACGAAACGCTTGAACAGTCCTCGGCGGGCTGGCACGAGGGCAGGCATGATCCCTGGCCGTGCATCAACTATCTGCTCTACATCTTGAAGACGGCGTACCGGGAATTCGAGCAGCGCGTCGGCCAGGTCAAGGCCGCCAGGGGCGAGAAGAGCGCGATCATCCAGGCCGAGGTCCGGCGCATGCGCGGCGAATTCAGCATCGCGGACCTTCAGAACGCCTGCCCGGGCGTCAGCGTGGACATGATCCGGCATGTGCTCAAAGGGATGAAAACGTCGGGAACCGTGGCGTGCCTGGGCCGCGGACGCAACGCCCGCTGGCGGAGAACCAAACCGTGAATTGGGTAAGAACGGCCCAATCAGGTAACAAATTGGGTAATGGGGGCGCCGGCGTCAAGGGCGGGGTCAGCTACGGCGCCACCGACGCGTTCGGCCGCCGCGCCGAAGTCGACCCCGTCACCGTCTGGGATTTCTACGCCACCGTCCTGCACGTCCTGGGCCTGGACCACGAAAAACTCACCTACTACCACAACGGTCTCGACCGACGACTCACCGACGTCGAGGGGCACGTGATCCATCCGATTTTGACGTGACGCGGAATCACGGGACTTCGTTTCGGCGAAACGGAGCGATAGACTTTCTCGTGGTCGGCTTCACGTTTCGAGGGTTGACCGTTATGCTGTGTTGACAATTGCCGTCGAAGAGGTCGCCGCGAAAGGGGTCGACGCATGAAGAAAAAGCACGTCTTTCAGGTGATCGTCGAACAGGATGAGGCCGGGCTCTTCGTCGCGGAGTGCCCGGCCCTCAAGGCCTGTTACACCCAGGGCAGGACCTATGAGGAGGTCATACAAAACATTCAGGACGTCATCGCTCTCTGCCTGGAGGATTTCAAAGCCAAGGGTGACCCGATCCCACACCAGCCGGAGATCATCGGGATCAAGCGCGTCGAGGTCGCGGTATGACCCGACCCGGGTTGCCCACCGTCAAACCACGTGAACTGATCCGGGCGCTCGAACGTATGGGATTTCGCTTGCTTCGTAAGTCCAAGGGCAGCCACTGGCAGTACGAGCACGCAGATGGGCGTCGAACGACGGTGCCCGTGCACAGGGGTCGGGACATAGGTCCCGGGCTGCTCCGCAAGGTTTTGCGGGACATCGAGCTCGACCCCGACCAACTGAAGGATTGGCTGTGAGCACTGAATGGGCTATCGGGTCGAGAGGCACGGATCATGATAGCAGCATACCGGTTTTCCACCTGCTCCCAGCTTGACACGCCTTCGAGCCTCGGACGGGGTTACTTTCTTCGTGGTCGACCCCGTCACCGTCTGGGACTGCTACGCCACCGTCCTGCACGTCCTGGGCCTCGACCACGAAAAGCTCACCTACTACCACAACGGTCTCGACCGACGACTCACCGACGTCGAGGGGCATGTGATCCATCCGATTTTGACGTGAGGGGATCAGCGTTTTCGGGGACCGCGTGTTCTGCCGTTGGGCGGCTTCTCGATGGCGGTGATGTGCAGGTAGGACGCGAACGTCCATCGGTCGCGGGGCAGAGTGACGAACAGGCGGCTTTTCATGATGGCCACCGCTTGGGGATCACGGACGGCGTAGGACTCGCCGCTCGACGTGACCACGCGGAACGGCTCGAACGGATCACTTTTCAAAGCTTCGCGAATATCGTCAACGATCATGGCTACAGGATAGCATCGACGAAGACGCTCGAGCAAACCCAAACACACCACACCGACTTCTTGTCGCGTGATATCGCGGTCATCATCGCGGCAAGGTCAATCGCCAGACGTCGTTTTTCACCGGCCAGGCGTTACCGGCTACGACCCAGAGACTGTCCATGTAGACGTAGCAGGTCGGTTCGTGGCGGGCGGAGAACGTCTTCGGCGCGCGGAAAGCGTGCCAGGTCTTGCCGTCTTGGGTGAACCAGACGTCGCCGAGGTTGACGTTGTTGACGTTGTCGTAGCCGCCGATGATCCAGAGCTTGTCGCGATAGACCTTGGCGATGAACCACTGTCGCGGGGTCCACGGGGCGTGCTCGATCACGCGGGACCAGGTCGCGCCGTCGGTCGAGCTCCACACGTCGTTGTGGGTCGTGGTGTCCTTATAGCCCTTCTCCGGCGGGGTGTTCGTGCCCGGCGTTTTACCGCCCAGCAGCCAGAGCTTGTTCTTGAAGACGACGACCGCCGAGGCCGCGCGATCTCCGAAGCCGGCCTTCTTGGTGACGGCGATCCAGTGCACGCCGTCGGTGGTGTGCCAGACATCCTCACCGCTGCCGAGTTGCCAGATGCGATGGGCGTGGACCACGACCTCGCCGTAGCCGCGCACGCCGAACGGGGTACGCTCGGCCACCCGGGACCACGTCTTGCCGTCGGCCGAGTTCCAAACGCTGCCCTTGATCGCCCACATCTTGTTGTCGAAGACGATCAGTTCGCTGTAGCCGTCGTAGGGTGTGTCGGTCAGGGCCCGGGTCCAGGTTGATCCGTCGGTCGAGGACCACAGATCACGCGTCAGCACGTTGCCATGGTAATAACCGTTGCTCAGCCACATCCGGCCGCCGAAGACGAGGTCCTCGGACGTGTCGCGTGGACTGAACGCCGCCTTGTCGGTCACCCGCGTCCACGACGCCGATTCGGGTGACGAACCGTCGGGTAGCCGGTCGACAGCGAGTGACGCTGATGCGAGACAGATCAGGACGGTGACAACCAACCGTTGCATGGGTGTCCTCCTAGCCACGACCGATCGTTACGGCGCGATAAGCACAGGACCGGAAGGTCTATTGGTTGGCGAGAAGCCGTGGTTCAGTGCCATCACTAAAGTATCCGCAACCAGAAGCAACGTGTCCATTTCCAGGCGTCTGGCTGAGGCACGCGGCAGCGGCCGTCGGCGCCGGCGACATCGGCGGCACCCTCGCCATGCTGGTGTTGGCGACGAAGACACGATTGATGCCGGGGACCGCATTTATTTTGTCCGTAACGTGGGCCTGCGTGCTTGATTTGACTATGCGATCGCGGCCCTGACCGCGACGCAATCATGAACTCCCCTCAGCGCTGCCGGTCTACTTCCGCGCCGGCTCGGTTGCGCGGCGATCCTCGCCACTTGGCGTTGTACTTCGATTCGTCACCGACTCGGTAGTGAAAAATGTCCGGAGCCCGGCTGGGTCGGCCTATAATGGCTGAGAGCGCGGTTGGACTTCGGGATGGCGTCATGACGAACGTGGGTTGGACAGGTTGGAGCCGGTACGGGCTGACCGTGGCTTGTTTGGCGTCGTACGGGATGGTGCGTGCCGCCGAGCCTGGTGCGTCACCGCCGGCGGTGCGGGTTCGGGCGGTGGATTTGCTGCGCGAGTCGGCCGAGGGTCGGCGGCGGATCTCCGGGCCGATCCGGCTGCGGGACGGGCGGTGGACGGTGAAGATCCGGCCGGTGGTCGACGTGGTCGACGGCGTGCCCTGGGAAATTCGTTACGAAAACCATCCCGAGGCGGAGATTCAGGACTTACTCGCCGAGCAGTTCGATCCGGCCGAGCACGTGTTGCGAATCCCGGTGCTCAAAGTGCCGGACGTGGTGTGGGACCGATGGTTTCCCACCGACGAAATGCGCGACGTGGCGGGTATTCATTTCCCGCACATGGTGCGACAGGACGAATCCCACCTGCTGTTCACCAGCCACGATCAAGTCGACGGTTCGGGCTCGCGTATCGAAGGGACGTTGTTGGTGCCGGTCACCTGGTCGATCGATCAGGCCATCATCGTGCGTGCGACGTCGCGGCGGGAAGAGGTGCTCGAGCGGATCGAGCATGAGCGGGCCCATGCGGTGACGGCGGTGACCGATCTGACCGAGGCGATCATCGGCCCGCAGAGTTGGCGGCCGGGGTCGTCGTCGGGACGTCGTGCGCAGGTGGTTTGGCGGTGGCGCTACGAGCGGGTGTTCGGCACGTGGCGACACTACCGCGACGGCGAGAAGAAGCTGCCGATGCTGCGGACGTTCGTGACCGTGCTGCCCCCGACGCGGTGGTCGTTGTATTTGCTCAAGCCCAAGAGCGAGATCGTTCCGGGCGATACGCTGGAGTTCAATTTCGACGTGATGGGGGCTGATGCGCGCTATGCCGAGTTGCGGCGTCACGGACAGCGCGAGGTTCATCGCATGCTGGGGGGGACGACGCGCGAGATCCCTCGGTTTCGGTCGGGATCGTGATCCGTACGGCGGTTGACAGGTTTTCGGTTGCCGGTTACGTTCCGGCCGACCGCACGGTCGGTCATGGGAGGCTTTTTGATTCATGTCGATTCAGGACTGGTCGGACAACATCCTTCTGGCGGAGCTGCAGAACGACCCGCAGTTCACCGACGACATGAGCGCGTTGCTGGATCTCGTCGAAGCACGTCGCGACGTGGATGTCGTGGTGAACTTCTCGGGGATCACGTTTCTGAACTCGTCGAACATCGCCAAGGTGCTCAAGCTGCGCAAGACCGTGATGATCAACAACCGCCGCAAGTTGAAACTATGCGGCATCTCGACGCACGTCTGGGGGGTGTTTCTGGTCACGGGGCTGGACAAGATCTTCGACTTCTGTGACGACGTGACCAGCGGCCTGGCGGCGGTGCAGATCGAGCAGGAATCCTAGGCGGGTGGGATTCTCCATTCAGATTCCACACGCTTTAGATTCCACACGCACACTCACATTTACACTGATTTCAGCAGGATCGGGATAGCGCCGAGCGAGCTCGGCGGCTACATGGGGTGCCGCTGGCTACGTGGCGCTACTGGGTTTTTACGCCGTTGGTGTCGACGTGGGCGGTGACCGGCCAGGGCTTTCGGCTGATCAGGTGCGCCCGCATGACGAGCAGCGCGGCTTCGAGCTGCGGATCGACGTCCGGCAGTTCGTCGTCCAAGGTGTCGTGCGCGTCGTCGGCGTCTTCCTTGTCAGCCTCTTCGCTTTCCTCGTCGCCGTTCTTGTGTCGCGCGGCGGCGGCTTCATTCTCTTTCTTGCCCCGCAGCAGGTCGGACTTCAGGCCCAACTGCATGATCTTGCTTACCTCGCGCGGTACGAGTTTGATGGGCACGTCGGGATCGACGCCCCAGGTTTCGGCGTCGTCGGTCTTGTGCACCAGCCGCCCCGAGGGCAAGTAGTAGTGGGCGGTCGTGAGCTTGAGGTAGGCGCGGTAGTCACCGATGGGGTAGAGGTTCTGAACGGAACCCTTCCCAAAGGTTCGTTCCCCGAGGATCAGGGCGCGGTTGTCGTTGTCTTGGAGCGCCCCGGCGACGATCTCCGAGGCCGAGGCGGAGTAGCCGTTGACGAGCACGATGAGCGGGAGATTGGGGAAGAGATCATCGCCCGCGGCCTCTTCGCTCGCGGGCCGGGAGTGTTCACCCTTGGTGGATACGATTGACTTGCCGGCGGGCAGAAACAGGTCGCACATGTCGACGGCGGTGCGGAGCAGGCCGCCGGGATTGAACCGCAGGTCGAGGATGAGTCCCTCGGCTCCCTGGTCGATGAGCTGGTTGAGGTTCTCCTTCACGTCGTCGACGGTTTGTTCCATGAACGCGGTGACGCGGATGTAGGCGACTTTCTTTTCCTCGTCAATGAAGTAGTCCCACTTGCCGGTGTCCTCGCGGCGTTCCCCCTTCACGCTGTTGATCTTGATCGCTTCTCGTTTGAGGGCCACGTCCCGTTCTTCGCCGTCATCGTTGGCGCTCCGAACGGTCAGTACGACTTCGGTGCCTTCGTCGCCGGTGATCTTCTTGACCGCGTCCTCGATGGCCATGTCCTTGGTGGTTTCCCCGTCGATCGCGGCGATGACCTCGCCCGGGGCGATGCCTTTACGATATGCGGGGGTGTCGTCCAGCGGCTGAACGACGGTGAGCCATCCATTCTGGATCGTGATCTGGATTCCGACGCCGAAGAACTTGCCGAGCGTGCGCTTGCGAAACTCGTCCACCTCCGCCGGCCAGATCACCGAGGAGAAGCGGTCGAGCGGCTCGAGGGCGCCGAGCATGAACTCGTTGATGATGACCTCGGACGGCAGGTCGATGGTCTCGTCGTTGATTTCCATGAGGCGCCGGAATCGCTTCATGGCTTTTTCGAGGTCGAGGCCGTCGCTGCGTCGAACTTCCTTGATGTTCTGCTTGACGCGTTCGATGAAGATCAAGGTCTCGAGCTCGTCGCCGAGCTTGGGGAACACGTAGGGCAGCTTTGGCTCTTCGGTCAGGAGCAGGACGGCGCGAAGACCGCTGAGGACGATCTCCTTGAAGTCGGGGCTGACGACGTACTGTTGAGCGACCTTGATCATGCCGTCCCGGACCATGTCGGTGTCGATTTTTTCGAGGTCATCGGCCCACCGGCTGGAAGAGGAGTAAAACCGTTCGATGCGGACGCGAGAGACGCAGGCGATGCGTCCGTCACGGTAGGCCTTGTTGCGGGGATGAAGTTCCTCGAGCCCGGCGTAGAGACGCATGGCCCGACCCCATTTACCGGCCCCGGTCAGTTCGATCGCTTCGGCCTCGGCATCGTCGCTGAGTCGACGGACCCAGTCGGTGTTGCGGAACGTGTCCTCGTCGTCGGCGTTGACCATCGCGGCCTGCGCGGCGTTGAGGGCGCGGTCGCGGCGATAGAGTTCGACCACGGTGCGTCCGAGCGTGGGCCGGAGCGTGGTGGGAAAGACCAATTCGGCCAGGGTGTCACCGAGCAGAGCCGTGCGGGGGTTGCCGACGAACCCGACGATTGCGAGTGCATCAAAGAACGGCTGAAAGTCGTCGTCTTTTGTCCGGGGAACGATCTTTTCGATTCGTTCTCGCAGGCCGGGGCGCGGCGCGACGGGATCGGCCCCGAGCCGCAACACGATGCCGGATGTTGCGACGCGCTGCACGAGGTCCACGACGACGCCGGCCAAGCCCGGGGCGGAGCGGGCCGCGGCCAGTCGGGACAGGCTGGTGATGCGTCCGTCGTCAAAACGCTCGAAGTCGGCCAGGGCCCAGCGGCGATAGCGTTCGCGCTTTTCCGCAAGAGCAGGGTCCGTGTCGCCGAGGCCGGCCAGAGCAGCCTCGACCGCGGCGGTGAACTCGACCCGGAGGCGCTCGGTGCGTTTAACCGATGTTTCCTTGGATTCCGCATCGTCCTTCGATGCGTCGTCATCGGAGGTGTCGTCTTCGGCGGTTTCGCTCTCGGGATCGAACACCAAACCATGGGCCCTGAGCACTTCGATCATCCATCGGGCGTACTGCGGATCGGTCAGTTCCTCCATCAGCGTGTTGGCCCGTCCGGCGAAGCGATTGAACTCCTTGGTGCGGAAGGCAATTCGCTGTGTGCTGATCGCGTGATAGTCGGTGAGCCACCGCTTGAGCTTGCGTGCCTGGTCATCGGTCAGTTGTTCGTCGGGAACGGCATCGAGGATGTCGAAGGCTTCATCGAATCGGCCCTGG
>Ga0299906_10001113_pt1 | contig 23352 bp, 21 predicted proteins | sample RVTome_14_FD_200259 | JGI IMG/M metagenome (GOLD analysis project Ga0299906, IMG submission 200259) | Soil microbial communities from uranium-contaminated site in the Upper Colorado River Basin, Wyoming, United States - RVT145D125 (version 2) ...
CGGTCGGGGCGACGCCATTGTTTTCAAGATCGAGCAGATATGCGAAGCCGATCACCTTGCCAACCCCTGCCGGCATGTCCCACGCCGCGCGGATCGCGTGCGACTCGGAGTCGAAATCGCGATCGGCATCGGGCCCGAAGATGCGGTTGACATCCCAGATGAAGGCGTAGTCGAGCGTGACCGATTCGATGATCACCCACGACGCCCGCGCGGCATCGAAGGTTTGCTCGTTCTGCCGCCAGCCGACGTTGCCGAGGAAGCGGTCGTCATCGTGCTTGATTCGCTGTCTGCCGACCTTGAACGCAATCCGGGGTTCAGTCCAATCGTAGTTCGCCCACAACTGGTTGAGCTCCGAGTCCTCGGGATCGGCCACGACCGCCTTGCCAGGGTTGCTGTTGAGCCCCGCGGCGTTGTAGCGGTCATCGTCGAAGGCCCGGATGTCCTCGCCTTCGATGAGAAAGGTCAGCCCGTGCCACGGCGCGGTGGTGTAGCCGAGGCGGATGCGATTCGTGACCGCGTGAGCATCGTCGAAGCCGTCCTGATCGACGTACTCGTAGCGCAGGCGCAGGTCCACGTGAACTTTGCCGGTGGTGATGGAGGTGAGGAAGTCGGGGGTTTCGGGCTCGGCGGGAGCGGCTGGCGGCGGCGCGGTGTTTGGCGCATCGGCGGGCGGGGGTGCAGGTGGCTCCTGGCCCGCCGCGCGGGCCGGCGGCAGTGTGAACATTGAGGCGAGAAGCGTCGCCAACATGGGCTTGCCGATCATCGCCGCACCTCCCCAGCGCCGAATCGGGGTCGCGCTGTCGGTCATCGTAGCGCGTCGGGAAGGCGCCGCACTCCTTCACGCGCGCGCGACAGCGTGAGGGCGCGAGGAGTCACCACGCGCGCCGGGGCGTTCGACCATGCCGCGCGTTCAGCGTCAATTCGATCGCGCATGTGGATGGGCGGAGGCCTCGTTACGGCGCCCGCGCTCGCTCGCTCAGGGTGCCGTGAACTGACCGGGCGCCGTGGTGTCTGGCGCCAGTCGAAGGCCACGTTGGTGTGCGTTCGTTCGCGCAGGACAGCGTGGCCGTCACGTCATTCCGAGTACGGTACTCGCGCTCGCACCCGGCGCTCGCGTGATCGGGTGGCGTGCTACCGGCCGCTTCGGCCGGAAGCACGTGTCGTGCGCGATCGTTTGCACATTGACCACCGCGTGGTTCGCCCTTCGGGCGTACCACGCCACCCGTGCGGCGCTGGTGCCATGCCTCGCAGCTTTGGGCGAGGCATGTGTTGCGTGCACAATCGCACTGTGCAGGCCGGTCTCCGCCCGCCTTGAGTGACGACCGATCGGCTGTTGACGACCGGCCGCGCGCACCGCCCGACTCATCCGGCACCTCTCGCGCGGGCGGGCGCTCGCCACGGTGGGCGGAGCCCACCGTACCTCGGCCCCTTGCGCCGCCGCTTACCACGCACGCGAGGGCGCGCACGCGAATCGCTCGGTGCCGCGCTTCGAGGTTGTCCTTTGGCGGCGTGTTATCGAGGCCGATCTCCATGAGGGCATCAAGTGCGAACGCGGCACTCCGCTCCTGCCGCATTGCGCGCTGCCGGGCGTGAAAGGCGTGGGCCTTCTCAAGGAATGCCGCGTTCTCGGGCTCCGATGCGAACTCGATGAGTTCGGTCATCGAGATGCCGAGCTGCGCGCAGATGTCCTCGGGCCGATCAGCGGCGGCGAGGGAAGCGAGGATGGAAGCGTGGTCAGTCATGCGCCATGCGCCATGAGGGCGGAACTGGTGGTACAGGCATCTCGCCCGTGCGAAGAGAACAAAGACCCGGAACAGGCAAGATGCCTGTTCCACCGGGCCGGAAAAGCGGCCCTCTACAATGGGCCCGAGCGCACGCCTGGCGCGCGCAAAGTGGCCGGCCGCCGCGGCAAGTCCTTGTCCCGCCGACAGATAAAAATTTCAAAAATCATCCCGATTCCGTTTTTCGCGGCCACGTTTGCGCGCGCAAACGGGCCGCAAGCCATCGTCGCCCAGCGCTGCCAGGTCACCGGCATCGCCAATTCGGGGCCTCCATGCGCGCCCGATGTGCCGCACGCCATGTCGTATCATGCGTGAAATGCCCGCCCCCGCCCCCGCCCCCGGTAACCGCACCGCCATCACCTCCACCCGCCTTCGCATCGGCATGGAGATCCATGTCGAGTTGGCCACGCGGTCCAAGATGTTCAGCCGCGCGGCGAATGTGGCCCATCCCGATCACTTTGACGCCGCCCCGAACACCCTTGTCGATCCCGTGGTGGCCGGGCTGCCGGGGACGCTGCCGTTCATGAACCGCCAGGCCGTCGAGATGTCCATCCGCGTGGGGCTGGCCCTGAACTGCACCATCGCCGAGTTCTCCAAGTGGGACCGCAAGAACTATTTCTATCCCGACCTGCCCAAGGGCTACCAGATCAGCCAGTACGACCTGCCCCTGTGCCTGGATGGATATCTGGACATCCCGTCGGCGACGCCGGGCGAGACCTTCGCCGGGACGGAATCGAGCGGCTTCTGCGGTCGGCGCATCGGCATCATCCGGGCCCACCTCGAGGAAGACGCCGGCAAGCTCAGCCACGAGCTGCCGGGGGGCCTGCCCTTCGAGGGCACGCTCATCGACCTCAACCGCGCCGGCACACCCCTGCTGGAGATCGTCACCCAGCCGGACTTCACCACCGCCGCGGAGTGCGACACCTTCGCCCGCGAGCTTCGCAACATCTGCCGCTTTCTCGGCGTGACCGAGGGCGTCATGCAGCGGGGGCACATGCGCTTCGAGCCGAACATCAACGTGCTCATCGAGCTGGCCGACAGCCGCGCGATTGCCACGCCCATCGTCGAGATCAAGAACCTCAACTCGTTCAAGTCGCTGCGCGGGGCGATCGAGCACGAGCACACGCGGCAGGTCGAGGCGTGGAGGGAAGACGGCATCGAGCACGCCCCCGGATTGAAATCGACGCGCGGCTGGGATGATGCGCGGCAGGTCACGTTCCTCCAGCGCGAGAAGGAGGAGGCCCACGACTACCGGTATTTCCCCGATCCCGACCTCGTGCCGGTGGTGGTGAGCGCCGAATGGCGGGACCGCATCGCCGCGGACCTGCCCGAGCTGCCCGCGCGGCGGCGCGGGCGGTACGCGGAGGACTTCGGGCTCTCGGAGGCGGAGGCGCGGCAGCTCACGGATGAGCGCGACCTGAGCGCATTCTTCGAGTCGAGCATCGAGGCGGTGCTCGCGCAGAGCAGCGACGGGATGACCCGGAAAAAGGCGGGTCAGGCCTGCGCCAACCAGCTCCTCAACGCCGGGGCCAAGCGGGCCAACGAGCGCAGCATCGGCATCCACGAGCTCGGCATCACGCCCGGCAACGTGGCCCGCATCGTACTGATGCGGGAGGCGGGCGAGATCGGGTCATCCGCCGCGGACACCCTTTTCGGCCTGTTGTGCGACCCCCGGAATACGGGAGAGGACGTTGACGTCCGGGCCATCGCGGAACGGGAGAAGCTCCTCCAGGTGAAGGACGCCGACCAGCTCGATGCGTGGGTGCTCGCGGCGATCCAGACGCAGAAGCAGGCGGCGGCGGACTTCGCGGCGGGCAAGGATGCAGCGCTGGGCCGGCTCATCGGCGAGGTGATGAAGCAGAGCGCCGGGCGGGCGGATGCGAAGGCGGTGCGGGAGAAGCTGAGCGAGCGCTTACGGGGTCGGTGACCGGGCTGATCGGCGCGGTGCCACTGATTCACACGCCGCCTTGGGCGGGGGAATCAGTGTCGGCGTCCACATTCGGTGGTTTGGGTGCGTCGTTGGCCACGTTTGCCCATCGCACTGACTCGCCCCAAGGCCGGCGAGTCAGTGGCGCCGTCCGCGCGCGTGATCAGCCGTTTATGCCGGGAACCGTGATGCTCGGGCCTTCCAGCGCCGGCCACAGAAACGCGAACGTCGCGCCGACGAGCAGGCCGTAGGCGATGCCATCGAGCGTGTCGAACGCCCAGTACTTCAGCGGCTGGCCGTACCAGATGGCGTGTCCGACGAAGCCGAGGCAGTGGGCCATGATCGCGGCGGTGGCTGTGAAGCGGAAGACGGGCATGAAGTCGGGATTGGGGCCGAATGACGCCGCCGTGCCCAGATACGCCACGAACACGCCGATCACCAGGTACGTCGCAAAGGTCAGCCCGAGGTTGCGGCCCATGCTCGGCATTGCCGGCCAGACGCGGATGATGCCGAACGGCCCGGCCTCGAAGTGCTTCTTCTTGTCCGGGTCCTTGAGATCGGCCATGTTCCCGCAGTGGGGGAACATGTACTGGCCGGGCGGGGCGCCGCCGCCGCGCACCAGCTCCAGCATCTTGTCCTCCTGCGGCAGTTTGCTCCACTCCTTCTTGTGGTGGGGCAGGACCATGTGTGCCAGGAAACTGGCGAAGAACACGACGACGGCCGAGACGACGATCGGCAGCCAGAGGTCGATCAGGGAGACATCCATGAGGGATCCTTTCCAGAGGTGCTCCGCGGGGGCCGGGGGGCGGGATCGGTCCCGGATGCGGCCCCGCATTGTCGAGAGGCGGCCCGCGGCCGTCAACGTCTGGCGGACTGCGGCACCCGCCCTACATTGGCGGCGATGAGCCGCGGGCGTGGGGGCACGTTGTCTCGTGCCCGCGACTTCCGCGGATATCACGGGGGGCCGCCCTTGACATCATGCCTAGCCTCGCTATGCTTAATAAGCATAGGCCGGCTTGGTACGCCACACTCCGTGTCGGCCGGAATTCAACGGACCGTCCCCGGGTCACGTGTCAGGAGCCAGGAACGATGGACCCCACTCTCGTCGCCGGGACGCTGGAACTGCTGATCCTCGATGTGCTGGCGCGCGGCGACAACTACGGCTACCAGATCGCCCAGATCGTGGTGAACCGCTCGCAGGGGCTCTTCGACATCAAGGAAGGCAGTCTCTATCCGGCCCTGCACCGGCTGGAGCGACGGACGCTCATCAAGGGATACTGGGTGGAGCCCGATGGCATCCGGGGGGGGCGGCGGCGGAAGTACTACGCGCTCACCGCCGAGGGCCGCACGGCCAGGCGGGCCAAGCGCAACGAATGGTCGCAGTTCACAAAGGCCGTCGGCGGCGTGCTGGGAGTGAAGCATGTCATGGCGTGAGGACATGGCCGGCAGTCTTCCCGATCCCGCCTCCGGCGGTGGCGGACCGGCCGCGGACGAGGTCCGCCGGAACATCATGGATGAGCTGGCCGACCATCTGGACTGTGCCGCGCGCGATGAGCGCCGGCGCTCGGATGAGGCGGATGAGGGCGCGATTCGCGCGGCGGTGCTGCGGCGTTTCGGCGATCCCGAGAAGGTGGCGCGGCGGCTGTGGTTCGATGCGATGAAGGAGCAGATCATGAGCAATCGGATTCTGATCGGAACGAACATCGTTCTCGCGATCGCGGTCATCGCGATCGCCGGGTTCGCGTGGTCCTCGCAGAGGCAGAATCGGCAACTGATCGAGGAGCTGATGGCCCGCTCCGAAGCCGCCGCGGCCCGGGCCGGGGCGTCCGACGATTTGGCGGGGTGGTCGAAGCTCACGTTTCGGGTCGTGGGCGTCGGCGGCGAGGACCCTGCGGTTGGCTTCGATCTCCGGCTCACCGGCGATGCGTTCAATCCCGGACAGTCGGACACGATGAATGCAACCACCGATGAAGCGGGCATCGCGACTTTCGGCCCGTTGCGCCCGGGTACGTATGGCCTTCGAATCAGGGGGGCGGACGGAACGGCCAACGAACGAAACGTGATCGCATTTCCCGGTCGCGTGAATGAAATCCCGATCGAATGGCGCGATCTCCGTGGCGAATTCGGCGAAGTCGCGATTGATCTCCCGCTGCCGGACTTCCTCGACGATGTCGCCGAGTATGCGTGGATCAGCTTCTCGTCCAGGCCGCTCACATTCTCCGAGCAGGACGGCCAGTGGGCGGACGAGCGGACGCACCTGTCGGCCCTGATCAATCGCGAAGGCGGTGTCGTCATGGTGAGTCTGGAGAACTGGCCGTTCGTGGAGCCCTCGGGTGACGAGTTTCACCTCAAGGAAGCGTCCGAAACCGGTTTCGACAACCACCTTCGCGTCGACGGTTTAAGGGAGTACTTTGTCCAGGGAGTCACACTGCTTTGCCGCATGCTTCCGGAGAGCGGGGAGGACGGCAGTGAACGGCCGGCGTATCGGAGACTTTTCTATGAGCACCTTTGGGCGCCGTATCAACCGACCGAGCAAGCGCGCATAAGGTATAGCAGAGTGGAAATTCAGAATACCGAAGCCACATACCGCGCCATGGCGGGTGAAACGACGACATGGACCGTCACCTTGCCGGCTGTTGATCTGAATCCGCAGAACGAGGAGTTTCTGAAGGAACTGAGAATCCTCCCCGTCGAATAAGCGCGGATGCGAGTGCGGACCCGCGACCGTGCTACGATGCGTTCGCATGGCCATCATGCAGCCCATGACCCGCGACCAGCTTGCCCGGCGGATCGCCGAAACCTCGCTCCTGCGCGGCGAGTTCACCCTGCGCAGCGGGCGCAAGAGCACGTACTACCTCGACAAGTATCTCTTCTCCACCCAGCCGGACATCCTGCACGACCTGGGGATGATGTTTGCCGCGCGGATCGCGGCCCTCGACAACATCACGAAGCTCGCCGGGGCGGAACTCGGCGGCATCCCCCTCGTCTGCGCCGCCTCCGTCGCCTCGGGCATCCCCTGCCTGTTCATCCGCAATCAGAAGAAGGACTACGGCACAGCGAAGCAGCTCGAGGGGCGGCTTGAGAAGGGCGATCGCGTGGTCATCGTCGAGGATGTCGCCACCACCGGCGGGCAGGTGCTCGAAGCCGCCAAGGTCATCGCCGACGCCGGCGGCGAGGTGGTCATGATCATCGCCACCATCGACCGGCAGGAAGGCGCCCGCGAGAACATCGTGGCCGCGGGCTACGCCTTCGATGTCCTGTTCACCAAGGCCGATCTCGGCATCGATGAGTGAGCACCGCGCTCCGATGGCGGCGCTCACGGAGTCTGACCATGGCGGATGCGAAACCGATTCGCGGCGTGCTGGAGACCTCGCTGTACGTCGATGATCTCGACGCCGCCGTGCGTTTCTATCGCGATGTGATGGGACTGGAGCTGATCGCGGCGGACACGATGCGCGATGCCTTCTTCCGCTGCGGGCCGGGCGTGCTGCTGCTGTTCCGCGCGGACCTGACCCTCCAGACCGACGGCGAGATCCCTCCGCACGGCGCGGCGGGTCCGGGCCATGCGGCATTCAACGTGCCGCAGTCCGAGCTCCCGGCCTGGGAGGCGCGCCTGCGGCAGCACGGCGTCGAGATCGAGCGCGACCACGAGTGGTTCGACGGCATGCGGTCGCTGTATTTTCGCGACCCGGCGGGCAACTGCCTGGAGCTGACGAGCCCGGGTCTGTGGGACCTCGATTAACGGCGACGCCGGGCGAGATAGGCGATGCCGGCCAGGCCGGCGATCGTGACCACCACCAGCTCCGCCGCGCGATTGACCAGGTCCGCGGCCAGGCCAAGCTGGAGCGACGCGACGTTGGCCGTGAGCCACGGCGAGGCCAGGCCGATCGCCCACTCGCGCAGGCCCAGTCCGTTGCTCAGCAGCGGCACCATCGTCGCGATCACGCCGATGCACGCCAGGGCCATGGACGTCTCGGCGTCGATGGCGATGCCCAGCAGCCCGAAGGCCGCCCAATAGCGCAGCGCCCAGACCGCGATCTCCACGGAGCGGATGCCCAGCGCCAGCGACCATCGCCGCCACGGCCCCACGAGCGCGCCGATGGCAACCAGCGGAGCGGGCAATAACGCTGCGATGATCAGCGGTGCATCGAGTGTGCGGCAGGTCGCCAGCGCCAGGGCGAGATACGCCGCGATGATCCCCGTGCAGATCGCCGCCTGCACGACGGCCTTCGCGGCGTCGATCGCCGCGATGCGATTGACGGCCTTGTGATAGGCCACGCGTCCGAAGAAGCCCGGACGCAGCGGAAGGTAGTTGAGCAGGGCCGACGACGCGATCAGGGCCTGCATCTCCAGCAGGCGGACCGTGCCATACTTCGCCATGAGCACGCTGAACAGCAGGCCGCTCAGGGCGATGTTGACGATCACCGACGCGAGCAGAATCGCAACGTGCAGCGGCGATGGATTGCGGACCTCGCCCAGCGCCTGGGCGACCTGGTCGCGGCTGGACCAGACCATGCCGACGGCCGCCACGACGAGGCCGATGCCGACGATCAGCCCGGCGCGGCCCAGCCAGATGCGGGCGGCGCGGCGATCGGGCGGCGCCGGTGGATCCGTCGTCGGGACCGGGGCATCCATCGGCCTAGGGCCCTTCGTCGCCATCGCCGCCGGCCCGGATCGCCTCCGCCACGATGCGGATGTCCTCGTCGTCGCCGCGCATCGCCGCGTCGATCATCGGGTCGTCCGGCCCGCTGCTGCACGAAAGCAGGTAGGCCATCTGGACATGGCGGTCATCGCTGCGGCGGGCGACGTTGAGCAGCGGCTCGAACGCATCATGTGCGGGCAGGACGGACAGGATCCATGCCTGATCGAGGGGGGCGAGGCGAGGGAAGGCCGACAGCACGGCCGCCCGCGCCTCGTCGATGTGCTGCGCTGTGGGTTCGGCGCCGTCGCGCCCCGGCGCCTCGGCCGCGAGGTGGCTGAGCAGGGCGACATCGCGCGGCAGGGGGTCGTCGCCGGCCTGCACCGCCGCGATCGTGTCCACCACCCACTGCTCCGTCATGCGCACGCCGTCGACGCGGATGAGCGGCGTGGAGGCGGCCGAGCCCAGCAACCCCGGATGCAGCACGCCGTCGGCCCGGGCGTGGAAATTGATCATGCCTGTGACGGTCACGTTGGCGCCCCAGACGGCCAGCTCATCGAGCGCATCGGCGACGACGCCATCGCGCAGATCGAAAGTGATGGTGTACGTCTCGCCCGGTTCCAGGCGCAGGGTGCGGTCGATATCGATGATGAAGGCGGGCGGGGGCGGGCGATCGAGGAGTCGCGTGCCGCGCACATCGCAGAAGACCACGATCTGGGGCCGGATCGGACCTTCGTGGTCCACGGCCAGCGGCGACACCGCCTGGTTGGAGATGCTGATGGTGATGGGCAGGGGATCAAAGGGGCTGTAGGTTGACTGGCCGGGCCGGATGCGGAAGGTCAGGCCGGTCGTGCCCTGCCGCGCTTGACGCTCCAGGCCGCGCGGCAGCGACTCGATCAGCTCGTTGAGCCGCCGGGCCTGATCGGTCAGCGGCACGCGCTGCCCGACCATTTCCGCCAGCATATCCGCTGACCAGACGCCCATGAGCGTTCCGGGCTGCGCTCGAGCAACGGCCAGAAGATGACGCGCGGCATCGCGGGCCCGATTGAGATCGCGGCAGGCCAGCGCCATCCCCAGGCGCGAGGCGGGATCGGAGTCGACGAGAGGTTGCAGCAGCTCGATGGCGCGGGCGGCGTCGCCGGCGCACCATGCGGCAAGGCCCTCGAAGCGGGCCTTGGCCTGATCGCTGACGGGCACGAGCTCATCGGCCCGCCCAAGCGAGGCCCGGGCGGCCTCGGCATCCCGCGCCAACCACATCGTGATCCACGCCAGTTGGAGGTGCAACTGAGCTTGCGCGGCGGCCGTGTCCGCCAGCCCGGCCAGCTCGCCGAGCCGCGCCGCATAGGCGCTGCGAACGATCTCCATGGCCGACTCGGCGCCGCCTTCGGGCTGACGGCCGCGTATGGCGGCGGCGACGGTGGCGAGAACCGTATCCGTCGGCGGCGCGGCGGCGGTGCCCGGGGCGGCGCTGCGCTGCGCCTGGTTGGCCTGGTCGCGCCGGCGACGATCGATGAGCTGAAGCGCCTCGTCCGGTTTGCCCAGCGCCCACTTGACGGTCGCAAGGTCGGCGATGATGTTGTCGTCGGCCGCCACCTCCTCGGCGATCAGGCCCGACAGCAGAAGCTCGTATGTACGTTCCGCGGCGGGGTACGCGCCGGCGTCCAGCAGAAGTCGCGCCAGTTCGATCTGCGCCCCGAGGTCGGTCTGGTCGGCGACGATGAGATTGGCCAGCAACTCCGCCTCGGCGTAGGCATCGTCCCGGTTGGCGCTGAAGAACCCGGCGGCGACGGCGGCGGCCTCGCGGTTGGCCGGATCGATGATGGACGCTTCGGCCAGCCAGTGGGCGAAGGCATCGAGATTGCCGCCGCGCTGGTGAAGGAACGCCAGGTTCATGGCCAGGCGCGAGGCGACGGCGGGCCGCAGTCGACCGCGGTTCTCGGCGGACAGAAGTTGCTCCAGGGCGGCGACGCGCTGCTCCATCGTCTGGTATCGCTCGACCGCCACCAGAAGCCGCAGCAGGCGCGCCGCCTCGTCGCCCGGATCGAGGGCGAGGATCCTCCCCAGCGCCTCATCGACGACATCGTCGCGCTCGGCCAGCGTCGCCACCTTGCGCACGCGGCGCCATTGGTCGGCGTCATCCGGCCGCAGCGCCGCCGACTCCCGGACGAGCACCAGCGAGGCGTCGATGGCCTGGGGGGTCAGGGGCATCTGGCGAAGCAGGCGGTGCGCCGCCTGGTTCAGTTCGGATGCGACGCGGTGCGCGGCATCGGCGGCCTGGACCTGGGTCGGGGCGCCGGCGGCCACGAGGCCCGGCCAGAGGCACGCGGCGAGTCCGATCGTCCAATGCCTGGCTTTCATGATGGCTCCGAAGTGAGTGTGAACTGGCTCAAGGCGGGGTTTTTTGACATCCGACGGGGTCGTTCGGACGTAGGGTGAATCGAGCCGGCGTGCATGCCGCACGTTCGAGACGAGCCGCACCGTCCAGGGGGCTCGGCGCCGCGGTACGGCCGGCCGGTTAATCTGGGCCGTATTTCGGGCTGCCGCTTGGACGTGCGGGCGGGTCCGCATCGTTGACACATGTTATCCACGCTGGTACGGTCGTATCTTTCCCCGGTTCGGTCGCAGGTCCGTCCGGGGGCCGCCCCGAACCTCCCTCTGCAATGAGCACCGACAGGAACTCGATGATTCGTCGTTTGCCTGCCCTGTTCGTCCTGGCGTGCGTGCTGGCGCTGGCGATGACCGCCGTGTGCTGCGCGCAGGGAGCCCCGCGGCAGATCACTCTGGACACCATCCGGGCGGCGCAGCATACGCCGGAACAGCAGGCCGAGATCCAGGCCTGGGCGAAGTACTGGTGCGACATGCTGCAACGCGACGAGGCGTCGGCCGAGCAGGTGGAGCTGGCGCGGCGGGAGCTGATGCGCCCCCTGACCGCGGTGGTCATGCCCAGCCCGACCTTCCGCGGTGCCTATTCCGGCATGGTGGCGCCGCAGTTGGAGCCGCTGTTCAAGAACCCCGGTCAGCCCCACGCCACCATCAACGCGGCCATCGTCCTCGGCGAGATCGCATCGCGCCGCACGCTGGAAGTGCTCATCGAGCACGCCGACGTCCGCAACGAGCCGCGCCGCGAGACCCGCCTTCAGGCGGCGATGAACATCGAGAAGGCCCTGAAGAAGTACGGCAACGACCAGAACGTCATTCCCAGCCGCGATGTCGGCAACATCGTGCGCGGCGTGCGCAACTCGGCCATGCGCGAAGAGGACGCCCTGGTCCTGCGGCACCTGATCCTGGCCCTCTATGCCGTGGGCACGCCGGAGGCCCGCGATGCGCTGCGGGACGTCGTGCAGGAGGTCATCTCCAAGATTGAGAAGCACGAGGGGATCAGCCCGCTCATCGACGTCTACTACGTGATCGCGAGCATTCACCTCGTTGATTTCCCCCGGATGGGGCCCGCCGAGGCCCGCGAGGTCGCCCTGGCCAACGCCCCGCTCCTGGGCCGCATGCTGACGGTGTTCGCCGACAAGTGGGAGGCCGGCCACGCCGATGACGCCACGATGCGGCGATGCGGCGGTCCGATCCGCTCGACGGAGGCGCTGCTGAAGCTCTACCTCGTGACCAGCAACGTGCGGGCGCCGGAAACCGCGCTGCGCCAGCACTGGGAGGCGCCGAACCGCGAGCTGTTCGTCAACCAGGTGAATCAGTGGCTGGAGCCACTGCGCCAGCCGCCATTCTCGCGCTGAGGCGCCGGGGTCAGCCGGTTTCGACGGGGGTGACGCTCTTGAGGGCCACGGGAGACCGGGGGCGATCGCCGGCACCGGTTTCGACCGCATCGAGCTTCTCCACCACCGCCAGGCCCTCGATCACGATCCCGAACGCCGTGTACTGGCCGTCCAGGTGCTGGCACTGCTCGCGCCCGAGGCAGATGAAGAACTGGCTGCCGGCGGAATCGGGGTCGCTGCTGCGGGCCATGGACAGCACCCCCTTCTCGTGCAGGCGCTTGTTGAATTCGGCCTTGACATTCCAGCCCGGGCCGCCGGTCCCATCGCCTTTGGGGCAGCCGCCCTGGGCGACGAAGCCGTGAATGATGCGATGAAAGGCGAGGTTGTCGTAGAAGCCGTCGCGGCCGAGCTTCAGGAAGTTCTCGACGTGCTTCGGGGCCACATCGTTCCACAATTCGACGGTCATGTCGCCGAGGCCGGTGCTGATGACGGCTCGCGGATAGGGGGGCATGGGAGGCCTTTCGTGGGATGCACTTTCGGTAAACGGAAAACGGAATACAGAAATGTCATGGCTCATGGCTCATGGCTCATGGCTTCCTGCCGATCTCCAGCACCTGGCCCTCCTCGAGAATCTCGATGTCCGTGCACCGCGGATCGAAGTCGTCGGGCAGATGGATCAGCCGCACCTTCTTGCGCATGCGCGGCGGAAGGGCGTTCAGGTCATCGATCGGCGTGTGCGCCGCCCCGCGATTGCACTCGTGCACGATCAGGTCGGCGTTCTCCAGCCAGGCCACGTGATCCGGATCGAACGGCGTGTCGCCCGACCACCCAAAAGTGTGCCGGCCGTCGCTCACCTTTAGGCCGATCGTGGGCACGGGATGAAGCGTGAAGCGGCAGCGGACCTTGAGGCCGGCGATCTGGGCGTCCGAGCCGGGATCGAGAACGCGCACATCGAAGAAGTCCTCGAGGCGGCGCGGCTGGTCAGGGTTGGCGTGCGTGCCGTCCATCGCCGGGGCCAGGCGCTCCCAGAGCCGGTCCGCCACCGGCTGGGCGCAGTGCAGGCGCGGCAGTGGGCGCTCGGGGTTCTCGCGGCGGTGAAACCACCGGGCGAAGGCGAACGACTCCAGCCCGTTGCAGTGATCGCCGTGCAGGTGGGTGAGGATGATGTCATCGACCCCGAAGGCGTCGATGGTCCAGCCCGAGAGGGCCGAGCCGACGCGGAGCACGCGATGGATGAGGTCCGGGCAGTCGATGAGGATCGGTCCCTCCGGCCCCTGGATGAGGGCCGATGAGCCGAAGTGCCGCGCTGTGAAGGCGTCGCCGACGCCGAGGATGAGGACGTTCATGCCCGGGATGCTCCTTGAGCACGATGGTGGGCCAGTGTAGCAGCGGGCAATGGGTGGCGTGGTGCGCCCGGGGCGCGACTATGATCTCGGCGCCGTGGCGAAACCGGCGGACAGCCAGCGACTGTTCGTGGCCATCCACCCGCCGGCGGAGGTGGTCGAGCGGCTCTTCGAGGCCGTCGCGGCCGTGAATCTGCCGCCTCATCGCCTCACGCCGCCGGACCAGGTGCACCTGACGCTCCTGTTCATCGGCGATGTGCCCGCATCCGAGCTGGATGCGACGGTCGAATCGGTGCGGCGGGCGGCGGCGGGCCTGCGGCGATTCACCCTGACCGTGTCGGGGCTCATCGCGCTGCCGGCGCGCGGCACGAAGCGGCTGGTGGCCGCGGAGGCCGACCGGCCCGCGACCCTGTTGGAGCTTCAGCGGCGATTGGTGACGCGGCTGGCGGGCACCCCGCGCTCCGGCCGCGAGGGTGACCGCTTCCTGCCGCACTTCACCCTCATCCGGTTTCGCCAGCCGTCGAGACTGGAGGCGTTGGATGTTGAACTGAAGCCGGCGGCGTTCGTTGTGGAGCGAATCACCCTCATGCGGAGCATGCTGCGGCAGGAGGGGGCGCTTCACGAGGCGGCGGCGGCGATCGAACTGGCGGACGATTGAGATCGGGACCGATTCGTCGGCGCACTGAAAAACGGGCGCGGGGCCCGTTTTCCTTCCGATTCCTTCTCATCCGGAATTCCGGGGGTCCGGGGGAATGGAACCACGGATGAACACGGATGAACACGGATTGGGTCTGGCATCGGATGACCCGCCTCCGCTCATCTGTGTTCATTCGTGTCCATCAGTGGCTACTCTCCGTCTCCGGGGGTCCGGGGGAATGGATCCACGGATGAACACGGATGAACACGGATCGGGTCTGGCGTCGGATGACCCGTCTCCGCTCATCTGTGTTCCTCCGTGTCCATCAGTGGTTACTCTGCGTTTCCCGGGGTCCGGGGGCTAGACCGTGTCCTTGAGGGCCTGGCTGGGCCGGAAGCCGACGGTCTTGGAGGCCTTGATCTGCATGGGCTCGCCGGTGGCCGGATTGCGCCCCGTGCGCGCCGCCCGGTTCTTCCGCGTAAACGTGCCGAAGCCGACGATGGTGACGTTCTCATCCTCCTTGATGCCGTTGGTGATGGACGCGATCACCGCTTCAACGGCGCGGCTGGCCGACGCCTTGGACTCGCCCAGTTCCGTCGCGACCTGATCGATCAGTTGACCCTTGTTCATGATTGCTCTCCGTTCCACAAGACCCGAATTGGACACGCGGCCCGCCGGCCGCCCCACGCACTCACACACTCTGAGCGGGGCTGAGCGTAACGATTTTTTCACCCGGATGTCAATAGACAGTGCGATTGCGGGCGATGTGCAATGCATGTGGAGAACGCGCGGTACAGTGCGCGCGGGATGATGGTGAGATATGCCGCATCTTGACGGGTCGTTCGGTGACGATCGGGCGGTAGGCGCGTGACGGCGCCGTTCTCCGTGCTGGTCACCGAGCACCTCGCCGCCGACGCCGAGGCGTGGCTTGCAGCGCGCGGCAGCGTGACATCATGTGCGCCGGACGATCCGGCGTTCGCCAGCCATCTCGCGCGCGCCGACGCCCTGGTCGTGCGCACGTACACGATCGTGGATGAGGCCATGCTGGCCGGGGCGCCGCGACTGCGGGTCATCGGCCGCGCCGGCGTCGGTCTGGACAACATCGACGTTGCGGCATGCCGGTTGCGGGGCGTCGAGGTGGTGTATCGGCCCGATGCCAATACCCAAGCGGTGGTGGAGTACGTGCTGTGGCTCCTGGGCGATGCCCTGCGGCCGCGGGCGATCCTGACGAGCGCGATCGATGTCGAGACCTGGAATCAATTGAGGGCCGACACGGTCGGCGCGAGGCAGGTCAGCGAGTTGACGCTGGGCATCCTGGGCCTTGGTCGCATCGGCAAGAGGGTGGCGCACGTGGTCAGCGCGATCGGTATGCGGGTGATCTATCACGATGTGCTCGAGGTCGAGCCCGCGCGGCGATTCGGGGCGATGCCGGTGGAGGTCGGGCAATTGTTCAGCGAGTCGGATGTGCTGAGCATCCACGTGGATGGGCGGCCGTCGAACCGGCGATTCGTGGGCAGGGAATTGCTTGTGCGGATGAAGGCGAATGCCCTCTTGATCAACACGAGTCGTGGATTCGTTGTGGATAACGACGCCCTGGCAGAGGCGTTGCGGCAGCGTCCGGAGGCCATGGCCCTGCTGGATGTGCACGACCCGGAGCCGTTCGGCGAGGACTACCCGCTCCTGGGATTGCCCAACGCGCGGCTGTACCTGCATCTGGCCAGCCGGACGGAGTGGGCGCTGCGGGAGATGAGCCAGGTGGTGAAGGATGTGTGGGCGGTGCTGGAGGGGAGGGAGGCGGAGTTCCCGGCGCCATGATGAGTCGCGTAACGAGCCCCGTCACGAGCCCCGAGCGCGAGCGAGTGGGGCCGTTCGGCTTCCGATTCACCGCGCACGCAACGGCCCCACTCGCCCCCGGGGGCGCTCGGGGCTCGTATCGGCCGCGCATGACCGTACCGTCAGAATTTGTCCGCAACGAACAGGGCCATGTACACGATGACCGAGCCGACGCACAGCGATGAGACGGCCAGAGCGATGGCCCACTGACGGTCCTTGTGCAGGCGAAGGAAGCGGCGGCGGCGGGCGATCACGACCAGGCACGAGGTGATGGTCATCAGCGTCAGCGCGTAGAACGCATACAACCACGGCATTTCACGCCGCGATGGCGGGCCCGTCGTGATGCTGAGCCAGACCGTGACGAGCGTGATGACCGTGTAGAACCCGGCCGGCAGTGCCGCGCCGAGCAGTGCGACAGTCCATGGCCCGAGAAGCAGGTCGGGCGATGACAATTGCAACTCAAGCCGCGAGCCGCATTCGGGGCAGACCGAGGTCTCGAGGGCCTTGACGTTGTAGCGGCAGACCGGGCACGGCTCATCTCGGTCGGCGAGGAAGGCCGCAAGCAGTTCCTCATGGTTCGCGGGAGGTATCCCGGTCATGTCGCCCATGGTCGTTCCCCGGCTTCATGGTAGCAAGGGATAGCGTGGTACGACCTCCCCCGGACAAGGCGAACCACGCGGGCGTCGTTGCGCGATCGCTCGCGTCCATCCTGCTCTGGAGAGCGCGCCGCTCGTCGATCGTGCCGTCACCGTTCACTGACCACATCGACGATCACGCTGGCGATCATCGCCCCAAGGCAGGACACGGTCAGCAGGATGCAGATGCCGGCGATCATCCATTGTCGGCGGCGCGACTGCCTCAGAAAGTGATGACGGCGGCGCACCAGCCGAAGTAGGACGAAACCGAAGAGAGCCGCGAAGCCGGCGAAGAAGCCAACGACGGCGAATCGTGCGGCCGGCGGTAGTTCCGGATCCCGAAGCGCCGTGAAGGACACGATCAGGCCGAAGACGGCAATGCCGAATATCGATGCGACGGTGACGACCGCCACCAGCCACGGCACCATGTTGAGATCGCTCGACCAGACTCGCAACGTCAGCACCGAGCCGCACTCCGGACACGCATTGCTGGACAGGTCACGAAGGCTGTACTTGCATATCGGGCAACGCTCATCGCGGCCGGAAAGCCACCTTGCGAGGATGTCGCGGTCGTCGTTTCCGCTGGTCTCATGCTGATCGGGCATAGGTGAATCCCCGGCCGTATGGTACCGGGCGCGGCATCGGGCGTGGTGGTATGATCGGCGGTTCATCCGGACGTTTTCCCGCCAGCGCGGGGCCGGCCCCTGCCGCTCGACAACGTCTGGGCACATCAGGATCGGTGACGCTTTGACCATGGCCTTCAACATCGAATTCATCCACGCCCGCCAGATCCTCGACTCGCGCGGCAACCCGACCCTCGAATGCGAAGTCGCCCTCGGCGGCGGGGCCACCGGCCGCGCTGCCGTGCCCTCCGGGGCCAGCACCGGCGAGCACGAGGCCGTCGAACTCCGCGATGCCGACCCCCGGAAGTACGGCGGCAAGTCCGTGGGCAAGGCCGTGCGAAACGTCAACGAGGACATCGCCCCCAACCTGCTTGGCCTCGATGCCCGCGACCAGCAGATGATCGACGGTCTGCTGCTGGAGCTCGATGGCACGCCCAACAAGGCCAGACACGGAGCCAACGCCATCCTCGGCGTGTCCATGGCCATCGCCCATGCCGCGGCCGCCGCCACCGAGCAGCCCCTCTATCGCTACCTCGGGGGCGCGGCGGCCAAGGTCCTGCCCGTGCCCATGCTCAACATCCTCAACGGCGGCAAGCACGCCGACAACACCGTGGACTTCCAGGAGTTCATGATCCAGCCCTGGGGGTTCGACGACTTTGGCGAGGCCCTGCGCGCGGGCGTCGAGATCTACCACGCGCTCAAGGGCGTCCTTAAGGACAAGGGTCTCTCGACGGCCGTCGGCGATGAGGGCGGCTTCGCGCCGAATCTCAAGGATGCCGAAGAAGCCCTCAAGCTCATCGAGCAGGCCGTCGACAAGGCCGGCTACTCCCTCGGCGAGCAGGTCTTCATCGCCCTCGATCCGGCCATGAGCGAACTGGCCAACGAGGCCAAGAAGAGAGGCGAAACCGGCTACCGCTTCTTCAAGAGCGAACCCGACCGCATCGCCACCAGCGATGAACTGATCGACCTGTGGGCCGACTGGTGCGACCGCTACCCCATCCGCTCCATCGAGGATGGCCTGGCCGAGGATGACTGGGACGGCTGGCGGAAACTCACCGAGCGCCTGGGCGGCACCGTCCAGCTCGTCGGCGATGACCTGTTCGTGACCAACCCCCGCTTCCTCAAGCGCGGCATCGACGAGCAGTGCGCCAATGCCATTCTCATCAAGGTCAACCAGATCGGCACGCTCAGCGAGACCTTCGACGCCGCCAACCTGGCCATGCGCAACGGCTTCGGCGCGGTCATGAGCCACCGCTCCGGCGAAACCGAGGACGCCACGATCGCGGACCTGGCGGTGGCGACCAACTGCGGGCAGATCAAGACCGGCGCGCCGTGCCGCAGCGACCGCAACGCCAAGTACAACCAGTTGCTGCGCATCGCCGATGACATCGGCGACCGGGCGGAGTACGGCGGCAAGTTCTGGCGCAAGGGGTGAGAGAAGTGTCGGTGCCATGCCTCGCTGATCCGGGGGTGGGCGAGGCATGCATGTGTGCCTGGCGCCGTCGAGGTTGCTTCGTATTCTTGAAGTGTTCGATTCGAATGCGCACCGCATGCCTCGCACAAAGCTGCGAGGCATGGCACCATTCGCAACGCATTGCGAGGCGGCTATCGGCCGTCCGGTTCGCCTCCGCCGCCTGAACCGCCTTCGGCCGGCGGCGGCGTTGTGCCTGGATCAGCGCCCGGATCGCCGCCGGCATCGGGGATCGGCGCGGGCGGCGTCGCGGGCGACGTTGTCTCCGCCGGCTTGTCCTGGAGCAGGGCATCGCGACCGAGACGGATGTTGCCGAAGTCACCGGCGGAGATGACGTAGTACCACGGCGCGAAGCGGTTGTTCAGCCGCGTGGCCTCGGCCTGGCCCTCATCGATCCTTTTCTGCCAGTCATTCAGGTCCATCTCGTAGGTCACGAATGCCGCATCGCGCGGCGGGGCGATCTCGCCCTCGGCCGGGGGCGGCTGGGCGTCGGCTGGCGTGTAGCCCTCGGGCGCCTCCGGTTTGGGCGGCAGGAGTGTCTCATCGAACGAGGCGGTGACGAAGAGATAGCGGTTCTCGCCGCCCGCCGCCGCCGCGCTCTCGCCTTCGGCGCCCGGCTCGGTCTCGGTTTCTCCCTCCGCACCGATGCCGGCGGAGATCTCCAGGCCCTCGCCGATCAGGATCTCGCCGAAGCGCAATGTGTAGAGCACACCCTCGGATGTCCCCACGTACACATCGCCCTCGTTGGAGAGCAGCCGCCCGTCCTGTGAGATGAAATAGCCCTTGGACTGGAGCGAAAGCTGCGTGGGCAGGTCCAGCGTGAGCCCCTCGCGGGCGCTGAGATCGCGGCTGAGGCCGGCGGGCTTGGGGCGCACGCCGGTGATGGTGAGGTTGGCCAGGGCCGAGGTCATGGTGCTGACCTTGCCGCGCTGAAGCTCCTTATCCGGCGGCAGGTCGCGCATGGTCCACTGGCTGTCGATCTTGTCCAGGGCGATGGAGCCCTGGGAGACGAGACTGCCGGTGGTCTCGTCGATGGCGTAGTCCTGGATCTGCACGCGGCTGATGTCGAACGCCTGCACATCGAGCAGGTTGGTCTCGATCCAGTCGGCGAAGCGGGTGGAGAGGTCGACATCGAGCTTGACGGCGTAGGTGCGCTTCTTGTCGGGGATGCGCACGGATCGGAAGCCCTGCTTTCCCTCGACGGGTTTGCCAATGATGAAATCCGCCAGCGCGGTTCCCGCGCCATCGCGCATGGTGACCCGCGTGCCGCGCCCTGTGAGGGAGGCGGCGGTCTCGTCGAGCGGGTCGATGACGCCGAGGGCCTCGTGGTCCTGGGCGCGGTCGGACTGGACGATGTCCTTGGTCAGGTCGATCACGCCCGCAGCGCTCTTGGCCAGTCGCTCCTCGCCGTCGGCCGGGTAGTCGTAGTGGGAAGGGATCGACCAGAGGCCGTCCTTGACCTGGACCTTGAAGGGCCGGGCCGAGCCGGTGGCCTCGTCGTACTGGATGACCTCCAGCGAAGCGGCCTGGGCGGGGTCGGTGAACGTGGGATAGAAGGCCTCGCCCTCGTCGGAGAACTGCGCCGGCGCATCGGCGGCCCGCCCGCCCGTGAAAAGAGCCACCGCGCCGATCAGCGCGGCAGCGCCGAGGAAAATGCCTGTTCTGGCCCAGTCGTTCATGTCAGGTGCCCTCCACGAGGCGGCGCTCGGAGACGGTGATGCGCTCGCGGTTGAATCGATAGGCGAAAAACGCGATGGCGAGGATGAGGGTGGGGATGGGCGGCAGGGCCGCGGCCAGCCACTTGATCGAGCGCTGGATGCGGTCGATGTTCGTCTGCATCTGCGCTTCGGCGCGGTCGATCTGCTGCTGCTTGTCCTGCTGGATGCTGGCCTCGGTCACGCGGAAGCGGCGGTTCTCGACCTCTTCGAGGTTGCGCAGCATGATCGCCTTGGTCTGTTCGTCGAGATCGGTGCGCTGGCGCAGCTCCTCGACCTTCTGGTCGAGGTTCTGCTGGGCGAGTTGCAGCTCGCTCTCGGCCTCGGCTTCGGCGGTGTCGATCTGCGCCCGCTGGGCGAGGGCGAACTCCTCCTTCTGCCGCTCAACCAGCGTGAGCGTGCGGTGGCGCGGGCGGTGCTTGCGGAGGGTGACGAACGACTCATCGCCGGCGAGCACATCGATGCAGTTCAGGGCGAAGGTGACGTTGTCGAAGTTGAAGTCCTCGAAGCCCTGGCGGCGCAGGTCGAAAAAGGTCTCGGAGATGATGTCCACGTCACTGACAAAGACGACATCGAGGTCCGGGGGCGGGGGCGGGGGTTCGCCTTCGGCGCCCGGGGGCGGGGCCGCCGCGGGCGGATACGCGCCCGTCACGCGCATGGCCAGTGTGTAGGCGCCGGGCGACTGGAATCGCCGCGGGTTGGGGTTGAGCTGCACGCCGAGGAAGCCGCGCTGCACGATCGAATTCCAGTCCGTCTCGCCGGAAACGGTGCCTGTCTGAAGGAGCGGCGTGGCGGTGAGCGTCGAGCCGGCGATGGGCCGGTCGGCCCGCACCGCTCCGGCGAAGATCGCGACCACCTCCTGCAAGCCCGATGAGATCACCGACTCGGGGTTGAACGGTATCTCGTTGTCGCGGGCCCGGGAGACGAACACCACCTCGGGGTTGACATCCGCGATGCCCGGGTGCGGGTTGTACGCCGACCACACGATGCCCGTCGGCCGCCAGCTCAGGCCCAGCGAGGCGAGCAGGGCGCTGAAGTCGCCCTTGGGCTCCGCGGGCGGCTGTCCCTGCGATGTGAACGGGTTGCGCGCGGCATCCCTGGGCAGCGACGGCGAGAGGTTGGGGTTGAACATCGGCAGCGGATCGTCGAAGAGCAGCGCCGGCGTGCCCGAGAGGATCGCGTCCTGCAGCGCATCGAGCTGCGACTGCGACATCGACGAGGGCAGCACCGCCACGATCGCATCGAGGTCATCCGGGTACGGCCCGTCCGGGCTGATCTGCTGCACGTCATATTGCTTGCGCAGCTCGCGCACGATCGACCAGTCCGGCGAGCTGGACATGGTCTGGAAGTCGAAGCCGCCGAAGAGCTTCACATCCGTGGCCACGATGCCGAGCTTGTTCCTGTCCGACTGGCTGACCACCCGCACCGAGCGGGCCAGCTCGTACTCCACCGGCAGGCCGCGATCGAAGAAGGGAATGACGAACTCCTCCGGGCCGGATGTGAACACCAGTCCCAGGAACACATCGCTCGTGGTGCGCTGGCTGGCGGCGACCTCGACGAGCGGACGCGGCATGATGCCGTAGTTGTCCACGGCCTCGGTGGCGACCCTGGTGAACGGCTCGGTGTCGTGGACGATGACATCCAGGCGATCGCCGGCGAGATCGTCGAAACGGTGCAGCACGTTCAGCAGGTTCTTTCGCGTGGTGACATAACCCTCGGGCACCTCCGGGCTGAAGTAGGCGCGGATGACCACCGGCCGGTCGGCGGGGATCGCCTCGATCAGCGCCCGGGTCTGCGGCTGGAGGGTGTGCAGGCGCTCGGCGGTGGCGTCGATCGACAGGCCCGTTCGGGCGAGCAGCGAGATCAGCGAGGCCGCGATAACGACAAGCGCCGCGATCCGCAGCACGATCTGGCTGGTCGGAAACGCCAGGACCGTTACGAATTTGCGGGCGCGCTCGCGGCGGGAGACAGAGAACACGATGCCAGCGATCATGGCGAATTTCGCTCGCATGGTGTTGCCGCTCGGCGCGTGGCGAAGGCTGATCAGGCCGTGGTTGACGAACAGCATGATCGCAATGACGGCGAGAAAGTAGCACACTGCGGTGAGGGTGATCATCCCGTCGCCGAACTCGTTGAAGTGTTGGGTGATGCCCAGTTGGCGCACGAGCGTCGAGCCGTGCTCGCCGAACACCGTCTCGACGTTCTCGATGAAGACGAACACGCTGCAGAATGCCGCGCCGAGGATGAACGCGACCGTGTTGTTCACGGTGAGCTGCGAGGCGACCATGCCCACCGAGAGCAGCGCAGCGCCGGTGAGCCAGTAGCCGAGGTAGGTGGCGAACATCAGGCCGAGGTCGGGGTCGCCCAGCCACGCCAGAATGATCACGTGGCTGAGGGAGAAGAGCACGGCCACGGTGTAGATGCCCAGGACGGCCAGGTACTTGCCCAGCACGATGTCCAGGTCGTGGCCGGGCAGGGTGAAGAGCAGCTCATCGGTGCCCTGGCGCCGCTCCTCGGCCCACACGCTCATGGTCAGCGCCGGCACGAAGAACAGCAGCAGCATGGGGAAGAATCGGTTGAGCTGGTCGAGGTTGGCCAGGTTGTTCAGGAAGAACGACGTCTGCCAGAACGCGGCGATCGCGCCCAGCAGGATGAACAGCGTGATGAACACGTACCCCGTGGGATTGATGAAGTACGCCAGGAAGTTGCGCCGGAAGACGGCCAGGGTCATTCGAGCGTGCGTCGGCATGTGTGCGTCCTCATCGATTCTGCGTGTGCACAAGTCAGGAATTCACCACGGAGGCACGGAGGCACGGAGGGTGAGAAGATCAAACAGATCTGGATTGAGCCGGCCACCTTCTTCATTCTTCTCCGTGCCTCAGTGGTGAATCCTCTTCCGTTCTTCTCCGCGTCCTCAGCGCCTCCGCGGTGAATTCATTCCTACTCTTCTCTGTGCCCTCTGTGTCTCTGTGGTGAATTCTCTTCCGTTCTTCTCCGCGTCCTCAGCGCCTCCGCGGTGAATTCATTCCTAC
>Ga0299906_10001114_pt1 | contig 23344 bp, 16 predicted proteins | sample RVTome_14_FD_200259 | JGI IMG/M metagenome (GOLD analysis project Ga0299906, IMG submission 200259) | Soil microbial communities from uranium-contaminated site in the Upper Colorado River Basin, Wyoming, United States - RVT145D125 (version 2) ...
TCATGGAGCCTATCCTTTTGCGCGCGACGAACGTCGAGGAGTCGCGTTCCATTCACGAGATCGAGATCTTCGGTCCGGTGGCGACGATCCTGGGGTACCGAGACGTGGAGCAAGCTCTCCGTTTGGTTAGGCGCGGCGGGGGCAGCTTGGTAGCAACCGTTTACAGCGAAGACGAGAGCTTTATTCGCGAGATGGCGTTCGGTCTGGCGCCCTACCACGGTCGGTTGATGGTGATGAACGCCAAGGCCGCGCCGGAATCGACGGGCCACGGTGTGGTGATGCCTCACCTCATCCATGGCGGGCCGGGCCGGGCCGGCGGTGGCGAGGAGCTGGGTGGACCACGGAGTCTTCATCGTTACATGCAGCGGATCGCGCTGCAGGGCGACCCCGGAAGGCTGGAACGGCTCTGCGCACCCGCCGTCACCGAGTGAAGGGCAGCGGGCCGAAGCTCAGTCCAGCCAACCATGAACTTGATCGCGGAGGTTCTTGTCACCGAGCTCCTTGCAGAGCGCCTCCAATTGCTCTCGGCGAGCACCCTTCCAGTGAAGGCCTTCGAGCTCCTCGGCCAGCGGCACGTCCGTCCGCAGAGTGGCGAGGAGCCGATAGAGCCTAGCCTCTTCGCGGTGGCGGCGGAGACTGGCGGCCAGGCGCTTGGCCCCTTGAACCTTCACCTCCCACAGGATGGCCTCTTCCGGGATGTTCTCGATGTGGCGATAGCGGGCCAACAAGAGGGCCGAGGATTTCGGACCCCATCCGGGAATGCCCGGGATGCCGTCGGCCGCGTCTCCCACGAGGCCCAGCCAGTCCGGCATGGACTCCGGCGACACGCCGAACTTCTCCACGACGCCTGCCTCATCGAGTAGCTTCTGCCGACGCCGGTCGTAGCACACGACCCGCCGCCCCCAGACGCACTGCGCTAGATCCTTGTCGGGCGAGCAGATGACGATTTGTTCCACACCGCTGGAATCCCGCCAACGTGCCGCTGCCGTCGCCAAGGCGTCATCGGCCTCGAACTTCACCATGGGCCACACGACGATCCCGAGCGCTGCCGCCGATCTCTCGGCCAGCTCGAATTGCGCCAGGAGCGCCGGCTCGATCCCCTCGCCGGTCTTGTAGCCCGCGAAGAGCTCGTTGCGGAACGATTCGATGACGTGATCGAAGGCGCAGGCGACGTGCGTGACATCGTCCTGGCGAAGGAGAGACAACAGACTTCGCAACAGCCCCCGCGTGGCGCCCACCTCCCGGCCCTTGGGGTCGAGCGCACTGGGAGCACCGTAGTAAGCCCGAAAGAGCTCGTAGGTTCCGTCGACGAGATGAATCTTCATGGGTAGTCGCGGGCCGGACGCGAGGCTGGCATTAGTGTGCACCAGTGCCGTGGGGCCCCACCCCCACGGCTCGGCCCTTTCATCGGCCCCTCCGGGGCCGGGCTCCCTCCGGTCGCGCAGGCTGGCTCGTTTTTCGTCAGCCTGCTGGGGGTGATTGTAAGGACCCGAGAGCCAGGTTGAAAGCGGGGATTGGGCGGCGTGTTGGCCGCCAAATCAGGTGGTTGCCTCGACTGGAGCTAGCCAGGCGGATCTGCGGTTGCTTGTTGAGCCGTCAAACTAGGTGGTCGCTTCGACGCGAGTTGGTCAGGCGGCGGTGGGGCCCCCACGGAACTAATACACACCACTAGCCCCATCCGACAAAAAACTCGTCGGGAATCGCCGAAACCACTCGCCGGGAGCATCGCATCCGAGTTCGATGCTGTGTTCGCAGACTTACGGAACGTGTGGTTGGCAAACACGTGGACTTCGACCCTAACCCAGTGCGTTCTCTCGGTTTCACGACTGGAGTCGCGATCGAGAATGTCGGATCGGGGCTAGTACTTGCGGCGGTCCAATCGAGCCTGGGCGTCCAGAAATGACTGGTAGATTCGGTTCCGTTCGGCGAGCGTGCTGCGTAGGAGATCTTCGGAGCCTCCCACGTCCTTGGGATTGAGAACCAGATCCGCCATGGCCGAGAACGCTTGGGTCCCGTCGCCCGAGCTGAACTCGTTGCCGAGGAGCACCAAGAACAAGCTCCGTCGAATCTCGGGAGCCAAGGCGACGACGCGTTTGTGAAGGCTGATCTTGTCCTGCCCCGAGCCACCGTTCGGGGTCGTCACCACGAGGGCGTAGCGTTTTCGCTCTAGGAGCTGAACACCCTGTTGCGCCTCTGTGGCGGCGTCGATTCCATAACCGCTTCTCTGGAGCAAAGTGCCTACGGCACTTTGAACCGCTGGATCGGCCTCGCTGCCGAGGGCAACCAACGCCCGACCGCTGCCGCCTTCCTTCGGTTCCTCGGAACGCGTGGTAGGCACGGCCGGCGGGGGCACCGTCGGAGCGGGCTCGGGCAACTTGGGTTGCGACGGAGCGGCTTTCCGAGCAGACCCGGCCGGCGATCCCACGTCCGCCTGCGGCACGGACGGCGGAGGAGCGACCGCCCCACCCTTTCCGGGCAGCTTGAGCGTGGCCTGGCATTTCGGGCAGCGAAGCATGAACGGACCGGTGGGAATTTTGTCGTCCTCGACGACCAGCTTCTGGGAGCACTGAGGACAGTTGGTCTGCACGCTCACCTCTCGATCATGTCGCCCATATCGGAGCCGGAGCCAACCGCCGCCGCATCCTGCGAAGCTTCCGCCTCACCCGCCTCGGACGCGTGGGCGTGGCTCGCAAGCCGCAGCCGGAGATTCGTCGGGTTCGTGGCGTAGGTCAACGCCTCCTCGGCATCGAGGGCACCTTCCTCCACAAACCGTTCGAGCTCCCCGTCGAAGGTCTGCATACCATCCAACGCTCCGTCCGTCATCGCGTCCGTCAAGCTCTTGCCCTCGCGCTCGCCCTGCTGGATGTACTCTCGGGTGCGCGAGTTGGCGCGAAGGATCTCGCATATCGCGCGTCTGCCCCCGCCCTTTTTGGGAATGAGCTTTTGGCTGACGATCCACTTGAACGACTGCGCGAAGCGGGTGCGGATCTGTCTTTCCTCGTCCTTCGGAAAGACGCCGACGATGCGATCGATGGTTTTCGCGGCATCGATGGTATGGAGCGTCGACAAGACCAGGTGTCCCGTCTCCGAGGCCTCGAGAGCGGTCGAGATGGTCTCCACGTCTCGCATCTCGCCGACCAGGATGACTTTCGGCGCCTGGCGCAGGGCGGCTCGCAGAGCGAACGCGAAGTTCTCCGTATCCGTCCCAATCTCCCGCTGATTGATGGTGGCCACTTCGTTCAGGTAGAGGTACTCGATGGGATCCTCGATGGTCACGATATGGATTGCTTTCTCGTGGTTCATCTTGTTGATGAGCGCGGCGAGGGTCGTGGATTTGCCGGAACCGGTCGGCCCGGTGACGAGAACGATGCCGTTCCGTTCACGGGTGATCTCTTCGAGCTGCTTGGGAATGCCGAGCTCCTCCACCGTCGGGATCTTGTTGGGGATGACGCGCAAGACGATGGAGTAAGTCCCACGCTGGGAAAAAATGTTCACTCGAAATCGCGTGCGACGAGGAAGCGAATAAGAGAGATCTGCCGAGCCGGTGCTGACCAGCTTGTCGGCCAAGTCCTTCTTGCCACGGAGCAGCCGCATGGCGACCAGCTCGGTGTGGTAAGGCATTAGACGATCGACCGAGGCATAAGGGACGCCCCGAAGTTGTCCGTCGACTTCCACCTGGGGGGGTTTGCCCACAGAGAGATTGAGATCGGACACGGCGGGAGCTGTATCCAGCATCGTCTCGAGGAGCGGGTCGATATCGAAGTACGGCATCCGCGAACCTCCACACCACGCGTGGCGAGGAAATGATCGTTTCGGTTGTTCGGTTTGTTGATGGGTTAGATTCTTACTATAGCATACGGATTCAGTCTCACCAAGGAGCGGGGGCGGTTCGGGCGCACGTCACGGCTGTGAGATAGCTGAAGGTGCTTGAAGCGGGAAGGAGTTGCGGCATTGCCTCCTACGGCTATAATGGCCGTAGGAGGAGAACGATGCCCGAGAGAACAAGCCCCGCAGCGGTTCGTGAGCTCGCGAGAGAACTGGCCAAGCCGAGGCCGATGCGCCGCGGTTCGGTGTCCCAGCGGTCCATGAAGTGCGGTCGAAAGGAATGTCGTTGTCAAGAAGACCCGAAGGCGCGGCACGGTCCGTACTACAGCCTAACCCGTGCCAAAGGGGGGAAGACGCGCTCGCGCTATTTAACCGCGGAACAAGCGGAGCTGGCCCGCGAGCAGGTTGAGGCAGGCCAGGAGTTCCGCAAGCAGGTGGAAGGTTACTGGCAAGCCTGCGAGCAATGGGCGGATGCTCAGCTGGAAGACTCGGAGGCCGCCTCGCAAGAGGCGGCTAAAAAAAGGGCTTCCAAACGGCGTTCGAAGCGGAGATCGTCAGCGAGATCGAAACGCTGGTAGGCCCGGGGGCAGTCGATGAGTGGGACTTGGAGGCCATCGAGGCGGTGGTTCGTCGCAAGGCGATGCGTGTGGCAGCTCGAGCCGTCGAGCAGCGACTGAACGCCGACAGCTCGGACGGCGTCAGCCCGACGTTGCCCTGCGTGTGCGGGCGGCCAGCGCGCTACGCGGGTCGGCGTGGCAAGAACTTCAAAAGCGTGCTGGGACCCTTGAGGCTGGAGCGTGCCTACTACCACTGCGAGGTGTGCGTAGCGGGGTTCTGTCCGCGCGACCGGGCGCTAGGCTTGGAAGGTGTCTCGCTGTCTCCGGGTGTGCTGCGCATGGTCGGGCTGGTGGGTGCCATGGTCAGCTTCGAGGAGGGGCACGAGTTGCTGCACGAGCTGGCCGGCGTGGAAGTGGCGACCAAACACGTCGAGCGTGCGGCCGAGGCGCTGGGACGCGAGATCGCCGAGGATGAGAAGCAGGTGATTGAGCCGCCGAGAGTCAACGAAGCACTGGCGCCGACACTGTATCTGGGGGTGGATGGTACGGGCGTGCCGGTGCGTAAGAAGGAGCTGATGGGTCGCCCGGGCAAGCAGCCTGACGGCTCCGCCAAGACGCGCGAGGTCAAGCTCGTCGCAGTCTGGAGCGCCGAGAGGCGGGACGAGGAAGGCACGCCCGTGCGTGACCAGGGGTCGATCAGCTACTCAGCGGCGATCGAGAGCGCGGCGCAGAAAGACACCGACCAGACGCCGAGCGAGTTCGCCACGCGCGTCGAGCGCGAAGCCACCCGGCGCGGTTTCGACCGGGCGGCGCGCCGGGCCGTGCTCGGCGATGGGGCCAAGTGGATCTGGAACCTTGCCGAGGAGCACTTTCCCGATGCGGTCCAGATTGTTGACCGATTCCACGCCAAGGAGCATCTCTCCGACGTGGCCAAGTCCCTCTACGGGGCGGGCAGCGACCTGGCAAAACAGTGGTCACGCGAACGCTACGACGAGCTAGACGACGGCGATATCCACGCCGTCCTCAATGCCCTACGGGTACACTCACCGAAGGATGACGAAGCGCGCAAGTGCGTTGACTATGTCGAACGCAACCGCGACCGCATGCAATACCCGAAGTTCCACGCCGACGGTCTGTGCACCTCGACGGGAGTCGTCGAAGCTGGATGCAAGGTCGTGATCGGAACTCGATGCAAGCGTGCGGGCATGCACTGGAGCGTCGCTGGCGCTGACGCGATCATCGCCCTCCGCTGCTGCAAGCTGAGCGGTCGCTTCGAGGACTTCTGGGACCGCCGCGCTCAGCGCCGAGTGGCCTGATGCCAGACTTTCATCTCACAATCCTGACGTGCGCCCGGGCGGTTCCCGTCGGCGGGAGGCGGGAACAGAAGCAGAACAGTTAACCCCGATCCGACATAAAACTCGCCGGGGATCCCGACCCGGTCCGGTCCGGGACGGGTCGCCGAAACAGCTCGCCGCGAGCGTCGGATCCGAGCTCAAAGCTCTGTTCGCGAACTTAACCGAACGTGGGGTTGGCAATCACGGGGACTTCCGCTCTGACAGACTGCGTTCTCGAGCTCTAACGATCGAGGTCACGATCGAGAATGTCGGATCGGGGTTAACGAATTCTCTTCATCAGCTCGCGGACGCGCCTGACGTCGACGGGCTGGTGAACGACTCCGTCGACCTTGAAGTAGCTTCCTACGATGAAACCATCGGCGAGCGGCAGGTACGCGCCCACCGAGTCGAGATCGACGCCACTTCCGACGAAGACCGGCGTCTTGGCAGACACCGCCTTCACTCGCCGCAGCTCCTCGACGTCGGTGCGCTTGCCGGTCGCGGCACCGGAAACGACCAGAGCATCGGCACCGCCACGTTCGATGAGATCGGCCACGTCGTCTTCCAGCGAAACGGGGGCGAGCGGTGCCGAATGCTTCACGTTCACATCGGCGAGGACTCTTATCCGGTCGGCTCCTAGAATAACGCGATCGCGCATGAGCTCGTGAGCGATTCCTTCAACGATGCCTTGGTCGGTCAGACGAGCTCCCAGAAGAACGTTCACCCGAATGAAATCCGCTTCCACCGCGTGTGCCACCGACAATGCCGCACGGCCGTCGTTCCGCAGCACGTTGATCCCCAATGGGACGCCGAATCGGCGTCGAACCTCGCCGGCCAAGGCGGTCATATGGGCCGTAGTCCAAGGTGGAACGTCGCGAGGAAAGAAGGGACGGTCTCCGAAGTTCTCCAGCATGAGACCGTTCACGCCGGCCTCGACCAAAGCCTCCGCATCCCGCCAGAGCGCGGTGCGAACGGATTCCAGATCGAGGTCGTGCCGGGGGGAGCCGGGCAGAGGCCGCAGGTGCAGCATTCCCACGACGGGTTTGGAGACGGTCTTCCAAGCTTCGATCAGGTCCACGAATTACAATGTCGCACACCGCACCTCGCACGCCAAGCGTGCCCCGAAGGCCCATGGGGGGGGTGAGGGTGAGCCCTCAGAAATCGAATCCCAGTCTTGCCCTTATCGAAAAATCGACGCTATCGGCGAACTCGCCGAAGTTGGCGCTCGCCTGATTCCCATAGACGTCCCGGGGATTGTAGTGGTCGGTCAGGTTGAATATCTGAAAGCCAACTCGAAAGGACTTCCCCTTCAACGTGAGCGCCTTTATGACGGAGAGGTCTGTCGAGAAAAACGTCGGGAATCGGCCGCCACGATTTCTCTCGCCGACTACTTCATAGTCTTCGGTAAACACCGTATACGGGAATCCGGAACGCCATTCGACGCCGGGCGCGATGGTGATGCCGTGAGGCAAATTAATGGTGCCCCACGCAAGGAACCGATGGGGCACATCGAAGGGCTGCAGCGAGCCTTCGTCCTCGATCAGAATCGGACGCCGTCGATCTCCGTACAAGGTCACGAAGTCGTTCAGATGACCCGACGCGCGAGACTTGACGTAGGAGAAGAAGAGGTTTCCGTCCGAGGGGAGAGCCCTTCGCATCGTGACGTCGAACTCACGTGCGCTCGAGCTCCCACTCGAAGACAGCAGGAGGGTTGGACCGGCTGGAGCGTCCTCCAGTCGATCGACGACCAGCTCACGTCCTCCCCGACGTTCCTGATACTTGACGCGCACCAACCAGTCTTCCCCGAGGGCTTGATTGAGCTCGGCGTTCCAGATTCTGGTACGGGGAACGTCCAGTCCCTCCGGATCGATGATGTTTCGGAAAACCAGGGGAGGACCGGTTGGCCCGCCGTCCGCTGCGAACTCGGTCTCCATTCTGGTTTGAAGCGAATCGAAATCGCCCGCGTGCAGAAAGACGTGGTCATAAAAGGCACCCCAACCGCCTTTGAGGATCGTGCCCCCGTTCTCCCAGGGTGAAAAAGCCATGGCCAAGCGGGGCGAGAGGTGCTGCTTGCCCGTAATGCGCTCGTAGTCGTAGCGCACCCCGACGTCGAGACCGAGCTGCGATGTGGGCCGCCACTCGTCTTGCAAGAAACCCGCCAAGACCCAATCCGAGGCGCCGACCTCCGGGCTTCCCAGGAACTCGGTTCTCCGTAGCAGCGCGCCATCCGGCCCGCGAGTCTCGATGACGCCACTCTCGTCGATTCCATCGAATGTGGCGTGAGAGAAATGGCCGCCGACCTTGAGGACGTGCTCCCCGAACCGGCTGGCGAAGAAGCGCGTGAAGGAGCTCTTCAGCTCCAGCCACGCGCTCTCGCGATCGATCTCATTGAAGTAGTTGGCGCGGAGGCCGTCGGGGCCGAGGATGGAAGAGCCTTCACCCGCCGGGGTGACCCGGACATCGTAACGTTTGAACGCGACCAGCGTTTCCCACGCCGTATTGGAGCTCGTGACGGCGCGTTCGGCAACCGCGACGTTCCATCCCGAGCTATGAAACTCCGGTGTTGCCGACTCGGGTTGCAGAACACTCAGCCCCCAGTTGTCGATCTCGACGGGAAAGTAAGAGAAGGTGGCGGTGACGGAATGCACATCGTTGACCTGCCAGTCGAGCTGAGTGAAGCTGTCGAAGTTCTCGACGACCTCCTCGTCCTCTCCGACGACGTCTTCATAGACGCGCGAGCGGACGAATCGATAGTCCACCGCCTGGGAGATCCCGAGCTTGTCCTCGAGAAGAGGACCACCAACCTGGACCCTCGGTGTTGCCGACCCGATCCCTTGGATCTTGCCGTCGCGCCACTTGAGACTCGGCAGCAAGCTACCGAAATCGACTTCCCACTGGTCTCCGCCCGCCCGCGTCACGACGTTGGCCACCGCCGCGGTGACATTTCCGAACTCCGCCGAGTAGGGGATGGAATGGACCTCCACGGTGTCGACTGCTCTCAGAGGGAGCTCGAAAGCGAACTCCCCGGTCAGGGGGTCGGTCGCGTTCGAACCGTTCACCAACAGCATGCTCTGAGCCGAGCGAGTACCGTTGAAGTTGATTCTTCCGCCCGGCCCACGGACGACGCCCGGTAACAACGGCATGGCCTCTTGAAACCGGTCACTGGGAAGAGGCAAGACCTCGAGAATGTTGCTACTGAATTTCTGCTCCGTGATCGGCTCGTTGCTCTGGGTGAGCGCCAGCTCCTCGATGCTGACGACCTCGGAATAGGCCAGCCGCAGATTGATGTGGATACTCACGGTCTCCCCCTCCCCGAGTCGGATCGGCGAGTGAATGAAGTGCTCGAAGCCCGGCAGGACGGCGACGGGGGTGTAGATGGCCGGAGGGAGCTCGGCAAACTCGAACCGCCCCGATTCGTCGGAAACGGCGACCCGGGTCGTGACGTTACCGGACGCGTAGAGCGTGATCGTGACACTGGGAAGGGGATCGCCCGCGGAGCTCAGGACCTCGCCGTCGATGCGGCCGGTCTGCCCCATCGCCAAGGAGTCGAACGAAAGAACGAGCACGAGCGAACACAGGAGGGCGACATGGCGTGATGCGTGATCGAACAAGCCTGAACCTCGCCTCGTTCCGCGTCGGCAAGTAACTCGGGAGTGTATCAATTACGGGACGGCGCGCTCAAGCAGAAATCCCGCCTTGCAAAGCACCCCACGACGAAATATCGTCCGATGCGCCATGGAAGATCCGAGCTGGACGAGTCTTCTCCCTCCCTTGGTCGCCATCCTCATGGCTCTGTGGACGAAGCAAGTCTATCCGTCGCTCTTCGCGGGGATTTGGTTGGGATGGACGGTCATCGATGCCGGCAATGCGATCACCGGCCTGCGCGATGCCATCCAGGCCTGTATCGACGTCTTCAAGAGCGAGGACAATACGAAGGTGATTGCCTTCAGTGCTGCGGTCGGGGCGCTCCTCGCCTTGACGCAGCGTTCGGGAGGCGTGGCCGGATTCATCGACTGGATCACCGAGCGTGGCTACGTGGGATCCGCAAGAGGCGCGCAGCGTCTCGCGACGGCGATCGGTTGTTGCATCTTCGTCGAGTCCAACATCACCTGTCTGGTTACTGGAGCCATCGCCCGCCCTCTGTTCGATCGCTTCAGGCTTTCACGAGAGAAGCTCGCCTACGTGTGTGATTCGACCTCGGCGCCGATCTGTATGCTGATTCCCATGAACGGCTGGGGTGCTTACGTCATCGCTCTGCTCGCGAGCCAGAACGTGGCGAGCCCGGTGAACGTGCTCCTCTTGGCAATCCCGCTCAACTTCTATTCCCTCCTGGCCGTGGGCTATGTCGTCTACGTCGCGATCTCGGGCTCGGACTGGGGTCCGATGGCGGAGGCGGAACGCCGCGCTCGCGAAACGGGAAAGGTCATCCGCGACGGTGCCGCGCCGCTCGTCTCCACCGAAGTCCTGAGCCTCCCGCCCAAACCAGGTCTCACGCCTCGCGCGCTCAACATGCTCGTTCCGCTCGGAGTCATGGTGGTGATGATGCCGGTCGGCCTCTGGATCACCGGCGAAGGGAATCTCATGGCCGGCAGTGGAGCGACCGCGGTGCTGTGGGCCGTGCTGAGCGCGATCGCCATCGCCGGTTCGATGTATTGGTGGCAACGCCTCTTTGGGTTCGGAGAGCTGACGGAGCTCTTCCTGAAGGGTGTAGGAGGTCTGATGCCCCTTGCCCTCCTCATGATGTTCGCCTTCGCCTTGGGCGCGACCTGTCTCGAGCTCGGTACCGGTCGCTACGTGGCTGGCGTGGCGGAGGGCATCCTGAGCCCGGCCGTGGTGCCCGCGGTTCTGTTCCTGCTGTCGGGTTTCATCGCTTTCTCTACCGGCACGTCTTGGGGAACTTTCGCCATCATGTCGCCTATCGCCGTCCCCCTGGCAGATCTGTTGGGGCTACACGTTCCCTTGGCCGTTGCCGCGGTCCTGAGCGGCGGCGTTTTTGGAGACCATTGCTCACCCATCTCGGACACGACCATCATCAGCTCCATGGCGGCCGGCTCCGATCACATCGACCACGTGAGAACGCAGCTTCCCTACGCCTTGATGGTGGCGGTCCTAAGCTTCCTTATGTTCCTACTATTTGGAGTCATCCTTTGATGTCCACGCTTGCCGCCGCGCGACGGCGTGCTCTCGACAACGACACCCTCTCGGTGGAAGAATGCTCCGGCAGCCTCGACGACCGATCCGGTCGGCCACGATTTTCGGGAGGATCCATGAAAGGCTATCCGGTAGATTCTTCGCCGTTCCGATTCCCGGCAATCTTCTTGACGGGTGCACTCACCATCCTCTTCATCTCAACAATGCCCGCCGCGCGCGCTGCCGGACCACGGCAGTCCGTGAGCGCCGGTCCCACCGTCGCGACCGTCGAGATCAGCCCCTTCGAAGTGGAAGCCGAGGTCGGAGAAGAAATCAGGTTCCATGCCCTGGCACGGGACAAGAGCGGGGCTCTCATGGACTTGGAACCGAGCACTTGGTTCGCCGCCCCGTGGGATCTCGGTGCCATCGAGCACGGCACGCTGACACTTCATCGCGCCGGGAAGGTGCGCGTGGGGGCGGTCATCCAAGGCAAGACCGGATACGCGACGGTCTACGTCAAGCCGTCGCCTATCGAAACCATCGAGATTGTACCTCTCGGCGGACCGGTGGTGGTCGGTGGCCTGGTGAAGCTAACCGCCACCGCGCGAGATTCCCGCCGCGATCCGCGAGAAGACGCGACGCTCACCTGGACCAGCGACACGCCGTCCGTCGCGACCATCGACGAGGGAGGCATCCTGACCGCCGTCTCTCCCGGTCGGGCGCGCCTGGTCGCAAGCGCCGAGGGCGCGAGCGCTCGGATGGAGGTGGACATCATCGAAAACGCGGTCGCCTCTCTCTCCATCGCTCCCACCTCGTCCAACGTTCGCACCGGCGATGTCATCCGCTTCGCCGCTTCCGCCAGGAATCGGGAAGGCTCGCGAGTGGATCCTTCCGCGGTTCGCTGGGCGGTGAGCGGCTCGGGGGCTTCCATCGGGGCGGACGGCGTATTCGTCGCGGACCAGCCCGGGGCCTACTCCGTGATCGCGGTGAGCGGCAAGGAAATCGCCTCTGCATCCGTCGTGGTTGCGGCACGCAACGCGGAGCGGGAGCTGGTTGTCATAGGCCGCGTACCGACCACCGGAGTCCAGATCGCAGAGCAGTGGATCTTTGGAAAGTATGCCTATCTGTCCTCCATCGGCGACCGGATCGAGGTCTACGACATCTCGAATCCCTCCCAGCCGATCCAAACCGACAAGATCACTTTCGACGCGCGCCTCATCAATGACGTGAGCGTCACCGCGGACGGCAAGACCGGGGTTCTGACGCGCGAAGGCGCCTCCAGCCGCAGGAACGGGATTGTCTTTCTCGACACGTCCGATCCCGCGCACCCCACCATCGTGTCGGAGTACACGGAAACGGTGACGGGCGGCGTACATAGCGCGTTCCTCGATGGCCACTACGTCTATCTCACCGATGACGCCACCGGCTCCCTGCGAGTCATCGACTTCCAGGACATCCGAGCGCCGCGCGAAGTCGCTCGATGGGAGGTCGAAAGCGCCACCGCCAAGACGATCACCTCGGAAACTTCGGGCGGGGAGCTCTCCTCGGGAAGGTCTCTCCATGACGTCTACGTCAAGGACGGACTCGCCTACCTCGCCTACTGGCGGGACGGATTGGTGATTCTCGACGTGGGGAACGGAATCAAGAGAGGCTCCCCCGAGAGCCCGCAATTCGTGAGCCAGCTACGCTTCGATTATCACAACCTCTACGGTGACGGCTGGCTTGCCGGTGCTCATGCCGTGTTTCGTTACGAGAACTACGTATTCTTGGGTGATGAAGTCTTCCCGGCCGAGTTCGACATCCGGTCGACGGATCGGATTGCCGTACGCGGTATTGTTTCGGTGGTGGATGTCTCGGATCTCGGGAATCCGACGAAGGTGGCGGAGTACGGTGTGCCGGAAGCTGGCGCGCACAACGTCTGGGTCGAGGACGACATCTTATATATGGGTTACTACAACGGTGGCGCCCGGGTGATCGACGTGTCGGGAGAGTTGCGCGGCGATCTCTACCGTCAGGGACGCGAGATTGCGCGCTTCTGGACCGGAGACCCGCAGGGGTTCCGGCCCAACATGCCCTTCACCTGGGGTGCCCAGCCGCAGGATGATCTCATCTTCTTCAACGACATGAACTCCGGGCTCTGGATACTGAAGCTGGGGAAGGCCCGCAAGAAAGGAACCGCGACCGCGCCTGGCTATTGAAATCGAGGCCAGCAGGCTGGTGAAAACGCGCTAGCCTGCGCGACCGCCGGCCGCAGAGCCTTCAGCCCGAGCGAAGCGCGAGCCAAAGGCGAGTCGCGAAGCGAGACACACGGGGGTGGGGTCCCCGTGCCACTAAAAGAAGACGCCTGTCGAGCGGAGGAGGAGCCTTCAGCCCCCGCGTAGCCGCGAAGTCGGCGGAGCGGCCAAGCGCCCGAACGAGGAGTGAGGGCGCCTTGACTGAGGGCCGAACGAAGAGTGAGGCCCGCAGTGAGATTAGCCGGGAGCCCGGCCCCGACGCGTAGTCCCTTGTTCGGCCGCCAAACTAGGTGGTTGCTGGACTGGAGCTCGTCAGGCGGGTCCGCACCCACTTGCTGGCCGTCAAATTGCGTGGTTGCTTGACTGGAGCTCGCCAGACGGCGGGCCCCGCGGCACCAAGATTAACGCGAGCGGAGCGAGCCCGGCCCGCCGCCGTCCGCAGCGAGCTTGCGAGCGGAGGACAGCGAGCGAACGAAGAGTGAGCTCGCACTGAGCAACGACCCGACGAAAACGCGGCATCTGTCGGCCGTCAAATTGCGTAGTTGCCTAACCGGGGTTGGCCAGACGGCGGTGGGGCCCCGCGGCACTGATGCAACTAATGCTCGGACGTCTTCCAGAAGGCGATCCCCGCAGCCTGGGCGCCAACGTCGACCGTGGCTGCGGTTTCGAACGTCTCGAGATCGATGACTTCCACGGTTCCCGGTTCCGTCCCCACACCTTCGACCGAGACGAAGGCATAGCGGTCGTCGGGCGTTACCGCCACGCCGTGAACGACCCGACGGCGCGTGGGGATACGAGCCAACTCCTTACCGGTGGGCAGCTCGAACACGGAGACCGACTGCCCACGCTTGTTCGTCGCCAACAGGAGGCGGTCCCCCGCCGTCGCCAAATTGTAGACCCCCTCTCCGGCGGGAAGGCGACGGCGGATGCGCCATGAGCCGATCTCGATTTCAACAATCTCGTCGGACCGGTTGCACGCCACGTAAACGAGCGCGCCGTCGGTCGACGGCTCCGCCCAAGTTGGAGAACAAGTGGGAAGGCCGGCCCCGTGCTCGTGTGAACGTGACTCCCCGGCTGCATTCTCGGCTGTCTGGGCGACGAGCAGGGTGCGGGAGACCTCGAAGGCAGCCGTATCGATTTCCACCAAGATGTCATCCATCATGCACGCCGAATAGTGCCTCGTACCCTGCGGGTTGATGCGAGAGCCGTGAGGCATCGTGCACGTCGGTATGCGCGCGACTTCGACCATTTCGTCCGTCGCCACCACGGAAACGGATGACGGCACCATGTCTCCGTGCAGATTGAAATTGACGGCAAAGACGAAATTGCCGTCCCGGGATACTTGTAACGTCGCGGGGAACATGCCCAGATCGACCCCGCCCACCACCGAGTCGTCATCGGTGCGGTATTTCAGGAGCGATCCGAACGGCCGACCGTGGGCGAGACTCACATAGTAGAAGCGTTGGTCCGCCGACACATCGACCCCGTGCGGTCCATCGATGTCTACGGGCATCCGGCCGACCTCGACCTCGCGATCGACTCGCGCCCCGTCCGGTCCAAAGCGCACGCGCTGCACCAGGTCTGCCGACTCGCAAACCACGTACACCCAATAGTCGCTGGTCGGTGGACCGGGCGACGCAGGTGAGGCCAGACACGAGATCACGAGGATCGCTACTAGGATGGAAAGACTGACCCGAGCCCTCGCCCAGTCCATCTTATTCGCTCTGGCGCGCAAGCGGCACCAAGCTAGTTACCGAGCTGAGCGCGCAGGCGGGAGAACATCTCGCCGACTTTTTGTCGAACCTGCGGATTGGCCTGAGCGAGGTCGGTCACGATCTCGTCGCGGCGCGACGAGATCCCCCGCAAAGCCTGCAGCCGTGGCTCGCTGAGAGCGGGGTCCGATTCGAGGAGCGCCGATAAGCCATTGAAGAAAGGAGTGACTTTCTCCGCGGCCATCCCGAAGTTGTTCGCGTTGATATCGACGTAGACCTGGCCCAGCTGTCCCAGGAGAGTCGCCAGGCTGACTTCCAGCTGGGCTCGCTGTAGCTCCGCCTTCGTCTGTTCACTCTCGGCTTCCGCCGCCTCCACCGATGCTTCCAGCTCGCTGATGGTCTGACGGGCGGGCAGCCATGAAGCGAGGTAGCCTCCTCCAAAAGCGACCAAGACCGCGATCAATCCCGTCAGAATCCACTTGTCGCGCGACATTCCAACACCTCCTCAGAATGACTGAGACCGTTCCACCCGCCGTACTCGGAAGACTAGCGGAATGACTTCGATCCTACTCAAAAACTAACCAACGCGTCGACCCCGTTCGTGCAAACGGAAGAGGATGAACGTGAGGTCATCGGGTTTCGACGGGGCGTCTCCCTCGCGGCCGCGCATTCGCGCCGTCGCCTGACCGGCAAGAAGGTTCGCCGCCATCTCGAGTGGCCCCTTCCGAACGCAATCGACGATCTCCTGCGTCCGAAGATTGTCGACCAGTCCGTCGCTCGACATCAGTACCGTGTCTCTGGCGGCGAGGCTCCGAGCGGGACCGACCTCGATCCGCATGTCCTCCGTTCCGATGACATTCGACACCAGATGCCGTTGGTCGTGGTGGAGAGCCTCCTTTTCGTCAATAAAGCCTCCCTCCAGGCCGTAGCCGACCGGAGAGTGCGAGATGCTCTGCAGTTTGATCTTCCCTTTCTGGCCAAGAACGAGGACCGGCGAATCACCGACATGGTAGGGGCGCATTCGAGCCCCCTCGATCTCTACGACCGTTAGTGTGGTTGCCGCACCGAGACCCAAGTCCAATACCGTTCGATTGGCTGCCTCGAAGCCATCCAGGATCGCTCCCCGCAGAGCGCCTCCCTCGAAGAGTCCCTTGTCGATGGCTTTCCTCAAGGCCTTGACCGCCCGACTCGAGGCCTCCCCGCCTGCTCGGGCCCCGCCGACGCCGTCCGCCACGACCAACACGCAGGCCTTGTCGCCACACGGAATGAGTGCCGCCGCATCCTCGTTCACGGTTTCCTTCCCGGGGCACCGAGACGAATAGACGGCGGCGAAACCCGGGCCGATTCGGAACAGCGCGCCCTCGACCATGTCCTGGTCGACGAAGAGCCGCGTACTGTCCTGCGAGAGAAGCTCCGTTACTTCCATTCCATAGTTTCGAGATGCTGCCGAAGATGAACGACCGTGGGAAACCGGTCCAGGATCAAACCGCGTTTCAACCCGCAGCAGATGTCCTTCACTTCGTCGGGCTGACTCGCGTAATGAGTTGCCCCTCCAGTCGCGTCGTAAAAGATTCGCACCAGGTCACAGATGTCGTCCTGGATATTTTCCCGTTTCGGGGTCGTCCAATGGAACAGATCCAGCAGCTTCAGATCGAAGTCGAGACCATAGCGGCTGACGATGATGTTCTCGGGGTGGAGATCTCCGTGGTACTCGCGCAAACGATGTACGGACTCCATTCCCACCACGAGGGCGTGCAGTAGGTGCAACGCCTGGAACGGGCTGATTCGCTTCCCACGTTGTCGCTTCAGGAAATCGCGCAGCAGTTCACCCTCCACGTATTCCGACACCAGGACCGTGATCGACCCTCCGCGGTATTGGATGGATTCTTCGGTGTAGTACTGAATGACGATGGGACAATGACGCAGTTTGTGAAGCTTGCGAGCGTAGAAAATCGAGGTCCGGTTGCGAACGTTTCGCTGCGGAAAGAAAAGCTTCGCAGCGCGCTCGATCCCGGTACTCTTCTCGCGTATCTTGTAGACTTCTCCCTCCCAACCGGAGCCCAGGAGAGAAATCACCTCGTATTTGCGCGCGATCACTCTTCCGGGAGAGAGCGCGAACGATTCTACACTCCCGGCTCTTGTCGACCTTCTTGTCACTTTTCAATCGGGTTCGAGAATAGGTGGATGACATTTTACCGCAGCGCACCCTCCGGGGCCACTCCTCTCACACAAGAGTACGCCGCGGTCGGTTCCCGTCATGCGTTTCTCGTTTTTCTTGGGCGGTCATTCCTTGACACCCCGCTACGATTGCGTCAAAATGCAGCCGCATTTTCCTTCTCCGGATCCGCCCATGAACCCAGTTGGGCTTCAAGCCGCGCTCCCTGTCAAGAAACGACGATGAAAGCAAGTTTTACCAACAAGGAAATCAGTTGGTTATCGTTCAACGATCGCGTGCTGCAAGAAGCGTCCGATCCCGGCGTTGCCGCACTGGACCGCTTGAAGTTTCTCGGCATCTTCTCCGCGAACATGGACGAATTCTTTCGGGTCCGGGTGGCTACGCTCCGCAGACTCGCCAAGCTCGGAAAGAACGCGAAGAAGATCATCGGGCAAGATCCCAGAAAAGTCCTGCAGACGATACAGGACATCTCCCTTTCTCAGTACAAGCGCTTCGATTCCATCTACGAACGGCTACTGAAGGAGTTGGCCAACCACAAGGTTCTTGTCATCAACGACAAACAATTGACCGCCGAGCAAAGGGACTTCGTCACCTCGTACTTCCGTCGATACGTCCGTCCCAACCTCATGCCCATCATGCTCGTCGAGACTTCCAAATTCCCCACCCTGCGCGATGACTCTATTTTCCTGGCAACCCGTTTCCTGGCCACCCGTTTCGAGCCCGCGGCGGAGGCGTCGAAGGCTCGATATGCCCTAATTGAAGTACCACTCAAAGGCCAGCAAAGGTTCTTGCTACTTCCGTCGATTCGCGGTGACCAGTTCGTCATTCTCATCGACGACGTCATCCGCTGTTGCCTCAAGGACATCTTTCCTCTGTTCGATATCTCCACGTTCGAAGCCTATACCATCAAGGTAACCCGAGACGCGGAGCTGGACCTCGATAACGACCTTTCCGAGAGCTACGTCCGGAAGATCTCGAGGAGTCTCAAACAGAGAAAGCAAGGCAATACGGTTCGCTTCGTATACGACGGCAGAATACCCGCGCCGCTTCTGAAGTTCTTGGTCAAGAAACTCCGCCTGGCAAAGGAAGACACTCACATTCCTGGCTCCGAGTACCACAACTTCCGAGACTTCATGCAATTCCCGGACGTCGGCCTCCCGTCCTTGCGCGAAAAGCTCCCGACCCCGGTGCCCCACAAAGACATCCACCCAGGCAGGGGCCTCATCCGATCGATGGCGGAGCGCGACATCCTCTTACACTTCCCTTATCACTCCTTCGATCATCTGCTCGCGCTGCTGCGCGAGGCCGCGATCGATCCGAAGGTCACTGCAATCAAGACGACGCTCTATCGCATGGCGCGGGACTCCGGCGTCGTCAAGGCTCTCATCAACGCCGTCAGAAATGGAAAGGACGTTACGGCCGTGGTAGAGCTTCAGGCCAGGTTCGATGAGGAGGCGAACATTCAGCTCGCCGGCAAACTGCAGGAAGAGGGAGCGCGAGTCATTTACGGCATCCCGGGACTCAAGGTTCATGCGAAGTTGTGTCTCGTCTCACGCCGTGAAAAGCGAAAGCAGACGCTCTACGCGGCACTGGCCACCGGCAACTTCAACGAAGACACGAGTCCGGTCTACAGCGATCATCTCCTTCTTACCGCCGACCGGCGCCTGACGAACGAGGTTTCGTCGGTGTTCCGTTTCCTCGAGAACAAGTACCTGACCGAGAACTACAAGCACCTGATCGTCTCCCCGTTCAATGCGCGCCGGAAGCTTACCAAGCTAATCCAGAACGAGATCAGAAACGCCCAGAACGGGAAAGAAGCTCGTATTACGTTGAAGGCGAACAATTTGACGGATCCAGAGCTCATTCGCTCCCTCTATCGCGCGAGCGTGGCGGGGGTCCAAATCCGGCTCATCGTGAGAGGCATGTTCTCCCTGATACCGGGCCTACCCAATCTCAGCGAGAACATCGAGGGCATCAGCATCGTCGACCGCTTCTTGGAGCACTCCCGGATCATGGCGTTCCACAACGGAGGCTCACCGAAGTATTTTCTGGCCTCCGGCGATTGGATGACCAGGAACCTGGATGGTCGCGTGGAGGTGGCTTTCCCGGTTTACGATCCCGACCTCCAAAACGAGCTCCGGGCGTTCCTAGGAGCACAGTGGAAGGACAACGTCAAAGCACGCATCCTGAACAAGGACCTGGATAATCAGTACCGACAGACTCCCATCGAAGGAAAGACGAGGGCGCAAGAGGCGATCTACGATTTCCTGAAGGCTCTTCACACGGGCAAGGAAACGGAACCGATCGATCGTCCCGGGCCGTCACCGACGGAGGCGGAGGCCAGTTCGACCCGAGCCGTCGGAGCAAGCGAATGACGAGACTCCTTCCCGATCACCTCGAACGAAAGCCTCGGGAGGTTTCACGCATCTTGGTCCTCAGCCTCCTCGGTGAAGTCGTCGCCGCTGCGGAGCGGCTCGGCAAGCCACATGACAGGGAGGCGCTACACGATTTTCGCGTGGCGTTGCGCAGGCTCCGTAGCTCGATTCGTGCCTATCGACCGTATCTGAAAGACGGTATCTCCAAGAAGATGCGCAAGGAACTACGGAACCTGACCTCATCCACTAATGCGGCGCGCGACGTCGAGGTCCAGCTAGCCTGGCTCGAGGCACAGTTCGAACAGCTCAACGAAAAAGAGCGGCATGGACTCACGTGGCTCGTGAAACGACTCGACGAGAAAAACGCCGAGCCTGACGCCGAACGTTTTGAGCGGGTCACGGCACACGTTACCCGGATCCGAAAGGTTCTCACCAAGAGTCTCTCGTCCTGGCGCGTCCACTTGCACGAGGCGACCAAGGGGGATTCTTTCCGGGAGGTCATCGGCTCTCTGATCGGGAAACAAGTGGATTCACTGAGCGCTCAACTCCGGGCGATTGGTTCCGCGGATGACGACGCGCGAGCGCATGCGGCCCGCATCCGTGCCAAACGATTGCGGTACTTGTTGGAGCCCCTCAGCAAGTCGGTCCCCCAAGCGAGATCCCCAGTGCAACAACTCAAAGAGCTCCAGGACGTTCTGGGCGACCTGCATGACGCAAATCTTCTCGTCTCCACGATCGGCGCCGCTATGGAGGATTTGGCTCTCGAAGGTGCTCGAAGACTCCATCGGCAGGCCTTGCAGCCGTCCCCCGACCGGACGTCCGAGTCGGCGGGTCTAGTCGGCCTCCCAGGCCCGGCAGCCCCGACAGGTGAAGACGAGCATGCCGGGCTTTTAGCACTGGCGAGTCTGCTGCGACGCAGGCGCGAGAACTTGTTCAGCAAGATCGATTCCCGGTGGCACGGAAGTCAGCTCGACCGATTCGTGGCCGAGACCCGTGAGCTCGGGGCCCGGCTTCGCGTCCCGCCCGGCCACACGCCCAGCGTGAGGCGCTTTCGTCTCACGGGCCTTCCCGAAAGCCTTCAAAACGAGCCCCGCACGTTGATCGACGAGGGGTGGCTTCCCGGACAAGAGATCGAAGACTGTCTGCGCCGGGAGCAATTGCAGGGTTCCGTGCGACACTACCGGCTGGTCCGAGTCGGCTCGGAAGCAAGGCACACCAGAATCCCCCGCCGTGTCTTCGCCAGTTTGTGGCCTCTCACCGACGGCCGCCGCCTGAGGAAGGCACGTTACGAGATCATCGAGAACGACCGACTCTGGCGTGTGGACGACCTCGGTGGCAACGTGGTCTTGGCCGAAACAGAGGCGACATCCGGCGACGAGGAATTGCGACTGCCGGGGTGGCTCGTCCCCTATTTGCGGGAAGAACTGACCGGCCCCATGAAGCCCGTGACTCCCGCGGCTCCGCATCGGAGGTCGAAGGCGAAAGACCAAGCCGCATCCGCTCGAGTCGGAGCGAGCCCGGAGTCCGCCGAGTCCTATGCAAACAACGTCTCCGGCAACGGCCAGGGGAGCAACGGTTCCACCGGGGGCCAGACCGGGATCTCGAATCCATCGGTGGAAACCGAAAGAGACGGATAGGCTAAATGTGGATGCTCACGAACCGTCTGCCATCGGTTCTTGGAAGACTTCGCGATCTTCCAGCCGAACGCCGGTCAGGACACCACCCCAGACGCAGCCCGAGTCGAGCGCGAAAAGCCCATTACGCAAGTGAAGGCCCAAGGCAGCCCAGTGGCCGCAGACCACGGTACTAGCCGCGGTCTTGCGGCCCGGAACGTCGAACCACGGGATACAACCGCTGGGTGCCGCATCCGGAGGTCCGGTGAAATCGAGACAGATGCGCCCCTCCCGCGTGCAAGTGCGCAATCGAGTGAGTGCGCTGGTGATGACGCGGAGGCGGGAGATGCCGGTGAGCGTATCGTCCCAAAGGACGGAGTCCCCACCCCCACTGTAAAGAGCCTGCAAGAATCGCCCTTGCCCCTGGCCCGCGAGCTCGTTCTCTACTTCAAGGGCCAGCGAACGTGCCTGATGGGCGCTCCACGAAGGCAACAAGCCCGCATGGACCAAGACGAACGGACCCTCGCGATGAACGAGCGGCCGGCGGCTCAGCCAGCCCAGCAGATCCTCGCGATCCGGCGCTTCCAGGACGGCGCTCAGCGTATCGCGCGGCCTTTGCATCCTGGCCCCCACCGCCACGGCAAGAAGATGAAGGTCATGGTTGCCCAGCACGGCCGTCACCCGGTCACCGAGACTGATTGCCCACCGCAAGACGTCCAGGGAACGCGGACCCCGGTTCACGAGATCGCCGACCAACCAGATTCGATCCGCGCGAGAATCGAAGCGAAAACGCTCGAGGAGGCGCGTCAACGTCAGAAAGCAACCTTGAACGTCACCGATTGCGTACGTAGCCATGGAGTAGGTTCAATAGTAGCAGTATTCCCGTGGGGCAAGGCCTAGAAGCAAGATGCACGCCGACATGAAGCCCGACACCTATGGGGCCGTCGACCTTGGTTCGAACAGTTTTCATATGTTCGTGGTTCGCGTCGTGAACGACGAGCTGCAAGTGCTCGACCGCGTGCGTGATCGAGTCCGCCTCGCCGCGGGTCTGGACCCCAACAACCATCTAACCAAGGAGGCCGAGGCTCGCGCGCTCGGCTCGCTCGAACGTTTCGGTGACCGCCTCCGCGACATTCCGCCCCAACTCGTCCGGGCAGTGGGAACCAACACCTTGCGTCGGGCACATGACGCAACCGACTTCCTCCGTCGCGCGTCCGAGGCATTGGGCCACCAGATCGAGGTCATCTCCGGTGTCGAAGAAGCCCGCCTCATCTATCTCGGCGTGTCCCATTCCCTTCCGGATTCAACCGAGCGCCGCCTGGTGGTCGATATCGGAGGTGGCAGCACCGAATGCATCGTCGGAGAGCGATTCGAGCCCCTGGAGACGGCCAGCCTCTACATGGGGTGCGTGTCCTACAGCATGCATTTCTTCCCCAATGGAGAGATCGGCGAAAAAAATCTACTCCAGGCCGAAACGGCCGCTCGAGTAGAGCTCGAGACCATCGAGCGCAGATTGAGGACACTAGGGTGGCACGCGTCCTTCGGCTCGTCGGGAACGGTCATCGCCATCGAAGCGATCTTGAGAGAGAACGGCTGGAGTCAGGGCATCTCGCGCAAGGGGCTGCGGAAGCTCCGCAAAGCGGTCCTTCGCGCCGGCAACACGAGTAGCCTCTCTCTGCCCGGGCTCAAAGCGGATCGGGCACCCGTGCTCCCGGGTGGATTGGCCATATTGAACGCCGTTTTCGAGAGCCTGGAAATAGAAGAGATGAAGTCCTCGACCGGCGCTCTGCGCGAGGGCATCCTCTACGATCTTCTGGGCCGCATCCGCCACGAAGATGTTCGCGACCGTACCATCGAGCGCTTGGTGCAGCAGTATCACGTCGATCGCGAGCAGGCGGCGCGAGTGGAGAAGACGGCGATCGATTGCTTGGACCAAGTCGCGGCACACTGGGAGCTTTCGGATCGAGAAACACGTCAACTGTTCATCTGGGCCGCCCGGCTACACGAAGTCGGGCGGGCAGTCTCGTACAGCGGCTACCACAAACACGGCGCCTACCTGGTGGCACATTCCGAGATGCCGGGATTCTCGACGGACGATCAGATGTTGCTTGCCGCCTTGGTCGCCAACCATCGACGCAGGCCGTCTCTGGAGCCATTCAAAGAGCTTCGCTCCACGTCTCCCGATCAGGCCTTCAAGCTCTGCGTGCTGCTCCGATTGGCGGTACTCGTCAACCGAGGCCGCAGTCCACGCCCCCTGCCGCTCTTCGAAGTGCGCGCCGAAAAGAGCAGGCTAACCGTGCGCTTTCCCGAGGGATGGCTGGAGGATCACCCTCTGGCCCGCGCCGATCTCGCCGAGGAAGCGAGCCTTCTGAAGAAGGCAGATTTCCA
>Ga0299906_10001115_pt1 | contig 23327 bp, 22 predicted proteins | sample RVTome_14_FD_200259 | JGI IMG/M metagenome (GOLD analysis project Ga0299906, IMG submission 200259) | Soil microbial communities from uranium-contaminated site in the Upper Colorado River Basin, Wyoming, United States - RVT145D125 (version 2) ...
GGGTTCTTGTTCCTTGTTGGCCACGGGAATCAGGCTACAGGCTTCAGGCTCGCTACGCAGGCTCCAGGCTACGGGCTCCGGGCTTCGGGCCCCTCCAGACCGCGGCTCTCGGATGAACGTCGCCAGGCATTGCGCCCCAATTCTTACCCGAACCTTCTGAGAGGCCGAAGGCCGAACGTCAGGCCCGGAGCCTGAAGCCTGGAGCCCGTGGCCCACGTGGCGAGCCCGAAGCCTTCGTCAAAACATTCCTCCAACCGAGGCGGCCGCCAGGTCCAGCACGCGCGTGGGAAGCATCCCCAGGTAGAAGATGGCGACGATCGACAGGGCCAGGGCCGCCATGCCGACGCGGCCGATCGGCGCCGGCGCCGCGGCACCCTCACGGCTCGCCATGTACATCATGACGACGACGCGCAGGTAGAAGAAGACCGAGATGACGCTCGTGAGCATGCCGATCACGGCCAGGCCGTAGTGTCCCGCGCTGACGGCGGCGCTGAAGATGTACCACTTGCCGATGAAGCCGGCCGTGGGCGGCAGCCCGCCGAGCGACAGCAGCGACACCGCCATCAGCGCCGCCAGCGCCGGATGCGAGTGCCACAGCCCGGCGTAGTCGCGCAGCCCGTCGTTGGGCTGGTCGCGCTGGCCGAGCAGCGCGATCACGCCGAACGCCGCCAGATTGGTCACCGAGTACGCGAGCAGGTAGAACAGGATCGCCGCGACGCCGACCTCGTTCACCGCCACGAGCCCGACGAGCAGATACCCGCCGTGCGCGATGCTCGAGTACGCGAGCATCCGCTTCAGGCTGCTCTGCGCCACGCCCACGACGGTGCCGAGCACCATCGTCGCCACGGCCACGGCCGACACCACCGGCACCCAGTCGTCGCTGAACGGCCCGTACGCCGACAGGAACACGCGGGCGAACGCGGCGAAGGCCGCCGCCTTGACGCCGGTGGACATGAAACCGGTGACCACGGCAGGCGCCCCCTCGTACGCGTCGGGCGTCCACATGTGGAACGGCACAGCGGAGATCTTGAACGCAAAGCCGACCAGCAGCAGGCCGAGCGCCGCCAGAACCATCGGGTTGCCGTCGGCCGCCTGCGCCGACAGCGACGCCCCCACGGCCGCCAGTCGCGTGCTCCCCGTCACGCCGTAGGTGAAGGCGATGCCGTACAGGAAAAACGCGCTCGAGAAGGCGCCGAGGAGGAAGTACTTGAAGGCGGCCTCGGTGCCGGGCAGCGAGTCGCGCCGGATGGCGGTCAGCACGTACACGGCGAGCGACAGGATCTCGAGCGCCACGAAGATCACCAGCAGATCGGTGGCCGTGGCCATCATGATCATGCCGACGATCGAGAAGAGCACGAGCGCGTAGTACTCGCCCACGGGAAGGCCGTCGCGCCGGATCACCTGGCTCGAGAACAGGATGGTGAGGACGCCGACCACCGCGAGGACGATCGTGACGAACAACCCGAAGTTGTCCGCGGCGATCACGCCGAAGCCCTCGGCGTTGCGGTCCCAGAGCAGCACGGCCGAGATCGCCGCGCCCGCCAGCCCCACGAGGCCAAGGCCGCCGATCGGCATCCGGTCGCCCTCTCTCCTGAAGGCCTCGGCCCACATCGACGCCAGGGCCGCCAGCGTCACGCAGAGCATGGGGACGAGTGCGTCGAACGTACCGCCCATCTAACGCTCCACCGGCTCGTCGCCCGGCGCCTGGGCGGCCTCTGCTTCGAACGGCACCGCCCCGAGCGAGCCGTCCACCCGCAGGGCCCGGACGGACTGCACGCGCTCGACCACGCGCTCGACGGCCGGCTCCATGGGCGCGAGGAACACGCCCGGGAAGATGCCCATCACGATGGCCACGGCGCAGAGCGGCACGACGCTCACCCACTCCCGCGCCGTCAGATCCGGCAAGGTCCGGTTCTCCTCGTGCGTGATCTCCCCGAGGTACACCCGCTGGAACATCCACAGCATGTACACCGCCGACAGGATGACGCCGAGGCCGGCCACGATCACGAACTGGGGCATCCACAGGTACGCGCCCAGCATCGTGAGGAACTCGCCGACGAAGCCGTTGAGCGCCGGCATGCCGATCGAGGCCAGCGTGATGATCAGGAAGGCCGCGGTCAGCCGGGGCATCACGTTCCGCAGCCCGCCGAACTCGGCGATGAGCCTGGTGTGCCGCCGGTCCGAGAGCATGCCGACGATCAGGAAGAGCCCGCCCGTGCTCACGCCGTGCGCGAGCATCTGATACACGGCGCCCTGCACGCCCTGGACGTTCATGGCGCAGATGCCGAGGACCACGAAGCCGAGGTGGCTGACCGACGAGTAGGCCACCAGCTTCTTCATGTCGGGCTGCACCATCGCCACGAGCGCGCCATAGACGATGCCGACGACGGCCAGCAGCGCGATCCAGGGGGCGTAGTCGGCGGCCGCGAGCGGGAACAGCGGGAACGCGAAGCGCACGAGCCCGTAGGTGCCCATCTTGAGCAGCACGCCCGCCAGGATGATCGAGCCGGCCGTGGGCGCCTGCACGTGTGCGTCCGGCAGCCAGGTGTGGAACGGGAAGAGCGGAACCTTGATGGCGAAGGCCACGAAGAAGGCCAGGAAGAACCACTGTTGCGCCGCCGGCGCGATCTCCAGCGTGTAGAGCCGAAGCAGGTCGAAGCTGTAGACGCCGGTCGCCTGGCTGTGGAGGTACGCCAGCCCGAGAATGGCCACCAGCATCAGGACACTGCCGGCCATCGTGTAGAGCATGAACTTGATGGCCGCGTAGATGCGCCGGTCGTAGCCCCAGATCCCGATGAGGAAGTACATCGGAATGAGCATCGCGTCCCAGAACACGTAGAACAGGAACAGGTCGAGGGAGATGAACACGCCGATCATCGCTGCCTCGAGCGCGAGAAGGAAGACCGAGAACTCCTTTACCTTCTTCGTGACCGATTCCCACGACGACAGCAGGGCGATGGGCGTGAGAAAGCCGGTCAGCACCACCAGCAGCAGGCTGATGCCGTCGATACCCACGTGGTAGTCGATCCCGAAGGCCGGAATCCACGGCACGCGCTCGACGAGCTGGAACTCGGCCGAGCCCGGCTCGAACGCCAGCCAGATCGCCAGCGTCACCGCGAAGCTCGCTAGCGAGATCCCGAGCGCCGCCCAGCGGATCATGCCGTCGCGGCGCCCGTCGCCGTCGCCCACGAGCAGCAGCGCCACGGCGCCGGCCAGCGGCAGCGCCCACGACAGTGTCAGCACCGCGTCATCTCCACAGGTAGTAGCCGAGAATCAGGAGCACGCCGACGAGGAGCGAGCTCGCGTACGAACGGACCGACCCGGTCTGCAGGCGGCGCAGCAGCGACGCCCCGGCGTCGACCACCGCGCCGGTCCCGTTGACCGCTCCGTCGATCACGCGCACGTCGAACCAGCGCCAGAGCCCCTCCTCGGAGGCCACCTTGATCGGCTGCACGATGGCCGCGTCGTACAGCTCGTCCACGTAGTACTTGTTCAGCAGGAGCCGGTGCAGCGCGGGGAGCTCGCGGACCATGTTGTCGGCCACCTGGCGACGCCTGATCCAGACGAACCACGCGAAGGCGATCCCGGAGAGCGCCACGGCGCTCGACACGCCCATGAGGGCCACCTCCAGCGCCTCGTGCGACGCCTCGCCCGCTTCGGCACCGGCGCCCTCTGCCTCGACTCCCGCCTGCGCCCCCGCCGTCGCCAGGGCGCCCGCCTCGGGCTCCCGTTCGCCCGGAGCCTCGAACGCCGGCTCGAGCCACGTGTGCAGCCGGTTGTGGCCGCCGACGGCGTGGGGAATGCCGATCCACCCGGCGGCCACCGACCCGACGGCGAGCACGATGAGCACGAGCGCCATGGCCGGAGGCGCGTCGTGCAGATGGCCGCCGCCGGGCCCGTCGTGCCGGCGCTCGCCATGGAACGTCAGGTACACGAGGCGGAACATGTAGGTCGCCGTCAGCAGCGCCGTCAGCATACCCACGAACCAGAGGACCCGGTGCCCCTCGACGAAGGTCTCGAAGAGAATCTCGTCCTTGCTGAAGAAGCCGGACAGGCCGGGGACGCCTGCGATGGCGACCGCGCCGATCAGGAACGTCCAGTACGTGATCGGCAGCTCCTTCTTCAGGCCGCCCATGTTCCGGAGGTCCTGCTCGCCGTGCAGGGCGTGGATCACCGCGCCCGAGCCGAGGAAGAGCAGCGCCTTGAAGAACGCGTGCGTGTACAGATGGAAGATGCCTGCGCCGAAGGCGCCCACGCCCATCGCCAGGAACATGTAGCCGAGCTGCGACACCGTCGAATACGCCAGGACGCGCTTGATGTCGTTCTGCACCAGGCCGATCGTGCCGGCCATGAGCGCCGTGGCCGCGCCGATCACGGCGACGATCGACATCGTGTCCGGCGCGTGGCTGAAGAGCACGGCGTTGCGGCCGATCATGTACACGCCGGCCGTCACCATCGTCGCCGCGTGGATCAGCGCCGAGACCGGCGTGGGGCCCTCCATGGCGTCGGGCAGCCAGGTATAGAGGGGAATCTGCGCCGACTTGCCCGTCGCGCCGATGAAGAGCAGCAGCGCGGCCAGCGAGATCGCGCCGAAGCCGGCCTCGGGCGGGAGCGCCGCCACCGCCGCCGCCACAGCCTCGAAATCCAGCGTGCCGAACTGCGCGAACACGGAGAGCATGCCGAGGATGAACGCGTAGTCGCCGACGCGGTTGACGATGAAGGCCTTCTTGCCGGCATCGGACGCCGACCGCTTCCGGAACCAGAAGCCGATCAGCAGGTACGAGCACAGCCCCACGCCCTCCCAGCCGACGAACATCAGCGGGAAGCTCGCGCCGAGCACGAGCACGAGCATGAAGGCGGCGAAGAGGTTCAGGTACGAGAAGTACCGCGCGAACTCCCCGTCGGTCTCCTCGTGCATGTACGCGGTCGAGTAGATGTGGATGAGCGACCCGATGCCGGTGACGACCAGGATCATCACCGCCGAGAGCTGGTCGAGCCGGAAGGCCGCCTCGATCTGCAGGTCGCCGGACGCGATCCAGGTGTAGAGCACCTGCTCCACCGTCCGCGCCTCCGGCGCCATGCCGGCGAGCTGCCATACGGCCACGGCCGACACGCCGAAGGAGGCGAGCATCGCGAGCGAGGCAAGACCGCCCGAGACGCCCTTCGAGAGGCGCCGCCCCAGCGTCGCGTTGACGACGAAGCCGGCGAGCGGAAACAGGGGAATCAGCGCGAGCATGTCACCACTTGAGCGAGGTGAAGGCGTCGGGGTTGAGCGATTCCCGGTGACGGAAGAGCGCGATGATGAGCGCCAGCCCCACGGCGGCCTCGGCGGCCGCCACGGTCATCACGAAGAAGGTGATGATCTGCCCGTCCATGTCGCCCGCCGCGCGGCCGAAGGCCACGAACGACAGGTTGACCGCGTTGAGCATGATCTCGATCGACAGCAGGATCGTGATCAGGTTCCGCCGCAGGAACACCCCCGTCGTGCCGATGGCGAAGAGCACGGCCGACACGATCAGGTAGTGGCCGAGCGGGATCATGCCTCTCCCTCCCGGCGCGCCAGCACGACGGCGCCGACCATCGCCACGAGAATCAGGATCGAAGTGGCCTCGAACGCGAACGTGTGTCGCGTGAAGAGCACCCGTCCCAGCTCGAGCACCGAGCCCAGGCGCTCGCCGTCGACGCGCGAGCCCACCGGCACGCTGCGCCCGCCGAGCTGCGACAGCGCCCAGCCGAGCTGGACGACGAGCAGCGCTGCGAGCAGCGCCCCCACCTTGCCCAGGCGGGTCGAGGGAATCGGATGCGAGCGATCCCAGGTGGCCCCGTCCTCACGCGAGGCGTTGAGCAGCATCACGACGAAGAGGAAGAGCACCATGATGGCGCCCGCGTAGATGATGATCTGGGCCACCGCCACGAAGGGCGCGTCGAGCTGGATGTACAGCCCGGACAGCGCTCCGAACGAGGCGATCAGCAGCAGCACGCTGTACATCGGGTTGCGCTGCCCGATGACGAGCAGCGAGGCGCCGATGGCGAGCGCGGCGAAGGCGTAGAAGACCAGCGCCTCAGGCATCGAAGTACAGTACCAGCGCGGCGGTCGCGATCAGGTTGACGACCGAGGCCGGGAACAGCCACTTCCACCCGAACGACATGAGCTGGTCGTAGCGGTACCTGGGAACCGTCCAGCGCATCCAGATGTAGCCGAAGAGAATCAGGCTCACCTTGCCCAGGAACACCAGCCAGCCGAGGCCGAGCGCGGTCAGCAGCGGCACACCGTGCCAGCCGCCGAGGTACAGGTCGGTGGCGATGGCCGACATCGTGACCATGTTGATGTACTCGGCCTGGGGGAAGAGCGCGAAGCGGACGGAGCTGTACTCCGTGTTGTAGCCGGAGACGAGCTCCTGCTCCGCTTCGGGAAAGTCGAACGGCGCCCGGTTGGTCTCGGCGACCCCCGCGATCACGTAGATGACGAACCCGAGCGGCTGCAGGAAGACGTACCACTGCGGCAGGAACCCGAACCACGTGCCGCTCTGCGCGTCCACGACCTCGCGTACCGACAGCGATCCGGCCAGCAGGATCACCGCGGCAAGCGCGGTGGCGTAGGACAGCTCGTACGAGATCATCTGCGCCGAGGCGCGCAGTCCGCCGAACAGCGAGTACTTGCTGTTGGAGGCCCAGCCGGCCAGAACGATGCCGTAGACGCCCATCGAGGTGATCGCGAACACGACCAGCAGCCCCACGTTCACGTCGGCCACGCCGAGCGCCACCGGCTGGTCGAGCAGCCCGAAGAGCGTCGTCTCCGCGCCCCACGGCACGGCCGCGAAGGCGGCGAAGGCCGCGGTGACCGACAGGATCGGCGCCAGCGTGAACAGCCACCTGTCGGCGCCCTTCGGCCGCAGCTCCTCCTTGAACAGGAGCTTGGCGATGTCGGCCAGCGGCTGGAGCAGCCCCCAGGGCCCGACCAGATACGGGCCGTACCGCTGCTGGATGAAGCCCATGATCTTCCGCTCGGCGAGCACCAGGACCGCCGAGGCGTTGATCAGCATGAAGAACGTGAGGCCGATGATCCCGAGCTGGACGAGAAGCCGGAGATCCATCAGTGCGCCAGCACCGGTCGGCTCGTCCGCCACTCGGCGGGCAGCGTGCACCGGCCCTCACGGACGTGCGCCTCGAATTCGTGCCGGAACAGATTGAGCGTGGTGAGGACCGGCGTCGCCGCCGCGTCACCGAACGCGCACAGGGTTTTGCCGACGATGTTGCTGGCGACGCCGAACAGCAGGTCGATGTCCTTCTCGCGTCCCTCGCCGGACTCCACGCGCTGCAGGAGCTTGTAGAGCCAGTCGCCGCCCTCCCGGCAGGGCGTGCATTTGCCGCACGACTCGTGCCGGTAGAAGTGCAGCAGGTTCATCGCCAGCCACACCATGCAGACGCTGTCGTCCATCACGATGAGTCCGGCCGAGCCCAGGAGCGAGCCCGCCTTCTGGACGCCATCGAAGCTGGCGGGCGTATCGAGATCCTTGTCGAGCAGAATCGGCACCGAGGACCCGCCCGGGATGATCGCCTTGAACGCCCGTCCACCGGCCATGCCCCGGGCGTACTGCTCGCCGAAAACCAGCTCCCGCAGGGTCGTGTGCATCGACGCCTCGTAGACGCCCGGGCGCTCCACGTGCCCGCTGATGCAGTAGAGCTTCGGCCCGCCGTTCTTCTCGGGACCGAGCGCGGCGAACCACTCGGCGCCGTTGAGCACGATGAACGGCACGTTGCAGAGCGTCTCGACATTGTTGACGGCCGTCGGGCACTGGTAGAGCCCCTCCACGGCCGGAAACGGCGGCTTGATGCGCGGCTGGGCGCGCTTCCCCTCGAGCGACTCGATAAGCGCCGTCTCCTCGCCCGCCTCGTAGGCCCCCGCCCCCCGATGGACGTAGACGTCGCAGTCGAAGCCGCTGCCGAAGATGTTCTTGCCGAGGTACCCCGCGTGGTAGGCCTCCTCGATCGCCTTCTCGAGGATCTCCTGGACGTGCAGGAACTCGCCGCGGATGTAGATGTAGGCCACCCTGGCGCCGATGGCGTAGCAGCCGATGGCACACCCCTCGATGAGCAGGTGGGGGTTGCGCTCCATCAGCACGTGATCCTTGAACGTGCCGGGCTCGCTCTCGTCGGCGTTGCAGGCGATGTACTTGGGCTTGGGGGTGTCCTTGAGGACGAACTGCCACTTGAGCCCCGTCGGGAAGCCCGCGCCCCCACGGCCGCGCAGCCCCGAGGCCTTCACCTGCTCGATGATCTCGCCCGGCCGCTGCGTGAGCGCCTTGCGCAGCCCCTCGTACCCGGGGGACTGCTTCAGGTAGGAGTCGAGGGCGAACGAGTTCGCCTCACGGACGTGCCGTGTCAGCACGGGCTCGAACGCGGTGCCGGGCTGCGCGCTCATCGGGTCGCGTCCCTCTCCACGTCGAGATGGCACCCGCTGCACGCCGGGAGGCCCCGCTTCCGGATGTCCTCCAGGAACTCGGCCGCCCGCTCGGGTGCGAGACGCTCGTGCCAGTCGTCGTTGACCATCACGACCGGCGCCCGGTCGCACGCGCCGAGGCATTCCACCTCGATCACCGTGAACTCGCCGTCCGGCGTCGTCTGGCCCGGCTCGATCCCGAGCGCTTCGCAGAGCGACTCGGTGAGCCGCTCGGCGCCGAGCAGCGCGCAGGAGAGCGTGCGGCAGACGTTCAGCACGTACTTCCCGACCGGCTTCGTGTAGAACATCGTGTAGTACGACACGACGTCCTCCACCTCGGCGGCGGTGCAGCCGATCTGCCCGGCCACGTGCCGCATGGCCGCACCCGTGATGTAGCCCTGCTGCCGCTGTGCCAGGTACAGCGCGAACAGAATCGCCGACTTGCGCTGGTCGGGCGGGTAGCGCGCGACGTTGTCGTCGAAGCTGGCCTGGTGCTCGGGCGTGAACGCGAACGGCTCGCCCTCCTCGGCCAGCGTGCGCGCCGACGTGTGGAAGGTGGCCGGCGCGTAGTCCATGCGCGGGTGGAAGCTCACCGGTCGCAGTCTCCCATCACGACGTCGTTGCTGCCGATCACGGCCACGACGTCGGCGATGAGGCCGCCCTGCACGATGGCCGGCAGCGCCTGGATGGCCATCAACGACGGGGGGCGCATCTTCACCCGCACCGGGCGATTGCTGCCGTCGCTGACGACGTAGCAGCCGTGCTCCCCCCGCGGTCCTTCCACCGGCACGTAGGCGTCGCCTGCCGGCACGCGGAACCCCTCGGAGTAGATCAGGAAGTGCTGGATGAGCGCCTCCATCTCCGAGTACACCCTGTCCTTTGGCGGCGGCACGACGCGTGTGTCGTCGCACGCCCACGCGCCGGTCGGGCTGATGCGGTCGATGGCCTGGCGGCAGATCCGGATGCTCTGGCGCATCTCGGCCACGCGCACGCGGTACCGCGCGTAGGCGTCGCCCTCGGTCGCCGTCGGCACGTCGAAGTCGTACGTCTCGTAGCCGCAGTAGGGGAAGTACTTCCGGACATCGTAGTCGGAGCCGGCCGCGCGCGCGATGGGCCCGACGAGCCCCCACTGATACGCCTCGTCGAGCGAGAGCGCCCCGACGCCCTCGGTCCGCCGCTGGAAGATGTCGTTCTTCGTCAGCAGGCGCTCGAACTCGTCGATCTTGCCCGGGAAGCGGTCGAGGAACTCGCGCACTGTCTCGTGGAAGCCGCGGGGCAGGTCCTCGCGCAGCCCGCCGATCCGGATGTAGCTCGGGAAGAACCGGAACCCCGCGATGAGCTCGTTGATGTTGAGCAGCAGCTCGCGCTCGCGGACCGCGTAGAAGAGCATCGACACCGCGCCGATCTCCATCCCGTGCGTCCCGAGCCAGATCAGGTGGCTCGACAGCCGCTGCAGCTCGGCGATGAGCACGCGGATGTCCTTGACCCGCTGCGGCATCTCGAGGCCCAGGAGCGTCTCCACGGCCAGCGCGTAGGACAGGCTGTTGGACTGGGCGGCCAGGTAGTCCATGCGCTCGACGAGCGGGATCACCTGCTGCCACTTCTTCTGCTCGGCCGTCTTCTCGATGCCGGTGTGCAGGTACCCGATGGTCGGCACGATCGACGTGACCACCTCGCCGTCGAGCTCCAGCACGAGCCGCAGCACGCCATGCGTGCTGGGGTGCTGGGGCCCCATGTTGACGGTCATCGTCTCGGTGCGAAGCTCGGACATTGGAATCGGGCTACGGGCTACGGTGTTCTGGTTCCGGGTTCTCGTTCACTTCCGGACGGCACGGTCGCGCTCGAGGTTCGCGCGGAACTCCTCCTCGCTGATCGCGAGCGGCTCGTAGACCTGCACGGCCTTCTTGATCTGCACGGGATAGTCCTTCCGCGCGGGGTGGCCTTCCCAGTCCTCGGGCATGAGCAGCCGGCGCAGATCGTCGTGGCCGTCGATCACGATCCCGAACATGTCCCACACCTCACGCTCCGGCCAGCCGGCGCCGCGCCACACGCCCTGCACGGTCGGCACCGAGCCGTCGCCCGAGACGCGCACCTTCAGCCGCAACCGCTGCCGGTTCGGCACCGACAGCAGGTGGTACACCACCTCGAAACGCGGATCGCGGGGCAGGTAGTCGGCCGCCGTCACCTCGACCAGCACGTTGAAGCCGAGCGCCGGCGTATCGCGCAGCGCCAGACAGGTGTCGACCAGCCGGTCGGCCGGCGCGTACACCGTGGCCATGTCCGTGCTGGACCCGGCCTCGAACGCCGCGCCAGGCACGCGCGTCTGCAACTCGGCCACGATGGCGGCGGCATCCAGGGGCTGCGACGCCACCGGCTACGCCCTCGCCTGCTGAATCTTCTGCTGGAGCTGGACGATGCCGTAGATCAGGGACTCGGGACGCGGCGGGCACCCGGGCACGAAGACGTCCACCGGGACCACCTGGTCCACGCCCTGCACGATCGCGTAGTTGTCGAACACGCCGCCCACCGATGCGCAGGCCCCCATCGAGATCACCCACTTGGGATCGGGCATCTGGTCGTAGACGCGCCGCATCGCCGGCGCCATCTTCCGCGAGAGGCGCCCGGCCACGATCATCAGGTCCGACTGCCGCGGGGAGCCGCGAAAGACCTCCGCGCCGAAGCGCGCGATGTCGTACCGGCTGGCCGCCATCGCCATCATCTCGATCGCACAGCAGGCGAGCCCGAACTGCGCCGGCCAGATCGCCGACCGCCGCGCCCACTGCACGAGCCACTCGAACTTCGTCGTCAGGAACGGGAGCTCGGGGTCGAGACCATGCTCGTGCGTCCTGGCGAGACCGGGCTCGGACATCTGTGTCATGGAATCAGGCCGCCCTCCGCTCCGTCTGGCCGCGCGGCCGTCGAAGGGCCGGTCCCCAGTCCAGCACTCCCTTCTGCCACACGTAGACGTAGCCGACGAGCAGGATCGCGAAGAAGGTGACGATCTGGAAAAGACCCATCCAGCCGAGATCACGCAGCGCCACGGCCCACGGATACAGGAAGGCGATCTCGATGTCGAAGAGCAGGAAGATCATCGCCACCAGGTAGAACTTGACCGAGTGGCGCTCGCGCGCGTCGCCGACGGCCGGCATGCCGCACTCGTAGGGTGCGAGCTTCTCGGGGGTCGGGTTCCGTGGGCCGAGCAGCAGGGACAGGCCGATCATGACCGCCGCGAAGCCCACGCCGAGCACGGTCATGATTACGATGCCAAGCCAGCCGTCCATCGACCCTCTCGTGGGATTCTCAGCACGCCGTCAGGGACGCCGCACGGGCCGCGCTTGTGAAGAGTTTCCCAAACTCCGCCATGTTATAGAAAGCGACCGGGAGAGGTCAATCGAACGGGCGCCGGCGCGCAGGGTACCCGGCCAGGGCCGGCGACTCCGTGGATCACGTCCGGGCGGGGCGGCACGCGCCCCGTCAAGACAGTGCGGCCATGCGTTTGTCGATCTCGGCGAGGGCCTGCGTCAGCTGTTGCTTGCGGGCCTTGTTGTCCGTGAGCTCGAGCTGCCGCTGCATCTCGGTTCGTGCCAGCCGCAGCGACTCGTGCTGTCGCGCGCGCTCGGGGTCGATGCCCGCACTCGATCGCCGGGCCTTCTGCCGCTCCTGCTCGCGCTCTTCCATTCGCTCGGCGAGGCGGGACTCCGCGTCGACGAGGCCTTCTCCAGCGTCACCCATACCCTCATCGAATTAGCACGAACGGTGCCCACCGTGCAACGACATCCGCACGGCGCAGGACGGGCTCGAGGAGCCAAGGGAAACGCCCAAACTGGGATCGAATCGGGGTTAACATCAGAAACCGTGGCGACGCAGTGCTCCTTCGACATCACCTCGAACGTCGATCTCCAGGAAGTGGACAACGCGCTCAACCAGGCTCGCAAGGAGGTCGCGCAGCGCTACGACTTCAAGGGCGCCAAGGCGTCGATCGAGTTCGACCCCAAGACTTCGACGCTCGTGCTCGCCGCCGATGACACGTTCAAGCTGAACGCGCTCTGGGAGATCGTCCAGACCCGCCTCGTGCGGCGAAACGTCCCGGTGAAGAACCTGACGCGCGGCGATGCGGCGCCGGCCGCCAACGGCACGGTCCGACAGGAGATCGCGCTGCAGCAGGGCATCCCCACCGACACGGGACGCGCGATCGTCAAGTTCCTGAAGGACGCCAAGCTCAAGAAAGTGCAGGCCGCCATCCAGGGCGACCAGTTGCGCATCAGCTCTCCCTCGAAGAACGACCTGCAGGACGCCATGCAGCGGTTGCGCGAGCACGACTTCGGCGTCGCCCTGCAGTTCGGCAACTACCGCGGCTGAGCCAGGCACGGGCGGGGCGCCGCCCTCAGCCGCGGCGCGGCAGACTCTTCAGCAGCGCACTCGCCTTCCGGAGCCACGGCCGTTCGCGACGCTGCACGTAGCGAGGCATGTTCGCCTTCTTGGCGAGGATCCGCTGGGCCCACTCCCGCGCCTCGTCGGTCCGATCCTGGGAGGCGAGGAACATGGCGAAGTTGTAGTAGGTCTCCGAGAGCGTGGAGAGCGCGGTGGCCTGTCTGAAGAGCGCCTCGACCTGATCGGTCCGGCCGGTCTGCGCGCAGGCGTGAGCCAGCAGTCCGACGGCGCGATACGAGTCGTACTTGCCGTCACTCGACGTCACGAGCTCCAGATCGGGAATGGCCGAGGCGAAATCACTCTGCTCGATCGCAGCGATGGCCCGTCGATAGACGGGATCGGGATGCGGCGTCCGCGGGGTGATGGCCCGGTCGTAGCACGCGCGTGCCCGCGCCCAGTTCCGCTCTTCGAGGTAGAGGTCGCCGAGCTCCTCGTAGTTGCCGGGCGAGGGGTTCTCCGTGACGGTCGCCTCGAGGCGGCTGATCCGCTTGCGCCGCCCGAACCCCTCGAACGAATGCCGCAGCAGTCCGAGATCCGGCACGACTTCCATCACGATGTAGGCGAGCGCCCCGAGCGGGCCGAGGAAGATGATCACGTAGAACCAGATCGTCTCCGGCCGCCGGCGGATGAAGTGGACGATCGCCAGCGCCTGCAGCAGGATTCCCCACGGATAGAAGAGTCCAATGAAGCCCATGACTTGGGAAACGCGGGCAGTATAGTCCGGGCCGCCGCGCCGATGGGCCACGCCGCCGCCGCGGGTCCGAACGCGCGCGGCCTCACTCCTGCCGCAACGCCACCACCGGATCGACGCGCGTTGCCCGTCGTGCGGGGAAGTACGAGGCGAGGAGAGCGGCGCCGATCAGCACGAGCGGGGCCGTCAGCAGCACGACTGGCTCGAATCCGCCCACCCCGTACAGGAAGCTCTGCAGCAGCCGGCTCACGCCCAGGGCGAGCAGCAGGCCGATGCCGATGCCCAGGGCAGTCGTGCGGCTGCCCTCTCGAAGGACGAGCCACAGCACATCACGCGACCCGGCGCCCACGGCCACGCGGATGCCGAACTCGCGTGTCCGCCTGGCGACCAGGTACGCCTTCACCCCGTAGACGCCGATGACGGTGAGCAGCAGGGCGAAGGCAGCGAAGGTCGAGAACACCATGCCGCCCGCACGGTAGACCCAGATCTCCGAGCTTCCGTCCCGGAGCTCCCGCCATGTGCGGACGCCGAGGACCGGGACGTCTGGAGCCACCTCTCTGACGATCCCGGCCACGGTGCCCAGCATGGCGCGTGCGGACTCCTCGCTCCCACCAGCCAGGCGGGCGTGCAGGCTCATCGCGCCGTCGTAATCCTGCCCCAGCGGGAGGTAGACGTGCAGACCAGCCTCGGTGTCGGACAGGCGGTAGCGGACGGTGGGCACCACGCCAACGACCTCCAGGGGCTCTCCAAGCTGCAGCGACGGGCCGGTCACGAACTGGAGCTGCCTGCCCAGCGGATCCTCGCCAGGCCAGAAGCGCTCCGCGAGCGCGTCGTCGACGATCGCCACGCGCGCCGCATCGCCGATGGTCATCTCCGCGCTGGTGAAATCGCGTCCGCGCACGACGGGGAGCCCCAGCGCCCGGAAGTGATCCCGCCCGATCACACTGCGGCGCGGGAACACCATCTGCGCCTGCGGGTCCGCCGAGCCCGCCGGGATCACCGGCGCGCTATCCTGCGACGGACCGAACGGAACCTGCGACGCGGCGCTTGCCGCCACCACGCCGGGGAGCGCCCGCAATCGGTCGAGGAGCGCACCGTACGTCTCGCGTCCTCGCACGGCGTCGTACCCCGCCAGATGCGGCTCCACGTCGACGACGAGCCCGCCGTCCAGGGAAAAGCCAGGGTCGGCAGATGCGGCCGAGCGCGCGCCCACCAGGAACAGGCCGCCGGTGGCGAGGAGTCCAAGCGAGAGGGCGACCTGACCGACCACGAGCGCGCTGGCGCCCCGGAGGCGACCGGGGGTCGCGCCACGATCTTCCCTGGCCTGCTGTCCGAGACCGTCGAGCGCGGCCGGGCGGGTCAGCGACCACGCGGGCCACAGGCCGAAGAGCAGCGCCGCCAGCACGCAGAAGCCGAACGTGCCGGTCATCACCCGCCAGTCGGTCGTGGGCACGATCAGGTTCGCGGAAGCGAACTGCTGCAGGACCGGCCCCATGGTGACGAACAGGGCGTCGGTCGCCCAGCTCGCGACCAGCAGGCCGATGGCGCCACCGGCAAGCGCGAGCACCAGTCCCTCGGTGACGAGCTGACGAACCAGACGCCCCCGGCCTCCGCCGAGCGACAGGCGAACGGCGATCTCCTGCCGCCGCGCGTGCCCCCGGGCCACCAGCATGTTGGACAGGTTCAGACAGGCCACGAGCAGCACGACGAGCGCCATGATCGTGAGGAACGTGGCAAGCTGCGCGGCCTCGGCATTGCCATCTGGCCGCGGGCTGAAGCTCAGCCTCGAAGGCGTCGACGTCTCCAGGGTGAAGTCGCCATCAGCGTCGGGAAACGCCTCGGCAAGCTGCCGGGCCTGCGTCGCGAGCTCCGCTTTGGCCGCACGGCCCGACACGCCGGGGGCCAGCCGACCCACGACGGCCAGCTCGTACGCCGTGCGTTCACTCAGCGTGTTGGCATTCGGTGTCCCCAGCGCGTCGTAGTCGCCCAGCGGCACCCACAGATCCGGGCCGAGGATCATCAGGCCGGTGAAGTCCTCCGGCGCCACGCCCACGACCGTGAACGGGTGACCGTTGATCCGGATCGTCCGGCCGATCGCGTCCGGGCCGCCGCCCAGCCGCAGCCAGTAGTCGTGACTGACGACGGCCACGCGGAACGCCGCACCTGGCCGCTCCTCCTCCGGCGAGAACGCACGGCCAGGCGTCGGGGGCCGGCCGAAGAGATCGAAGTAGTTCGCCGAGACCACTCCCGCCATCGCCCGGCGGGTGACCTCGTTGTCGGTGACGGCTGCGAGCACGTTGTTGTACGCGGCTAGCGCGGAGAACGTCGCGCTGCGCTCCCGCAGGTCGGCGTAGTCCGGATAGGAGAGGAACCGGTACGCACCGGGAGGGGTTACCTGGCGACCGTGGACCGCGAGCACCTCGCCGGGGCGCTCGTACATCGGGCTCAGCAGAAGCAGGTTGGCAAGCTGAACATGGCGCTGTTGGCGCCGATGCCCAGCGCCAGCGTCACCACGGCCGTAAACGCGAAGACGGGGCTCCGGCGCAGTTGCCGCAACGCCAGCCGCACGTCGCGCAGGGCGTCGTCGAGCCACGACCAGCCCCAGGCCTCACGCGCCTCGTCGCGCAGCAGCGGTACGTTGCCGAATCGCAGGCCCGCGGCGCGCTCCGCTTCCTCGCTGGACATGCCTTCTTTCACGCGCTCGGCAATCTCCTTCTCGAGATGGAAGCGCACTTCGGCGTCCATCTCCCGCTCGAGGCGGCGGCGGCCGACGAGGTTACGCAGCGTGGTGCGGACCTTGTGGATCCAGCGCATGTCGGACTCCCTCAGGCGTGACGGATCACGAGGTTCACGGCACCCGAGAGCCGCTCCCAGGCCTGGAGCTCCCTCCTCAGGTGCGCCCGGCCGGCGCGGGTGAGCGCGTACACCTTCACCTGCCGGCCGGTCTCCGCCTCGCCCCACGAGGCGGTGATCCAGCCCTCGCGCTCGAGCCGGTAGAGCGCCGGATAGAGCGACCCCTGCTGGACCTTGAGCACGTCCTTCGAGATCTGCTCGATGCGCTTGGCGATGGCCCAGCCGTGCGTCGGCTCGGCCTCGATCGTGCGCAGGATCAGGAGATCCAGCGTCCCCTGAACCAGGTCGCTCGGCTTGCTCATCTGATACCTCGACTATCTACAATTACAGATGTGTAATGGGGTCTGGCGTCGTTCTCCAGCCGTCCCCTCGAACGACGCCCGACCCCATTACACATCCGTGAATTGTAGATAGTCAAGGTATACGTCCGGCCGGGCCCGGGAGTGCCCGCCGGGCCTCAGTCGCGCCGGATGCGAGGATAGAAGTGGCAGGGCACGCCCGCCACAGGGTCGGCGGGAGGCGGCGACTCGGCCATCACGACCTTCGGAAACAGCTCGGTCTCGAAGCCCTCGAAGTCGCGCGCCCATTCCTTGTGGTTGTATGCGCAGACCGGGAGACAGATCGAGCAGTACTGGTGCTTCGCGAAGTACGGGAAGCAGCGGCCGGTGTCGACGACGTACCGGTCGTACCCGAGATGGTCGGCGCCGGCCTCGGGGCTCCGGCGATCGGGGATCGCGTCGGCCGGACAGAACTTGCGGCAGGCGCGGCAGTGGTCGCAGAACTTCGCGATGCCGGCATCGAGCGGCTGGTCCGTGTCCATCTCGAGCGAGGTCGCCACGCTCCCCATACGGAAGAGCGGGCCGAGCGTGGGATGGATGATCGAGCCGTGGCGGCCGAGCTCGCCAAACCCCGCCTTGAGCCCGATGGGAATGTGCAGCAGGTCGCTGTCGCCGATCGGGTGCTCCACCCGACACGGGTGCCCGAGCGCGCGCAGGTGCGAGGCCAGCCTGATCACCGTCTCGCCGAGCGTGTAGTACACGCGGACGCACTCGAGCGCCGACTCCGGTGACGGCACCACCTGGAACTCGCGCCACCGCATGCGCTGGCCCACGGCGATCGCGTAGGTCTCGGTGACCGTGCGACCGCGGTACACGTCGCCCGGCTCGATCGCGCAGACGCCCACGATGTCGGCCCCGCAGTTGAGCGCCGCATCCTTGACCTGACGCGCCGCCTCGGCCGGCGAGCCGAACTCGAGCCGCTCGGGCGCAACCGGGCCGTCGAAGCGCGGGTACTGCTCCTCGTAGATGCGGCGCAGCAGATCGTCGACCGCGTCGATGTGGATGGACCGGCCGCCGACGCGCGCGTACCACTCCTCCCACGCGAAGGCCGGCGGCGAAGCCCTCCCAGGGTCCGTCATCCCGCGAATCTACAGGCGGGCCGGTCCGACCGCAATAGCTGGGAGCTACGACACGATCAGTCGGTCGGGACGAGGCGCTTCAGCTCCTCGAACCAGTTCTGCACGATGATCACCTGCGGCGCGGTTGCCGTCTGCCCGACCTCACCGTCACTGGCCTGCACGCCCACGAAGCCCAAGCCGTCCGGCATCACGTCGCAGGGAGCGACGGCCCTTCCCGGGTCCGCGCGCAGGTTCTTCGCCAGCAGCCCGAACCCCAGGTCCTTCCCGGCGCCACGCACGAAGCGAGGCGCGGTCTGGATTGGGACCGACAGGAGCGGAAGCGGCGGAGCCGGTGTGAAGAAGTACAGCGTCGCCCCGTCGGGGGACCACCTGTTCCCAACTGCGGGGCCATCGGAGATCAACTGGAGGTCGCCGCCCGTTCGGGGATACGGGCGCGCGTACACGTTGAACCCGGTCCCACCGCCGGAGACGGAGGAGTACGCAATCCATCGCCCGTCCGGGGAAAACTGCGCGGCGATCTCGTTGGCCGGTGTCGCGAGGAACTCGGACGGGTCACCACCCTCGTCGAGGGGCAGCGTCCAGATGTCCCACGAGCCGTCACGCTGGCGAAGGAAGCTGAGCACGCCGTCACGGGACACGTCCGTCGGGACGAGCGGTCCCTCGTCCTCGACGATCAGCTCGGCCTCACCCGTGCCGTCGGCCGCCTTCCAGTAGATCCCCTCCCCCTCGCCGTCTCCACGATCGGACGCGAAGACTACGGTCTGACCATCCGGCGTCCAGGCGGGATGCCAGTTGCGCGCGCCCTCGAACGTCAGCCGCACGGCGACGCCGGTGTCCACGGTGACGATCGCGACGTGCGTGGCGGTCCCATCGGTCTCCTCCACGGCGATCCGCGTGCCGTCGGGCGACACCCGCGGCCCGAAGTAGTTGCGCGGCGCCGCGGCCAGCGGCGTGGCGGTCCCGGCCTGATCCAGCCGGACGAGGCTGCCCAGGGACGCGTTGGCTGCAGTGCCAGGCACGTAGACGAGCGTGCCCTCGGCCGTGACCGCATAGTTGGCCGTTGCCGGTATTGGCCCCTGGCCCTCGCGCACGGAACACGCCCTGGACGACCGGCACCGGCCCGCCGCGCCGCTCCAGACGGTCCACGTCGAAGGCCACCGCGTAGAGCACGTCCTCGAAGGCATAGACGAGATGCCCGGTGGGGAGATAGCGCGCATCGCTCCCGCCGGTCAGCACCACCCGCCGCTCGCCGGTCGACGGCGACTCCGCCACGATCTCGGCCTCGTCCCACCGTGTGTCATCCGACCCACGCGCGAGCGTGAACAGGATCCAGTCGCCCCCGGGCAGCCGCTGCGGGCCGTACGCCTGCTCCCCGGCCCCGGTCGTGATGAGGTGCTGTGGGTCGCCACCGTTCTCCGACACCTGCCAGATGCCGTCGGGCTGCCCGTAGAGAATCGTGCCGTCGGCCTCCCACCCGATGCCGAACGGAGGACCCGCCTCCGTGAGCTGCCGCGAGGCGCCACCGGCCACGGCAATGCGCTTCAACTGGCGGTCTGTATTGTCCGCATAGACCACGGACTGGCCGTCGGGAGACAGCGTCGGGCCGGCGGCATTCCCCTCGGTGCCGGGAATGAGGCGATCGGCTACAGTGTCCAGCGGGCGCAGATACAGGCCGCCGGTGCCGTTGTAGACGAAGTGCTGGCCGCTCGGAGCGATCGTGAGCACCGGACCACCGGCGTTGCGAAACGCGCGCCCCTCGGTCAGGACGTGGACCCACCGGACCACGGGTCGTGGCGAAGGCACGGGGCGGAGCCCCCACGCGACAAGGCCGGTCACGAGAACGCCGGCGGCCGCGGCGACCGCGACCGGGACCGCGCGTCGCCAGATCGGGATCGCGACGACGGCACGAGCCTCGCCGGGCTGACTCGTGACCGTCTCGAAGGCGCCCTCGAGCGCCAGGCGCAGGCTCTGCACGTCGCCGATGCGCTGCCTGGCATCCTTCTGCAGGCAGGACCGCAGCGCCTGTCGCACGCGTGCCGGAACGGCCTCCGGCAGCGCGTCCCATGCCGGCTCGCCGCGCACGACGAGCGCCAGCGTGTCGCTGACGTCCGCGCCATCGAACGCCCGCCGCCCCGCCAGCATCTCGAACAGGACGCAGCCGAACGCCCAGACGTCGGCGCGGCGGTCCACGACCTTCCCCCGCGCCTGCTCCGGCGACATGTAGGCGGCCGTCCCCAGGACCGTGCCCGCCTGCGTCATCGCGGGCGTGGTGATCGCGGGCAACATCGACTGGGCTTGCCCCGCCGACGCGCCTTGCGCGAAGGCAGGCTCCATCGCCTTCGCCAGGCCGAAGTCCAGCACCTTCACCGTGCCGTCGGGCCGAACCTTGACGTTCGCCGGCTTCAGATCCCGGTGGATGATGCCCCGCTCGTGTGCCGCCTCCAGCGCCTCGGCGATCTGCTTCGCGATCGGCAGGGCCTCATCGACGGGAATCGGGCCCTGCGCGATCCGATCGGCGAGCGTGGGCCCCTCCACCAGCTCCATCACAAGAGCCTTGGAGCCCGCGGCATCCTCGATGCCATAGATGTGCGCGATGCCTGGATGATTCAGCGAGGCCAGGACCTCGGCCTCGCGCTGGAACCTGGCGAGCCGCTCCGCGTTACCGGCCAGGGCGCCGGGAAGGACCTTGATGGCGACGTCCCGCTTCAGCTTCGTGTCCGTGGCGCGGTAGACCTCCCCCATCCCGCCCACGCCGATCTGGGCGGTGACCTCGTAGGGACCGAGGCGGGTGCCTGGGGAAAGCGCCAAGCAAGTAGCGAGATTCTACCGCCAGATCCGGCCGGCGACGGCGCGGCCCCGTCGCATCGACCACGGTGGCGGGTGCCTGCGGGATCGACGGGACGGGCCGTGAAGGTGCTCAGAGCCGCTGCGTTGACCGGCGCTGCCGGCGCTCCTCGAAGCGCCCGCGCCCTTCGCCTGCGCGCGCGTCACGCTCGGAGCGCCTGGCCGTGACCTGCGACTGCTGCTCCAGCGTCAGCACGCCCCAGATCTCGCTGTTCACGCGCGACTGCAGGACGGCCACGTCCACCTCGGCCTGCACCATGTCCTGCGTCGCCGAGATCACCAGCCCCTCGTTGGCCGGCATGGTCTCGATCGCGTCGCGCTGCGCGCGCCGGGCCTCGGCGAGCCGCTCTGCGGCACCCTCCGCCTGCTCCCGGTACCGCTCGCGGATATCGCGGACCTGGCCCTGCTGCGCGTCACTGAGATCGAGGCTCCGGAGCCACATGCCGGCGCCCGGGCCACCGCCGGGCCCGAAGCCGCCTCCACGTCCCGCGCCGCCGCGCGGTCCCTGGGCGAACGCCGTTCCGATGGCGATCGCGCCGAGGACTGCGATCGCGCCTGTCAACACTCGTGTCCGGGTCATGGCTACCTCCCGCGGCCTCGCGTGCGCGCTTGGCCGTCCTTGATTCATTGGACGGGACGGCGGTGGCGTGCCCGCGGCCACTCTGTGACAGTTCGGTGACCGCAGCGGAGAGGCTTCGCGTAGGCTGGAGGCCATGGCCGCTCTCGAAGACGCCTCCCCGGGGCCCGGCGACGCCCTCGTCGTGGTGGATGTGCAGAACGACTTCCTGCCCGGCGGCGCGCTCGCCGTGGCGGGAGGGGACGAGGTCGTGCCGGTGCTCGACGCGGCCATGGCGGCGTTCGAGCGCCTGCGGCTGCCGCTCTTCGCCTCGCGGGACTGGCATCCGCCCGATCACTGCTCGTTCCAGGCGCGGGGCGGACCGTGGCCGCCGCACTGCATCGCCGGCACGCCTGGCGCCGAGCTCGCCGACGGCCTGCACCTGCCGCCGGCGGCCGTCGTGATCTCCAAGGCCACGACCGTGGACCGCGACGCCTATTCCGCCTTCGAGTGGACCGACCTCGACACGCGACTGAAGGCCGCGCGCGTCAGCCGGATCTTCGTGGGCGGCCTCGCCACGGACTACTGCGTCCTCAACACGGTCCGCGACGCCCGCAGGGCCGGGTACGAGGTGGTCCTCCTGCTGGATGCGATCCGCGCCGTCGACGTACGCCCGGGCGACGGCGACCGCGCGATCGACGAGATGCGGCAGGCGGGCGCGCAGACGGCGCGCTGGGCGGACGCGATCTGATCGACATGCGCGACGACGGCCCGGGCATCCTGCTGACCGACCTCTATCAGCTCACGATGCTGCAGACCTACTACGACCGCGGCATGGAAGACACGGCCGTGTTCGAGTTCTTCGTGCGCAAGCTGCCTGGCGAGCGTAACTTCCTGATGGCGGTCGGGCTGGAACAGGTGCTGGCGTTCCTGGAGCGCGCGCGGTTCAGCGCCGACGAAATCGACTGGCTGGCCTCGACCGGACGCTTCGACGCGCGGCTGATCGCACGCCTGCGCGACTGGCGCTTCACCGGCGACGTCGATGCCGTACCGGAGGGCACGATCGTCTTTTCCGACGAGCCGATCCTCCGTGTCACCGCGCCGTTGCCGGAAGCGCAGCTCGTCGAGACGCGGATCATCAACCTGCTCCAGTACCAGATCCTGGTCGCGTCGAAGGCGGCCCGGTGCGTGCTGGCGGCCCCGGACCGATTGCTCGTGGACTTCGGGTTGCGACGCGCGCACGGATCGGAGGCTGGACTCCTGTCGGCCCGCGCTGCCTACCTGGCCGGCTTCGGCGGCACGTCCAACGTCCTGGCGGGCCGCACGTGGGACATTCCCCTCTTCGGCACCATGGCGCACTCCTTCATCCTGGCGCACGATTCCGAGCGCGAGGCCTTCGAACACTTCGCGCGCTCGCACCCCCGCGCGAACACCATGCTCGTCGACACGTACGACACCGAGACGGGCGTCGCCGCGCTCGTGCCGGTGGCGCGCAGGCTCGCCCACGAGGGCATCAGGATTCAGGCCGTGCGGCTCGACAGCGGCGATCTGGGAGAGCACGCGCGGTGCGTGCGACGACTGCTGGACGACAGCGGGCTTGCCGACGTGCAGATCTTCGCCAGCGGCAACCTCGACGAGTACGCGCTTCGCGATCTGCGGTCGGCGCCGATCGACGGCTACGGCGTCGGCACGCGCATGAACACGTCAGCGGATCGCCCCTATCTCGACTGCGCCTACAAGCTGCAGGAGTACGCGGGGCGGGGACGCCGCAAGCGGTCCGAAGGCAAGGAAACGTGGCCCGGACGCAAGCAGGTGTTCCGGCAGCTCGACGCCGGCGGCCGCCTGGTGCGCGATGTCCTCACGCTCGAGGACGACACGCAGGAGGGCGAGCGGCTGCTGCAGGCGGTGATGCGAGCAGGGCGCCTCCTCGACGAGCCGCCGCCGCTGACCGCGGCCCGCCAGCGTGCGTCGCGCGAACTGGCCCGCTTGCCCGGCGCGCTGCGCTCGCTCGATCCCGCACCACCCTACGAGGTGCAGATCTCAGTGGCACTGCGCGAAGCCGCCAAACGTGTCGACGAGAACAGCGGGTGACGGA
>Ga0299906_10001116_pt1 | contig 23303 bp, 23 predicted proteins | sample RVTome_14_FD_200259 | JGI IMG/M metagenome (GOLD analysis project Ga0299906, IMG submission 200259) | Soil microbial communities from uranium-contaminated site in the Upper Colorado River Basin, Wyoming, United States - RVT145D125 (version 2) ...
AGGAACTGCCGTCCACGGCCGGACGTGGGGGCCGTGAAGAACGCCTCGGGCGTGGCCTGCTCGACCACCTGCCCTTCGTCCATGAAGACGACCCGATGGGCGACCCGGCGGGCGAAGCCCATCTCGTGGGTGACGCACATCATCGTCATGCCGTCGCGGGCCAGCGCCGTCATGACGTCGAGCACCTCGTTGATCATCTCGGGGTCGAGCGCCGAGGTGGGCTCGTCGAACAGCATGATCCGGGGCTGCATGGCCAGCGCGCGGGCGATGGCCACCCGCTGCTGCTGGCCGCCCGAGAGGTTGGCCGGGTAGCTGTCGGCCTTCTCGACCAGGCCGACGCGCTCGAGCAGGGCGCGGGCCGTCTTCTCCGCCTCGGCGCGCGGGAGCCGCTTCACCTTCATGGGCGCCAGCATGATGTTCTGGAGGGCCGTCATGTGGGGGAACAGGTTGAACGACTGGAACACCATCCCGACGTGCGTGCGCAGGGCGGGCAGGTTCACGCCCCGGCGGGTGAGGGAGGTGCCGAGCACGACGATGTCGCCCCCCTGGACCCGCTCCAGTCCGTTCACGGTCCGGATGAGCGTGGACTTGCCCGAGCCCGACGGCCCGCACACGACCACCACCTCCCCGGCCTCGATGAACAGCTCGATGTCGCGCAAGACGTGCAGCTTGCCGAACCACTTGTTGACACCGTGGAACTCGATCGCCCGTCCCGTCACGCCTCGACCATCCCGATCACGGGCTCGCCTCGCCTTCGGCTGCGGCTCGCACCACCACCAGCACGTCGCCCGGGTTCACCGGCTGGCCGGCCTCGACGCGCACCTCGGCCACCGTGCCCGCGGCCGACGCCTTGAACTCGTTCTCCATCTTCATGGCCTCGATCACCACCAGGGTGTCGCCGGCCTCGACCCGGTCCCCCGGCCCCACGGCGACGCGCGTGATCTTGCCCGGAAGGGGGGCGGTGAGAGTCTGGCCGCGCGCCCCCCCGGCGGCGCCGCCGCGAGTGCGGATGATCCAGCGCGCCTGCTCCTCGACCTGGATCGCGTACGTCTCGCCGTCCACGTCCACCACGCAGGCGCCGTCCCGGTCGACCACGGCGGCCACGTAGGACACGCCGCCCACCAGCAGCGAGTAGATGCCCGGCGCGGTCAACCGGGCGTCGACCTCCCAGATCTCGTCGCCGAGCGTCAGGCGATAACGGCCGTCGCCCCCGGTGACCTCGACGAGCTCGGCGGTGCTGCCGATGGTCGCCACGTATTTCACCGGGCGGTCTGCGGGCGAGGGGTCATGGGCGTCGCCAGCTCGGCCGGGCGGGGTGGCGCCAGGCGCTCGGGCTGGGGGCGTCGGCCCGCGGCGCTGTCGGGGGGCGGCGGGCGCGGTCGTGCTCGGCGAGGACGGCGGCGATGGTCGCGAGCGTGGCCAGGCGTGACTCGTTGGGGCGCAGGTCGGGCAGCACGCGCTCCAGGAACGCGGTGGACAGGCGGCCGGCGCGAAAGTCGGGATGGGCGACGATGCGCTCGAGCGCGGGAATGGTCGTCCGCACGCCGACCACCTCGTACTCGGCGAGCGCCCGCGTCATCCGCTCGATGGCGGCGGGCCGGTCGGCGCCCCAGACGATCAGCTTGGCCAGCAGGGTGTCGTACCAGCGGGGGACGGTGTACCCCTCGTAGGCCCCGGAGTCGTCGCGCACCCAGGGACCGCTGGCCGCCCGCAGGCCGATGATGGTGCCGGGCGAGGGCAGCCAGCCGCCGAACGGATCCTCGGCGTTGATGCGGCATTCGATCGCCCAGCCGCGCCACGAGACGTCGCCCTGGCCGTAGCCGAGCGGCTCGCCCGCGGCGAGGCGCAGCTGCTCGCGCACGAGGTCGATCCCGGTCACCATCTCGGTCACCGGGTGCTCGACCTGCAGCCGGGTGTTCATCTCGAGGAAGTAGAAGTTGCGGTCGGCGTCGACGAGGAACTCGACGGTCCCGGCGTTGACGTAGCCGGCCGCGCGGGCGACGCGGCAGGCCGCCTCGCCCATGCGCGCCCGCAGGTCGGCGTCGACGCCGGGCGAGGGGGATTCCTCGACGAGCTTCTGGTGGCGCCGCTGGATGGAGCACTCGCGCTCGCCCAGGTGCACGACCGCGCCGTGGGCGTCGGCCAGCACCTGGATCTCGATGTGCCGCGGCTCGCTCACCGCCCGCTCCAGGTAGACCGCGGTGTCGCCGAACGCGGCGCCGGCCTCCGCGCGCGCCGCTCGCAGCGCCTCGGCCAGCTCTGCCTCGCGGCGCACCAGGCGCATGCCCTTGCCGCCGCCGCCCAGGGCCGCCTTCAGCATCACCGGGTACCCGATCTCGCCGGCGAGGGCCGCGGCTTCGCCGTCGGCGCGGATCGGCTCCAGCGTGCCCGGCACCATCGGCACCTTCATGTCCCGCGCGATCCGGCGGGCCGCCGTCTTGTCGCCCATCGCACGGATGGCGGCGGGCGGCGGGCCGACGAACGTCAGCCCGGCCTCGCCGCAGGCCTCGGCGAAGCCGGCGTTCTCGGCCAGGAAGCCGTAGCCCGGGTGCACGGCGTCGGCGCCGGCGCGGCGGGCGACCGCCACCAGCTTGTCGACGGCCAGGTAGCTCTCGCTCGCCGGCGGGGGGCCGATCGGGTAGGCCTCGTCGGCCATGAGCACGTGCAGCGCCTCGCGATCGGCCTCGGAAAAGACCGCCACGGTGGCGATCCCCTGCTCGCGGCAGGCGCGGATGACGCGGACCGCGATCTCCCCGCGGTTGGCGACGAGCAGCTTCTTGATCTTCATGTCCGGTGGCGCTCCGAAGGACGTCACCGCAGTCCCTTCAGCGCCTCGCGCAGGAAGCTCTCGTCCACGATGTCCCTCTCGGCGATCGGCGCCTTGACGAGCTTCTGGGCGTGCCACCAGGCGGTCTGTCGCCCGACGTCGCCCGGCATGAGCCGCCCGTCGCGATCCTGGTACGGGAAGCCCTTGCGGATGAGGTCGGGGCTGGCGCCGGTGTACTTCGTGGTGATGGCCACGATCTCGTCGAAGGCGGGACCGCTCTTCCTCGCCAGCACGGCGTCGTGGTAGTGGCGCGAGGACCTGGCGTAGCCCTTCATGAAGGCCACCGCGCGCGCGCGGTCCTTGGCGAACCGGTCGGAGTACATCACCGTGGCGATCTGCCAGGGGAACGTGTCGCCGGTCCGCACGATGGTCACCCCCGCGCCGGCCGACTCCAGCCGCGACACGAACGGCTCGGCGGTCGCCACCGCGTCCACGCGCCTGGCCGCGAGCGCGTCGTTGAGGGCGGGCAGCGCCTGCAGCGGCACCAGCTCGACGTCGCCGGGCGCCATGCCCTCCTTCTCCAGGTAGCGGCCGATGTTGTAGTGGAACGTCGAGCCGACCTGGGTGACGCCGATCTTGCGGCCTTTCAGCTCGCGCATCGTGCGCACGCCGTTGTCGTAGAGGTCCTTGCGCACGACCAGCGCCGTCAGGTTGTGGTCCGGCCACTCGCGCCCCTTGTCGGCCACGATCCAGATCGGCACGCCACCCGCCACGATGTTGTAGAGCCCGGCGGTCAGCCCGGTGGCGCCGATGTCGATGTCGCCCGAGGCCAGGGCCACCGCGATCGGCTGGGCGGCCTGGAAGAACACCAGCTCGGGGTCGACCCCGAACGCCTTGAAGTACCCCTTCTCGGCGCCGAGGAACAGCACCGCCGACGACGTCAGCTTGAGGACGCCGAGCTTGATCCGGGCGGGGTCCTGCGCCCCGACCGGGATGGCGGCGAGCACGAGTAGCGCGAACGCGACGGTCACGACCCGCTTCATCGAGATCTCCTTTCTCCGGCGCCGCGACGCCATGGTACAGCGAAGGCCGCGCTCACCCGTCCGTTCTCCACGGGATGACGACCCGCTCGAGTCGGGCCAGCAACCAGTGCGAGACGAGCCCGAGCAGCGACAGCAGCACGATGCCGACCATGAGCGTGGTGGTTTCCATGAGGTTCTGGGCGTTGAGGATCAGGAAGCCGATGCCGGAGGCGGCCGCGATCATCTCGGCGGCGACCAGGAGCAGGAGCGAGGTGCCGGCGCCAAGCTTGAGCCCGGCGAAGATCATCGGCAGCGCCGACGGCAGCATGACCTTGCGGATCAGGCTCCATCGCCCCGCCCCGAAGCTCACCGCCGCCCGCAGCAGCAGGGGGTCGGCGTGCCGGACGCCGGCGTAGGTGTTGATGGCCATCGGGAAGAAGACGCCGAGGGTGATCACGGCGATCTTGGAGGCCTCACCGATGCCGAGCCACAGGATGAGCAATGGCAGGAGCGCGATCTTGGGGATGGGGAACGTGGCGGCGACGAGCGGGGTGCCGACCGCCTCCGCCATGCTGGACACGCCGATCGCGAGACCGACCACCACGCCGCCGAGCGCGCCGAGCCCGAAGCCGAGGAGGATGCGTCCGAGGCTGGTGGCGACGTGGCCGAGCAGCTCGCCGCTGCGCAGCATCTCCAGCCCGGCCGCCAGCACGCCCAGCGGGGAGGGCAGGAACAGCGGGGGCACCCAGCCCGTGCGCGTGAGCAGCTCCCACAGCGCCAGCAGCCCGGCCAGCCCCACCACCCGGGCCACCGGATGCTCCCGCCGCTCGAGCACGCGCGCGCGGTCGGCGATCGCGGCCCTCACCGGCCCGCGTCCGCCGCCGCGGCGGTCCGCACGACCGCTCCCGCGCTCAGGCGACGCCCTCCCGCAGCGCCTCGCGCGCCTGCGACTTGATGAGCGACCAGATGCGCTCGGCCGCGCGCACGAAGGCGGGCTCGCCCAGCATCGCCTCCGTCCGCGGACGCTTCAGCGGGACCGGCACGATCTCCACCACCCGGCCCGGACGGCGGGAGAGGACGACGACCCGGTCGGCCATCCACACCGCCTCGTGGATGTTGTGGGTGACGTAGAGGATCGTCTTGCGCGTGCGCTCCCAGATACCGAGCAGCTCCTCCTGCATGAGCTGGCGCGTCTGGGCGTCGAGCGCCGAGAAGGGCTCGTCCATCAGCAGGACGGCGGGATCGACGGCGAGGGCCCGGGCGATGCCCACGCGCTGGCGCATGCCGCCCGAGAGCTGATGCGGGTACTTCCGCTCGAAGCCGTCGAGGCCGGTCAGATCGATGAACCGGCGCGCGAGCGCCCGCCGCGCCGCCGCCGGGTGGCCGCCCTCCTCCAGGCCGAACTCCACGTTGGCCTGCACGGTGCGCCAGGGAAAGAGCGCGAACTCCTGGAACACCATCGCGGTCGCGGGCCGGCCGGCCGGCAGCCCGCCCTCGAAGCCGACGCGGCCGGCGTCCGGCGTCAGGAGCCCGGCGAGCATGTTGAGCAGCGTGGACTTGCCACAGCCGGAGGGCCCGACGACGGCCACCAGCTCCTCCGCCTCGACCGTGAAGGTGACGCCGGCCAGCGCCTCCACGCTCTGCCCGCGGCGGTCCCGGTAGGTCTTGGTCACGCCGTCGACGACGACTCTCATCGCCGGAGCCGGAAGCGCTGGAGCTTGCCGGTCGCCGTCCTGGGCAGGTCGGCGACGAACTCCACCGAGCCCGGAACCTTGTAGGCGGCGGCGCGCTGCCGGACGAGCCGGCGCAGCTCGGCAGCCAGCGCCGGCGAGGCCACGACGCCGGCCTTGAGCACCACGCACGCCCGCGGCGCCGTGAGGCCGCCGGGGTCGGTCTCGCCCACCACGCCGGCCTCGAGCACGGCCGGGTGCGTGACGAGCAGCGCCTCGACCTCGGCCGGCGACACCCACTGCCCGGCCACCTTCAGCATGTCGTCGGCGCGGCCCTCGAAGTAGAACCAGCCCTCGGCGTCCCGGCGGAACATGTCGCCCGTGCGCAGCCACTCACCGAGCATCGTGCGGCGGGTGCGCTCCTGGCGGTTCCAGTAGGAGGGCGCGGTGGTCTCGCCCTTGACCAGCAGGTGGCCCACCGTGCCGTCCGGCACCGGCGCCCCGGCGTCGTCGACGAGCTTCGCCTCGAAGCCGGGGATCACCTTGCCCGACGTCCCCCGGCGGGCCTCGCCCGGCCGGTTGGCGATGAAGTCGTGCAGGGCCTCGGTGGAGCCGACGACCTCGACCAGCTCGAGGCCGAAGCGGTCGGCCCAGGCGTCGAAGACCGCCGGCGGCAGCGCCTCGCCCGACGACACGCCGTAGCGCAGCGACGACAGGTCGAAGCGGCCCTCGGCGTCGGGCACCTCGAGCATGCGCGCGTAGAGCGTGGGCACCGTGAGGAAGATCGTCGGCCGCTCGGCGGCGATCACCTCGAAGGCCCGCTCCGCCGTGATGCGCTCGGCCACGAGCACGGCGGCGGCGCCGACCCGGGCCGGGAAGTAGAGGGAGTTGCCGAGACCGAACGCGAAGTGCAGCTTCGAGGCCGAGAACACGAGGTCGTCCGGGCCCAGGCCGAAGACGCCGACGCCGACGAGGTCGGCCGCCGCCACGAAGTCCTTGTGGGAGTGGAGGGCGGCCTTGGGCTGGCCGGTCGAGCCCGAGGTGTAGCCCCAGTACACGATGTCCTCGCGCCACGTCGGCGCCGACCCGGCCACGGGCTTGGCCCGGGCCAGCGCCTCGTCGAAGTCGAGAACGCCCGGGGGGCCGCCGCCCACCACCAGCACCGTGCGCAGCCACGGGCAGCGATCCCGCACGGACACCAGGCGATCGGCCACCTGGGCCTCGACCACGGCGACGCGCGCCCGGCTGTCGTTGAGGAGGAACGCGAGCTCCTCGGCGGCCATCAGCGTGTTCACGGGCACCGCGACCGCGCCGAGCCGGGCGGCGCCCCAGAAGGCCGCGGCGAACGCGGGCGTGTCGTTCAGCGCGAGCAGCACGCGCTGCTCGATCTCCAGGCCCGCCTCGGCCAGGGCGCCGGCGCCGTGAGCCACCCGGTCGGCGACCTCTCCGTAGGTGATGGAGCGGCCGGCGAAGCGGAAAGCCGTGCGGCCGGCGCGCCCCTCGGCCACGTGGCGATCGACGAAGAAGTCGGCGGCGTTGAACGGCTCGGGGAGAGACTCCACCGGCGAAATACTAACATCACGAAGAACTTCCAGCCCGCTGCCGGAGTGTGCAATTCACCGGCGAGCCGGGCTGCGGCAAGACGCTGCTGACCCGGGCGGTCGTGCAGCGGCTGGAGGCCAGCCGCTACGAGATCGCCCTGGTGACCAACCCTCACGGCGGGCGCATCGATCTGCTGCGCCAGGTCCTCTACGAGCTGGGGATCGAGGCCGCCGACACGGCCCGCACGGAGCTCGAGCACACGCTGCACGATTGCATCGTCGGCACCGCCCGCCGGGGCCGCGAGACGCTCGTCATCGTGGACGACGCCCAGCACGCCGACGATCCGGCGTGGTTCGAGCAGCTCAGCTCGCTGCTGAACATCCAGACCAACGAGCGCACGCTCGTCACGATCTTGCTGTCCGGCACCCCCGAGCTGATCGCCACCCTCCGGCGCGTGCAGCATCTCGACCGCCGCGTCTCGATCCGCTGCGCGCTCGACCCCTTGACGGAGGAGCAGACGGTGCAGTACGTCCGCTACCGTCTCGGCGTCGCCGGGGGGGGGAAGCGTCGCTGTTCACGCGGCCGGCGCTCGCGCTGATCCAGGCCGCCAGTCGCGGTGTCCCCCGTGCGATCAACGATCTCTGCGACAGTGCCATGCTGCTGGCCCGGCTGGACACCCTCCGCACGATCGACGACGCGGTCATCCGCCGCGTCCTCGGCTCCACCCCCACCGCGGTCGCCCGCTGACGGCCGGCCAGACTGGGCGCGTGTCGGGATAACGAGGAGTGTCCCGGCTCAGCCGGGGCGCGACGAGCGTCGGGAGGTGTGGGGGGCCATCTCGGGGCCCCGGCTCGCGCTCGCGCTGGCTTGCGGCGATCTGGCCGGCGTGCGAACGGCCGCCCACGCGCTGCGGGGCATCGCCGGCAACCTCGGCCTCGCGGCGCTGGCCGGGCTCGGCGGCGCGATCGAGGACGCGGCGCTCGCCGGGGCCGGCGGGCGCCTCGAAGCCCTGGGCCGGCGCCTCGAGCCCTGCGTGGCCGACTCCCTCGCGCGGCTCGTAGCTCGCCGCCTCTAGCTAGGCGTCTCGCTGCGGGAAGTCGGCAACCGGCTGCAACCCCGGTCCAGTCTCGCGGCTGATTCTCCCGCTGACAGCCCCCTGGCACGTCGCGTGCCTCCGGCTCCAGAGCGATGGGCGCGGCGCTTCGCAGGCTTCACGCAGTCGTCCTGACGGTCCTCCTGCTCGTCGCGTGCGCGCCCAAGGACGATCGAACGCCCCCCCAGTCGATGGCCGCCGCCGGATCCGGCGAGCCACGCGGGCGCGCGGTCGGCGCGCTGGGGCGTCTGCCGCTGGCCTTCGAGCCCAACACGGGCCAGGCGCCGGCGGACGTGCGCTACCTCAGCCGGGGGGCGCGGCTCCAGGTCGCGCTCACCCCGACCGAGGCGAGGTTCAGCTCGCCACCGGCGCCGGGACGCGAGCCGGTCACGATGCGTCTCCGGCTCGCCGGCGACGTCCGGATGTCCGCGCCCGTCGCCGAGGACGTGTTGCCGGGCCGGGTGCACTACTTCGCCGGGCGGGATCCCTCGGCGTGGCGGCGCGACGTCCCCACCTACCGGCGGGTCGTCTATCGCGGCGTGTACCCGGGCACCGATCTCGTCTTTCACGGCAGCCAGCGCGAGGCCGAGTTCGACTTCGTGGTGGCGCCGGGCGCCGATCCGGGGGCGATCCGCCTCGAGCTGGACGGCGCCGACCGGGTGGCGCTCGACGGCGACGACGTCGTCGCCCGGCGCGGCGAGCACGAGCTGCGGCTGCGCAAGCCCGTGGTCTACCAGGAGGCCGACACCGGGCGCGTCCCGGTGACCGGCCGGTTCACGGTGACCGGGCGACGGTTCGCGTTCGACGTCGGCGACTACGACCGCGGCCGTCCGCTCGTCATCGATCCGGTGGTGACCTACTCGACGTACCTCGGCGACGCCGGCGCGCAGCACGGCCGGGCGATCGGCGTGGACGCCGCCGGCAACATGTACGTCGCCGTCGACGGCATGGGCATCGTCAAGCTGAGCGCCGATGGCGCGACGCTGCTCTACACGACGGTGCTCGGCGACGCCACGATGCGCGCGATCGCGGTCGACGGCGCCGGCCACGCCTATCTGGCGGGTACCTGGCCTCACTCGCGGTCAGGCTTCATTTCCCGGTACCCGACCACGGCGAATGCGCTGCAACAATCACCCGGGACACCCTGCTTCCAGGGGTCGAGTGACGGCGTGATGGCCAAGCTCGGCCCCGACGGGTCACTCCTGTACTCGAGCTTCGTCGGCGGCAACTGCCTGCACGAAGCCACCGGGATCGCGATCGATCCCGCCGGCAACTTCTACGTGACCGGCTTCGGCAGCACGACGGCAGGCTTCCCCACGACGCGGCCGCCGTTCGCCCCGGTATCGGGGACGGCGAGCACGTTCCCGGGCTGGGTGCAGGCGGTGGCCGCGGACTTCTCGCGCTACCTGTACTCCGTGCAGATCCTCGCCGGCGATGGCTCGCTGACCGAACCGATGGACATCGCCGCCGACGCGGCCGGCAACGCCTACGTCGTCGGGCGAACCGGCGCCGGGTTCCCGACGACGCCGGGCGCCTTCCAATCCGACACGGGCGGGGCCTTCGCGGCGCCGTTCGTGGCCAAGATCGCCCCCGATGGCTCGCGGCTGGTGTACGGCACGTACTTCGGCGGACCCACGACGCAGATCAACGCCGTCACCGTCGACGCCGCCGGCGCCGCCTACCTCGCCGGCCACAGCGGCACCGGCTTGCCGACCCTCAACGCGCTGCAGCCCGCGCTCGCCGGCGGCGCGGACGCGTTCGTGGCGAAGCTGAACGCGTCCGGCACGGGGCTCGCCTTCTCGACCTATCTGGGCGGCAGCGCCGACGACGCCGCCGTCGCGGTCGGCCTCGACAGCGCCGGTACCGTCCACGTCGCCGGCCCGACCGATTCGATCGACTTCCCGCAGCGTGACCCGCTGCCTTCGCAGTTCGCCGGCGCGGGGTCGAACTTCGTGACCGCCCTGGCGCCGTCCGGCACGGCGCTCGTCTACTCCACCTACTTCGCCGACACCGAGACGCTCCTGAGCGGCATGGCGGCGGCGCCGAACGGGGCCGTCTACGTCACCGGCGGCACGCGGTCCACGTCGTTCCCGACCGTGCGTCCCCACCAGCCGGCGTTCGGCGGGGGCTCCGGCGACGCCTTCATCGCCCGGATCGAGCCGGGGTCGGGCGGCGGGACGATCCGCGTCTTCATCACGGCCCCCGCCGAGAACGCCACCGTCAGCGGCACCGCCTGGCTCACCGTCTGGATCGAGAACGCCGCGGCCGGCTCCAAGACCTACACGCTGAGCGAGGGCGGCACCACCGTCGGCGCCACCAGTACCAGCAGCAACGGACCCGTGTCGCTCGCCTGGCCGACGACCGGCGGGCCCAACGGCGCCCGCACGGTGACCGTGTCGGTCCGCGACGCCGGCGGCAATACCGGCGCCGCCTCCCGCGCCTTCAACGTCCAGAACGCCGGCGGCGGTGGCGACCCCGCTCCCCTCGGCGCTTCCTTCAGCAGTCCGGCGCCGGGGGCCACCGTCAGCGGCACCGTCACCGTCGGCATGGCGGCCGTGAACCCCAGCGGTGCACCGATCAGCTTCACGCTGGCCGTCGACGGCAGCCAGGTGTTCACCGTCTCGGGGACCGCGACGACCGCCTCCTACCAGTGGAACACCGGCCCGCTGTCGAACGGCTCGCACACGCTGGCCCTGACCGTCCGCGACGGCGCCGGCCGCACCGCCGCCACCACCCGCACCGTGACGGTCGCCAACGCAGGCGGCGGGGGCGGCACCATTCGCGTCTTCATCACGGCGCCGGCCGCGGGCGCGACCGTGAGCGGCACCGCCTGGCTCACCGTCTGGATCGAGAACGCCGCGGCCGGCTCCAAGACCTACACGCTGAGCGAGGGCGGCACCACCGTCGGCAGCACCAGTACCAGCAGCAACGGCCCCGTGTCGCTCGCGTGGCCGACGACCGGCGGGCCCAACGGCTCCCGCACGGTGACCGTCTCGCTCCGCGACGCCAGCGGCAACACCGGCGCGGCCTCCCGCGCCTTCAACGTCCACAACGCCGGTGGCGGCGGTGGGGGGCCCGCTCCCCTCGGCGCCTCCTTCACCAGCCCCGTCGAGGGCGCCACCGTCAGCGGCACGGTCACCGTCGGCATGGCGGCGTCGAACGCCAGCGGCACGCCGATCAGCTTCACGCTGGCCGTCGACGGCACCCAGGTCTTCAACACGTCCGGCACCGCCACCGCCGCCTCCTTCGCCTGGAACACCGCCCCGCTGTCGGCCGGCACTCACACGCTGACGCTCACCGTGCGTGACGGCGCCGGCCGCAGCGCCACCGCCACCCGCACCGTGACCGTCGGCGGGGGTGGCACCCCGATCCGGGTCTTCATCACGGCGCCGAGCAACGGCGCGACCGTCCGCGGCACCGTCTGGTTCACGGTCTGGATCGAGGGCGCGGCGGCCGGCTCCAGGACCTATACGCTGGCGGTCGGTGGCACGAACGTCGCCACCACGACGAGCACCAGCTCGGGTCCGGTATCGCTGGCCTGGACCACGACGGCCGCCAGCAACGGCTCCCGCACCGCCACCGTCACCGTCCGCGACGGCCCCGGCAGCTCGGGCTCCGCCAGCATCACGCTCACCGTGGCGAACTGACCGCTCGCTGCCCGCCCGCAGCGGCCGGAAAACCTTCCGGCAGAGTCCTCACGGCTGCGCTACGGTTCCACGCGTGCGGACAGTCTGGGAGGCCTTCAGCGCGACGGCCGAGGCGGCGCCCGATCACCCGTTCCTGGCGGCGCCCTCGGCGCCGGGGCGCGCGTACCATCCGGACGGGATCGAGCTGACGTACGGCCAGGTCCGGGCCGAGGCGCTGCGGCTGGGGGCGCGGTACGCCGCGGCCGGCTACGGCCACGGCCACCGGGTGGCGCTGCTGCTCGAGAATCGCCCGGAGTTCTTCTTCCACTGGCTCGCGCTCAACGCGCTCGGCTGCGGCATCGTGCCCATCAACCCCGACTACCGGCACGACGAGATGCTGTACCAGCTGGACCACTCGGAGGCCGACCTGGCCCTGTGCATCGCGAGCCGCGTCGGCGATCTCGAGGCGGTCGGCCGCGAGCGGGCGAAGCCGCTGCCGGTGGTGAATGCGGAGGCGCCGCCCTCGGCCTTGCCGTCGCCGGGTCCGCCTCCCCGGGCCGGCGCGCCGGGGCTCGACACCGAGTGCGGCCTGCTCTACACCTCGGGCACGACCGGCCGGCCGAAGGGCTGCATCCTCACGAACTTCTACTACCTGAACAGCGGCGCCTGGTACCGTGACGCCGGCGGGCTCGTGCGCTTCGAGCGCGGGCACGACCGCGTCTACAATCCGCTGCCGCTCTTCCACGTCAACTGCCAGGCGATCACGGCCATGGCCGTGGTCCTCACCGGCAATTGCCTGATCGTGCCCGAGCGCTTCTCCCCCACCCGCTGGTGGCACGACCTCGTGGCGACCGGGGCGACGGTCGTGCACTACCTCGGCGTGGTCCCGCCGATGCTGCTCAACCAGCCGCCGTCGCCGGACGAGCGCGCGCACCGGGTGAAGTTCGGCCTCGGGGCCGGCGTCGAGCCCCAGCTGCACGAGGCGTTCGAGAAGCGCTTCGGGTTCCCGCTCGTCGAGGCCTGGGGCATGACCGAGACCGGCCGCGTCTACGTCGACGCCCGGGAGCCGCGGCAGGTCACCACCCGCGCGTTCGGGCGTCCCACCGGCGGCTTCGAGGCGCGCGTCGTGGACGACCGGGACCGCGAGGTGGCCCGGGAGACGGAGGGCGAGCTGGTGGTGCGCTGGGGCGGGCCCGAGGGGCCGCGCCACGGCTTCTTCGCCGGCTATCTCAAGAACCCGGAGGCCACGGCGGAGGCATGGCGGGGCGGCTGGTTCCACACCGGCGACGTGGTCAGGCAGGCCGCCGACGGCATGCTCTACTTCGTGGACCGCAAGAAGAACATCATCCGCCGTTCGGGCGAGAACATCGCCGCCGCCGAGGTGGAGGCGACGCTGCAGACCCACGCCGCCGTGGCCCAGGTGGCGGTGCTCGCGGTGCCGGACGAGACCCGCGAGGAGGAAGTCATGGCGTGCGTCGTCCCGATGGCCGGCGTGGCCGCCGACCTCGCGCTGGCCCACGGGCTCGTCGACTGGTGCCTGGACCGCCTCGCCTACTTCAAGGCCCCCGGCTGGGTCCTCTTCGTCTCCTCACTCCCGACCACCGGCACCCAGAAAGTCCAGAAGGCCCAGATCTTCCCGCGCGGCGAGGATCCCCGCGCCCGCCCAAACGCCCTCGACCTCCGCGGCCGCAAGAAACGCCGCTGACACCCCCGCCGCCGGGGGGGGGGAGCGGCCGTTCCGAGCGGCGGCTCCGCCGCCGCAATCCTGGGTCGAAGGGGGAGGCAGGAAGGAGCGCGCCGCCAGGCGCGCGACGACCGTCGGAGGGGGCCGTCGAGGCCCCCTCCGAGAGCGCTTATCGCGGCCGCACGAGGAAGTGGGCGCGGCGGTTCTTGGCCCAGCAGTCGGCGCCGCGCTGTGAGCAGGCCGGCCGCTCCTCGCCGTAGCTGATCACGGTGATCCGGGAGGCCGGCACGCCGCGAGAGACCAGATAGTTCATCGTCGCCTTGGCCCGGCGATCGCCCAGCGCAACGTTGTACTCGTTGGTCCCACGCTCGTCGCAATGCCCCTCGATGAGGACGAGATGGTCGGTGTTGGTCTTGAGCCACCCGGCGTTGGTATCGAGGACCTTGGCGTCGGTCTCACGGATGTCGGCCCGGTCGTAGTCGAAATAGATGTCCGCGAGGTTGGCGACGGCGCGGAAGTCCTTGACCTCCGGCCGCATGCCGCTGACGCCGCTGCCGCCGGCCGTCGCGCTCGACGAGGCCGTGCCCCGGCCGGCGTCGGCCGCCGTCCCGGATGTCGACCCTGCGCCGCCCGCTCCCGCCAGTCCGGTGCCGGTCGCGCCACCCGGGGCCGGCGCCGAGGCCTGCGTGGTGGATGGCTGCTTGGCGCACCCCGCCAAGACGAGCGTCAGGATCACGGCGGGAATCGCCACGGCTTTCATCATCGCGAGCCTCCCTTGTGTGTGGGTGCCGGCGGCGCTCGCGCCCGCGTGTCGCGGCGGCACCACCTCCAGCAGTTATAGCGTCCGTCGCTCCGCCGGCCAGCAAGAATTCTCGTCAGTCCCGGGGCCTGACCGGCAGGACGCCAGCCCCCGCAGGACCTTAGGAGGCCCGGTCGGGGGGGAGGCGGCGCTGGAGGCGCTCGACGAACTCCCGGGGCCGATCGGGCGACAGCCCCACCCACCCACCGTCGGTGGCCAGCCAGACGACGTCGCGGCGATTGGCGAGGTAGAGCCGGAAGCTGCCCAGCCGCGGGCTCCAGAAGCGGCCGAAATGGCCGAAGAGACCGCGGGAGCCGAACGTGGTGAGCGCGGCCAGCGAGCGGGGCTCGGTGTCGACCGCCCGGATGGTGCGGTACGGGATGACGAGGACGCCGGCGCGGCGGTGGATGTGCACCCCGTCGCCGCCGAGCGTGTAGGCGGTGGGCGCCAGGCGTCCGAAGATCCACAGGAGCAGCGTGAACGGCAGGCTCACCAGGAGCCAGCGCGGGTCGCCGTTCCTGACGGCGAGGACCACGCCGACCGCGGAGAGCACGACGACACACAGCCCGACGGCGATGGCCGTGGACCAGCGCTCGCGGGCTCCCAGCGTGGCCGGGAAGGAGTCGGGGCCTAGCGCGGACAGAACTCGAGGCTGCTGAAGAAGTAGGCGATCTCCGACGCGGCCGTGTCGGCGGCGTCGGAGCCGTGCACGGCGTTGGCCTCGATGGACGCGGCGAAGTCCTTGCGGATCGTGCCCGCCGCCGCCTTGGCCGGGTCGGTGGCGCCCATGAGGTCGCGCCAGCGCTGGATCGCGCCCTCGCGCTCGAGGACCATCAGGATGCACGGCCCCTGCGTCATGAACGTGCACAGGCTCTTGAAGAAGGGACGCTCGCGGTGCACGGCGTAGAAGCCGGCGGCGTCGTCGTAGGACAGCCGGATCATCTTGAGGGCCAGGATCGTGAAGCCGCCCTGCTCGATGCGGCCGAGGATCTGGCCGGCCACGCGGCCGGCGACCGCGTCCGGCTTGATGATGGCCAGCGTGCGCTCGATCGTCATGGGCCGATCACCTTCGCCACCGTCGCCCCCATGTCGGCCGGGCTCCTCACCAGCGTCGCCCCGGCCGCCTGCAAGGCCTTCATTTTCTCGGCCGCCGTTCCCTTGCCGCCCGCGATGATGGCGCCGGCGTGGCCCATGCGGCGGCCCGGCGGCGCCGTCTGGCCGCAGATGAAGGCGACGACGGGCTTGTCGACGTGGTCGCGGATGTACGCCGCCGCCTCCTCCTCGGCGGTGCCCCCGATCTCGCCGATCATCATGATCGCGCGCGTGGCGGGATCGGCGTCGAAGAGCTTCAGGACGTCCACGAACGAGGTGCCGTGGACGGGGTCCCCGCCGATGCCCACGCACGTCGTCTGGCCGATGTTGCGCGCGCTGAGCTGGCCGACCACCTCGTAGGTCAAGGTGCCGCTGCGGGAGACGACGCCCACCGGCCCGACCTTGTGGATGTGGCCGGGCATGATGCCGACCTTGGCCTGGCCCGGCGTGATGACGCCCGGGCAGTTCGGGCCGATGAGCCGGCTCGCGGTGCCGGCCAGGAAGTGCCTGGCCCGCACCATGTCCGCGACCGGGATGCCCTCGGTGATGCACACGACCAGCGGCACGCCGGCGGCGGCCGCCTCCATGATCGCGTCGGCGGCGGCCGGCGGCGGCACGAAGATGAGCGCGCAGTCGGCGCCCTCCTTCCGCACCGCGTCCTCCACCGTGTTCCACACCGGGAAGCCCTCGTGGGTGGTGCCGCCCTTGCCCGGCGTCACCCCGCCCACGACCTGGGTGCCGTACTCCTTAGACCGGGCCGCGTGGAACGCGCCCTCCTTGCCGGTGATCCCCTGGACGACCACGCGCGTGGACCGGTCGACGAGGATGCTCACGAGGCCTTCCGCGCCAGCTCGACGGCCCGGCGCGCCCCGTCGCCCATGTCGTCGGCCATGATCAGCGGCAGGCCGGACTCGGCCAGCATTCGCTTGCCCTGCTCGACGTTGGTGCCCTCGGCCCGCAGGACGACCGGCAGCGTCAGGCCGAGCTTGCGCACCGCGCTGATGACGCCCTCCGCCAGGCGATCGACCCTCAGGATCCCGCCGAAGACGTTGATGAAGATGGCCTTCACGCTCGGGTCGGAAGACAGGATCCGGAACGCGTTCTCGATCTGCTCGGGTGAGGCGCCGCCGCCCACGTCGAGGAAGTTGGCGGGCTCGCCGCCGGCGAGCTTCACGATGTCCATGGTGGCCATGGCGAGGCCGGCGCCGTTGACCATGCAGGCCACGTTGCCGTCGAGCTTGATGTAGTTCAGGTTGTGCTTCGAGGCCTCGACGTCGAGGGGGTCCTCCTCGTGGACGTCCCGCAGCGCGACCAGCTCGGGGTGGCGGTAGAGCGCGTTGTCGTCGAAGTTCAGCTTGGCGTCCAGCGCCAGCACGCGCCCGTCCGTCGTGACCACGAGCGGGTTGATCTCGGCCAGCGAGCAGTCCCTGGCGAGATAGAGCCGGAAGAGGTTGCGGATCAGGCCCACGCCCTGCTTGAAGGCGTCGCCGGCGAGGCCGAGCCCGAACGCGAGCCGGCGGGCCTGGAAGTCGGCGAGGCCCAGCGCCGGGTGCGTCCACTCGCGAAGGATCTTCTCCGGGGTGCGCTCGGCGACCTCCTCGATGTCCATCCCGCCCGCCTCGGACGCCATCACCACGTGCGTCGCGCGGGCCCGGTCGAGCGTCATCGACAGGTAGAGCTCGCGCTCGATCGCCGAGGCTCGCTCCACCCACACCGAGCGGACCAGGATGCCCTCCGGCGGCGTCTGCGGCGTCTTGAGCCGCATGCCGAGGATCTGCCTGGCCGCCGCCTCGGCGCCGGCCGCGTCGTCGGCGAGCGTGATGCCACCGGCCTTGCCCCGCCCGCCGGCGTGCACCTGCGCCTTGACCACCACCCTGCCCCCCAACCGCTGGGCGATCTCGCGGGCCCGGGCCGGCGTGTCCGCCACGTCGCCCTCGGGCACCGGCACCCCGAACTCGCGCAGCAGGACCTTGGCCTGGTACTCGTGAACTTTCAACGGCCATCACTCCGTTGTTGGATGACGGCAAAGATCCAGAAGCTCATGACGAGGCCGAGCCGAGGCTGTTGACAGCCAGGATCAATCGCATCGGGCGGAGCTCGCGCCGCAGTGGATCGAGGACCAGGCCAAGGGCTTCAAGCGTGAGCGGGCGACACCCTTTCGGCGCACGATCGAGCGTCCATCCGCCAGATGGAACGTCTCCCGACTGAGCGGACGAATGCCGAGCTTGCGCAGGACCGGCGCGGGAACGACCGAATACACGGCGCCGGAATCGACGACGAACTCGAGTCGTGCCGTGACGGCCGGCTTGGCAGGATTCGCGATGTCGATGACCAGTGATGTCACGCCCATGGCGAGCGGCCTTCTCGATGGCGCCTTCGGCCTGCGCCGTGACGGATTCCACCGTCGCGTCATCGTGGAGGGAGTCCAATCCGCAGGCAAGAGTGTCTGAACGGAGACAGCGCGCACGGTCACGCGGGCTCCTGGCGGCCGCCGCGGAACTTGCGGAGGAGCCAGACGACGGGGTCGAAGTTGTCGACCATCCGCTCCTTCATGGGGATGATGCCGTTGTCGGTGATGTGGATGTGCTCGGGGCACACCTCCGTGCAGCACTTCGTGATGTTGCAGAGCCCGATTCCCGCCTGAGCCCGGACGAACTCCGTTCTGTCCAGCGTGTCGAGCGGGTGCATGTCCAGCCCGGCCGCCTTGATGAAGAAGCGCGGGCCCGCGAACGCCGGCTTCAGCTCCTCGTGGTCGCGGATGACGTGGCAGACGTCCTGGCACAGGAAGCACTCGATGCACTTGTGGAACTCCTGGGCCCGGTCGACGTCCTCCTGCATCATCCGGTACTTGCCGTCGGGGTCCGGCGGCTTCAGGCGCAGCGGCGGGACCTGCCTGGCCTTGACGTAGTTGTAGGAGACGTCGGTCACCAGGTCACGGATGATCGGGAACGTCCGGATCGGCGTCACCGTGACCGTGTCGCCCGGCTTGAACAGGTCCATGCGGGTCATGCACATGAGCCGCGGCTTGCCGTCGATCTCGGCGCTGCACGAGCCGCACTTGCCGGCCTTGCAGTTCCAGCGGCAGGCGAGATCGGGCGCCTGGGTGGCCTGGAGGCGGTGGATGACGTCGAGGACCACCATCCCGTCGTCGGCGTCCACCCGGTAGTCACGGAAGTCGCCGCCGGTGGGGCCGCCGCGGAACACCCGCATCGTGAAGGTGGGCATTATTTCCGCTCCTGGAACAGCGCCTTGAGCTCGGCCGGCATCTCCGGCAACGGCTCGCGGCTGACCTGCACTCGGCCCTCGCGCAGCCGGAGGACCACGTTCAGCTTGCCCCAGGCGTCGTCGGTGAAGGGATGGTCCTCGCGCGTGTGGCCGCCGCGGCTCTCCTTGCGCTCGAGGGCGGCGAGCGCCGAGCACTCGGCGACGGTGAGGAGCGAGCGGAGGTCGAGCGCGGTGTGCCAGCCGGAGTTGTAGACTCGGCCCCCGTCCACGCGCACCTTCTTGGCGCGTTCCTTGAGCGCCTCGATGCGCTTGAACGCTTCCTTCAGCTCGGCCTCCTTGCGGATGATCCCGACCAGGTTATGCATGGTCTCCTGCAGGTCGGCCTGGATCGCGTACGGGTTCTCACCGCCCGCCCGCTCGAGCGGCTCCAGGCACTCGCGCACGACCGCGTCGACCTGACCGGCGTCGGCGACCAGCTGACCGCCGAAGTTCTTGGCGTAGAGCGCGGCGTGCAGCCCGGCCCGACGCCCGAAAACCACCAGATCGGAGAGCGAGTTACCGCCGAGCCGGTTGCTGCCGTGCATCCCGCCGGCGACCTCGCCGGCGGCGAATAGCCCGGCCACCGTGCCCTGGGTGGTATCGGCGTCCACGCGCACGCCGCCCATCACGTAGTGCTGGGCGGGGCCGACCTCCATCGGCTCCTTGGTGATGTCCACACCGGCCAGCTCCTTGAACTGGTGGTACATGGACGGCAGCCGCTTGCGGATGTAGTCGGCCGGCCGCCGCGAACAGATGTCGAGGAACACACCGCCATGGGGGCTGCCGCGCCCCGCCTTGACCTCGGACCTGATCGCGCGCGCGACCTCGTCCCGCGGCAGCAGATCCGGGGTGCGCCGGTTGTTCTTCTTGTCCTCGTACCAGCGGTCGGCCTCGGCCTCGTTGTCGGCCGTCTCCCCTTTGAAGAACTCGGGGATGTAGTTGAACATGAACCGCTCGCCCTTGTTGTTCTTCAGCGTGCCACCGTCGCCCCGCACGCCTTCCGTCACCAGGAGGCCGGCCACCGATGGTGGCCAGACCATGTGCGTGGGGTGGAACTGGACGAACTCCATGTCGATGAGGTCGGCCCCCGCCCACAGCGCCAGCGAATGGCCGTCGCCGGTGTACTCCCACGAGTTCGACGTGATCTTCCACGCCTTGCCGATCCCGCCGGTGGCCAGCACGACGGCCTTGGCCTTGAACACGACCATTTCACCGTTCTTCCGCCAGTACCCGACTGCGCCGCTCACCCGGTCGCCGTCCTTCAGGAGGCGCTGGACGTTGCACTCCATGTAGACGTCGATGCCCTGGTGGATGCCGTGGTACTGCAGCGTGCGGATCATCTCCAGCCCGGTGCGGTCGCCGATGTGAGCCAGGCGCGCGTAGCGATGGCCGCCGAAGTCGCGCTGCGAGATCAGGCCGTGTTGCGTGCGGTCGAACAGCGCGCCCCACCGCTCCAGCTCCAGCACGCGCTCGGGCGCCTCCTGGGCGTGCAGCTGGGCCATGCGCCAGTTGTTGAGCATCTTGCCGCCGCGCATGGTGTCGCGGAAGTGGACCTGCCAGTTGTCCTCGGGCCAGACGTTGCCGAGGGCGGCGGCGATGCCGCCCTCGGCCATGACCGTGTGGGCCTTGCCGAGGAGCGACTTGCAGATCAGGCCGACCGACACCCCCTGGGCGGCCGCCTCGATGGCCGCCCGCAGGCCGGCGCCGCCCGCCCCGATGACGATGACGTCGTGCTCGTGAGTCTCGTACGCTGGCGTGGCCATCAGAAGATGATCCTCAGGTCGGTGATCGTGCCCATCGACACCAGCCGGATGTAGAGGTCCGCCAGCCCCACGCTGAACAGCGAGAGCCAGGCGAAGGTCGGATGCCGCTCGTTGAGCCGGGTGAAGAAGTGCCAGACCTGGTACCGCGTCCGCGCCCGCGAGAAGACGTCGACGTGGCCGCCGCACACGTGGCGGCAGGAGTGGCAGGAGAACGTGTAGCCGGCGAGCAGGATCACGTTGGCCCACATCACCAGCGTGCCGACCCCGATGCCGAACCGGTGGCTGCCGTCTGGCATCGGGAAGCGGAAGGCCAGGATCGCGTCCCAGGTGAGCAGCACGATGAAGATCACCGCCACGTACCACGTGTAGCGGTGGAGGTTCTGGAAGAACAGGGGGAAGCGCGTCTCCCCGGTGTAGCGCCGGTGGCCGTCGGGTACCGCGCAGGCCGACGGCGCCAGCCAGAACGAGCGGTAGTACGCCTTGCGGTAGTAGTAGCAGGTCAGGCGGAACAGGCCCGGCCCCCACAGGATCAGGAAGGCCGGCGACAGGATGCCGATGATCGGCAGCTGGATGTCGGGCAGGCCGTAGCCGAACGTCACGTGCAGGCACCTGGCCGAGATGCATGGCGAGTAGAACGGCGACAGGTAGGGCGGCGCCCAGTAGTGGGCGTTCTGGAGCGCCGCCCACGTCGAGTAGACGACGAAGCTGCCGAGCACGATCACCACGGTGAGCGGCAGCGCCCACCACGCGTCCTTGCGCAGGTGCGGCGCCGGGATCGGCGGCCGCGCTTCCGTGAGCACTCGACTCATGCGTCCTCCCGGGCGAACGCCTTCCGCCCATCCTCGTACAGGTCACCGCCGTGGCAATCGTTGATCACGATGGCCGGGAAGTCTTCCACCTCGAGCCGCCGGATGGCCTCGGTCCCCAGGTCCTCGTAGGCCACGATCTCGAGCCTCCTGACGTGCCGCGACAGCACGGCGCCCGCCCCGCCGATCGCGCCGAAGTAGACGGCCTTCCACTCGCGCAGGGCGTCCTTCACCGGCTGGCTGCGGTAGCCCTTGCCCATCGTGCCTTTCAGGCCGAGCGCGAGGAGGGCGGGCGTGAACCTGTCCATCCGGCTGGCGGTGGTGGGGCCGATGGCGCCGACCACGTCGCCGGGCTGGGCGGGGGTGGGGCCCGTGTAGTAGATGATGGCGCCCTTGACGTCGATCGGCAACGGCTCGCCCTTCTCGATCAGCGGCAGCAGCCGCCCGTGCGCCGCGTCGCGCGCGGTGTACACCACGCCGGAGATGCGGACCCGGTCGCCGGCCTCGAGTGAGACGACGTCCTCGTCGCTCAGCGGCGTCGTGAGGTCCTTGATCCCGTCCGCCGCCACCCTCACGCTCACAGCGTGACCTCCTTGTGCCGGTGGGCGTGGCATTCGATGGTGACGGCGACGGGCAGCGAGGTGATGTGGCAGGGATAGCTGAGGATGTGGATGCCGAGCGCGGTGGTGTCGCCGCCGTAGCCCTGGGGGCCGATGCCGAGGCGATTGGCGCGGTCCAGCAGCTCGCGCTCGAGCGTGTCGAGAGTGGGATCGGGATTGGGGCTCCCGAGCTCTCGGAAGAGGGCTTTCTTGGAGAGGATCGCGGATTTCTCGAACGTGCCGCCGATGCCCACGCCGAGGATCAGCGGCGGGCAGGCGTCGGGGCCGGCCGTCCTCACGCACTCCACGATGAAGTCCTTCACGGCCGGCGGACCGGCGGCCGGCGTGAGCATGGTGTACTTCGAGCGGTTCTCGCAGCCACCGCCCTTGGCCATGATCATGATCTTCAGCGTCGCGCCCGGCCCGACCTCCACGTGGATCACCGCCGGCGTGTTGTCGCCGGTGTTCACGCGATCGAACGGCGAGCGCACGACCGAGGCGCGCAGGTAGCCTTCCCGATAGCCCTCGCGGACGCCCTCGTTGATGGCGTCCGCCAGCCCGCCGCCGGTCACGTGCACGTCCTGGCCCAGCTCGACGAAGCAGACGACCATGCCGGTGTCCTGGCAGTAGGGAATGCGCCGCGTCCGCGCCAGCTCGGCGTTGTCCTTGAGGATCTGCAGGACCTGCTTGCCGGCCGCCGAGCGCTCGGTGCCGAGCGCGCGGTCGAACGCGCGCAGGACGTCCGGCTCGAGGCTGACGTTGGCCTCCATGCACAGCTTCTTGACGGCGTCGGTGACGGCGCTGACGTGGATGTCGCGCATGGGCTACTTCTTCTGCTGGGCCATCTGGGCGTAGAACTCCTGCTGGCGCCGGGCCATCTCCTCCGGCGACGGGTCCTCCTTGTGGGTGGCGAGCCCCCAGCGGTGGCCGGACGGATCCTCCACCTGGCCGAAGCGATCGCCCCAGAACATGTCGGCCGGCGGCATGAGCGACCTGGCGCCCGCCTCCACGGCCCGCCGAAACGCCTTGTCGACGTCCTCGACGTAGACGTAGAGCGAGCTCGTGACGCTGCCCACCGAGGCCGGCGCCCGGCATCCCATCTCGGGCGACTCGTCGCTCAGCATGACCTTGCTGTCGCCGATCTCGATCTCCGCGTGCATGAGGTGCTTGCCGTCGGGGCCGGGGATGCGCAGGAGCTCCCTGGCGCCCAGCGCCCGCTTGTAGAACTCGAGCATCTCCACGCCGTTCTTGACCGTGAGCGCCGGGGTCAGGGTGTGATAGCCGTCTGGAATGGGCTTGGCCATGGCTCGCCCCCTCTACAGTTTCAGCTTGTCCACGAGCTCCCGCACGGCGCCGGCCGACTTGTCGAAGGCGGCCTGCTCGCCGGGCGTCAGCGTGATCTCGACGATCTGCTCCACGCCCGCCCGGCCCAGCTTCACCGGCACGCCGACGTAGAGCCCCCGCACGCCGTACTGACCATTCAGGTACGCCGAGCAGGGCAGGATCTTCTTTTTGTCCTTGAGGATCGCCTCCACCATCTCCACCGTGGCGGCGCCCGGCGCATAGTACGCGCTGC
>Ga0299906_10001117_pt1 | contig 23293 bp, 18 predicted proteins | sample RVTome_14_FD_200259 | JGI IMG/M metagenome (GOLD analysis project Ga0299906, IMG submission 200259) | Soil microbial communities from uranium-contaminated site in the Upper Colorado River Basin, Wyoming, United States - RVT145D125 (version 2) ...
GGCCCCCTGCGTGAGCAGGGGGCCATTTTTTTGCACACGCCCTTCGTCGCCGGCAGGGCGGCGGACACCACAGAGGCCAATCCGCAGGTAATCGAGGGTACTCGGCAGCGCAATCGGGAGCCTGCTACTACCAAATGCATCGAGCACCAACATTGAGAACCGGACATACGGGACGCATCCGGCCGAGCGATTTTCAGCCGGCTCGCTGGCTGCGGAATCGTCACATGCAGACTGTGTTTCCCTCTATCCCGTGGCTCAGACTGCCGCGCCCGCCACTCTTCCGGGAGATGCTTGAACTGCCGGACGGTGACGTCACAGCCGTCGACTGGCTGACCGAGGTACCGCGGACAACTGAATCCTCGCCGCTCCTGGTCGTGCTGCATGGACTCGAAAGTTCGGCGAAGTCCACCTATGCCCGCCAGCTTCTGCATGCCGCTGCCGGCTGCGGATGGCGGGCGGCTGTTCTGCATTTTCGCGACTGCGGCGACTATCGCAACAGACTGCCGCGCCGTTACCACGCAGGGGAAACCAGCGACCTCCGCTACCTTCTTCACAAGCTGCGAACTGACGGCCACCAGGGTCCGCTGATGGCTGCAGGCTACTCGCTCGGCGGCAATGTAGTGCTGAAGTATCTGGGTGAAAGCGGCACTGATACGCCGTTGCTGGCTGCTGCCGCGGTAAGTGTACCTCTGAATCTGCACGTTTCCTCGGAAGCATTAAACCATGGTATTTCAAGGATTTACCAGAACTACCTGTTGCGCCGCATGAAGATATCCGTGCAGCGGAAATTCAATCCCCATACAGCAGCCTTCGATTGGGACCGGGCAATGCGGGCCACCACCTTCGCCGAGTTCGATGATGCGGTCACGGCACCGCTGCACGGCTTTGCAAGCAAGGACGACTATTACGACCGGTGCAGTTCACTGGGCTTCCTGCGCTCCATTGAGCGCCCGACCCTGATCATCAACGCACTGGACGACCCATTTCTCCGGCCCGACATCATTCCGGATGAAAGCCGCCTGTCCGACTTCGTAACCCTGGAAGTGAGCGAGCGCGGCGGGCACGTAGGATTCATCGAAGGCGGAACGCCGTGGCAGCCGAAGTATTACCTGCCGAAACGGATCATCGAGTTCCTGCAAGCGGAGCTTGTGGAACAGCAGAACGAGGTCATTGCGATTCCGGGGCTTTGACGGAAAGACGAAACCGGCCCCCGACCGCCGCTGCCAATCTTTCTGCGGGTGATCGCCCGCGGGGCGGGCTCCTGCAGCGCCACTACCCGGCCTCGCGAACTCCCGCTCGCTAGGCGGCTTCGACTTCCTTCATGGAAAGACGAACGCGGCCCTGGCGGTCGACTTCAAGAACCTTGACCCTGACCACGTCGCCCTCCGCGAGCTTGTCGCTCACTTTTTCTACCCGCTCGTTGGATATCTGCGAGATATGCACGAGGCCGTCCTTGCCTGGCAGAATCGTCACGAAGGCTCCGAAATCCATGAGGCGAGCCACTTTGCCTTCGTAGATGCGCCCTACTTCAACATCTGCCGTGATCAGCTCGATGCGCCGGCGTGCTTCCCTGCCGGACGCGCCGTCGACTGAAGCAATTCGCACTGTGCCGTCATTCTCGATATCGATGGAGGCACCGGTCTCCTCCGTCATCGCACGAATAACCGCACCACCCTTGCCGATGACGTCGCGAATCTTCTCAGGATCGATCTTGAACGTGATGATCGTTGGCGCCCATTCCGACATCTTTTCGCGCGGCGCGGCGAGCACGGAATTCATTTCGGAAAGTATGTGCAGACGAGCATCCTTGGCCTGCTCGAGCGCCCGGCCCATGATCTCCCTGGTGATTCCCTGAATCTTGATGTCCATCTGCAGAGCGGTGATGCCCTCAGAGGTGCCCGCAACTTTGAAATCCATGTCGCCGAGATGGTCCTCGTCGCCGAGAATATCCGTGAGTACGGCAAAGTTGTCGCCTTCCTTGACCAGGCCCATGGCAACGCCTGCAACCGGTGCTTTGGTCGGCACCCCTGCATCCATCAGCGCCAGGCTGGTGCCGCACACGGACGCCATAGAACTCGAGCCGTTCGACTCCGTAATCTCCGAAACCACCCGGATGACGTAGGGAAATTCGTCGGCGGACGGCATGACGGCCTGGATACCGCGGCGTGCAAGTTTGCCATGGCCGATCTCACGCCGCTTCGGCGAACCGACGAAACCCGTCTCGCCCACGCAGTATGGCGGGAAATTGTAGTGCAGCATGAACGGCTCTTTGCGCTCACCTTCGATCGCATCAATGATCTGCGCGTCGCGTCCGGTGCCGAGCGTCGTCACTACCAGCGCCTGCGTTTCACCACGCGTGAACAAGGCAGAGCCATGCGCACGCGGCAACACGCCTACCTCGATATGGATGGGCCGCACTGTCTTCCGGTCGCGCCCGTCGATGCGCGGTTCCCCGGCTATGACACGGTTGCGGACAATGCGTTTCTCGAGCTTTGACAAGGCGATTTTTGCGTCGTCGTCGGTCCAGCCCGCGAACTCACCATTCGGCAGGGACGCAATGCCTGCTTGCTTGGCTTCCGCGACACGCGTCTGCCGCTCCTGTTTGTCGGTAATCCGATAGGCATCGGCGAGTGCCGTCTCAGCGGCCTTCGCGACCAGTAAATCGAGTTCCGAATTCGCCGCCGCAGGTTGCCATTCCCACGCCGGTTTGCCGGCTTCAGCGGCCAGCTCGTTGATCACTTCGATCGCCTGCTGCATCTGCTCGTGGCCGTACATGACCGCGCCGAGCATGACGTCTTCGGGCAGACCTTTTGCCTCCGATTCCACCATCAGCACGGCGTCCGACGTTCCTGCTACAACCAGTTCGAGTTGTGAATCAGCAAGCGTTCCGACACCCGGATTGAGGATGTAGTTACCATCCTTGTAGCCAACCTTCGCGGCACCGATCGGACCCGCAAACGGCATACCGGATATCGCCAAGGCCGCGGAAGCGCCGAGGAGTGCCGGAATGTCGGGGTCCACGTCGGGATTCAGTGAGATGACGGTGGCGATCACCTGAACTTCGTTGGTGAAGCCCTTCGGGAAAAGCGGTCGCAGCGGCCGATCGATCAGGCGCGAAACCAATGTTTCCTTTTCGCTGGGTCGTCCTTCCCTCTTGAAAAATCCGCCCGGGATCTTGCCTGCGGAGTAGGTTCGTTCCTGATAGTTGACGGTCAACGGGAAAAAGTCCCGGCCGGGCTCTGCCGTCTTTCTGCCGACGGCGGTGACCAGTACAACCGTTTCCGCCATGTCGACGAGAACCGCACCGTCCGCCTGTCGCGCCACAGCGCCTGTTTCTATAGATACCTGATGTTCACCGTACTGGAACGTCTTCTTGATTGATTTCACTTGTGTACTCGAATATTGATTAGTGGCGTCGGCGGTTTGACAGTCCCGAAACCGGAAGCACTCAAAACTGCCGGTCAGCCGACGTTGGTAAGCCCGTCTCAGAGCCGATTCGTCGGGTCAATTATCGCCGATGGCGCCGTTGTCCGGAGTTAACGGCGGAGACCCAGGCGTTCGATCAGCTTGCGATACCGGTCCGGATCTTTAGCTTTCAGGTAATCGAGCAACTTGCGTCGCTTGTTCACCATCTTCAAGAGTCCCTGCCGGGAATGATGATCCTTTACATGCTGGCCAAAATGGCCGGTGAGTTCGGAAATGCGCGCAGTCAGCAACGCAACCTGTACTTCAGGCGAGCCGGTATCAGCATCTCCAAGAGAATACTCTTCAATAATGCTGCTCTTCATTTCACTTGACAGTGACATCTCTCAACTACTCCACTCGTTCTCTTGTTGTCCGTGTCGACCGGCCTTTTGGCAGGGCGCTATTCTAGCGTCTGAGCAGGTCCAGTAACAGCCAAAAAGGCGTAAAAATCAGGGTTTCCGCAGCACGCGAACGGTCCGTGTCAGCTCCCTGCCCTGAAAATCCGGCGAGGTGTCAGCATCCCGTCCCCGGTCAGCTCACCCACGCCGAGAAACCCGTTGGTACCCTCGTACACCCGCACATGCCCGGTAGCGGAGCCTGTATCCGCAGCGCTGAGGATGATGGGCTGACCGTCATTGAAGCGGCGAGCGGCATCAGGGCCGATGCGGCGCTCGGGCCATTGCTGCAGCGCCCGGTCTGCCGGCATCAGGTGCTCGCGCAGGGCGTCCGGCCCGGCTTCCGCCAGTTTCTCGGCAGACGGCAGGTCCAGCATGTCCTGAGCGTGAAAGTCCCCTACCGTCTCACGATGCAGGGCGGCGGTGTGTGCCACGGTACCCGCTGCCTTCGCGACGTCCTCGACCAGTGTCCTGACGTAGGTACCTTTGGAACAGCGGACGTGGAACACCAACCGGTTTCCCCGCGCCTCGAGCAACTGCATCTCGTAGATCCGGATGCGGCGCGGGTCTCGGTCGATGACCTGTCCCTGCCTCGCCAGTTCATACAGCCGTTTGCCGTCTTTCTTCAAAGCCGAGTACATCGGCGGTACCTGCTCGATTTCCCCGGTGAACTGCAAAAATATCCGCTTCCAGTCTTCGTCCGTGAGATCGGGGACAGCGGCGGTTTCAACAATCTTGCCGTCCGCGTCGCCGGTATCGGTCCCCTCGCCCAGATGCGCCGTCACGCGGTACGACTTGTCGGCGGCGAGCAGGTACGCGCAGATCTTGGTGGCTTCACCGAAACATAGCGGCAGCATTCCGGTTGCGGCGGGGTCGAGGCTGCCGGTATGGCCTGCTTTTTTTGCATTGAGCAGGCGTTTCACTTTCTGCAGGGCCTGGTTCGAGGTAAGACCGGCTGGCTTGTTGAGCAGCAGCAGACCGTTCACCGCGGCCGCACGACGTCGAACGGACGTTGCCGCGGTCATGCCGAACCGTCGCTGCCGGACTTGCCGGCGCTGTCGATCAGCCTGCTCATTTCCACACCATGCGCGATGCTGTCGTCGTGCACAAACCGCAACTCGGGAACGTGCCGGATCTCCAGCGATTTGCCGAGCCTGCCGCGCAGGAATCCGGACGCCCGCTGCAGGCCTTCCTGTACCGGCTGCGGGTCGTCGTCCGGATTGAGCAGGCTGTAGTAAACCTTGGCCACTCCAAGGTCGCGCGACAGGTCCACTGCCGTCAGCGACACGGTCGACAGACTCGGGTCCTTGGTCTCGAAACGCAACAGTTCGCTCAAGATGCGCAATACCTGTGCCCCCAGCCTCTGGCTGCGTGAAAACTCGCGTGGCATAAACTTAGGGCCCTAATCCATGACGGGCAGCGTGACGAGCGCGCGCTGCAAGCAGCGCAACCTATTCAAGTGTGCGGGCAACTTCGACGCGCTCGTAGCACTCGATCTGATCGCCGATCCTGATGTCATTGTAGTTCCTGACACCGATCCCGCATTCGGTACCGGCGCGAACTTCGTTGACGTCATCCTTGAAGCGACGCAGCGACTCCAGCTCGCCTTCGTAAAGAACGACGTTCTCGCGCAGCACGCGGATAGGGTTGGCGCGTTTTACAAACCCTTCCAGGACGATGCACCCTGCGACATTTCCGAGTTTGGGTGACGGAAACACCTCCTTCACTTCGGCCAGACCGACGATGGTCTCGCGAATTTCAGGACGGAGCAGACCGCTGATTGCCGACTTAACGTCGTCGATTGCTTCGTAAATGATGCTGTAGTAGCGGATATCGACGCCGGACTCCTTGATTGTGGCCCTGGCGGCGTTGTCCGCACGTACGTTGAAACCGATGATTACGGCGTTCGACGCGGCAGCAAGGGTCGCATCGGATTCGGTGATACCACCGACACCGGAGCTGATTACCTTCACCTTGACCTCATCGTTCGAAAGTTTGGTCAGTGCATCGCGCAAAGCCTCTGCGCTGCCGTGCACATCGGACTTGATCAACAGCGGTACGACGGCGCCCTCGGCTTCCGTCATCTGGCTGAACATGTCCTCGAGCCGCGATGCCTGCTGTTGCGCGAGCTTCGTTTCACGGGACTTGCCCTGCCGGAACTCTGCGACTTCGCGGGCTTTGCGCTCGTTCTTGACGACGACGAAATCGTCGCCGGCACTGGGCGTCTTGGACAGACCGAGTACTACCACCGGGGTCGACGGTCCTGCTTCGCTGATCGACTGCTGCGCCTCATCGAACATGTTGCGCGCACGCCCGTATTCTTCGCCCGCGATGATCATGTCGCCCTGCTTCAGCGTGCCGGACTGCACCAGAAGCGTTGCTACGGCTCCGCGGCCTTTCTCCAGGCTTGACTCGATGACGATTCCCTGCGCGGGGCCTTCGGTCGCCGCTCGGAGGTCCATCACTTCGGCCTGCAGAAGGATCGCATCGAGCAGTCCCTCAATACCGTCGCCAGTATGTGCGGATACGTTGACGAACAGCGTATCGCCGCCCCAGTCCTCTGAAATGACGTCGCGTTGCGACAGCTCGTTCTTGACACGATCGATGTCTGCGCCTTCCTTGTCGATCTTGTTGATTGCCACCACGATCGGAACTTCGGCTGCCCGCGCATGCTGTATCGCTTCTATCGTTTGCGGCTTCACCCCGTCGTCGGCGGCAACGACAAGAATCACGATATCCGTCGCCTGCGCTCCGCGTGCGCGCATCGCCGTGAACGCGGCATGGCCCGGCGTATCGAGAAAGGTAATTCCGCCTTTTTCGGTTTCGACATGATATGCGCCGATGTGCTGGGTGATGCCTCCGGCCTCGCCCGCTGCAACCTTCGTCCGGCGGATATAGTCGAGAAGGGACGTCTTGCCGTGATCGACATGGCCCATAATCGTCACGACCGGCGCGCGCGGAACCTGTTCTCCCTCGGTCTGCGCCTCGTCGGCAAGCAGGCTCTCATCCCTGTCCGCGCCGACGACCGGCTTCGCCGTGTGGCCCAGCTCCTCGATTACGAGGGTCGCCGTATCCTGATCGATGACCTGATTGATCGTGACCATCGCTCCCATGTTGAACAGGATCTTGATGACCTCGCTGGCCTTTACCGCCATGCGCTGCGCCAGTTCCGACACCGCGATGCTTTCGGGCACTTCAACTTCACGAACGACAGGAGCGGTCGGCTTTTCGAATCCGTGCTGACCGTCGGTCGTGATCGAAACCGGACGACGCCGTGTCGGTTGCTTGCGTTTCCGACGTCCGCTCTTGTCGCCCGCTACATGCAGTTCCTTCCGTCCATAGCGCGTCTCGGGCTGCTTGCCCTTCACCTTTTCTTTCTGGCGGCGCTCGCGTGCATCCTGCTCTGCCTTTTCAAGCCGCGCCTTTTCGTCCGCTGCGGCAGCGGCCGCCTTCTGCGCAGCCTCCCGCGCTTCACTCTGTGCCTGCTCGTCGTGCTTGCGCTTGTTCTCTTCGGCAAGGCGCGCCTGCTCTTCCTGCTCGGCTTTCAGCCGTTCCTGCTCACGCTTCTCGGCATCTATGCGCTCCTGCTCCTCCTGGCGCTGCCGATCAAGCTCTTCCTGCTCTTTTTGCGCCTGCTGCTCGAGCACGTCGCGCTTGATGTAAGTACGCTGACGACGTACCTCGACGTTCACTGTGCGCGAGCGCCCCTGCGCGCCCGCCAGCCTGAGTTCCGATTGCGACTTGCGCTTGAGAGTGATGCGGCGCGGCGCGCCTGACGTGGTCGACGTCTCCTGCTGCCCATGACTCCGCCGCAGGTGCGTCAGCAACTCGAGTTTCGCATCCTCGCTTATCGTGTCATCGGATCCGCTGACCTTGATGCCGGCTTCATCGAGCTGCGATAACAGGCGCTCGACCGGCACCTTCAGTACGTTTGCGAATTGTTCGACGGTGACGTCAGCCATTCTTTAACTCCACAACATTCATCGATCAGGCTTGTTGCTCCGCGTCGAACCAATGGGCCCGTGCTTTCATGATCAGTGCGGCAGCGGCTGCCTGATCCATCTCATTGATATCGAGTAGATCGTCCACAGCCAGTTCGGCGAGATCCTCGCGCGTGACGACGCCTTCGCTGGCGAGCTTGAACGCCAGCCCCTTGTCCATGCCTTCGAGGGTCAGCAGATCCTCGGCAGGTTCCGCCTCGTCGATCTTCTCTTCCTGAACGATCGCCTGCGTCAGCAGAACATCCCGCGCGCGGTTCCTCAGCTCGTTGACAATGTCCTCGTCGAATTCCTCGATTTCAACCAGCTCGGACGTCGGCACATACGCGACTTCCTCGATCGTCGAGAACCCCTCCTGCACCAGGATGAGCGCGACTTCCTCGTCGACGTCGAGCTGCCTTGTGAAAAGCTCGAGGAGTTCGCGCGTTTCAGATTCGCTCTTCTGCTCGGCGTCCGTTTCGGTCATCACGTTCAGTTCCCAGCCGGTCAGTTCGCTGGCGAGCCGTATGTTCTGCCCGCCGCGGCCGATCGCCTGCGATAGCTTGTCTTCCTCGACCGCGATATCCATGCTGTGCGCGTCCTCGTCGACGACGATGGACAGGACTTCCGCGGGCGACATTGCATTGACCACGAACTGCGCCGGGTTCTCGTCCCACAGAATGATGTCGACCCGCTCGCCGGCGAGCTCGTTCGACACCGCCTGCACCCGGGAGCCGCGCATGCCGACGCAGGCGCCCACAGGGTCGATGCGCGGATCGTTGCTCTTCACGGCGATCTTGGCCCGGAGGCCGGGGTCGCGAGCGGCCCCAAGAATTTCGATCAGGCCCTGACCCACTTCGGGCACTTCTATCTTGAACAGCTCGACAAGAAACTTCGGCGATGTCCGGGTCATGAAAAGCTGCGGACCGCGCGGCTCGGAGCGAACCTCGGTTAACAGTGCCTTCATTCGGTCCTGCGGCCTCGCCGGCTCGCGCGGTACCATCTGGTCGCGCGGCACGAAACCTTCGGCGTTGCCGCCGAGATCGATGAACACGCCGTTGCGATCGACCCGCTTGACGAGGCCCGAAAGCAACTCGCCTTCGCGTTCCTTGTACTCCTGGACGACCTGCTCGCGCTCCGCTTCCCGGACCTTCTGTACGATCACCTGCTTGGCGGTCTGGGCGGCGATACGCCCGAATTCCACCGACTCCATGGGTACTTCGACGTACGCGCCGGGGGTCGCGTTTTCGTCAATGTCCAGCGCGTCGATCATGCGCAGCTCGCGGTCCGGAAACTCGAGCTCCGTCGATTCGTCCGAGAACACGAGCCAGCGCCGAAAGGTCTCATAGTCGCCCGACTGCCGATCGATGGCGACGCGGACGTCGATGTCTTCGCCATGGCGTCTGCGCGTCGCGGACGCAAGGGCGGCTTCGATGGCCTCGAATATGATTTCCTTGTCCACGCCCTTCTCGTTAGAGACAGCGTCGACGACCATCAAAATCTCTTTGCTCATCAGTTTCTTTACTCCGCTCAAGTCCGGCGCCGCCGGCCGTTAAAGCGACGGCACCAGACGGGCAGTATCAATGTTCGCGATCGGCAGCTCGTGCAACTGTCCGTCCGCTTCGATCTGTATCGTTTCCTCGCTCGCCGCCGTCAACCTGCCGCGAAACTTCCTGCGTCCCTCGATCGGAAAGCGCAGCTGCACGCGGATGTCATCGCCGACATAGCGCCGGTAATGCGCCGGCTTGGTCAGCTTCCGGTCGAGCCCCGGCGACGAAACCTCGAGCACATAATGTCCCGGCACCGGGTCCTCGACGTCCAGGACCGCACTGACCTGCCGGCTGACCGTTTCGCAATCCTCGAGCCCGACTCCCTCCGGCTTGTCGATAAAAACCCGGACGAGGCTGTCCCGCCCCGCGAGCTTGAACTCGAGATCGGCCAACTCGTACCCCAGCCGTTCAATGGTGGGCTCGAGCAGCCTGGTCAACTCCTCACCAGTCATTTAAATATCCCACCCAACGCCGCGTATCTAAACAAAAAATGGGCCGTAGGCCCATTCCTTTTTTGCCGCGATTTCTGCTACCGGGGCTTGACGCCGGGCAACAAAAAACCCCATAGCGGGGTTTCACTGTCTACCAAGAGTCTGGTAGCGGGGCAGGATTTTCGCGTGACTCACGCGGAACACTGACCTGAACCCCTGCTCGCAATCGCGGGATTATAGGGAAACACCTACGCCGGCGCAATGCCCGCTGGTTTTCAGTTCCGTTTCCGTCGTGTTCGGACGAAAGTTTTCTTAGCCGACCATGTAGTCCAGCACCGGATACCGGCCGCTTTTCGCCAGTACCGCCTGCCGCTCGAAATCCGCCGCGCGGCTGTCGGGACGCACAGTGTTGATGCGCCGACGCAAACGTTCGGTCTGCTGCCGGGCGCTTGTCATCAGATGCCTTACCGCCTCGGCGCAGGCGCGGTCCTCCGATCCGACGACATAGCAATAGAGGTCGAAGTAACGAGCATAGAGGGCCTCGTATTCCGCCAGCAGTTTCTTACTGACCGGGTCGCTCATCACGTCGATCAGGTGATCCGTCGAGACGCGACTCGAAACGGCAAGCATGTACTGCCGATGCTCGGCGAGTACCGCGTCCTGAAACTCGCGCGGCCCGTAAAAGACCTGGAAGAGTCGCTGGCGCTCCTTGCCGCGTAGCTGATGTTCACGAACGTGATCGATCAATGCGCGCCGGTGGACCAGACGGACTTCGACGTCCCGGAGGGCGAAAACCTGGGGGGTCCTGCCGGTCTCCTCGGCAACCGGCCGCACCAGTTCGGCGTGGAGCGCTTCCCACAATCCGTGCGTTTTCGAATCGCCTATGATCTGTTTCGCAATCCTTGCGTCAGTGCCCGAATCTTGCTGCGCCGCGGAGTGCAACGCTTGTTCGGACTCGTCCATGAGAGCTTTGTGCCGGCGCGACAGGTATCGCAGCATTATTGCCTTCTCATGCTCTTGACGGTCCGGAGGACCTTTGTCGTTGTTACATAAAGTACTTCGAGTCCGCATGCCTGTTCAAATTAAGTTTTTGTGATGCTGCCGGTAAAGCGCTGGTTCTTTGACCTTTTTGCTTCTGGCTCGCGGGAAAACCGTCATACCTGTTTTCTATTCCTCAACCGATTTCATCGTTTACTCTGTAATTCGAGAAACCACGTTAACAATGAACCCGAGCGGCGTTTGATCGCGCAACTTCGTTTCTCGCTGCGCATTGTGGATCTCGTTCGCTTCTTTTGCGCAAACTTCTGAAGAGCCTCCTTCGGTTAAGGTCAGGCAGTTTGTTATAACTTTACGGACAGACGACTGCCGGAGAAGGTCTTTGTCGATCCGAAACCTCGATGCGCTGTTCGCACCCTCCTCCATTGCGCTGATCGGCGCGAGCAACCAACTCGGGTCAATCGGATCCGTGCTGGCGCAGAACCTGTACGAAGGGGGTTTCGCCGGCCCGATCCTGACCGTGAATCCGCGGGAGCGCGCAATCCGCTCGGCGCTCAACTATCGCTCGATCGGCGACCTGCCTCTTGACCCGGACCTGGCCGTCATCTGCACGCCGCCGAAACCCGTGCCCGGCCTGATCGCGGAACTGGGCGATCGCGGCTGCCGCGCAGTTATCGTCATTACGGCCGGTTTCGGCGAGGGGGAGCAGGCTCAAGGCCAGGAACTGATGCAGGCGATCCTCGACGCCGCGCGGCCGCGCCTGTTGCGCATCGTCGGACCGAACTGCCTGGGCGTGATGGCGCCGTATGGCGGGATTAACGCGAGTTTCGCGCACCTCGCTCCGCCCGACGGCGACATCGCGCTGGTCACCCAGTCCGGCGCGGTGGCAACGTCGGTCCTTGACTGGGCCTCCACCCGCGGCATAGGGTTCTCCAAGGTCGTGTCGCTCGGATCGATGAGCGACGTCGACTTCGGCGACATGCTTGACTACCTGGCACTTGATCCCCGCACCCGCTCTATACTGCTCTACATCGAAGCTGTCACCCATGCGCGCAAGTTCCTGACCGCGGCCAGAACGGCCTCCCGGACCAAACCGGTGTTTGTCGTCAAGGCCGGCCGCAGCACCGAAGGTGCAAGGGCCGCCCTTTCACATACTGGCGCGCTTGCAGGCTCCGACGCCGTCTACGACGCGGCTTTCCGGCGCGCCGGGATGCTGCGCGTGCGCACGCTCGACGAGCTGTTCCATGCGGTGGGAACGCTCGCCACGGGCGTGCGGGTGAACGGCGACCGGCTGGCCATTCTGACCAACGGCGGCGGTATCGGCGTGCTCGCGGTCGACCAGCTTGCGGACGACAACGGTCGGCTCGCCGAACTTTCCGAGGAGACGCTGGCGCGGCTTGACACGCTGCTGCCGGGACCGTGGTCGCGCGGCAACCCTGTCGATATCCTCGGAGATGCAAAAGGCGATCGCTATGCCGGCGCGCTGGAAGCGCTTTTGCGAGATCCCGCGGCAGACGCCATTTTCGTGTTGAACTGCCCCACCGCCATTGCGGACAGCCTCGAGGCAGCGAAAGCGGTGGTGACCACACTCAACGCGCGGCATCGTGCCCCGGTGCTGACCTGCTGGCTCGGGGACGGCGCTGCATCCGAAGCAAGACGCCTGTTCGCCGGCGAAAGGATTCCGTCCTACGACACGCCCGAGCAGGGAATCCAGGCCTTCGGCCACCTCTGTCGCTACCGTCGCAATCAGCAGCTTCTGATGGAGACGCCGCCGGACGTATCGAATCTCATCTCCATCGACAGGGCCAAGGCCGATGCAATCATCGACGGCGTGCTCGACGACGGTCGCACGGTGCTGACCGAACCGGAGGCTACGGCCATTCTGTCGGCATACGGCATACCGACGGTTGCGTCGCTCGTCGCGCGGGATCCGCAGGAAGCGGCCGCCGCCGCGGAGGAGCTCGGCTTTCCGGTGGTGCTCAAAATCCTGTCGCGCGACATTTCGCACAAGTCGGATGTCGGCGGGGTGCGGCTGAATCTGAACTCGGCCGACGCCGTGCTGCGGGCTGCCGCGGACATGCTGATCGCAGTGCGGCGCGCGGCCGGCGACGCCAGAATCGACGGCTTCAATGTACAGCGGAGGATTCGCCGCCGGGATGCCCATGAACTCATCGCAGGCGTGGCTGAGGACAGCGTGTTCGGCCCGGTCATGCTGTTCGGCGAAGGCGGAACGGCGGTAGAAGTCATCGGCGATCGGTCGGTGGGGCTGCCGCCGCTCAACCCACTCCTGGCAAGAGAAATGATCCGTGCAACCCGGATCTCCCGGTTGCTGAGCGGGTATCGCGACCGGCCCGCCGCCGATCTGGACGCCATCGCCCTGACGCTCGTGAAGCTGTCGCACCTGGTAACGACGCTGGAACGGGTAGTCGAGCTGGACATCAATCCCCTGCTGGCGGACGCTGCCGGTGTGATGGCCCTGGATGCACGAATCGTCGTGCGGCGAAACGGCCGCGACCAACAGCCTCTCGCGATCCGCCCCTACCCGCGGCAACTGGAACGCGAAATTGAAATAAAGAGCGGCCAGCGGCTGCGATTGCGCCCGATCCGTCCGGAGGACGAGGCAGCGCTGGTTGACATGCTGCGGCGCTCGTCCAGGGAAGACGTGCGCATGCGTTTTTTCGGGACGCTGAAGGACTTCGACCACCCGTTCGCGGCCCGACTGACGCAAATCGACTACGACCGTGAAATGGCGTTCGTGGCTCTGCGGCCGGATTCCCCCGAGATACTCGGAGCGGTACGCCTCAGCGCGGACCCTGAAAGGGAGTCAGCCGAATACGCCGTGATGGTGCGCACTGACATGAAGGGTACAGGCCTCGGTTACAGTCTCATGTCGCAGATCCTCGACTACGCTCGTGATGCCGGCATCCGCCGCGTCTTCGGGGACGTACTCAAGGAAAACGATCGCATGTTGCGGATGGCTCGCGAGTTCGGCTTCACAGTCCTGCCTGCGGAGCAAGGCTCGGACACCGTAACCGTCGAGATTTCCCTTGCGACCCCCGCCGCGGGCGCAGCGTCACCGGACGCCCGGAGACCGGAAAACCGCAGGTGATGCACGCCGATTCTGGTGCGCGGGGCGTCGTCCATGGCCCGTCCAGACTGCATTTTCATGCGGCGACCGTCGACGAAGTCCTCGAGGCGTTGAAGAGCGGCCGTGGCGGGTTGACTGCCGATGATGCGGCTCTGCGTTTGCGCCATCACGGACCGAACGAGTTGCCGGAAACGAGTCGCCGTCACCCGCTGGTGCGCTTTCTGGCCCAGTTTCACAACGCGCTGATCTACTTCCTGCTCGCCGCGGTTTTGGCGACGATGCTGCTCGGGCACTACGTCGACGCAGCCGTGATCCTCGCCGTGGTCGTGGTCAATGCCGTCGTCGGCTTCGTGCAGGAAGGCAAAGCGGAAAAGGCGCTGAATGCCATTCGAAATCTGATCGCGCCGCAGGCGCATCTGGTGCGCGACGGTCGGCGCGAGAACTTGCCGGTTCGGGAAATCGTTCCCGGTGACGTCGTTCTCCTGGAAGCTGGTGACCGTGTGCCCGGCGATCTCCGGCTTATTCACGCACGGTCGCTGCTGATTGAAGAGGCAATACTGACCGGCGAATCGGTTGCCGCGGAGAAGCATGCGACGCCCGCGGAGCCTGGCGCCCCTCTCGGCGATCGTCATTCGATGGCGTATTCCGGCACCTTTATCGCCGCAGGACATGCATCGGGGGTAGTGGTCGCGACAGGCCTTGACACCGAGATCGGCCATATCAGCACGCTCCTCGGCAGCGTCGAGGCCCTGACGACGCCGCTCCTGCGACAAATCAACCGTTTCGCCTCCCGCTTTACCTGGATTACGCTGACCGTCGCCGTCGTCTTTTTCATTTTTGCGGTGACGCTTCGCGGCTACGCCTGGCAGGAAGCGCTGGTTGTGGTCGTTGCGCTTGCGGTGGGAGCCATTCCGGAAGGGCTTCCTGCGGTCATTACCATCACGCTCGCCATTGGCGTCCAGCGCATGGCGCGACAGAACGCCGCGATCCGGCAACTGCCGGCGGTAGAAACGCTTGGTGCAATAACTGTCATCTGTTCCGACAAAACCGGCACGCTGACGCGCAACGAAATGATGGCGCGGCGCGTCGAGCTTACTGCCGGACAGATAATGGTCAGCGGTTCGGGTTACGCACCTGACGGGACGCTGGATCCGTCATCGGGAAAGGACGGCGATCTGTTGCTGGATGCTGCTAAACCCTTGTTTCGCGCTTGCGTGCTTTGCAACAACGCTGAACTGCGCATGGCCGGCGCCACCTGGAAGGTCGTGGGCGACCCCATGGAAGGGGCTCTACTGACTCTGGCCATGAAAGCAGGCATGGATCCGCAGTCTTTCCGCGAGGAACGGCCGCGCCTCGACGCTATTCCATTTGATGCCAGGCATCGCTTCATGGCAACTCTGAACAGGTCGCCGGACGGTACGGCCTGCATCTTCGTCAAAGGCGCCCCGGAACAGGTTCTGAACATGTGCGAGTTTCAGGCAACGGGCAGCGGGCAGGCGCCGCTGGATGTCGAAGACTGGCATGCACGTACTGCAACGGCAGCCGCAGAAGGGGAACGGCTGATCGGTGTAGCGTTTCGTGCGGCGGCGTCGACCAGTGAGCAGCTCGACTTCGATCATGTCGAGCGAGGGCTGATACTTCTCGGGCTCGTTGGCTTTATCGACCCGCCGCGTGCGGAAGCGGTTGCCGCTATCGCCGAATGCCACTCCGCTGGTATCGCAGTTAAAATGATCACCGGTGACCACGGCGCTACCGCCGCGGCGATCGCCCGCCAACTGGGTCTCGGTGATAACCCGAAAGTCGTTGCGGGATCTGAACTCGACCATATCCCCGACGAGAAGCTCCCTGCTGTCGTTGCAGAAACGAGCGTCTTTGCGCGCACCAGTCCCGAGCATAAGTTGCGCATCGTACAGGCATTGCAGTCACGCCGTGAGGTCGTGGCAATGACCGGCGACGGGGTAAACGACGCGCCCTCCCTCAAGCAGGCGGATGTCGGCATCGCGATGGGCGAAAAAGGTACCGAGGCAGCCAAGGAAGCCGCGCAGATGGTGCTGCTCGACGACAATTTCGCATCCATAGTGGCAGCAGTTCACGAAGGCCGCGTGGTTTACGACAATATCCGCAAGGTCGTTGCCTGGACGCTGCCGACAAACGGCGGCGAGGCCTTGATTGTCATTTCCGCGATATTGTTCGGCTTTGCGCTGCCGATGTCGGCCGTGCAGATTCTCTGGATCAACCTGGTAACTGCGGCAACCCTGGGCCTTGTGCTGGCGTTCGAACCTGCCGAGCCGAATGTCATGCGCCGCCGCCCGCGTCCGGTCGACGAGGGCCTGCTCACGCCTTTCCTGGTGTGGCGCGTAATACTCGTATCGTTCCTGTTTGTCGGCGTGGCGCTGGTATTCTTTTTCCATGCGGTGGGCAAAGGCGCCGACCTTGCCACCGCCCGCACCATGGTGGTCAACGTTATCGTGGTGCTCGAGATCTTCTACCTCTTCAATGTGCGCTATCTGCACATGACGTCGTTCAGCTGGCGCGGGGTTCTCGGGACTCCTGCCGTACTGATTGCAGTCGCCACGGTCGTCGCCGCGCAATTCGCGTTTACCTACCTGCCGATCATGCACCGGCTTTTCGACACCCGGCCAATCGGACTTGGCGACGGGCTGCTGATCGTTGCGACGGGTGCAGCTGCGATGGTCTTGCTGGAGATAGAAAAGAACGTCATGCGTAAGACCGGGCGGCTGACGCTGCAGGGATAGCGGGCAAAGCGCAGCGACCCACGCTGGCTCGCGGGGTCAGCTCACGAACTCCGCGAGTCGGGTGTCGGCGCGTAATTCGGCGAACAGGTAGTCGGAGAAGGTCTTGATTCGCGCCACGTTGCGCAGGTCAGCGTGAGTCAACAGCCACAGATCCGACGTGAACGTTGGCTCGAGCTGGAACAGGCGCACGAGTTTTTTCCCGCCCTGGTCCGCCGGTAGTATGCCGATGCCGAGCCCGGCGGAGATCATCGCAGCGATCGCGCTCAGCGTGCTCGCCGTCGCGACGAATTGCTCTTGCGGAAACTGCCGGTGCAGCCAGTCGAATGCGGGCAGACGCTGAAAGGCCTGGTCGGCGCCGACCAGTTCGTGTCGGGCGAGGTCCGACGTGCGCTGTGGTTCCGGGCGGTGCCGCCGGAGATAAGGACGGCTGCCGAAGGCGAACCATGGCAGCCGGACGACCCGCCGGCCAATCAAGTATTCCGGCGGAGCCGGCGTTGCACGGAGGGCAAGATCCGCTTGGCGCCGGGCGAGATCATAGTCGGAGTCGCTGACGGCGATTTCGACGCGAATGCCCGGGTAGCGCCCGCGAAAGCGTGACAGCACAGGGGCGACGAAATCACTGGCGAGATTCGGCGCCGTCGTCATGCGAATGTCGCCCGTCAGCCGGTGATCTCCGCCTGCCGCGGATCTGCTCAAAACCGCGATAGCCTCATCGACCCGTTGTGCCTGCTCGAGCACGGCTTCGCCCACCGCCGTCAGCGAGTAACCTTCCGGGAGTCGCTCGAACAACCGTGCCCCGAGGTCATCCTCGAAAGCGTTGATTCGCCGAAAAACCGTCGAGTGGTTGACGTTCAGGCTGCGAGCCGCCGCGGCAAGACTGCCGGTGCGGGCGACGGCCAGGAAGAAACGAAGGTGGTCCCAGTCCATCTTGCAAAATTGCAAATAATATCCGCAATTATTGCGGATTCTCCTGCGTCTGTGCAAGCGTTAACCTGCGCACGTGTGCCTTGTTCATCTATTGCGAGGAGAATATTATGACTGCTTATCAAGCAAACCGGATCGGCGCGTTGCTGCTTCGCGTGGCACTCGGCGTGATCTTCATTGCCCACAGCCTGTATCTGAAGATGGTCGTTTTCGGTCTGCCCGGGACCGCGCAGTTCTTCGCTTCGATCGGCTTGCCGGAATTTACCGCCTACGCCGTGTTCGTCGCGGAAGCCGTGGGTGGAGTCGCATTGATCTTTGGCCTGCATGCGCGTGCGACCGCGCTGCTGCTCGCGCCGGTAGCACTCGGCGCGAGTTGGGCTCACCTCGATTACGGCTGGCTCTTTACAAACCAGGGCGGTGGCTGGGAGTACCCTTTGTTTCTCGCCGTAGCGCTGGTGGTCCAGTTCTTTGTCGGTGACGGCGCGCTCGCGTTGCGGCCATCGCAACTGCCATTCCCGGCCAGCCGTCTGTCGGGCAAACCGGAGCCAGACGCCGCGGATGCCCGGAGCAAGTGCTGTGCCTGAACGGGAGATTCGCTTCAGAAAAAACCGTGGATCTCGGCGAAATACTCGTTCCGGTTCTGCAGGTCGACTTGTGGAATGCCATCGTAGACCCGGAGGCCGATCCGGCCCTGCAGGAATTGCATCGGCGTGTATTCCCACACCAGACTCCAGCGGACCTGATGGTCTTCATCGACGTCGTCGTTCGGGTCGAAGAACTCGTAGCTGACCTTCAGGTTGTGGCCCTGGCGGAAAAGCCAGTTTCCTTCAAGCAACGAAGCAATGGCGTCCTGTTCCTCGCCTGATGGCAGGTCATCGGTGATCAGGTCCGCCTCGGCCAGCCAGGCCACCGGGCCCGTTCTCAGGCCGAAAAATACGTTCTGCATTTGCCGATCGCCGGCATCCGCGTCGTTGAAGTTGAAGCTTGCGCCCGCACGCCAGCGTTGCCGGACGAAATGCGCAACCCAGCTGAGCTGTTTACCGGTGTCGGTTTCCCCGCCGCCGCCGCTGCCGTTGGTGACCGTCAACTGCGTCGACCAGGGTCCCGCTTCGTATCCGAGTTGCACGCCCCGATCCGGGTTGGAGAAATGGATCCCCGTGACCTGCCGAATAAAGGCGCTGTCGTCCTGCAGGCGCAAGCCGTACGGCAGGAAGAATTGCCCGGCCGCGAGGTGAAATTTGCGACTTCTGCTGTTGAGCCTGACGTACGCCTCGCGGTTCAGGCCGGAGCCCGGCGCGATCTGCTGATCGACGTACAGGGACAATCGGTTCGGAATCAGTGCGGCCTCGACGTAAACGGTTCCGCGGTTGATGCGAAACTCCGACGAGTCGTCCGCATTCGGCACGTCGGCCTGCTGATAGCTGGCGCGGAGATCGGCGCCGACGGACAGCCACTTCGCCATATCCCCGGTCCACAGATCGGCGTCCGCCGCCCCAATGCGTTCGGCCGGCATCTCGGTCTGCGCGAAGGCATTTCCGTACGCGTTGCGTCTTCCGCCGCCGGCGGGATGGCTGTGACAGCCGGAGCATTGCATGCCCTTGTACACGGCCAGATAGGGCTCTGCCGCGGCCTCGTCGTTTGCGAAGCCTGTCGCCAGCATCAGGGCCAGCAGCGCCGTGCCCCAAATCCTGCGGGCTTTCGGGATGATCATTCGCCAGCGCCTGTTAGCGCTCGGCCCCGTCGGTGATCCACTGACGAATATCGTCGATGACGGCCTGGTCCAGAGGCGGGCCGCCGAACGGCATTTGCTCACCTTCTTCTGCCGTCCCCTCGAGCTTCCGAATGATGTAACTGTTGTCCGGGTCGCCCGCCTCGACGCGCGACAGTTCCGGCACCTGGACGCTGGGGACGCCGACCAGGTTGGCAAAACTCGCGTCGGCATTTGTCAGGTCCATGCCGTTCGGCAGGGTGTTGCCCATTGGACCGGTATGGCATCCGCTGACGCTGCAGGTCGGTGTAAAAACGTTCGCCTGGATCTCGTCGAGCGTCGGGCCCATTTCGGCCGGCGCGGCGACGCTGAACTCGGCCTCGAAGTCACCGCCTTCGGTGCCGTCACCGGAAGGGAATGTCCCCGAAAATTCGCCGTCCAGCGCGTTCGCATCCAGATCGAGGATCACCGACGCTCCGCTGCCCGAGAGTCGGACACGATAGGTGTCGTCGTCCAGCGTCACGCCGCTCAGGTCGAAAGTCGCACTCATCGGATTAGTGTCTGGCGCGGTGATTTCGGCCGCCGCGATCTGCTCTTCATTGCCGTCGGAGAACGTCCCATCTCCGCCGCTCGCTTCGAGAATGAACGTTTCGGCATTGACCGTGGAGACATCCAGTTCACGATCGAACATCGCAATGATTTCGTCCGGCGCCGTCTCCAGTTCACTGTCCGGCACCGGGGAAAGCGACGTCACGCGAATCGCCTCGCTGGACTGTGCCCTGTCGTCTATGGCGCCATCGATGATCCACTGTCTGATCACGTCAATGCTGTCTTGCGGCAAGGGGGTTCCGCCTTCGGGCATCCGGGCACCGACGCTCGCGGTTCCTTCGAGTTTCTGAATGAGATAGCTGTTATCCGGATCGCCTGGCGCGACTCGAAGGATCGATGGCACCTGGCTGCTGGCAACGTCGACGAGCATGCCGAAGCTGTTGGCCTCGTCGAGCCGAAGTCCCTCCGGTGCCCCCGCTCCCGTATGGCAACCAGACACGGCGCATGTAGGGGTAAATACTTCGTCCTGTATCTCCGAGAAATTCGGCCCGAACGACGAAGGTGGCGGTGGTGGCTCGGGTGGCGCTCCGCTATCGTCCCCATATCCGCCGCCGCCGCAACCCGCCGCGATCCCTGCTGCCAGCATCAGTGCCGGCAGTACCCGATTCGCGGGGAACTGGGAGTTCTGCATATTGTCCGCCGATGAGTTGTGGAGTACTACTTGGTGAGTGCGCACCGGACCCGAAAAAGGTTCAAACGGGCAGCACGGATCGAAGGCATTCGGCACTCCGGACGCAGCGTCAAGTTTTTTTTCACGCCCTTTGAACCTGCCGGCTCATCCAGGGGCACATACATCAGATGGCCGGCACAGATGGTACGGTCTGGCCAAAGAGGGGAAGCGAAGGAGCCACGGTGGCTACTGCCGGCAAAAGACCCGACGGCGAAAACGAGCGCGAATCGGCGTTACTGCAACGTGTTGCCCAACGGGACAGAGACGCGATCGCGGAACTCTACCGGATCTACCACCCACGCCTGTTCAAGTTTATTTTTCGACTCACGCATTCGTATGCCGTGGCTGACGAGCTGGTTAACGACATCATGCTGCTTGTCTGGCAAAACGCCGCGGCGTTTCGTGGCGACTCCAAAGTCTCTACCTGGATTTTTGGCATCGCCTACCGGCAGGCCATGCGCCGTGTTACGCGCAGGCCGACGGCACTGTCACAAAATGCTCACAACGTTGAACCGGCATGCGACGACAGCATCGGCATCGAAACGGAGGATTGGGTGTGGCAGGGACTCCATGCGCTGCCGCACGCGCAGCGATTGACCATGATACTGGTTTTCTACTTCGGCCTGTCGTATTCGGAAACCGCCGAAATCACGCGCTGCTCGGTCAATACCGTAAAGACAAGAATGTTTCATGCGCGACGCAAGCTGCGCGGGTATCTCACCGAGTCAGCGACGGCGGACCCGTCGGATCATGGGAGGAAGCATGGGTGAAAGAATACAGATGGATGATCACCGATTGATCGACAGGCTGTTGCCATGGTACGTCAACAACACGCTTGATGCGGCGGAGCATCGTCGGGTGCGGCGTCACCTCGACACCTGTGCGGCATGCCAGGCCAACGTGTCTCTGTTGTCGACCGTGCAGTCCACTGTGCGTCATGAAACAGCGACGCCGATGGTCCCGCCGCCCCGCACCGAGAGGCTTCTTGAGGCAATCGACGGTCTTGACAGGAAAAAGGCGCGCTTGCGGCCGCTGACGATCACGGCGGTCGCGGCATCCCTCGGTGCCGCGCTTGTGGTCGTCACCCTTCTGTTGCCGCATCGGGAGCAGGCGGCAATGGGGCCTGTTCGGTACGAAACAACCACCTCACCGGCAGGCGGCATGTCCATGGATTATGTGCTCGATGTGCGGTTTGAACCGGGGGTCTCGCCCGCTGCACAGGAACGCCTTTTGCGCGGGCTGGAGGCAAAGGACATCGATCGGATCGGATCCGACGGCATGTATCGGATTACCGTCAATCTGCCCGCCGCTTCTCTCGAGGAACTTGAACGGTATACGCGTGATCTCGAGTCACTAAGCGAAGTCAGAACGGTGAGTGCCGTCGCCGTGCAACTGCCAATGAAACGACGGCAATGAGCAACCCGCTGGTCAGTTGCGTATTGCTGATGGTTCTGATCGCCACCACGGCAATGGCCGAGGACCGCGGGGCGGATCCGACCCGCGACATACTCGTGACCTTCTCAAACGAAGGCGCAACTGCTATCCGCAGCGGCATCAGCGAACCATACAGGAAGCGGAAGCGCTATTCGATCGGCGCCGAAGCTCGACGTCACGCAGCCGAAATCGCCAGTGACTACGCTCTGACGGAAGTCGATCGCTGGCCGATCCGATCGCTGTCGGTGTTCTGTTTCGTCTACCGGGTGCCCCCTGAGGCGGATCGGAAAAGTGTCGTCGAGCGTCTCCGGGCGGACCCGCGGGTCGAATCAGCACAACTCGTGCAACGGTTTGAAACCGTCGCAGGTCCATTCGCGGAGTATGACGACACCTACGCCAACCTTCAGCGCGGCCTCGACGTCATGGACGTTTCTGCCGCGCACCGGTACTCGCGCGGACAGGGCGTCCGGGTGGCTATTGTCGACAGTCATGCAGATGTGAATCACGAAGATCTCAAGGGACGTGTGACCACTACGCGCATCCTTGCCGACGCCCGCAAATCCCCGAACGGTACACACGGCACTGCCGTGGCAAGCGTGATAGGCGCCAACGCCAACAATGCCAAGGGAATGGTCGGGATTGCACCCGCCTCGGTGATGGCGTTGTATGTCGCCTGCTGGGCGGAGCACGGGGCGTTCAATGCTGTGTGTGACAGCTTTACGCTCGCCAAAGCGCTGGATGCCCTCCTCGACGACACTGCGGACGTTCTCAACCTGAGCCTGGTCGGCCCTGACGATCCGCTGCTGGAGCGGCTGCTGAAGGAGATTGACCGAGCGGGAGTCGTCATTGTCGCGGCGCACCCGGAGCAGGCAAATCACGCCAATCGATTCCCCGCAAGCGTCGACGGTGTGATTGGTGTGGAGAGCAGCGACTCGCGCCCGGCAAGGCGGAACAGTCGCACCAATGCCGTGCCATTGCATGCCGTGTTTGCGCCTGGAGAACAGATAATGGTCGCATTACCCGATAATGCCTACGATTTTCGTTCCGGCAACTCTCTGTCCGCTGCGCATGTGAGCGGTGTTGTGGCGTTATTACTGGCCGTGTCCCCGAACATGGCGCCCGAGGTAGTCCAGCGACATTTGCAAGAGTCGCAACTGGCCTCGGAATCGGCATCACCGTCCGTCAACGCCTGCGTCGTACTGCAACTGGCGGATCCGACCAGGAAATGTCAGGCAGTCGCATCGCGGAATACCGGAACAGCGGGAGATTAAAAGAGAATCTTCGCACTCA
>Ga0299906_10001118_pt1 | contig 23266 bp, 17 predicted proteins | sample RVTome_14_FD_200259 | JGI IMG/M metagenome (GOLD analysis project Ga0299906, IMG submission 200259) | Soil microbial communities from uranium-contaminated site in the Upper Colorado River Basin, Wyoming, United States - RVT145D125 (version 2) ...
ACGTCACCGTTCGATCGACCCAAGTCGCAGTTCCCGCGGCTGAGTCCAACTCAGGCCTTCCGCAGCCGACATCCCTCAGCCGCGCTTCACCCCCGTGGCGGCGGCTGCGGAAGCCCTGCTGTTTGTTCGACAGCGGCACAAGTGGCCTCTGTACTTCATGCCTGCCTGCGAGCCGGAGACTTGAGCAGCTAGTCACGCTTGCCCGAATCGTAGACACAGGATGCGAAGCCTTCCACGACGTCGCCTTCCATGAGCTGGCTCGGAGTGGGGCGCCATCCAGCCTCGAGTCGCTTCGCGAGGATCTCCTCCGCCGTTGGCCTGCGGTCCCAGACCGAGACCGTTTGGACTGCGCCCAGTCAGGTTGTGCCATACACAAGCCAGCGGCGGTCGGGTAGGGGCACGACGACGTCATGCGTGAACTCGTCTTGCTTGATGACGTCCGCGGGGTTCACTGCGGGGTCCTGCCGGCGGCCCCAGGAGAAGATCTCATCCAGCCCACGAAGCTGCCCAGGGCCTTGGCGAAGACGGGCACTTTCAGCCGGAGATAGGCCAGCGTGGTCTGCAAAGGGAACCTTCCGCATCACCCTGGGACCTCCCGGACCCGAGAGTCGGGAGGGTGGTGACCGCGATCGGAGAGGTCTGTCGAACACCTTATTGTGTTGCACGGCGCGGCCATGCGACGTAACTCCATAACTGCGACATGGAGCGAGCCCCGCCAAGTTGCTCGTGGACTCGCCATTAGGTGGTCACTCTGTCTACATCCAGAATATTATGGTTGCGAGCGGGAAGGATGCAACATATCCCCATAACGAGCGCGTTCGATCGCCGTCGGGCCGGCGAGCAACATCGCGAAGATGGTGGCGGCCTCTCCGGAGAGCCGCGGAGGGTCCGCGCTCGGCTGATCGGGACCGGGTGGTCGGGAGCCCCCCGCCCCCTGGGGAGAGCGCTGCTCTGTTCGGCTCGCCTCGCTCCACTCGCCTCGTCCCAATCACAGACGGGAGCGCGGCGATGGTACGCTGGCTTCGCAGCCGCGCGCGGACAGGCCGGCGCGAGCCCCATCCGAAACCCCTGAGAGGAACATGCCCGAGAAGCCACACTACCGCGTCATCATCGTGGGCTCCGGCCCGGCCGGGCTCACCGCTGCCCTCTACGCGTCCCGGGCGGAGCTGCTGCCCCTGGTGGTCGAGGGGGGCGGAGCCGGCGATCCTACCGACGTCCCCGGGGGGCAGCTCATGCTCACCACGGACGTGGACAACTACCCCGGCTTTCCCGAGGGGATCCTCGGCCCGGAGCTGATGGACCGGATGCGGAAGCAGGCCGAGCGCTTCGGCACGGAGTTCGCACGGGGCGCGATCGAGAGCGCGAAGATCGGGCAGAGGCCCTTCGAGATCACACTGGACGGCACGACGCTCACCGCGGACGCCCTGATCGTGGCCACTGGAGCCAGCGCGCGCTGGCTGGGGCTCCCCGAGGAGCTCCAGTTCCGGACCCAGTATGGCGGCGTGTCGGCCTGCGCGACCTGTGACGGCTTCTTCTACAAGAGCAAGCACGTGCTCGTGGTCGGGGGCGGGGACACCGCGATGGAAGAGGCGACCTTCCTGACCAAGTTCGCCGACAAGGTCACCGTCGTGCACCGCCGCGACGCCCTGAGGGCGTCGAAGCCGATGCAGGAGCGGGCCCGGAAGAACCCCAAGATCGACTGGCTCATGGACAGCGTGGTGGAGGAGATCCTGGGCGGGCCCGGGAAGGGCGTCACCGGCGCGCGGATCCGGAACGTGAAGACGGACGAGGTGCAGACCGTGGAGGCCGGGGGGATCTTCATGGCCATCGGACACGAGCCCAACACGAAGCTGTTCCGGGACCAGCTCCAGACCGACGACGCGGGGTACATCCTGGTCCAGGACGGCACCTCCGCGACCAGCGCGCCCGGGGTCTTCGCCGCCGGAGACGTCGCGGACCACCGCTACCGCCAGGCCGTGACGGCGGCGGCGAGCGGCTGCATGGCCGCGATCGACGTGGAGCGATTCCTCGAAGCGGAATGACCGGCTGACCCCGCTGCGCGTCCTCTTCCTCGCCCCGCAGCCCTTCTTCGAGGTGCGGGGCACGCCCCTCGCGGTGCTGGCGATGATCCGCGCCCTCTGCGAGCTCGGACATCGCGTGGAGCTGCTGAGCTTTCCCCAGGGGGAGCCCGTGGGCGTTCCCGGGCTCGTGCATCGACGCAGCCTGCGGCTGCCCGTGGGCCGCGTCCCGCCAGGGGCATCCCTCGGGAAGCTGGTCCTGGACCTGCCCTTCACCCTCGAGGCGTGGCTGCGCATGTGCCTCGGGCGCTACGACGTGGTCCACGCGGTGGAGGAAGCGGCGTACGCAGTGGCGCCCCTGGCCCGACTGCTGCGGCTCCCCCTGGTGATGGACGTGGACTCGTCGATCCCGGACCAGCTCCGCTACTCGGGCTTCGCACGGCGCGGGCCGCTCCCCGCCCTCGCGGCCCGGCTCGAGCGCTACGCCGCCCGGAGCTCCGCCGCGGTCGTGACCGTGTGCGCGAGCCTGACCGAGGGGATCCGCCGAGCCGCCCCGGAGGCGAGCGTGTTCCAGATCGAGGACCCTCCCCTCGTCGACCCGGGGCAGCCGCCGGACGCCGCCCGGGTCGATGCGCTCCGCCGCGAGCTGGGTCTGGGGCAGGGCCCGGTCGTCTTCTACTCGGGCAACCTGGAGCCCTATCAGGGCGTGCCGTGGCTGCTCGACGCGGCGGAACGGGTACCCGAGGTCCAGCTCGTGGTCATGGGGGGGGAGCCGGCCGAGATCGAGACGCTGCGGGGCGGGCTACGGGGTCGCGACCTGGAGGCCCGCTGTCGCTTTGCGGGCAAACGACCGCCGGCCGAGCTGCCGGCATTCCTGGGGCTGGCCGACGTCGTCGTCTCGCCCCGGGCCAGGGGGGAGAACACCCCGTTCAAGGTCTACACGTACCTCGCCGCGGGCAAGCCCCTCGTCGCCACGCGCATCCCGACCCACACCCAGCTGCTGGACGACTCCCTGGCGATCCTGGTGGACCCCTCCCCCGAGGGGATCGCGGGGGGGATCCGGGACGCGCTCGCCGATCCCGGGGCGGCGGCGCGACGGGCGGCGGCCGGGCGGGAGCTGATCGAGCGGGAGTACTCGCCGCGACGCTTTGCCGAGAAGGTGGCTCGCGCCTACGCTCACGTCGCCGCCTCCGCGTCCTGAGCCGGTTCCGTGGGCGGCGGAACCGCTACCGGGACGTCGCTCCGCCCAGTCGGTACAGGCCCGACTCGGTGCGGATGAAGAGCGCCCCCTCGACGGCCGCGGCCGAGGCCTGCGTCCTCTCGCCCAGGTCGTTGCGCGCGAGCTCCGTGTAGCTCGGGCCGGGCTCGAGGATCGTGGTCTCCCCGAGCTCGTTCAGAAAGTAGAGGCGGCCGGCGGCGTAGAGGGGCGAGGCGGAGAAGTCGCCGCTCAGCCGCCGCTGCCAGTGACGCCGCCCCGTCCGGGCGTCGAAGCACGACGCGATGCCGTTGTCCGCGACCACGTAGACCTCGTCACCCACCGCGAGGGGGCTCGCGTTCCTCGGAATGCCCCGTTGCTCGGTCCAGGACACGTGGCTCTCCGTGACGTCGCCCCTGCCGTCGGGACGGATGGCGAACAGCACGGGGTTCATGAAGCCGCTGGAGACGAACACGAGTCCGTGCGCGAAGACGGGCCGCGGTATCACCGAGAAGCCGCCGGGGTACCGCACCCGCCACAGCTCCTCGCCCGAGTCCGGGTCGTAGCTGCAGACGTGGTTCGCGCCCGGGACGACGACCTGCGTCCGGCCCGCGACGTCGATGGGGAGCGGCGTGGAGAAGGCGAACTGGTTGCCGTCCGCCGGGGGGCGCGGTGTTCGCCAGAGCTGCTCGCCGGTGTCGCGGTCGAGGGCCACGACGAAGGGTTGGGACGCCCCGTCTGCGCTGAAGATCAGGCTCCGCCCGACGAGCGCCGGGGAGCCGCCACCGCCGTGCACCGGGGTGTACCCGATCGAGCGGTTGCGCCACACGACCTCGCCATCCGTCGTGAGGCTGGCCGTGCCCTGGGTCCCGAAGTGGACGAAGACGCGCCGACCGTCGACGATCGGCGTCGGGCTGGCGTGGCTGTTCTTCGGGTGGATCGGCGTGCTGTCGTGGCGGAACACCTCGACGTTCCACAGGGTCCGTCCACTCTCGGCGTCGAGACAGAGCACCCTGAGGACCTGGGGCGCGTCGTAGGCTCGGGGATCGTCCCCTTCCGCGACGGCGGTGGTCAGGTACAGGCGGCCATCGGCGACGACCGGCGACGACCAGCCCCTTCCGGGCACCGCTACGCGCCACGCGACGTTCGATTCGCCGTCCCACCGCAACGGGGCCGTCTGGACCTCGGCGTGTCCCTGTCCTCCCTCGCCCCGGAACTGCGACCAGTCGCCCGCGTCAGCCGTCGCCGCGGGGTTCGGCAGCGAGAGGACGCAACAGAGGAGAAGGACTCTTCGGCGCATCTGGCCTCCCGGAGACGAGGGCCCATCCTACCCCGGAGGGCTGCCGGTCGACGGTTCGAGCCCGGCGTGCGATCGGGTCCCGCCGGCCGCTCCTCACCGCGCCGGACGGCCGACTTCGCTATGATGCGGCTGCCCGGGGGGCCGGGGAGCGCATCCCAAGGAGATACCGAACCATGAGAACGAGAAACGCGCTGGCCGTCTGCTCGCTGTGGCTCCTGGCCGCGTGCGGTGGTCCGGCGGAGGAGCCGGCCGCCCCCCCGGCGACGACCGTTCCCCCGGTACAGGGTCCCGTCGAGCTGTCCCTCCCCGAGGGCTTCACGGCGACCGTCTTCGCGGAGGGCGTCGGCAAGGACGCCCGCCACCTCGCCGTCAACGCGAACGGCGACGTCTACGTGAACGTGGACGGAGGCGACGAGGCTCGGATCGTCGCGCTGCGGGACACGGACGGGGACGGCCGGGCCGACCTCCAGGAGAGCTTCGGGAGCATCGGGGGAACGGGCATCGCGATCCGCGGTGGCCATCTGTACGCGTCCACCCGGGTCTCGGTTCACCGCTACGCCCTGGACCCCGAACGGCTGGCGCCGGCCGGCGAGCCGGAGCTGATCGTGTCGGGCTTGCCCGAGAAGACCGAGCACCACGCGAAGTCGATCACCTTCGACGGCGAGGGGCGCCTCTACGTGAACGTGGGCGCCCCCACCAACGCCTGCATGGAGCAGAAGCGGACCCCCGGCTCGCCGGGCCAGGACCCCTGCCCGCAGCGGGAATGGGAGGCCGCGGTCTGGAGGTTCGACGCCGATCGCACCGATCAGACCCAGCGCGAGGACGGACAGCTCTACTCGAGCGGCAGCCGCAACCTGGTCGCCCTCGAGTGGAACGACGCGGTGGGCTCGCTGTACGCCGTCCAGCACGGGCGGGACGACATCGCCCGGCTCTGGCCGGAGCGCTACCAGCCCGAGGACAACGCCGAGCTGCCCGCGGAGGAGATGTTCCGGATCGGCGAGGGAGACGACCTCGGCTGGCCCTTCTGCTACTACGACCCTGTCCAGAAGAAGAAGCTGCTGAACCCCGAGTACGGCGGCGACGGCCAGACCGAGGACCGCTGCGCCGGGATGAAGCAGCCGATCCTGGCGTTCCCGGCCCACATGGCCCCGAACGACCTGCTCTTCTACACGGGCGACCAGTTCCCGGAGAGCTACCGGGGTGGGGCGTTCGTCGCCTTCCACGGCTCCTGGAACCGCTCTCCCCAGCCGCAGATGGGCTACCTGGTCGCGTTCGTGCCCATGACGGACGGGAGCCCGTCCGGTGAGTGGAGCGTGTTCGCCGACGGTTTCTCGGGCCTGGAGCAGGTCCCGGAGCCGGCCGCAGCGGCACACCGGCCGTGCGGGCTCGCCGTGGGACCCGACGGCTCCCTGTACGTCTCCGACTCGGTCGAAGGGACCATCTGGCGCATCCGCTACACGGGGTGAGGGGCGCGTATGGCCGCTGGGGGACGCAGTGCTGGAGGGCGGCGGCCGGTCTGGGCGTTCTGGCCGCGTCCGCGTGCGCTCCGGGAGCCCCTGATCTCCTGGCCCGGGGAGAGGAGGTCTACGAGCTGCACTGCCTCGGCTGCCACCAGGCCAGCGGGAACGGGGTGCCGCGGATGACGCCACCGCTGGCCGGCAGCGAGTGGCTCGCCGGAGACCCGGACCGGCTGGTGCGCATCGTGCTGGCCGGGCTCGAAGGACCCATCGAGGTGGCCGGCGAGGAGTACGACGCCGTGATGGGGGCGCAGGCCTACCTGTCCGACGAAGACGTCGCTGCGGTGCTGACCTACGTGCGCCACCGGTTCGCTCCGGGCGAACCCGCGATCCGGCCCGATCAGGTGGCCGGGGTGCGTTCACGCCTGACGTCCCAGCAGGCCGCATCCGCGGCCACGGAGGAGGACGTGCCATGACCGAGACACGCGGCCGACGGAAGACCCGGATCCTCGCGTGCGCCTGCGCGGCGCTCGCGCTGGCGGCGCTCCCGGCGGAGCCTCGGACCCCACAGCAAGCCCCCGACCAGACCGAGGAGCGCTTCGCGATCCCGGCATCCGACGAGGGGCTTCCCGGAGCCGGCCCGATCCGGCGCTACGACTGGTTCCAACGGCTCTGGCGCGAGCGCCGGTCCGCCTGGGCCCGGTCCGCGGACTCGGATCGGGGTGCCGTGGTGTTCCTCGGCGACTCGATCACGCAGGGCTGGGGAGGTGGGCTCGGCGCCGCGTTCCCCGGCGTCCAGGTCGCGAACCGCGGCATCAGCGGGGACACGAGCCGGGGAGTCCTGCTGCGCCTCGGGGAAGACGTGCTCGCCCTGGACCCCACGGCGGTCGTGCTCCTGGTCGGCACGAACGATCTCGACGAAGCCGCCAGCCCGGAGACCATCGCCGGCAACCTGGAGCTGATCCTGGGCGCTTTCCAGGCCCACGACCCGGTGATGCCGGTCGTCCTCTGCGAGGTGTTCCCGAGCTCGGCGGAGAAGAACCGGCCCGCCGACAGCATCCGGGCCGTCAACGCCCTCTACCTCGAGGTCGCCCGGCGCCACCCGCAGGTCGTCTACCTCGAGACGTGGTCGCTGTTCGCCGAGCCCGACGGGGACGCGCCGGCCGAGCAGTTCCCGGATCTCCTGCATCCCAACGAGATCGGCTACGCGCGCTGGGCGGCGGCGCTGCGCCCGATCTTCGCGACCCTCGGGCTGTCCGGGACCGACGTCGACCCGTTCCGCCCCGAGGAGGGGTTCGAGAGCCTCTTCAACGAAAGGGACCTCACCGGGTGGGGGTACCGCCCGACTTCGGAGGCCGACAAGGAGGCCGCCCGGCGCTGGCAGGCCTCGGACCCCGGCGCCGCGATCTGGCCCTTCGTCACCGAGGCCGTGTCCTTCGACGGCCTGACCGAGAGCCCCGACGGCCGCTTCGCCGCCATCGGCGGCCGGCTCGTGGTCCGGACCCCGACCGAGTACCGCAAGATCCAGCAGCTCTGGACCACACGGGAGTTCCCGGAGGACTTCATCCTCCGGCTCGAGTTCCGGGCCACGCCGAACGCCGACAGCGGCATCTACCTCCGCGGCCCGCAGCTCCAGTGCCGCGACTACGCCATCGCCGGGCCCTACCGGGAGCTCCAGAGCTACCGGCCTCAGGAGTGGAACGCGATCGAGGTGACGGTACGGGACGGCGCAGCCCGGGCCACCTGCAACGGCGAGCTGCTCGAGGCCGGGCTGAAGCTCCCGGCCTCCGGCCCGATCGGCCTCGAGGGCGACCGGGGGCAGATGGAGTACCGGCGCATCCGGGTGAAGCGGCTCTCGCCCTGAGAGTACGCAGCGGGGTCAGCTGCGCTAGGCCGCGAGTGCGTCCCCGAGGCGCCGCAGCAGCGCCGCCCCGTCGCCGCGGAACGAGGAGCCGTGCATGCACGCGAGCAGCCGCGGCTCCAGACGGGCGAGCCGGTCCACGACCGCACGGGGATCGCGGATCGGAGCGTAGGGGAACTCCCGGCGCATCGCCTCGCTCGGCTCCCAGATCGCCTCGGCGGCTTCGGTGAGGGGCTGCGGATCCGCGCCCGGCTGGCTGAACAGGTCGCCGCAGAGCAGGACGCCGTCGGTCTCGTCGAACAGGTAGCCGCACTCCATGCCGTGAGGGAGGTGCGGGGCGTCCACCCACCGGACCGTGCGCCGCCCGAGGGACAGCGCCTCTCCATCAGCCAGGGCCCGGGGCGCCCGGTCCGCCACGTCGGCCACGGAGACCATGGCGGCGAGCCGGCTGCACAGCGGCTCAGCCCGCGGCGCGGCCGCGAGCCACTCGTTCAGCGATCCGCACTCGTCCGCCTCGAAGTGCGAGAACGCGATCCAGCGCAGGCGCTCCAGGGGGATCACCCGGCTCACGGCGTCGCGGATCCCGGGGAAGAGCTGGCGCGGGCCGGTGTGGAACAGCAGCGGCTCCTCGTCCATGAGCAGGAACTGGTTGAAGGTGAACCCTCCGGGCATCGCCTCGGGGGGTACGCGGGTGCTGATGCGGAACAGACCGGCAGCGATCTCGTCCACGCGGGCTCCGGTGTGGGTGTCGGCTGACTTCATCTCGATTCCTCCTCTGCCGACACGTGCCGGCCGGGCCGACGGCGTTACAGCGCGGATAAGATTCCCGGGTGTCCGACGGCGTGCTGGCGACGCTCTCAGACGCCGATGTGGCCCGGGGCGTCTCCGCCGGGGGGGAGCGCGCCCCGGGCTGCGAGGAAGAGCTGTGCCGCCGCTACCTGAACCGGGCGAGGTTCTACGGGCTCAGGCACTTGCGGTTTGATGTAACGGCCGCCGAGGATCTGGCACAACAGGTCATGATGAGTGTCATCGAGGCGCTCCGGAGCGGCCGCGTCGAGGACCTCGGAAAGGTCGACCGCTTCATGCTCGGCACCTGCCGCAACGTCGCCCACTCGATGCGGCGTTCCGAGCGGCGGCGGGACGAGACGGCCCGCAGGCTCTCGTCGGAGCTGGGCGCCGCGGCGGTCCCACCCTGGGAGGCGGTCGAGAGCCGGCGCGTGGCGGAGTGCCTGGCGCGGCTCGCGCCGCGGGAGTCCCGGGCGTTGCTGCTGCTGTTCCAGGAGGGCCGCTCGGCGGCGGAGGTCGCCGGCGCCCTCGGAACCACCCCGGGCAACGTCAGGGTGATCCGGCACCGGGCGATCGCCCGGCTTCGCCAGTGCGTGGAGGGGAGCGCACCCTCGTGACGAGCCCGTGCACGGCGCCGATCACGGCGGAGCGACTCCTCGACTACCTGCTGGGGGACCTCCCGGCGCCCGAGGAGGAGCAGCTGGAAGCCCACGTCTTCGCGTGCGCCTCCTGCGCGGCGCAGGCGGAGCGCCTCGCGGCGCTCGCGGCGGCGGTCCGCGCGGCGATCCCGCCGATCCTGACCCGCTCCCGGCTCGACGCCCTCGAGTCGGGCGGCGCCGTCGCGCACCTGAACGTCATGTCTCCCGGCGGCGTCGCGGAGGTCTTCTACCCCCCGCCCGGAAAGCTGCTCGTGCATCGGCTCGAGGGCGCGCGCCTCGAGGCATGCCGGCGCCTCGACGTAGCCCTGCGCACGCCCGCCGGCGAGGCGATCGGCCGGCTCGACGACGTTCCCTTCGACGCCCCGCGCGGAGAGGTCCTCGTGGCGTGCCAGAGCCACTTCGCCGAGCTGTTCCCCCACGACGTGGTCTTCGTGCTGGAGACCGTCTCGGGACGGGACCGCAGCGAGGTCGCGTCGTACACGGTCCTGCACCGGCCCGGGGCGGGCTGAAGGAGCGGGCGGCGGCGGGACGGCCCTACACCGACCGCAGCACGGTAGCGGGATCGGTCCGGGAGGCCCGGAGCGCGGGCAGGTAGCCGGCGATTGCCGCCACCAGCATCAGGCACAGGACCACGATGCCGTAGGTCGCGGGGTCCGTCGGGCTCACCTCGTAGAGCAACGATGCCATCAGCCTCGACAGCGCGAAGGCGCCCAGGGAGCCGAGGACCACGCCGGCCCCCGCGAGGCGGAGCGTCCGACCCACGACCCGGGAGCGCACCTGCCCGGCCGACTCGCCCAGGGCCATCCGGATCCCGATCTCCTGCGCGCGCCGGTTGACGCCGTACGACACCACGCCGTAGATCCCGAGCGCCGCGAGGAGCAGCGCGGCCAGGGCGAAGGAGCCCAGCAGCAGGATCAGGAAGCGACGCGGAGAGACCGCCCGCTCCACCAGGGCGTCCAGGGTCTGGTACTCGGAGCGGGGCAGGCTCGGGTCGACCTCCTGGAGCGCCTCCCGCACCCCCGCCGCGAGGGTCTCGGGCGGGAGCGCCGACCGCACCACCAGCTCCAGCGACCCCCAGTCCTCCTGCTGCGCCACCGGCAGGTACATCTCGAGCCCGGCCTTCTCCTCGAGAGAGCCGTGGCGGACGTCCGACACGACCCCCACAACCCGCCACTCGCTCTCCCCCAGCAAGGCCACGCGGCCGATCGGGTCGCGTCCGGGCCACAGCCTCGCGGCCATGGTCGAGTTGACGATCATCACGGGCTCGGAGCCGGCCCGGTCGCGGTGGGTGAAGGCCCGCCCGGACAGGAGGTCGATTCCCATGGTCTCGAGGTAGCCGTCGCTGACCATGCGGGGGAAGGCCACGGGGGTCTCGCCCTCCGCGTACACCTCGCCCCGGGCGCGGACGGTCCAGGTCCGGTTGCGGCCCAGGGGCAGGGCGTCGGTCAACCCGGCGGACTCGACGCCGGGGAGCGCCCGGACCCGGTCCATCAGCCGGTCGCCGAGGGCGCGTCGCCGGGCCGCGTCGCCGGGCGAGCGCTCGATGCGCCAGGTCGCGACGCCTTCGGGGCGGAAGCCGAGCTCCACGTCGAGCAGCGTCACGAAGCTGCGCAGCAGCAGCCCCGCGCCCACCACGAGCACGCACGCGAGACCGACCTCGGCCACCACGAGCGTCTCCCGGGCCCAGGCCCGGGAACGGGTCTCGCTCGAGCCGCGGCCCGCATCGCCCAGGGACTCGTGTGGGCTCACCCCCGAGCCCTGGAGGGCCGGCGCCACCCCGAACAGCAGTCCCGTCAGCAGCGCCGCGGCCGACGCGAAGAGCAGCGCTGCGCCGTCGACCTGGACCGCCCCGAGCAGGGGAATGCTGAACGCCTGGGCTCCCGCCACGGCCCGGGTGATCCCGTAGGCCAGGCCGACGCCGGCCAGAGCGCCGCAACCCGACAGCAGCAGGCTCTCCGTGAGGAGCTGGCGGACCAGGCGGGAGCGGCCGGCCCCGATGGCGCTGCGGATCGCCAGCTCCCGGCGCCGGGAGGAAGCCCGGGCCAGCAGCAGGTTCGAGAGGTTCGCGCAGACGATGAGCATCACGAGCCCGACGGCGCCGGCCAGCACCAGCACCGGGCGCCGGAAGCGCCCGGTCACCCGTTCCCGGATCTCCGAGACGGCGGCCCCGAGGCCCCAGCGGTCCGGTTCCGCCGCCCGCAGCCTCCCGTTCACGAGGTCGAGGTCGGCCTGGGCCGACTCGGGGGTGTGCCCGGGCGCGAGGCGGCCGACCACCGAGAGCGTGTTCCCCCAGCGGTCCGTCTCGTCGCTGATCGCAAACGGGGTGAGGAAGTCGACCCGGGAGCCGGGGGCGAACACCGACGCGAAGTCGAAGGAGGGGGGAAGCACACCGACCACCGGTGTCGCCTCGCCGTTGAGCGTCACCGACTCGCCGACGACACCCGGGTCGGCGCCGAAGCGTCTCTGCCAGAAGCCGTGGCTCAGGATCACGGCCCGCGGGCCGTTCCAGACGCCTTCCTCCTCCACGAAATTGCGGCCGAGGAGCGGCGGCACGCCGAGCACCTCGAGGAAGTCCCGCGCGACGCCGACGCCGACGAGCCGCTCGGGCTCCCCCGTCCCCGTGAGGACGTAGCTGCCGTAGTCGAAGAAGGCGAAGTACCCGGTGAGGGAGTCGAAGGAGCTGGCCAGGCGCCGCCAGTCGCGCAGGTTCGAGGTGCGGGACGTGACCGACGAGAGACCGCCGCCCTCGCCGGTGTTCGCGATCCAGACCAGGCGCTCCGGCTCCCGGAAGGGCAGGGAGCGGAGCAGCAGCGCGTCCACGACGCTGAACACCGCGGTGCTCGCGCCCACCCCGAGCCCCACGATCAGGACGGCCACGGCCGCGAAGCCCGGGGAGCGGACCAGATTGCGCGCCGCGTAGCGCAGGTCCTGTCGCAGGTCCGAGACGATCATGTGCCCTCCCCGTGACGACCCTCCTCGTGGGGACGCCGCGGAGCCCGGAAAGGTTGCCAGGGACCGGTCGGAGAGTCCACGAAGCGGGGCTGCGCTCCTCGTGCTCGGCGCGGACTCACGTGCGAGAATCCACGCTCACCGGACGTCGGGCTGGTCCCGAGAGGAGGTCGCCGCCCATGCGCATCGAGGGAACCCTGGGAGCCGTGCCGATCCTGCTGGTTCTGGGGACGGGGCTCGCAGCCGAGGACTGGACCGCGTTTCGCGGTCCCGGGGGGAGCGGCCACTCGGCCGCCACCGACCTGCCCCGGGAGTGGAGCGAGTCCCGCAACGTGGTCTGGAAGGCTCCGGTCCACGGCCGCGGCTGGTCGTCTCCGGTCGTCCTCGGAGACCAGGTGTGGCTCACCACGGCCACGCCGGAGGGCACCGAGCTGTCCGCCGTCGCCCTCGACCGCGACGACGGCAGCGTCGTCTTCGACGAGGTGGTGTTCGAAGTGGAAAACCCCGAGGACACCCGCCAGTACAACAGCTACGCGTCGCCCTCTCCCGTGGCCGAGGCGGGCCGCGTCTACCTGCACTTCGGCAGCTACGGGACGGCCGCCCTCGACACCGGGACGGGTGAGGTGGTCTGGTCGCGCCGGGACCTGCCGTGCAACCACTGGCGGGGCCCGGGCTCCTCGCCGATCCTCCACGGCGACCTGCTGATCGTCCACTTCGACGGCTACGACCACCAGTACGCCGTCGCTCTCGACAAGCGCACGGGGCGCACCGTCTGGAGGGCCGACCGGACCCACGACTTCGGCACCGACGACGGCGACCAGATGAAGGGCTTCGCGACGCCGATCGCGATCGAGGCCGCCGGACGCAGCCAGCTGATCAGCCCGGCGGCCAAGGCCGTGGTCTCCCTCGACCCGGCCACGGGGATCGAGCTGTGGCGCGTGCGCTACGAGCAGCACTCCCCGGCGACGCGCCCGCTGTTCGCCCACGGCCTCGTCTACGTGAGCACCGGCTTCGGCAAGGCGTCGCTGCTCGCGATCCGGCCCGACGGCGCCGGGGACGTCACGGACAGCCACGTGGCCTGGCGGGCCCTGAAAGGGATCGGCTCCAAGCCTTCGCCCGTGATCGTGGACGACCTCGTCTACTCGGTCTCCGACTCGGCGGGGGTCGTCACCTGTCTGGACGCCCTCACGGGGGAGGAGGTGTGGCAGGAGCGCGTGGGCGGGCGGGGCCACTCGGCCTCACCGCTGTACGCCGACGGCGCGCTCTACTTCTTCGCCGAGGACGGCACCGCGGCGGTCGTCGAGCCGGGCCGGGAGTTCCGGGAGCTCGGGCGCGGCCAGCTCGGCGAGGAGGGCGTCATGGCCACCCCGGCGATCGCCGGGCGCTCGATCTTCGTCCGCACCGAGTCCCACCTGTACCGGCTGGAGCGGCGGTAGCCGCCTCTCAGAACGCCAGCCGCCAGCTCACCTGGACGAGGGTCTCGGAGACGCCGCGGGGCAGATCCTGCAGCGGGCGGACGTCGCGGTCCCCTTCGAGGCGGATCGCCTCGACGGCGACCCGGACCGAGTCGGTCGCGTCGAAGATCCAGGCCGCGGTCCACGCCTCTCCGCTCTCCCCGTTGGGATCCAGGTCCGGGAGGGCGTCGCTGTCCCCCGTCTCGAAGCGGTCGTATCGGAGCGTCAGGAGATGGCGGCGGATCGGGACGCTGACCAGGCCGTAGCTCGCTTCGAACGGGGCCAGCACCGCTTCCTCCCCGGCCGGGGTCCGGCCCATGTGGGTGTCGCCGCGCATGTGCTGCCCCAGCAGCGTGACCCCCCAGGGCAGCTCGATTCTCGCCCCGTAGGAGCTGAACCGCGTCAGCCACGCGTACTGCCAGCCGTCGAAGACCGTCTGGTCGGCGCGGTTGTCGTAGCGCAGCGCGCGCACCTCGGCGACTCCCTCGCGGCGCAGGGACGCGCCCGCGTACCACCCCACCCGCCCGTCGATCTCCACCATCGGCTGGACCCAGACCGCGTTCTGGGCGAAGGGTCCCTCCGGAGCGCTCCCCGGAACCGGTGGGTAGAAGAGCCGGTCGCCGAACCCCGTCTGGCGGTCGTGGATCGCCCAACCGCGCCACGCCAGCAAGGTGCCCGCGGGATCGTTGGAACCGAAGCCGGACCCGGTGAGCCGAAGCTGGTCGCGGTCCCACCGGAACACGAGCGTCCCCTCGAATCCCACCGTCTTGAGCTCCTCCCCGATCCACGAGTTCAGCGCGGAACCCGTGATCGAGTACGGGCTCGTCCAGGCGGGACCCACGTGCTCGAGGGAGATCGGAGGGAAGAACGCCCCGCCCTTCAGCCGCATCTGTACCCGCGCCGAGAGATCGGGATGGTAGGAGAGGTACGCCTCGACCAGATCGGCCCGGGAGCGCAGGCCGCGCTCATCGGGCTCGGCGTCCACCCCGACGTGCACGAAGGCCGCCAGCTCGGGGCCCAGGTCCGCGTCCACGGTGAGGGCGAGCTGCGAGAGCCGCAGCAGGTCCGCGCGGCCGTCGACGCCCGCGCCGTAGCGCAGCCGGCCTGCCCCGCCTTCGAGCCAGCTCCGCTCGCGGTCGGTGCGGGCGTAGCGGACGTCCACCACCGCGCCGAAGGTGAGCAGCGGCTCCTGGGCTGCCGCCGCCAGCGGCGCGGCCGCCGCCAGGACCGCGAGAAGGGAGCGCTGCGGAGCCATGGGAGAGCTTCCCCCGCGCTGCGGCCTGCGTCAAGGCGAGGCCGCCGGCGAGACGGACACGGGTGTGCACCGAAGCGCTGCGTTCCGGTCAGGCTGGAGGAGCCCGGTCGACCTTCGAGCTCAGTAGACCGTCACCACCTCGATGGAGGCCGCTTGCGCCGCGACCCGTGCTCCCGCCGGGCAGCTGGACTCGTCGGAGGCGACGACGGCGAGAAACCCATCCGTCGAAGCGAGGCGTCCGTCGTCGCGTCGCGCCTCGATCCGGTAGCGGATCCGACCCGCTTCGAGGCGGGGCTTGGGAAGACGGGTGACGAAGCGATCGCCGACCCGGGACATCGACGTCCAGTACTCCGCGTCCGAGGCCTCGCTCGCGAAGTAGAGCCGCGCCTCCACCACCGCGGACGCCGGATCGATCTCGGCGGCGATCTCGGGGAAGCGACCCTGGACGAGACAACCGATCGGGGCGTGGCTGATCCAAGCCTCGAGGGTCGGGTCCTCCGAGGGCTCGACGGGAGGCGCGTCGGCACCGGTGTGGACGGTGACCTCGCGAGGCCCCGTCGTCTCCGGAGCGACACGGGTTGCCCGGGGACAGCGGGACACGTCGCGAGCCACCACCGCGACATAGCGGTCCGTCCCCGCGGCGCGGCCTCGGGCATCGCGAGCCTCGATCCGGTAGCGCACGGGACTCGCGTCGGCCTTCGGCTTCGGCAGGTGTGCCACGTAGCGGTCTCCTTCCCGGGTCATCCCGACCCAGTACTCGCGGTCTCCCGGCGCCCTGCCGGACGCGAAGAAGAGTCGCGCCTGCGTCGGTGCGGGCACGATCCTCGCGTCGATGTCGGCAAACCGGCCTTCGACCAGGCAGCCGACTGGTTCGTGGTCGATCCAGCCGGCGAGGTCCGCGTCCTGGGCAGGCGAGGCGGCGGCGACGGGCCAGGTCGCCGCCAGCAGCGCGCTCAGGCTCAACGCCACGAGGGAGGAGAACAGGGTTGTGGCGCGGGCCGGTGCTCGGCGATCCTGCTCGTCGTCGAGGAGCGCTCCCACCCGAGCGCCGAGGTGCGTTCGCTCCGCGCCGGCCGCAGCTACCATGAGGCGGTGCGCCGGCCGGGCTCGGGCCGCATCGAGCAGGTGACGCGCGTATTCGGACGCGGCGGCGCCGCTTCGCACCACGCAGTCGTCGCACGCTTTCTCGCTCTCCCGGCGCAGCGAGGCGACCGCCCACCACGCCAGCGGGTGCGGCCAGTAGAAAGCCCGAACGGCGTAGGCCAGCGACTGCGTCAGGCAGTCGAAGCGCGCGACGTGGCCGAGCTCGTGGAGCAGCGCGGTCCGGCGGCGCTCCTGCGGCCAGTCCAGGGCCCCGGGGGGCAGCAGGATCGTCGCGGACCGGTAGCCGCAGACGACCGGCACGTCGATGGCTTCGCTGACGCGGAGGGCGACGGGGCGTCGGACGCCCAGCTCGGCCTTCGCCGCGACGAGCAGGTCGCTCCAGCCCGGCTCGCCCACGGGCCGGCTCCTGCGAACCGCGCGGGTGGCGAGACCGATCCCGCACGCCAGATGAATCCAGCCGAGGCTCCAGCCGCCCAGCCAGACGAGAACCAGCCAACCCCACGGGTCGCCAGGCGGGCGCGGCGAGACCTCCACCGCCGACGACGCCCCCGCCGGGACCACCTCGACCTGCACCGCACCTCGCCCGGGCTGGCCCGGATCGGCCGCAGCCAGGATCGGCAGCTCCAGGCGCGGCAGAGCGGCCGAGAGCAGCGGAAGCGCCCCGAGGCTCGCGATCGCCAGGCACCACAGGACGTGGCGGGCGGCCGCGGAAGAGCGTCGCGAAACCCGGGAAGCGGCGCTCGCGGTTGCGAGGATGGCAGTCGCCTTGAGGAACACGGAGAGCGCAAAGGTCATCTCCCCTCCTTCCTTCGACGCGTCTTCTTCTTGGCCTCGATCAGCTTCGCGAGGGAATCCAGGTCGTCATTCGACAGGCTCTCGTGCTCGAGGAGCGCAGAGAGCGCCGTCGCCGTCGAGCCGTGGAACAGCGTTCGCGCCAGCTGGGCGAGCGCCGACACGGTCGGGTCCCCGCCGGTCGGCCCCAGGCTGGTCGGCGGCGCCAGGGCCCGGACGGCGTCCGCATAGGCCCCGGCACAGCGACGTTGTCCGGTCTCCCAGCGCGCGACGGTCACCGGATCGACACCGAGCCGGCGGGCGAATCGGGCCTGCGTCTCGTCGAGATGCCGGCGTACGCGCCGGACCTCCTCGGGAGGCACGATCGGGGGCTCGGCCATGGTTGGTTATTATACTAACCATACGACCCGGCGTCAAGGGCGGCCCGGCTGATTCACGCCCTCCGAGCGGAGCGGCGCGCGAGGACGTACAGCACCGAGCCCACGGCGAGGTAGGCCCCCGTCCTCAGCAGGGTCGGCCCGTCGACCTGGAGGAGCAGGGCGACGCAGACCATGCCGGCGACGAGGGGGACCGCGGGGCCACCCGGCAGGCTCAGCCGGCCCGGACCGTCCGCGGGACGGCGCCTCAACCGGGGCGCCGCGGCGACCACGGCGAGGTAGATGAGCAGGCGGGTCAGGACGCTGATCCGGACGAACTCGACGAAGCTGCCCGAGACGGCGAGGACGAGGACCAGGGCGCCGTAGAGCAGGATCGAGAAGGCCGGCGTCCGATACGTCGCGTGGACGGTGCCGAAGAGGCGCGGCAGCAGGCGCGTGCGCCCCATGGCGTACGTGATGCGAGGTGTCGACATGGCAGCCGAGGCGACGTTCCCGCCGACCGAGGCGACCACGCCGAAGGTGAGCAGCGCCGCACCCGCCGAGCCCATCAGGGCGGCGCCCACGGCGACCAGCGGCCGCTCGGCGGTCGCGGCGAGCCGGGGCAGCGTGGCGACGCTGACCACCTGGACCAGCACGTAGAGGAGCGTCGCGGTCCCGAGAGCCCAGAGCAGGCCGCGGGGCATGTCCCGGGCGGGGTCGCGGGTCTCCCCCGCCGGGATCAGAGCCGACTCCCAGCCGACGAAGGCGTAGAGGGACAGCATCACGGCGTTCCCCAGCTGGGCCGCCGAGGGGAGCGGTGTCGACACCGCGAGCGCCGCGGGGTCCAGGCGGGCGAAGCCTGCCAGGATCAGCAGCCCGAGCGGCAGGAACTTCAGCAGGGTCAGCACGCCCACGGCGCGCATCGCCGGACCGGCGCCGACGAGGTTGACCCAGGTCAGCAGGCCGCATAGCAGCGCCAGCAGCCCGGCCCGCGTCGCGCCCTCGTCCGCGGCCGGCCAGAACCAGTCGAAGCTGGCGACGATCAGGTTGAGGTTGGCCGCGGAGGCGGAGAGGCGCGCGACGTAGAAGGCCCAACCCGTCTGGAACCCAACGAGGGATCCGAAGGCGGTCTGGGTGTAGAGGACCGCTCCCCCCGTGCCGTGGAACCCGCTCGCCACCTCGGCGAAGCAGAGCGCGATCGGCGCCATCAGCAACCCGCACAGCAGGAAGACGAGGGGGCTGTAGCCTCCGGTCTCGGCGGCGGCCAAGGCGGGGATCCCGAAGACGCCGGCTCCCACGGTACCGTTGATCGCGAGGCCCCAGATCCCGAGCACCGTGAGCTGTCGCGGCAGGCTCTCTCGGGTCGCGACCGGATCGGGCACTACGCGGGCGCCGGGGGCGGGGTCGCTGGCATGGCGAGCCCGGTCAGGCTAGCACGCAGCCCGGGCCGGCACCGCGCAGGCGTTGTACGATCCCGGAACTCTGGAGGTTGCCGATGCGCGTGAGCGTGGCCTGTCTCCTCGCCGGCGTGCTCGCCGGGCCCCGGGGCGCGAGCGCCGGAGATCCCCTGGCCCTGCACCCGGACAACCCCCGCTACCTCGTCTACGACGGCGCGCCGACGGTGCTGGTCGGCTCCGGGGAGCACTACGGGGCGGTCGTGAACCCGGACTTCGACTTCGAGCGTTACCTCCAGACCGTCGCAGCCGACGGCCTCAACCTCACCCGCATCTTCGTCGGCTCCTACCTCGAGCGCTCCGGCGACTTCGGCATCGCGCGGAACACCCTCGCTCCCGCTCCGGGCCGCGCGCTGCTGCCCTGGGCCCGGAGCGACGTGCCCGGCTACGCCCTGGGCGGGAACAAGCTCGACCTCGATCGCTGGGACCCGGCCTACTTCGAGCGCCTTCACGGGTTCCTGTCAGCGGCTCGCGAGGCGGGGGTGATCGTCGAGGTGACGCTCTTCTCGTCCCACTACGGCGGCGGCTGGGAGCAGAGCCCCCTCCACCCGGGCAACAACGTCAACGAGGTGGGTGACGTGCCGCGCGAGCTGGCCCTGACCCTGGCGAACGGCAGCCTGCGCGCACACCAGGAGACTCTGGTGCGCAAGATCGTCTCTGAGCTGAAGGACTACGAGAACGTCTACTTCGAGATCCAGAACGAGCCCTGGGCCGACCGGCCGAGGCCCGTGGACGTGCTGCACCCGTACATCGAGCCGGGAGAGATGGAGAGCGAGGGCCAGTTCTGGCAGAACCGGGTAGAGCTGGCGGACCCGTACTCGCTCTCGTGGCAGGCCTGGGTCGCGGCGCTCGTCGCCGACCAGGAGCGCCGCCAGGGCAGCCGCCACCTGATCGCCCAGAACTTCGCGAACTTCCGCTATCCCCTCGAGGCCGTGGATCCCACGGTCTCCATCCTCAACTTCCACTACGCGTTGCCCGAGGCCGCGACGCTCAACCTCGCTCTCGAGCGCCCCCTCGGCTCCGACGAGACCGGCTTCGCGGGACCCGAGGACGCCACGTACCGGCGCCAGGCGTGGGAGTTCCTGCTCTCGGGCGGCGCGATCTTCAGCCACCTCGACTACTCCTTCGCGGTCGGCCACGAGGACGGCACCGCTTCCTACCCCGCCCCCGGCGGCGGCAGCGCCGCGCTGCGCCGCCAGCTCGGCCTGCTGAGAGAGTTCCTGATGGGCTTCGATCTGCCGAAGCTGAGGCCTCGGCGAGACCTCGTCGTCACGGCACCCGGAGCCTTCGCGCGCTGCCTCGCCGACGTGGGGAGCGCCTACGCGCTGTACGTCGCGGGGGACGGACACACCACTCTGTCTCTGGAGCTGCCCCGGGGGAGCTACCGCGCCGAGTGGCTGGACGTGCTCACGGGAGACGTCGAGCAGATGCAGGAGCTGAGCCACGCCGGGGGCGTTGCGACTCTCGCGAGCCCACCCTACCGCGGCGACATCGCGCTGCGCGTCCTGGCCGTCCCCGCGGGCGGGTGAGGCCCGCGGGTCACGTCGCCGCCGAGCTCCCCGTCAGGGAGCGCTCGCCGACCACATGGCCACGTTTCCCGTCTCGAAGCCGTCCGTGAAGATGGCCCCGAGAGCCTGGGGGCCGTAGCTGGGGGGCGGCGCTCCCGACTCGAAGGCGCCCATGTCGGGCGCGCCGACGATGCCGAAGGCGTCGTTGAGGTTCGGCAGCACGGCGCCCGCGTCGATCTCCGGCGCGCCCGACGCCAGCCGCAGGTCGCGGGAGTCCGGATCCACCGCCACGTCCCACGACGGCGGGAGCGTCGGCAGCACCAGGTCGCCGAAGGCGGCCGCCACGCCGTGATCCTCGACGCCGACGGTGCCGGCCTGGAGGTCCGCCAGGTCGTCGTAGCGGACGCCATCCCACTTGAAGTGGGGCTCGCCGGCGGTACCGGCGCGGGTCGTGCCCCAGGCGTCGTAGTCCAGGTCGCGGAAGCCGTCGGTCGCGACGGTCACGAACTCGAAGGCGTAGTCGGTGCCCAGGAACAGGTTGTTGCGGAGCAGCGCGTTCCGCCAGATGGAGCTGCCCGCGTCGAAGAATGCGTTCTCGTTCCGCACGCCGGTGTTGTGGACGATCACGAGCCCCACCGGGGAGTTGTGGAGCTTGAGGGGCTTGTCCTCCAGGTTGAACAGCTCGTTGCGCAGGACGTAGGCGGGGCCGCCGCTGATCGGCTGCACGCTCACCCCCATGCGCGCGTTGTAGACCCGGTTCCGCCAGACCCGGACGTTCGACTCGTTGTAGTCGATCTCGATGCCGTCGTCGACGCAGAACGCCAGGTCGTTGCCGAAGACGTCGTTGCCGTAGGAAGGCCCGGAGAGGGGCTGGACCGAGACGCAATCGCCGAAGTTCCGGACCCGGTTGTGGCAGACGACGTTGCCGTGGCCGCGCAGGTCGATGCCGCGCGCCGACGGGATCCCCGCGCCGGGCCACGCGGTCCGGCCCTCGATCACGTTGTGGCAGACCGTCTGGTTGCGCTCCAGGTCCGAGTCCCTGCGGTTGATGACGCCGAAGTCGACGTCCCGGATCGTGTTGTACCGGATCGAGATCTCGCTGCTGTGCTGGGCGTCGAATCCCCAGGTCCCGTTCTGGATCACCAGCCCCTCGAGGGCCACGTGGGAGACGGGCGCCGAGGAATCGGTGCCGACCGTGACGACTCCCCGGGTCGTACCGCTCCCGTCGACCACGGCCAGCCCCGAGCCGGGCCCCAGGAAGGAGATCGGCTGGCCCGGGGAGCCGCTGGTCGCGATCTGGAAGGCGGCGTACGTGCCCGCCGCCACGTGGAACGTGTCGCCCGGTTGCGCGGCGTTTGCCGCAGCCTGGAGGCCCTGGAACGGGCTCCCCGGGGAGCCGCTCCCTCCTCCCGCTCCCGGGACGACGTAGAGGGTGCGCCCGGCGGGTGACGGCCGGGGCTCGACCCGGGTCGTCCCCGACAGCGTTCTCGTCTCGCCGCCGCCGTCCGGGTCCCAGAGCGTGAGCCGGAGGTCGTAGGTCTTCCCCGGCTCCAGGAACATCGCGCTGGCGGCCCAGTAGTTCGTCCCGAGCGGCGCACCGTCGACGATCAGGCCGGGGCGGGCGCGCATGGGCGGAGCGGCGCTTCGCCAGGTCGCCGTTCCCTGCTCGCGGAACTCGAGGAGGAACGTGCTGTCGGCGTCGTCGTCGCCGCTGATCGTCCAGCGGACGCCGAGGTTCTGGAACGTCGCGTCCACCCGGGACGCTCCCGCGACGACGGGGTCCGCGGCCTGTACCCCGGCCGCCGCCAACAGGACTCCGAGCACACCGAGCAGGTGGCGGATCCGAGCCGGCGCGGGGTGCGGGAGGGGCATCCGGCCAGCGTGCGCTCGCCGCCGCCGGCAGGTCTGTGCGGACGAGCACGCCGCGACGTCGCGGCTCAGGTGGCCGGCGGAAGCGTGATCGGGGTCACGTGGGCGCCACGCACCCGCGGCGGGGGCTCGGCGGGGGTCAGCGGCCGGCCGAGGTCGAAAGCCGGGTGGCTCGCCTGGGAGAGGAGTGCCGGGGCCAGCATCAGCGCGAAGACGACAGCCAGCGCCCACGCGGCGGCGCGGCGGCGCGGCGTCAGCTCCAGGGCTCCCGAGCGCCAGGCGACGAACGCGCCGGCGGCGATCACGAAGACGACGGGCATCACGGGCAGACGGTAGCGAGCGAAGCCGTGGGTCACCACGTGGAGGAAGTTGTGGCACGCCAGGTACGCGAGGAGCAGCAGGGCCGCGCGATCGAACCGCCAACGGACCAGGCCCAGCACGAAGAAACCGAGCACCACGAGGTACGGGATGGTCAGGACCAGGGCCGCGCCGAAGGCGGCGAGGGGCAGAGGCGGGCCGTAGCCTCCCCGCTGCACGTGGATGATCGCCTGTACGTCCGTGTCCCAGAAGAGCGGCATCTCGGATCGGAGCTTCTCGAAGATCCAGGTCGGCTGGCGCGCCCGGATCGCCTCGAGCCCCATTCCTCGCGCGTAGCGGTACTGCTCCACGCGGCCTCCCTCGACGGCGTCGTACAGCTCGTAGATCCTGTAACGCGGGATGCCGGCGTTGGCCTGCCACAGGTTCAGCCCCCCCGCGGTGGACACGGGCACGAGGGTCCCGGGGAACCTCTCCCAGTTGCGCCAGGTCCAGGGCGCGACGACGAGCAGCGCGACGACCAGGAACGTCGCCCCCCGCCTCACCCCGCCGCCGACCCGGGGCCGCCAGGCGAGCCAGGCGGCCGCCAGGGGCGCGAAGTAGAGGGCCGTCTCCCTCGTCAGGATCGAGAGCCCCCAGAGCAGGCCCGCCAGCCCGGCCAGCCGGGCGCTCCCCGCGCGGTCGGCGGCCAGCAGGCGCTCGAAGGCCCACCAGAGCAGGGTCAGGAACAGCGTCTCGGACCAGAAGTGAACCGAGAACCAGACGAGGTCCGGGTAGAAGGCCACGACGGCGGCGGTCACCACGCCGGCGCGGGCCCCGTGGACCAGCGCCCCGACCCTGCCCACGGCCGGGATCAACGCCGCGCTGACCAGGATCTGCGCCCACTTCACGGCCGTCAGCGTCCCGAAGGGTGCGTAGCTCAGGGCGATGAAGT
>Ga0299906_10001120_pt1 | contig 23229 bp, 21 predicted proteins | sample RVTome_14_FD_200259 | JGI IMG/M metagenome (GOLD analysis project Ga0299906, IMG submission 200259) | Soil microbial communities from uranium-contaminated site in the Upper Colorado River Basin, Wyoming, United States - RVT145D125 (version 2) ...
GGAGGGTACGCGCCGCCGGCTCCCGGGCGTCGCACACCCCCGCCCCCGCTCATCGACCCCCCGCGCTCCCTTACGTCCGCCGTCGACCCGCACCCTCCCGTGCCTCACGCGGCAAACTGCATCACCACTGGCTTCCTTGCTTCCCCGTGGGGCGTCGCATAGCTCACGGCCGTGGCGACGCCTCCGTTCTTGGCGGCGTGTCGGCGCGAGCCGACGCCCTTCACCCCCGTCTGGCTCATGCGGCAGGCGGGGCGGTACATGCCCGAGTACCGGGCCGTCCGCGATCGGCTCGGCTTCCTCGAGCTGTGCAAGACGCCGGACGCGGCCGCCGAGGTCACGGTGACGGCGGCGCGGCGGCTCGGCGTCGACGCCGCCATCATCTTCGCCGACATCCTGCTCGTCCTCGAGCCCATGGGGGTCGGCCTCGCCTACACGGACGAGGGGCCGCGCCTCGGGCATCCGGTACGCGACGGCGCCGGCGTGGACCGGCTGGCGGAGGTGCCGGCGGATGCGCTCGCCTACGTCGCCGAGGCCGTGGGCCTGGCGCGGCGGGCGCTGCCCAGCACCGTCCCGCTCATCGGCTTCGCCGGCGCCCCGTTCACGCTCGCGACCTACCTGATCGAGGGCGGGCCCTCGGCCGACTTCCTGCGCACCAAACGGTTCCTGCGCGACGATGCCGGCGCCTGGGACGCGCTCATGGACCGGCTGGTGCGCGTGACCGCCGACCACCTGAACGCACAGATCGACGCCGGCGCGCAGGCGGTGCAGCTCTTCGATTCGTGGGTCGGCACGCTGTCCCCGACCGAGTACCGGGCCCGCGTCCTGCCGCACGTGCGCCGCCTGATCGGCGCGCTCCGACCGGACGTCCCGGTGATCCACTTCGGCACCGGCACGAGCGGGCTCCTCGAAGCGATGCGAGCCGCCGGGGGCGACGTCATCGGCCTCGACTGGCGGGTCGACCTGGACGCCGCCTGGGCGCGACTGGACCACGCCGTGGCCGTGCAGGGCAACCTCGACCCGACCGTGCTCTTCGCCTCGCCCGCCGAGATCCGCCGGCAGGTGACGGACCTACTCGGCCGCGCCGCGGGCCGGCCGGGCCACGTCTTCAACCTGGGGCACGGCGTCCTGCCGGGCACGCCAGTGGATCACGTGCGCCGCCTCGTCGACGACGTGCACGAACTCTCCGCCGTGCGATGATGAGGGGACCATGAGCATCGATGCCGTCCTGATGATCGCCTACGGCGGCCCGACGCGGCCCGAGGAGATCCGCCCCTTTCTCCAGAACGTCACGCGCGGCCGGGCCATCCCGCCGGAGCGCCTCGAGAACGTCGCCCATCACTATGAGCTGATCGGCGGTCGCTCGCCCCTCAACGAGCTGACGTTCCGGCAGGCCGAGCGGCTGCGCGCCCACGTGGGCACCCTCCCCGTCTACGTCGGCATGCGCACCTGGGAACCCTTCATCGCCGATACGCTCGCCAGCATGGCGGCGGTCGGCGTGCGCGAGGCCCTCGGTGTCGTCATGGGGCCGTTCGCCTGCGAGGCGAGCCGGGCGCGCTACGCCGAGGCCGTCGAGGCAGGCCGCGCCGCGCTCGGCGGCCGGGCACCGCGCGTCCGCTACCCCGGCACCTGGCACGCGCATCCGCTCTTCGTCGAGGCCATGGCGGCGCGCGTGCGGGAGGTGGTCGCCGCCGGGGAGACGACCGTACTCGTCTTCACGAACCACAGCATTCCCGAGACGATGGCGGCCGCCTCGCCCTACGTGGCGGAGTTCGGGGCGGCGGCCGCCGCGGTCTGCGCCCGGCTAGGCGTGTCGTCGTGGCATCTCGCCTACCAGAGCCGCAGCGGCCGGCCGCAGGACCCGTGGCTCGAGCCGGACGTGAGCGACCGCCTGCGCGAGCTGGCCGCGGACGGCGTCCGCGACGTGACCGTGGTGCCGATCGGCTTCGTCTGCGACCACGTCGAGGTCCTCTACGACCTCGACGTCGAGGCGCAGCGCACGGCGGCGACGCTCGGGGTGCGGCTGCGGCGGGCGCCGACGGTGGGCGAGCATCCGCGCTTCATCGAATTGCTCGCCGAGCTGGCGCGCGAGGCTCGCGGGTGAGCGGACGCCTCGTCGTCGTGGGCGCCGGGGTCGCCGGGCTCGCCGCCGCGTTGCGCGCCCACGAGCGGGCGCCCGATCTCGAAATCGTCGTGCTCGAGGCCGCGAGCCGGCCCGGCGGCAGCATCGCCACCGAGACGGTGGACGGCTTTCGGATCGAAAGCGGTGCCGACTCCTTCATCACCGAGAAGCCGTGGGCCCTGGCCCTCTGCGAGCGCCTCGGGCTCGGCGAGCGCATCATCCGGACGCGGCCCGGCGAACGGCGCACCATGGTGCTGCACGGCGGCCGGCTGCACGCGCTGCCCGACGGGTTCCTGCTCCTGGCGCCGACCCAGCTCTGGACGCTCGCCCTCTCGCCGCTCTTCACCTGGGCCGGCAAGGCGCGCATGGCGCTGGACCTGGTGCGGCCACGCCGCCGCGACGCGGGCGACGAATCGCTGGCGTCGTTCGTCCGCCGCCGTCTCGGCGAGGAGGCGCTCGAGCGCGTGGCCGACGCGCTCGTCGGCGGCATCTACACCGCCGACCCCGAGCGACTCTCGCTGGCCGCGACCATGCCGCGCTTCCTCGAGATGGAGCGGGCACACGGCAGCGTCATTCGCGGCCTGCGCGCCACCGCGAAGGAGGGCGAGGCGCAGGCCGCGGGCGCGCGCTACGGCCTTTTCGCGAGCCACCGGGACGGCATGGGCGCGCTGGTCGCCGACCTGGCGGCGCGGTTGCCGGCGGGCGCGGTCCGGCTCGGTTCGCCCGTGGAGGCACTCGACCTCACCGGCCGCTCACCCGACGGCGCACCGTGGCGCGTGCGCTGCAGCGGCGAGGCGCTCCACGCCGACGCCGTGGTCCTGGCCGTCCCGGCCCATCGAGCCGCGCCGCTGGTGCGGCACGCCGACGCCGACCTCGCCGCGGGTCTGGAGGCGATCCGCTACGCCTCGTCCGCGGCGATCACGCTGGCGTTCCGCCGTGAGGACGTCGCCGGGAAGCTGGCGGGCTACGGCTTCGTCGTGCCGTACGCCGAGGGACGCGACGTGATCGCCTGCACCTTCTCCAGCCGCAAGTACGAACACCGGGCGCCCGAGGGATACGAGCTGCTGCGCGCGTACGTCGGCGGCGCGCGCCGGCCCGACGTCATGGAGCGATCCGACGACGCGCTGGTCGCCGGCGTGCGCCTGGAGCTGCGCGACATCCTGGGCATCGACGCCGAGCCGGTTCTGACGCGCGTGCAGCGTCACGAGCGCGCCATGCCGCAGTACGACGTCGGTCATCTGGACCGTGTGGCGGACCTCGAAGCCAGGGCGCGGCGGCTGCCCGGACTCCACCTCGCCGGCGCCGCCTACCGCGGCGTGGGCATTCCCGACTGCATCCACAGCGGCGAGCGCGCCGCCGATGCCCTGATCGACGCGCTGCCGGCGGCGCTCATCGCCCGAAACGGCTGACGCCTTCTTGCAGGCTGGTCACCGGCACGCCCGTGAACGGCCGCGCGGCGCGCGACGCCATGATCCCCTCCCGCCGGCGCAGCTCGTACATGCTCTCCAGGCGGCCGGTGTAGTCCGGCGGCTGGCGCAGCATCCAGCAGATGCCCTCGGCGGCGACCGCGCACGGCTCCCAGTCCGAGCGGTCCATGCCGGGGGTGTTGGCGACGAACCCTTCCGAGGCCACGGGGACGTCGATGCGAAAGACGTTGCAGGCGATGCCGTCCGGGGCGAGCTGCGTGGCCACGTCGACGGTGAGGCGCTCGAGCGCGATCTTGGAGACGCCGTACGACATGAGGCCCGGAATCGGCGCCAGCGCCGCCATCGACGACAGGTTCACGATGGCGCCGCCGCCGCGCCGGCGCATGTGCGCCGCGGCCTCGCGCATGGCGATCAAGGGGGCATCCAGGTTGACGCGCATGACGAGCGCGTGGCGCTTCATGGCCAGGTCGAGGTCGCCGACGAAGGTGATGGCGGCGTTGTTGACGAGCACGTCGAGCCCCCCGAAGTGCTCGGCGGTGCGCGCGACCATGGCGGTCACTTCCTGCGGCTCGGCCAGGTTCGTCGGCACGGCGATCGCCTTGCCGCCGGCGGCGCGGATGCGCTCGAGCGTCTCGTCGAGCGTGCCGGGCGTCGCCTGGGGCGCGCCCCGCGTCGACCGGGCGGCGCAGGCCACGCGGCAGCCGGCTTGGGCCAGCGCCAGCGCGGTGGCGGCACCGACGCCGCGGCTGGCGCCGGTGACGAGCGCGATCTTGCCGCCGAGCTGCATGCCCGGGTGTTAGCGACTCCGTCCCCGCCCTGTCCAGTTACAGCGCTACTCCGGCAGGCGCGCCCCCGCCGCCCGGGCCTGCGCGACGACGCGGTTCTCGTAGTCCGGCGCCAACGCCTTGGCCGGATGGCTCGCCGTGAGCTGCCCGATGAAGGGCGGGTGGATCGAGTAGCCGAGCAGCGCCTGGAGCCGTTCGGGCATCTCGCGCGCCGATTGGAGGGGCACGCCGAGGACGAAGTTCTCCTGCTGGCGCGCCCACGGCTGGCAATACTGATGGGAGAACGCGCAACGTGGCCGGTCGCTGCGGTTCCGCCCGCCGCGGTGCAGCAGGGTGCCGGCGAACACGACGCAGCCGCCGGCCGGCAGCTCGACGGGTACGGCGGCTCGCTCCAGCTCGGCGTCCCGGCGGGCGGACTCGGGCCCCATCACGCCCGACGCCGCAAACGTGCCCACCAGTTGCTCGTCGCTCCACAGATGACTCTGCGGCACGATCTCCGTCCCGCCGTTGGCGGCCGTGAACGAGTCGACGGCGACGATGGTCGAGAGCGACACCATCGGGCGCGGGCGAGGCAGATGGTAGAAGGAATCGTCGGTGTGAAAAGCCTGCGGCGTCTCGCCCGGGTTGATCTGGATCGCCTGACTCGTGGTCAAGAGGTAGCCGGGCAACAGGAAGCGCTCGCACAACGCCGTCACGCGCGCCTCGAGGACGATGCGCCAGAACACCCGCGCCCTGGCCACGAGCGTGTAGACGCGCTCGGTGCGCACGCCCTCGAAATCGTTCCGCCCGGCGTGCGTGCCGAGGTAGAGCGCCAGGACGCGCCGGACCTCGGCCAGGTCGTCGGCCGACAGGAAATCGTCGATGACGGTGTAGCCGTCCCGCTCGATCCGGCGCGCGTGCGTGGCGAGCACTTCCTCCGGCGACGACTCGGCCGTCATCACCCCCCAGGTAGACGCCGCGGCCGCCCGCCGCAAGGCCGGCGACGTCCTTTACCCCGATCGAGGTCCCTGCCATTCCTGAGCGCATGGCGGAGACCCGTCGACTCGGCACGCTGCTCTTCCCCGACTTCGAGCTGCTCGACGTGTGCGGACCGCTGGAAGTGCTGGGCGTCCTGCCGGACCACTTCGAGGTGGTCCTGGTCGCGGAGGGCGGCGGCGCCGTGCGCTCCTTCCAGGGGCAGTCGCTGGTCGCCGATCACGACCTGGACGAGTGCCCGCCGCTCGACGTCCTGCTCGTGCCCGGCGGCCTCGGCACCCGCCGCGAGGTCGAGAACGAGCCCCTGCTGGCCTGGCTGCGCGAGCACGCGCAGGCCGCGACGCTGGTGATGACCGTCTGCACCGGCTCCGGCCTGCTGGCCCGGTCCGGGGCGCTCGACGGCCGGCGGGCCACGTCCAACAAGCGAGCGTTCGACTGGGCAGCCTCGCAGGGACCGAACGTCGAATGGATCCGCCGCGCCCGCTGGATCGACGACGGCAAGTTCGTCACCTCCTCGGGCGTGTCGGCGGGCATCGACATGACGCTGCACGTCGTGGCGCGCGAGATCGGTCGCGAGGTCGCCGAGGAGGCGGCCTGGCGGATCGAGTACACCTGGCACCGCGACGCCGACGTCGATCCGTTCGTGGAGCCGCGCCGGTGAACGCCACCTACGCGGCCAAGCGGCGCAGCGCCGCCGACGCCGTGGCGCTCATCCCCGAGGGCGCCTACGTGGTGCAGAACAACGCCGTCGGCGAGCCCCCGGGGCTGCTGGCCGCGGTCGCCGCGCGGGTGCGCGCGGGTGACCTCCGGCGCGTGCGCATGGCCTCGTTGCTGCCGATGGCCGGCAGTGCCGCGTCCATCTTCGCCCCCGACGTCCGGGACCGGATCGAATGGGAGTCGCTGTTCGCGAGCGGCGTCGACCGGGACGCCGTGCGCCGCGGCGCGGCCCGCTTCATCCCGGCGCAGTTCCACCAGATCCCACGGCTCATCATGGAGAACCTCGACGTCGACGTGGCGCTGATCCGCGTCTCGCGGGTCGACGAGCACGGTTGGATGAGCCTGGGCGTCAACGTCGACACGGCCAAGGCGGCCATCGCCAAGGCCCGCCTGGTCCTCGCCGAGGTGTGCCCGCGCATGCCGCGCGTGCACGGCAACTCGTGGGTGCACGTCTCGGAGGTCGACGCCGTCATCGAGCACGACGCGCCCATTCAGGAGCTGCCGGTGCCCCCGGCGCGCGAGGAAGACACGGCCATGGGGGAGCGCATCGCCGAGATGATCCCGAACGGGGCCACCATTCAGCTCGGCATCGGCGGCGTGCCCAACGCCGTGGCGCGCAGCCTGCGCTCGCATCGCGATCTGGGCATTCACACCGAGATGTTCGTGGACGCGATGTTCGACCTCATCGAGGCCGGCGTCGTCACGGGCACCCACAAGACCTTCCATCCCGGCAAGGCGGTCTACACCTTCGCCGCCGGCTCGCAGCGCATGTATGCGTTCCTCGACGACAACCCGTACATCGAGGCGCACCCGGTCGACTACACGAACCACCCGGCGCAGATCGCCCGCAACGCCAACATGATCTCGGTGAACTCGACGATCGAGGTCGACCTGACCGGCCAGTGCTGCTCGGAGTCGGTCGGCCCGGCGCAGTGGAGCGGCACCGGCGGCCAGCTCGACTACGTGCGCGGCGCCTACGACGCCCCGGGCGGCAAGTCGATCATCGCCTTCTACTCGACCGCCAAGGGCGGCACCGTCTCGCGGGTCGTCCCGACGCTCACCCCCGGCGCCGCGGTGACCACGCCGCGCACCGACGTCCACTGGCTGGTCACCGAGCACGGCGCCGTGAACCTGAAGGGCAAGTCGACGCGTGACCGGGCCCGGGCGCTGATCGGTCTCGCGGCCCCCCGGTTCCGCGACGAGCTGGAGCGCGCGGGACGCGACCTGGGCTACCTGCGCGCCTAGCGCCTCGCGTCCCTCCGCCCGGCGCCGAAGAGCCGGTACAGCGCCGGCAGGACCAGCAGGGTGAGCGCCGTGCTGGAGACGAGCCCGCCCACGACCACCGTGGCCAGCGGCCGCTGCACCTCCGCCCCGGTGCCCGTGGCGGTCGCCATGGGCACGAAGCCGAGCGACGCCACCAGCGCGGTCATCAAGACGGGGCGCAGGCGCGTCACCGCGCCGCGCACGATGGCGTCCTCGAGATCCAGTCCCTCGTCACGCAGTTGGCGCACGAAGGTGATCATGACGAGCCCGTTCAGCACCGCCACGCCCGAGAGCGCGATGAACCCGACGGCCGCCGAGATCGAGAACGGCATGTCGCGGAGCCACAGGCTGACGATGCCGCCCGTGAGCGCCAGCGGCACGCCCGTGAAGACGATCGCCGCCGAGCCGAACGACCCGAGCGTCCCGTAGAGCAGCGCCAGGATGACGAGGAAGCAGATCGGGACGACGACGGCGAGGCGCCGCTTCGCCTGCACGAGGTTCTCGAACTGCCCGCCCCAGCCGAGCCAGAGCCCCGGCGGCAGTGCCACGTCGGCCGCCACGCGCCGCTGGGCCTCCTCGACGAAGGAGCCGAGGTCGCGCCCCCGCACGTTGGTCTGCACGACGATGCGGCGCTTGCCGTTCTCGCGGCTGATCTGGTTGGGGCCGTCGCTCAGGACCAGTTCGGCGACGGCCGACAGGGGGAGGTAGCGCGGCGGCGCACGCCGGACGTCGTCCCCGCGCAGCGCCAGACGATGCGGGGGGACGTCCTCGTGCGAGAGCGGGATGGGCAGGTCGTCGAGTGCCGCGATGTCCGTCCGGAACGCCTCGGGCAGCCGCACGACGACGTCGAAACGCCGGTCACCCTGGTAGATCTGCCCGGCGGGCCGGCCGCCGACCGCGATGCCGACCACCTCGTGGACGTCGGCGACACTGAGACCGTAGGGCGCGATGGCACGCCGGTCGACCTCGACGCTGAGCAGGGGGGCTCCCGTCACCTGCTCGACGCTGGTATCGGTGGCACCGGGGATCCCGCGCAGCACGGCGGCGATCTGCTCGGCCACGGGCCCCACGGCGTCGAAGTCGTCGCCGAACACCTGCACCGCGAGATCGGCCCGCACGCCCGCGAGCAGCTCGTTGAAGCGCATCTGGATGGGCTGCGTGAACTCGTAGGCGTTGCCCGGGATGCCACCGACCAGCTCGGCGATCCGTGTCTCGACGTCGGCCTTCGTATCCGTCGGATCCGGCCACTCGTCACGCGCTTCGAGGACGAGGAAGGTGTCGGAGACGTAGGGCGGCATCGGGTCGGTGCCGACGTCGCCCGTGCCGGTGCGGGAGAACACGAAGGCCACCTCGGGCACCTCGCGCAGGCGGCGCTCGAGCGCGCGCTGCATCTCGGTCGCCTGGGTGACGCTGGTGCTCGGGATGCGGATGGCGTGCACCAGCAGGTCGAGCTCGCTCAAGGTCGGCGCGAACTCCTGCCCGAGGGAACGGAAGAGCAGGAGCGAGCCCCCGAAGAGCACGGCCGCGACGACGACGACGCCGTGGCGCCAGCGCAGCGCCCAGCGCACCGTGGGCTCGTAGAGACGTTTCGCCCACGCCACCACGCGGTTCTCCCGCTCCTGCACCCGGCCGGTGACGCACAGGGCCACCATCGCCGGGACGAACGTCAACGAGAGCACGAACGCCGCCGTGAGGGCGAAGATGACCGTGAGCGCCATGGGTTGGAACATCTTCCCCTCGATCCCGGAGAGGGTGAGGATCGGCACGTAGACCGTGATGATGATGGCCTCGCCGAAAGCCGTGGCGCTGCGGACCTGCTTGCTCGCGGCGAAGACGACGTCGAGGCGCTCGCGGCGGGTGAGGATGCGCCCGAGCTGCGCTTGGCGCTCGCCGAGCCGGCGCACGCAGTTCTCCACGATGATGACCGCCCCGTCGACGATGAGTCCGAAGTCGATCGCGCCCAGGCTCATCAGATTCCCGCTCGTGCGCGTCTGCGCCATGCCGATCGCCGCCAGCAGCATGGAGAGGGGAATGGCCAGCGCGGTGATGAGCGCCGCCCGGATGTTCCCGAGCATGAGGAAGAGCACGACGATGACGAGCAGTGCGCCTTCGACGAGGTTGTCCCGCACCGTCCGGATGGTGGCGTCGACGAGCTGCGTTCGGTCGAGCACGGTCTTCACCCGCACGTCGGGCGGCAGACCCTTCGCGACCGCCGCCATCTTCGCGTCGACCGCGGCGGAGACGGTGCGGCTGTTCTCCCCGAGCAACATGAGCGCCGTGGCGACGACGACTTCTTCGCCGTCCTCCGTGGCGCTGCCGGTGCGCAGACCCGAACCGATGGCGACCGTGGCCACGTCCGCGATGCGCAGCGGCACGCCCTGGCGCTCGGTGACGACCACCTCGCTCAGTTCCTCGAGGCGGGACAGACGGCCGGCGGCGCGCACCACGTAGGCCTCGCCGTTGTGCTCGACGTAGCCCGCCCCCGTGCTCACGTTGTTGCGCTCCAGCGCCTCGATCAGGTCGTGGAACGTGAGCCCGAAGGCCGCGAGCGTGCGCGGGTTCGGCTGCACCTGATACTGCTTCACGAAGCCGCCCACCGCGTCGATGCCGGCGACGCCCGCCACGGTCGCGATCTGCGGCCGGATGATCCAGTCCTGCACCGTGCGCAGGTGCGACGCCAATTCGAGCTCGGTGCGCAGGCGCTCCCCGTCCTGGGTGAGGTACGAGCCGTCGGACTGCCACCCGGGCTCTCCGTCGTGCCCGGCGGCGCCGCGGCCGTCCGGGTGCTCGAACTCGACCGTCCACATGTAGATCTCGCTCAATCCGGTCGAGATCGGCCCCATCCTGGTCTCGACGTCAGGCGGCAGGTTCGCGGACGCCTCGCTGAGGCGCTCGGCCACCTGCTGGCGGGCGAAGTAGATGTCGACGTCGTCGTGAAAGATCGCCGTCACCTGCGCGAAGCCGTTGCGCGAGAGCGAGCGCGTGTGGTCCAGCCCGGGGATGCCGGCGAGCGCCGTCTCGAGCGGGAAGGTGACCTGCTTCTCGATCTCCTCGGGCGACAACGCCGGGGCGATGCCGTTGATCTGCACCTGGCGGTTGGTCACGTCGGGCACGGCGTCGATCGGCAGCCGCAGGAGCGCCCGCGCGCCTAGGGCGGCCGCCGCAATGGCGGCGACGACGACAAGCCCTCTGTGGTCGACTGAGAAACGCAGGATACGTTCGAGCATCGTCGTCGCCCTCAGTGCGGATGTGCCGCCGAGCCCTTGCCGAGCTCGGCCTTCACCAGGAACGAGCCTTCGTCGGCGAAGCGCTCGCCGGCCGCCAGACCCGACGTGATCTGCGCTCGGTTGCGCCCGACCACACCGACGGTCACCGGGCGAGCCGCGAAGGTGTCGTCGGCGACCACGAAGACGACGGCGCGGTCGTCCACGCGGTGGAGCGCACGCCGCGGCACGACGACCGCCGCCTCGACGGGATGCGCGACCGTGGCGATCACGAAGAGGCCGGGACGCCACCGTCCGTCGGGGTTCGGGAGCACGACTCGCGCCGTCGCGGTGCGGGTGGCCTGGTCGACGATCGGGGTCACATAGGACACCGTCCCGGCCGCCTCGAGCGCCCCGTCGCTCGTCGCCACGACCACCGACTGGCCGACCCGTACGCGCGGCAGCGCCTTCTGATGGACGCTGATGTCGACCCAGACGGTCGAGAGGTCGGCGACGATGTAGGCGGGGTCGTCGCGCGTGACGGCCTCGCCGGGCGTGATGTGCTTGTCGATGACCGTTCCCGCGAACCCGGCCCGCAGCTCGTACGTGGCGAGCCGCTCGCTCTCGATGAGGGCCAGCACCTCGCCGGCCTGCACGGCGTCGCCCACGACTTTGCGCACCTCGCGCACGATGCCGGGAAAACGCGGCGCGACGTGCGCGAGGCGATCGGCGTTGGGGCGCACCTCGGCCGGCAGCTCGACGCCGGCGTCGACCACCCCGGGGCCCGCCGTCGCCACGCGAACGCCGTAGCGCTCGAACACCGCGATCGGGAACGTCTCCTCGTGGTCGCCCGATGCCGGCGCGACCGACGCGGTGGCGACCAGCACGAGCGAGAGCACCCGCGTGAGTGGAAGCGTGGTCATGGTGTCTCCCCTTGGAGCGGTGTGGCGACGAGCCGCTCGACGTCGGCGCGCGCGTGATGGTAGGCGAGCAACGCGTCGACCTCCCGGACTCGCAGGTCGACGAGCGTGCGCTGCGCGGCCAGGACGTCGTAGCCGTTGAACAGCCCCTGCCGATGGCCGCCTCGGGTGCCGGCAAACGCCCGTTCGGCGCTCGGGATGCTGCGCTGCCGCAGCACCACCGTCTCTGCGAACGCCGCGGCGAGGTCGGCATGTCGCCGCACGAGCGTCATCCGCACCGACAGCTCGGCGGCGGCTCGGTCGGCCCGCGCTCGGGCGAGATCGCGGCCGGCGGCCAACACGTTGCCGCGATTCCGGTCGAAGACGGGGAGCGGCAGCGTGAACTGGAACACCAACGCGTTGTCCCCGTTGTCGCTGAAGTGTCGGCCGCCGATCCCGAGCGTCGGGTCCGGCACGCGACCGGCCCGCGCGAGGGCGAGCTGCGCCTCGCGCTCGGCCAGCTCGCTGTCCCAGCGCGCCACGTCCGGGTTGGCGTCGAGGCGTGCCACCAGTCCCGCGAGCGGCGGCGGCGCCGAGACGCCGTCGCCGAGGTCGCCACGCAAGGCGGTGAACCGTGGCGACTCGCTGCCCCAGGTGGCCGCCAACGCCGCGCGGCGATTCACGAGCGACCGCTCCACGCGACCCCGATCGAGTTGCGCCCCGGCATGCACCACCTCGGCCTGCGCCACGTCGACCGGCGAGACCGCCCCCGCCGCGAGCTGCCGGCGCATCTCGCCGACCGACGCCTCGGACAGCCCCTCGAGATCGGCCGCCCGGCGCAGCCGCTCCTGCTCCGCCAGCACGGCGACGAAGGCCTTCGTCGTGGCCGTCAGGACGGCGAGGCGGCGCGCTTCGTAGTCCCACCTGGCCAGCTCGCCACGTTGCTCGGCGACGGCACGTCGCTTCGAGCGCTTGCCGGCCAGCTCGACCAACTGCCAGAGCCAGAGCGTCGTTTCGGTCCGTTCGAAGTCGGCTCGGTCACCCTGGCCCCCGACGTTCTCGACTTCGACCGTCAACTCGGGATTGGGCAGCGCCCCGGCCTGCAGCGCCCGCGCCTCGTGCGACCGCACCGCCCACGAGTCGGCGGCCAGCGTGGGATGGCGCAGCAGCGCCGCCGCGACGGCGTCGCGCAGCGTGATCGCGCCACGCGGCTCGTCGCCCAGGGGCGCGGCCGCGTCCGGTGGCGGGCCGGACGGTGCCTCGAAGCCCGGCATCGCGGCCCCGAGCGCGGCACGCTCGGCAGCGTGTCCGGCAGGGCTCGGCAACGACATGAAGAGCGAGAGCACGATGGCTCCCGACGCACGGTGAGCACGGAAATCGGGTCGCATCACGGTCATCCTCGACGAAGTGCACTGCGGTTTCTGCCGCCGTGCCGACCGTCCAGCGGACGTCGGGCAGCGAACGGCACCCTACGCTGCGAGTGGGGACGACCGGCGAATCAGACGACGAGGACGACGCTGCGCAGCAGGTCGGGGACCGGCGTGATCGCGCGGCGGACGCTGCCGCGCGCGGCGCCACGCACGGGCGGTAGGCAGCCGTCGGTCACCGACGGCGGGACGAGCGCCACCGCGGCGAGTACGTCGATCTGATGCGAGGCCAGCAGGCGATGCAGCCGGCGCTCGACGATCGAGACGTCGCGGCACGAATGGGGCGCCAGCTCATCCCCGTCGAACGTGTCGGCATCTGGGTGATGCCGGCGAAGCTCCTCGGCGCACCCCGGTTCGGCGTGCGCCAGCTCGAAGGTCGTGTGCCCGTCGTCCGCGACGCAGAGATTCAGCCCGAGTGCCGGCTGGATGCTCGCGACGAGCTGGATGGCGGCGCAGAGCCAGAACGTGACGATGTGACGACGGGCACGCATCAGGGAGGACGTGGGCGCGAGCCTACGGCCAGGTCGAACGAGACACAAGCGCCCCGTCCGACCCCTCAGAGGCTGTGAATCAATCCCCTCCCGTCGCCAGGCACCCGATGCATCCCGGCCCGCGGCGTTGCTCCTCCTCGCCATAGCCTCCGGCTATGACTCGTCGTCGCGCCTTGCGGGCCGGGCGCCTCGGGTGCCTGGCTCGGTCCGGGGATTGATTCACAACCCCTCAGACGAACGCGCCGGGCGAGTCGCTGGCGGCGAAGCCGCCGGCGGCCCCCACGGCGGGAGCGAGGCAGAAGCCAAGGAGCAACGACCACTGCGGCACGAGCACCGCCGGATCGGCGAGGCGCGCCATCCAGTAGAGGCCGCCCAGGATGCACGCCACGCCGACGAGGAACCCGTGCTCGATGGCCCGGCTGCCGGCGATCCGGCCGGCGGCGTACCCCCCCAGAGACGTGGCGAAGAGTGCCGAGAGCAGTGAAGCCCAGTGGAAGGCGTCGCTCGCGGAGAGGCGCGCGAGCTGCTGGGACTCCGAATCCGTGCTCACCCCGAAGAGGACGGAGAACACGGCGTGCGTGAAGAGCCCCAGGACGAACGTCGCGCCCCAGGCGAGGCCTCCCCCCACGAGTACGGCACCCAGGTTGAAGCGCAAGAGGCTCATCGCACCTCCTGCACCTCGACCTCGCCGCCGCAGTAGAGGTCGAAGGCCATCGCCGACTCGCAGGCGGTGCGCGCGATCGCCTCCGCCGTGCCCCGTCCCCCGTGCAGCACGTGCAGCGCGCCCAGGGCATAGGAGGCCCCGGACCCGACCGCGTAGTACGCGCCGAAGTGCGAGACGCTCATGTTCCCGCACACGTGGAAGATGCCGCGGCGGTTGACGATCAGGAACGAGGCGTCGAGATCGGCGAACGGTGTGTGGTCGTCACGGTTCGACTGGTTGTTCACCAGCGAGTAGCGGTCCTCGAGCGCCTTCCAGAAGCGCAGGAAGAAGGTGAAGATGGCGGCCTTGGTCGTGAGCCGCGGGAGGCGGGAGCGGGCGAGGTAGTCCTCGAAGATGTTCTCGTAGAGTCCCCAGCCCGTGGTCGCGACCCATGAGGTCCCGACTTTGATCATCTTCGAGGCCTGGTGGTTCGCGTCCGCGAACCGGCGGTCGCCGAAATTGTCCTGGGTATCGGCGGCCAGGACGGTCCGGCCTCCCTTGCTGACGGCAACGGCGATCGACATGGCCGCGGACCTTACTCCACTCGCCCGGCTCCGCGCGACCGCCGGCGCCGCCGGGCCCCCCGCCGGTGCCGCGCGGCGCGCCATGCTCACGGACGCCGCAGGCGTGACGCGAGAAGGCGGTAGGCGAGCAGGAGTACGAAGAAGCCGAGGATGAGCTGGGCACCGCGCCAGGCGGCGCGGTCGACGAGGCCCTGGATCCGCGTCTCGGTGACGGACGCCGCGTCCCGGATGGCCGTTCCCAACGCCTGCGACTCGGTCAGCATCTGCAACTGGCTCGTCAACCCGCGCAACTCGGCCGCGGTGACGGCGAGCTGCCGGACGGCGCGCTCCCACTCGCGCACGTCGAAGGGACGGCCGGTCGATTCGGTCTCGTCGTCGCGCGCCAGGATCTCCACCCAGCTCGCGCTCGCCAGCCGGAGCTGCTCGGCCGTACTCTGCAGGGGACCCATCAACTCCGTGGCCGAGACGAGCGCCCGGTTGGCCTCGGCGAGGGAGGCCTGCGAGTCCCCGAGCGCCGCGCGAAGGTCCACCGGCAGGCGGTCGATGGCGAGCGCGGTGCGATCGGCGCTCTGCGCGACGGACTCCAGGGCGGCCAGCGTCTGCATGACCGTGTCGCGGTCCTCGACGTCGTAGAGCAGCAGCTCGATCTGCCAGCGAAGCTCGCGGGGCAGCGCCTCGACGATGTGGGCGAACTGCTCCGCCGTCTCGTTGAACTCGTGTACGGCCGCCGCCCCCGAGCCGACACCCTCCAGCGCGCGGAACGGCGCCATGGGCACGCCCACGATGGCCACGAGGGCATTCGCTTGCTGGAGTTCGCTCGCCGCCCTGCGGGCCCGCTGGATGTTGAACTCGTCGCCGTGAATCGGATTGCGGCGCGCGAAGTCCTCGATGTCCGCCATCGTCTCCGCGACGGCCTCGGGGCTGGCCACTTTTCGCGCGATCTGCAGCAGGTCGCCGGTCAGCTCGTCGATCGCCTCGATCGCGAGGGGCTGCGCCTCGCCGAGGGCCGTCCGCGCGTCACCTTCGACGAGGTACTGCTTCAACATCACCATCAGGACCATCAGGGCCGCGAGCGCGTCCTGCGGCCCTTCGATGTACGCCGTCTCGTGCACGATCGGAATGGCGCGCAACTTCCACGTGAGTGTCCGCTTGCGAATGTCCCGACTGGGAGCCCGGTGCTTGATCGCGTCCGCGGCCGCCGACACGCGGGCGTCGAAGCGGTTCGCGAACTGGCCGAGATCGGCCCGGAGGTCGGCTTCCGAATAGGCACCGGCCGGCGGCCCGACGAAGGGGATCCACTGGCGCAGGGCGCATCCGGGGACGACCACGAGGACCGCGGCGAGAAGGGCGAGCGGGCGCGAGCGGGTCATCGGGGAAGCCTCCGGAAGCTCACCGTCTGGTTGTTGGCGGGCATCGCCACGCGTTCGGCGAAGGGGAGCCCATGTCGAGCCGCCTCGGCGACGACGGCCTCGAGGTCACGCACGCCCCAGCGCGGGTCCCGCGCCCGGAGACTCTCGTCGAACGCCGTGTTGCTGGGTGCCGTGTCCGCCCCCCCGATGCGATACGGCCCATAGAGACAGAGCACGCCGCCGGGCCCCAGCACGCGCCCGGCCCCGCGCATCAGCCCCTCGCAGGCCTCCCAGGGCGCGATGTGGATCATGTTCGCGCAGACGATCGCGTCGACCCGTTCGACGGGCCAGGTGTCCTCGGTCACGTCGAGCCGCACCGGCGCCGACACGTTCGCCAGCCCCGCGCACCACGCCGCGATGCTCCCGAGCATGCCCGCGTCCCCGTCCGTCGGCTGCCACGTGAGGTCCGGCAGCGCCGCGCCGAACCAGGCCGCGTGCTGCCCCGTGCCCGCCGCGATCTCCAGCACCGTCCCCCGTGCCGGCAGCACGCGGCGCAGCACCGCCAGGATCGGCTCCCGATTCCGCTCCGTGGCCGGTGCGAATTCCCGACGTGACATCGAGCGGAGGTCTACCAGATCACCGGGCGGCTCGGCGAGGCGGCGACTCAGCGCCGCCGCCACGCGTGCATGGCGCGCTGGCAGCCCCGTCGTCGCCCATGCTACCCACCCCGAACCATGAGTCAGACCATGCGAGGCATCCGCGTCGTCGAAGTCGCCCAGTGGTGGTTCGTGCCCTCCGCGGGTGCCGTGCTCGCCGACTGGGGCGCCGACGTCATCAAGATCGAGCACCCGGTCACCGGCGATCCGCAGCGCGGGCTGGTCACCTCGGGCTTCTTTCCCGACACGGGCGGGGTGAACTTCATGATGGAGCAGTCGAACCGCGGGAAGCGCAGCGTCGGTCTCGACCTCGGCAACCAGCAGGGTCGCGAGCTGCTCATGAAGCTGGTGGAGACCGCCGACGTCTTCCTCACCAACTTCCTCACGCCGGCCCGCTCGCGGCTCCGCATCGACGTCGCCGACGTGCGCGCCGTCAATCCCACGATCATCTATGCCATCGGACACGGCCAGGGCCGGCGGGGGCCGGACGCCGACAAGGGCGGCTACGACGCGGCCTCGTTCTGGTCGCGCGGCGGCATCGCGCACGCGCTCACGCCTCGAGACGCCGAGGTCCCGATCATGCAGCGCGCCGCCTTCGGCGACTCGATGGGCGGCATGACGGTGGCCGGCGGCATCGCGGCGGCGCTCTTCCATCGCGAGCGCACCGGCGAGGCCAGCGTCGTCGACGTCTCGCTCCTTGGCACCGCCATGTGGGTGTTGGCACCCGACATCGTCATGTCGAAGCTCACCGATGAGGGCATGCCGAAGATGCACCGCAGCCAGGCGCCGAACCCGATCGTCAACAGCTACCGGACGAAGGACGAGCGCTGGATCTTCCTCAGCATGCTGCAGCCCGATCGCTACTGGCCCGACTTCTGCCGTCACCTCGGCCGCGAGGACCTGATCACCGACGCGCGCTTCAAAGACGGCGGCGCGCGCTTCCAGAACCGCCAGGCCTGCGTCGCGGAACTCGACGCCGTCTTCGCCGCGCGCACGCTGGCCGAGTGGCGCCCCGTCCTGCAGGACGTCGAAGGCGTGTGGGCCCCCATGCAGAGCGCCCGCGAGGTTCACGACGACCCGCAGGCGATCGCGAACGGCTACCTTCCCGAAGTCGAGAACGACGGCAAGCGTTTCACCTTGGTCGCCAACCCGGTGCAATTCGACGGGGTGTCGCCCGAGATCGGCGCCGCGCCCGAGATGGGCCAGCACACCGAGGACGTCCTGCTCTCGATTGGACTCACGTGGGACGATCTGGCAGCGCTCAAGGAGTCCGGTGCCATCTCGTAGCCGATGACCAGCGTCGTTCACCCACAACCGCCCGCCGTCGTGCTGGGCGGCGGCGTCGCCGGACTCGCGACGGCCAAGCTGCTCGCCCGCCATCATCAGAGCGTCCTGGTGCTCGAGCGCGACGTGCGCATGCGGGGCACGCCGGAGGACGCCTTCCGCTACTGGGAGCGCGGCGGCGTCCCGCAGTTTCGCCATTCACACGCCTTTCTCGCTCGCCTGCGCCTGTCGCTCCTCGGGCACCTGCCGGACGTGCTGGCACGGCTCCGCGACATCGGCGTGCGCGAGATCCCGCTCGCCGACATGGTACCGCCGGGCATGCGGTTTCGTCCCCACCCGGACGACGAGGACGTGGTGCTGCTCGCCTGCCGGCGGGCGACCTTCGAATGGGCGCTGCGCGAGAGCACCCTCGCCGAGCCGCGGGTCGAGGTGCGCGAGGGGACGTCGGTGTCGGGCCTGCTGGGCCACAGCATCGACGGCAAGCGCCCGCGGGTGACCGGCGTACGCCTCGAAGACGGCACCCGCGTGCCGGCCAGCGTCGTCGTCGACACGCTGGGCCGCCGTTCCCCGGTACCCGCCTGGCTGACCGCGCTCGGCGCGCCGGCGCCGGCCGAACGGGTGAGCGACAGCGGCATCTTCTACCTGACACGCTTCTATCGCTTCCGGCCGGGCAAGGCGCCGAAGCACCCGAGCGGGCTGATCGCGAGCGACCTCGGCTGGGTCAAGATCGCCATCTTCCCCGGCGATGCCGACACCTTCTCCATCACCATCGGCACGCCCGTCGACGACCGGGGGCTCAAGCGACTGGCCGACGCGAAGCACTTCGAGTGCTTCCTGCAGGCGTTCCCGTCGATCGCACCCTGGCGCCGGCGGGGCGTCTCGGTTCCCATCGACGGCGAGAGCACGCCGGTGCGCGTGATGGGACAGCTCCGCAACCGCCGGCGCATCTACGTCGACCGCGAGGGGCCGCTCGCGCCGGGACTCTTCGTCGTCGGCGACGCCGCCTACCACTCCAATCCCATCTACGGTCGCGGCTGCCCGTCCGCCATCATGCAGGCGACCTTCCTCGACGAGGCGATGGCCGGTCATGCGCGCGACCCGATCGCCGCGGCCCGCCGCCTGCACGACCTGAGCGAACGGCACGTGCGGCCGTTCTTCGACGCCGCCGTCGCGTCGGATCATCGCATGCTCGGTCACCGGCGGCGCGCGACGCTCACCGACCCGGCGGCGTTCCTCGTGAGCGTCGCCGAGCAGGCCCTCGGCTGGTTCCTCGAACGCGGCGTGCTGCCCGCCACGCGCGTCGATCCGGTGGTCTTTCGCGGATTGCTGCGCGTCTTCCACATGCTGGACGCGCCGGAGCGCCTGATGCGCGACCCCGAGCTGCTCCTGCACGCGCTCCCGATCCTGGCGCGCACGCTCTCGGGCGACGAGCCCGAGGAGCGCTTCGTCAGGGTCTCGCGCGCCGAGGTGCTGCGCCGGCTCGACGACGAAGGCCGCGCCGCCTGAAGCGGGCCGCGTAGCGCTCGCCCTGCGCGGCCAGGGCCGCGAACGCGCGGCGCGGCGTCGTCCCGGGGAGGTCGAGTTCGGGATGCCACTGCACGGCCAGCACGAAGCCGTGGCGATCGGATTCGAACGCCTCGACGACGCCGTCCGGGCTCCAGGCCGTGGCCCGCAGGTCGGCGCCCAGCCGCGCCACGGCCTGATGGTGGATCGACTGCACCGCCATGGTCGCAACGTCGTGCACGGCCCGCACGCGCGTGCCGGCGTCGAGGCGCACCTCGTGGGCGGTGGCCTCGAGGCCGGGACCGCGGTGCGGGACGTCCTCGCCGACGTGGTCCGGCAGGTGCGTGATCAGGTCGCCCCCGAGCGCCACGTTGAGGACCTGCATGCCCCGACAGATGCAGAGCAGCGGCAGTTCGCGCTCGACGGCGGCACGGACCAGGCCCAGCTCGAACGCGTCGCGCTCGTCACACACGTCGTAGTTCTCGGCGTGCGCCGTGCCGCCGTAGTGGACGGGCGCGACGTCGCCGCCGCCCGGCAGCAGCATCGCGTCCACCGCCTCGACGATCTCCTGCGGGGGCAGCAGCGGCGGCAGCAGGACGGGGAGCCCGCCCCCGTCCCGGACCGCGTCCACGTAGGAGCACGGAACCGCGAAGGCCGGGCGCTCACCCGCGCGCGCATAGGTGCTGATGCCGATTCGGGGGCCCACGACGGCATCGTAACGGCCGCCCGAGCGTTGTTCCAGCGCGGGAGGGCCTGTGCTAGTCCCCACGCATGCCGTTCCCGCGGCAGGTCCCCGACATTCCCGCGCGCTCCGTCCATCACGAGCTGCGCACCGACGTCGTCTACGCCGAGGTCGACGGCACCCCCCTGCGCTTCGATCACTATCGCCCGCTCGGCACGACAGGCCCCGCCCCGGCGGTCGTGGTCGTGCACGGTGGCGGCTGGATGAACGGTGACCCGAGCCAGGCGGCCGGGCACGGCCTGCACTTCGCCCGGCGCGGCCTCGCCACGGTCTCCATCTCGTATCGCCTGGCACCCGCGCATCGATTCCCGGCCGCACTCGACGACGTGCGCCGCGGGCTGCGCTGGGTACGCGGCCACGCCGCCGAACTCGGCGTGGACCCCGCCCGCCTGGTGTTGCTCGGCCTGTCGGCCGGGGCGCATCTGGCACTACTCGCCCATCTGGCACGCGACGTGCCCGAGCTGGCGCCGGCACTGCCGCCGGCGCTGGCCGACGTCTCGGAAGAGGTGCGGGGCGTGATCGGTCACTACGGCCCCTACGACCTGCGGCGGCGACGTCCCCAGCCGGACTGGGATCCCGTCGGGTCGTTTCTGGGCGAACGCGTCGGCGACGAGCGCTGGGTGCGGCTCGCGTCCGCCGTTACGCACGCGCGCGCCGCCCGTGCCCCGATCCTGCTCGTGCACGGCACGGCCGACGTCGTCGTCTCGCACCGCGAGTCGGAGCGCATGCACGCGGCCCTCACCGAGGCGGGCCGCGCCAGCGAGCTCCTGCTCCTCGAGGGGGCGCCGCACGCCTTCCAGATCGACTGGCGCGGCGAGGCCAACCGGCGCTCCAACGCCGCCATGGACGCGTTCCTCGAAGGGCTCGGCATGCCGTGACCGACGCCGTGCGTTTCCCCGAGTCGGAGCGGCTGCTGGCGCGCGCCAAGCGGGTCGTGCCCGGCGGCATCTACGGCCACACCGCGCCCCATCTGCTGGTGCCGGGGCAGTATCCGTACTTCTTCGCGCGCGCGCGCGGCTCGCGCATCTGGGACGTCGACGGCAACGAATACGTCGATCTCATGTGCTCCTACGGGCCCATCGTACTCGGCCACAACCACCCCAAGGTCGACGAGGCGGCCGCGCGGCGCGCCGCCGAGGGTCGGCTCTTCGACGGCCCCGGCCGCGAGTGGGTGGAGCTGGCCGAGCGCCTGGTCGACCTGGTTCCGTGGGCCGACTGGGCGGTCTTCGCCAAGAACGGCTCAGACGTCTGCACGTGGGCGCTACAGGTGGCGCGCGCGGCGACGGGCCGGCAGACGGTCCTGGCGGTGACGGGCTCGTACCACGGCACGCATCCCTGGTGTACGCCGACGCGCGACGGCCTCACCACCGGCGACCGGGCCCACGTCACCTGGTTTCGGTGGAACGACCTCGCCGGGCTCGACGACGCCATCGCCACCCACGACGACGACGTGGCGGCCGTCATCGTGACGCCCTTCCGGCACGAGGCGCACGCCGATCAGGAGATGCCCGCACCCGGTTTCCTGCCGGGCGTCCGCGAGCGCTGCGACCGGCTTGGGGCCGTGATGATCCTCGACGACGTGCGCGCCGGCTTCCGCCTGCACCCGCGCGGCTCGGGCGAGGCCTTCGGCGTGCAGCCCGATTTCGCCTGCTTCTCGAAGGCGATCGCGAACGGGCATGCGCTCTCGGCCGCCGTGGCCCGCGATTCGTTGCGCGACGCCGCCCGGCGCGTCTTCTTCACCGGCACCTACTGGATCAGCCCGGTCGAGATGGCCGCCGCGCTCGCCTGCCTGGACGAACTCGACGCGAGCGACGCCGTGACCGTCATGCGCGAACGCGGCGAACGCCTCCGCGGCGGCATCCTCGAACAGGCCGCGACGCACGGCCTCGCGATCCGCTACACCGGCCCGCCGGCCATCCCCTTCCTCACTTTCGACGCCGACGCGGGCTCGTTCGACCGCAGTCGCCGCTTCGCGGCCGCCTGCGTGGCGCGGGGCGTCTACCTGCATCCCTACCACAACTGGTTCGTCAGCACGGCGCTCGCGGACGCCGACGTCGATCGCGTGCTCGAGGCCACCGACGCCGCCTTCCGCGAGGTGGCGGCGGCATGAGCCTCACGCTGCGCGCCGCGACCATCGACGACCGCGCCGGCATGGCCCAGGACTCGCTCGTCTTCGGGTTGGTCATTCGAGACACCGATGTATGAGCGCTACTTCGGGCTGAGCGACACGCCATTTCGGCTGACGCCCGACCCGCGTTACCTCTTCCTGTCCCGGCGGCACGCCGACGCGCTCGCGCACCTGAAGCTCGGCCTCACCGAGTCGAGCGGCTTCGTCTGCATCACCGGCGACGTCGGCACGGGCAAGACCACCCTGCTGCGCCACTTCCTCGCCGGTCTGGCCGAAGACGTCAGCACCGCCTACGTCTTCAATCCCGCCCTCACCTCGCTGGAGCTGCTGCAGACGATCAACGGCGAGTTCGGCCTGCCGGCCGCCAGCACCAGCAAGACGGAGCTGATCCAAGCGCTCAACGCCCACCTGCTGGCGCAACACGAGGGGGGCCGGCGCTCGATGGTGGTCATCGACGAGGCCCAGGCCCTCGACCTCGAAGTCCTGGAGCAACTGCGCCTGCTCTCGAACCTCGAAACCACCACGGAGAAGCTGCTGCGCATCATTCTCGTCGGCCAACCGCAGCTCCGCTCGCTGTTGCTGCACCCCGACCTCGTGCAACTCAACCAGCGCATCACGCTGCGCTGGCACGTGGGACCCCTCGCGAAGCACGAGACCGCCGCCTACGTCGCCCATCGACTCGCCGTCGCGGGCGCGGATCCGAACCGACCCATCTTCACGCGACGCGCCCTGGTCCGGGTCCATCGGCATACCGGCGGCGTGCCGCGGCTGATCAACATGATCGCGCACCGCACCCTGCTGGCGGCCTATGCCACGGGCAAGCCGCGCGCCGGTGTGCGGGCCGTGGCGCAGGCCATGCACGAGCTGAGCTCCGTGCCGCTCCCCGTCGCCGCGCGACCGACCCGGTCCCGCCGGCGCGTGGCGGCGGCGCTCGCGGCCGGTGTGGGACTCGGCGCGGCCGGTCTCGTCGGCGGACGCTACCTGTGGACCCGACCAACGCCGTCCCCCGCCGTCGCCGCACCGGCACCGGCACT
>Ga0299906_10001122_pt1 | contig 23204 bp, 21 predicted proteins | sample RVTome_14_FD_200259 | JGI IMG/M metagenome (GOLD analysis project Ga0299906, IMG submission 200259) | Soil microbial communities from uranium-contaminated site in the Upper Colorado River Basin, Wyoming, United States - RVT145D125 (version 2) ...
CCCGAACAGGCCGATGCGTTTCTGTCCGACCCGTCACCCGATGCGTACGAAAAGCTCACCGAACGGTTGCTCGCCTCGGAGCATTACGGCGAGCGTTGGGGCCGGCATTGGCTTGATGCGGCCGGGTACGTCGATACGATCGGGATCGACAACGACGCTGCGATCATCAAGGACCGGCCGCGCATTTCCCGGTATCGCGATTACGTCATTCGGGCTTTCAACGACGACAAGCCCTATGACCGATTCCTGCTCGAACAACTGGCCGGGGACGAACTGGTCGATTGGCGCAATGCGCCTGCGTTTACGCCGGAGATCGAAGACCTGCTTGTGGCCACGGGATTCCTGCGTCAGGTCGGCGATACGACCAACGAACCGGAGCTGAACACCGCCGACATCCGCCACCAGGTGCTCTACGACGCCCTGCAAAACGTCGGCAGCAATCTGCTGGGGCTCACGCTGCACTGTGCACGGTGTCACGACCACAAGTTCGACGCGATATCGCAGCGGGATTACTATCAAATGGCGGCGTTGCTCACGCCGGCGATCAATCCGCAACGGTGGAAACACTCGGACGAGCGATTTTTGCCCGACGTCTCGACGGAAGACAAAAAGCGGATCGACACGCACAACGCCGGGGTGGACGGTGAGATCGCCAAGTGCAAGGAGCGGATCGCCGCGGTCCGACAACCGTTCGAGCGCACACTGTTCGAAGCGAAACTCGCCGGTGTGCCCGAGCCGATTCGAGTTGACACGCAAGCGGCGATCGAGACGGCCAAGGACGAACGAAGCGAGGTCCAAAAGTATCTGGCGGAGAAGTTCGGAGCGCAGCTCGAGGTCGCGACGGCGGAGGTCGACAAGGCGCTCGATGCACCGGCCCAAAGCGAATCGCAGCGGCTGCGACAGCAGATCGCTCGGCTGGAAACGACCAAGCGCACGTACGGCAGGATTCACGCGTTGTGGGATGTGGGTGCACCGCCGCCCACGTATCTGTATCGTCGCGGTGATTACACGACCCCCGGTTCGCGCGTCAGGCCGGGGGTGATCGCGGTCCTCGATTCGCCGGAGCGACCCTTCGCGGTTCCCGCGTCGGACGGCAAGACCAGCGGCTACCGCACCGCCTTGGCGCGGTGGCTCACCCGGGACGATCATCCGCTGACCGCGCGGGTCATCGTCAACCGCGTCTGGCAGCAGTATTTCACCCAGGGGATCGTGGCGACCCCGGACAACTTCGGTACGTCGGGCGCCAAGCCGACGCACCCCGAATTGCTGGACTGGCTGGCGACCGAATTCATCGCCTCCGGTTGGCGCTTCAAGCACTTACACCGGCTGATCCTCAGCTCGACCGCCTACCGCCAAGCGTCGCGCCGGCCGACCGGCGATCCCGACCTGGCGACCGCCGAGCGCGTCGATCCGGACAACCATCTGCTCTGGCGCATGCCGCTGCGTCGGCTCGAATCGGAGATCATTCGCGATCGCGTGCTTGCCGTCTCGGGCATGCTCGCGGGTAAGATGTACGGCCCGCCGATTCCGCTGTCGCCCAACCCCGACGGCAGCGTGGACATCGACATGAAGAAGCTCGCCGATCCGTGGGACCACCTGCGTCGGAGCGTCTACATCCTGAGCCGGCGCAACTATCACTTGACCGAGCTGGACGTCTTCGATCAACCGCAGATCGCGCACAATTGCACGCGGAGGCGCCCGTCGGCGGTGGTGCAACAGTCGCTGACCATGCTCAACGGACAATTCATCTTCGAGCAGAGTGAGCGATTCGCCGAACGCGTCATGGCGCGGACGAACACGGGACCGGATGCGCGCATCGCGACGGCGTTCCGGCTCGCGCTGATCCGCACGCCGACCGAAACGGAGCGCGTCCTGGCGAACGATTTACTGACACGACAGGCTTCGCGCTATCGAGCGCATCAATCGCTCGGTCCCCAAGCCGCGGCCGATGCGGCCCTGGTCGACTTGTGCCACATGTTGTTCAACACGAACGAGTTCCTGTACCTGGAGTAGAGTCATGCCGTCACGCTCAGAACCGCATTGCTCCGGACCGATCTCGCGTCGTCGACTGCTCGAGATGACGGGCGCGGGTTTCGGCAGCCTCGCACTGACCGATCTGCTGTATCGCGAAAGTCGTGCCTCGATCCAGCAGCCGTCGTTCAACCTCCGCCCGAAGCGTCCGCATTTTCAGCCCCGCGCCAGGGCCGTCATCATGATGATGCAAAACGGCGGGCCGAGTCAGATGGACATGTTCGACCCCAAGCCCGACCTGCAAAAGGCCGACGGCAAGCAGCACTCGACCAAGGTCGAGATGTTTCAGAAGGGCAGCGAAAAGAATACGTTGATGGCCAGCCCGTTCAAGTTCCGGCCGTACGGCGCAAGCGGCATGGAGTTCTCGGAGGTCATCCCGCACATCGGGGGCGTCGCGGACGATTTGTGCCTGGTTCGCTCCATGCACACCGGCCACAACAACCACACCGAGGCGTTGGTGATGTTCACCACGGGTCGGTTGTTTCAGGGTCCGCCGTCGTTCGGCTCGTGGATCAGCTACGCGTTGGGGACCGAGAATCAGAATCTGCCCGGCTATATCGTGCTCCGTGACCCGGCCGGCTACAACACGAGCGGTTCGCTCACCTGGACCTCGGGGTGGTTGCCGGCGTTGTATCGCGGCACGGAGTTCAGTACCCAAGGGCCGCCGGTGCTCAACCTGAAATCCGCGCAGCCGGTTACCGCCGGTCGGCAGCGGGACAACCTCGATTTCCTGGCGAGTCTGAATCGCCTGCACCAACGCAACTACCCGAACGAGAGCGAGCTCGAGGTGCGGATTCAGAACTACGAGCTGGCCGCGCGCATGCAGTTGGCCGCGACCGACGTGCTCAACCTCGAGCACGAAACGAATGCGACCCGGACGCTGTACGGCTTGGACAATCCGCAAACCCAGAGCTACGGCTTGCGGTGTCTGCTCGCCCGCAAGCTGGTCGAGGCCGGCGTGCGGTTCGTGCAGATTCATCCGCCGGTGGGCCAGCCTTGGGACTCGCACGGGAACGTCAAAACCGAGCTGACCAAGGTCTGCGGTCAGACCGATCTACCCTCGGCGGGACTGATCCGCGACCTGAAACGGCGCGGCTTGCTGGACAGCACCGTCGTCGTCTGGTCCGGCGAGTTCGGTCGGCTGCCCGTCTCGCAAAACGGCACCGGACGCGACCACAACCGCAACGCGTTTTCCCTGTTGGCGGCGGGGGGTGGTTTCAAGGCCGGCTACATCCATGGCGCAACCGACGAGGTGGGCTACAAGTCGGTCACCGATCGGGTGAGCGTTTCGGACTTTCACGCCACGCTCCTGCACCAGCTCGGCATCGACCACGAACGATTGATCTATCGCCACGGCGGACGCGACGAGACCCTTACCGATCCGCCGGTGACCGGCGCCCGCCCGGTCCACGCGTTGCTCGGGTAACGGTTACTTGTTCTGAATCACCATGAGGGTGATGTCGTCGCTCTGCGGTGCATCCCCCACGAAGTCGGCGACGCTTTGCTCGACCGCGGCCACCAACGCGGCGGGCTCGGCGCCGGCGTGCCGCTGGAGGACCGCGACGAACCGATCCGAACCGTACAACGTGTCGTCGGTACACAGGGCTTCGGTCACGCCGTCGGTATAGAGAAACAGCATCGCTCGCGGTGGGATCTCGGCGGTCTTCGCGACGTAGATCTCGGTCGGATCGATCCCCAGCGGCAGGCCGCGTTCGACCGGCAGCTCGCGGACCGCGCCGCCCGGCTCGATCAGGAAGGGCGGGAAGTGCCCGGCCGCGACGTACTCGAAGCGGTTCCGGGCCGGATCGAGAATGCCGATCAGGGCGGTGATGAACTTGGTGACGTCGGTGTTGGCGTGGATCAACCGGTTCCAGCGTTCGACCATCTCGGGCAGCGTGAGCCCGAGCGGCAGCGTCACCCGCACCGCGGCCTGAAGGTTCGCGGTGAGCAGGGCGGCGGCGACACCCTTCCCGACGACATCGGCCATCACCACCGCGATCCGGCCGTCGTCGAGCGGTACGACGTCGAAGTAGTCGCCGGAGACCTGCCGCCCCGGGCGGTTCGTGCCCGTCACATAAACGGTTTCGGTATCCAACGGCTCGTGCGGGTAGAGGTCGGTCTGGATGCGTCGGGCCAGGGCGATCTCGTTCTCGAGATGGAGCTTCTCTTCGTGCTCGGCCAGCAGGCGGGCATTGACCAGGCCGACGCTGAGTTGACGGGCGAGACCGGCGAGAAAATCCACGTCGTCCTGCTGATAGGTCGTCGAGGTGCGGACGCGGTCGCCGTAGATCACGCCGAGGATTTCGTCGCGGTAGAGAATGGGCACGCACATCGCCGAGCGGATGTGGTACTCGGCCATGGACATGGTCGGGTCGACCATGTCGATGGCGGGATCGTTGATGATGCAGCGCTCGCCGTGGTCCATGGCCCGATTGACCAGGGACCGGCTGATGGTCAGTCGACCGCTCCCGTCGGCTTGGAGATTGCGCACCACCGGCCACTCCGGGTCGCTCCCGCGCTGAGGTTTCAGAGCGATCAGGCCGCGCTCGAAGCGCAGGGTTTCGAAGCAAATGTCCATCACGTCTTCTAAGAGCTCGTTCCGGTTGCGCAGGCGGGTGAGACGTTCGCTGAGTCCGTACAGCAGTTCGAGCCGTTGCTGCGACAGCACGAGTTGCCGGCTGCTCGAGGCGAACGAGGCGGCGTTGAGCGTGGACGGCGGATCGGCGAGCACGACTTGGGTGACGTGAGCGTCCCCGACGCCTTGCGTACGGTAGATCAGGTCGACGGCCCCGAGGGTGACGCGGTCGCGGTCCCGCAGCCGGTGTCGGCTGATGCGCCGGCCGTTGACGTACGTACCGTTCTTACTCTCGTGATCCTCGATGAAGTGGTCGCCGAAGTCACCTTCGACCACGCGGGCGTGGCGGCGGGAGATCGACTGATCGCCGATGACGATCTCGCAGCCGGGTTCCCGGCCGATAGTGTACGACCCCGAGGCGAGCGGCTGCTGCTCGGTGCGACCGTCGGGATAGTGAACAACGATACCCGGCATGACAAGGTTCGACTCAGGATTGTTCGGCCGTCAACCCAAATGACATCCGTGAAGGTGCGACCCATTGTCGAACCGTGCCGGGTTGCTGTCAACGCACGGATCGTAGGTTCGGCGCAACCTTGTGGCCGGGCGGGCGATCCTCGATAATGTCTCCCCGATCAAGGGGACGACGATGCGTTGGAGACAGTGCGTTTCATGAATGTACTCGTGGTTGGCGGTGGCGGGCGCGAGCACGTCCTGGCCTGGAAGTTGGCGCAGTCACCTCGGGTGACGGGGGTGCTCTGTGCGCCGGGGAACGCGGGGACGGCGTCAGTGGCCGAGAACGTGCCGGTCGCCGACGACGATATCGACGGTCTGGTCACACTGGCCCGGGAGCGCGACGTGGGGCTGACCGTCGTGGGACCGGAAGCGCCGCTGTGTGCCGGCATCGTAGACCGATTCACCGAAGCCGGGTTGCGCGTGTTCGGTCCGAACCGGGCCGCGGCACGGCTCGAGGGTGACAAGGCGTATGCCAAGACGCTCATGCGTCGTAACGCGATACCCACCGCCGAAGCGCGCATCTTCGAGGATTATCAAAAGGCGTACAATTATGTCGCTTCGCGCGATGCGGCGCTGGTGATCAAGGCGGCGGGGCTGGCCGCGGGCAAGGGAGTCACGGTGTGCGACGAGCCGGCGCAGGGTCTGTTGGCCCTCGAAGCGGCGATGAAGGATCGCGTCTTCGGCGACGCGGGGGCGACGGTGGTGGTCGAGGAGCGTTTACTCGGTCAGGAGCTCTCGGTGCTCGCCCTGGTCGACGACCGGACGATCTACGTGCTCGAGACCGCCCAGGACCACAAGCCGATCGGCGAGGGCGACACCGGGCCGAACACGGGCGGGATGGGCGCGTACAGTCCGGCCCCGATCGCGACCGAGGCGGTCATGACCCAGATCGAGGAGGAGATCCTCGTGCCGATCGTCGATGCGCTGCGCAGCGACGGCGCACCCTTCCGCGGTGTGCTCTACGCCGGCCTGATGCTGACCGCGGGCGGGCCGAGGGTCATCGAGTTCAACTGTCGGTTCGGCGACCCGGAGGCGCAGGCGGTGCTCATGCGGCTTACAAGCGATTTGGCCGGAGCGCTGCTGGCGGCGTGCGAAAACAAGCTGGACGACGTGGTGCTCGAATGGGACGACCGACCGGCGGTGTGCGTCGTCGCCGTTTCTCAGGGCTATCCCGGCTCGTACGAGAAGGGTCGAGTGATCTCCGGGCTGGCCGAAGCGGCGTCGCTCGAAGGCGTCGAGGTCTTTCACGCCGGCACGACCATCCGGGGTGACGAGGTGGTGACCAACGGCGGCAGGGTGCTCGGGGTCACCGCGCTGGGTCGGGACATCGCCGGCGCGCAGCGCCGCGCCTACGAGGCGGTCGACAAGATTCACTTCGACGGGATCACGTTCCGGCGGGACATCGCGGCCAAAGCGCTGGCGTGATCCGCGGCCGGTTGCGTGACCGAAACTTGTTTCATGAATTGTTGAATCCTCTCGAGCCGCCCGGCCAGGGAATGGTCGGTTTCGACGCGCGATCTCGCCGCCGCGGCCAGGTGTGCCGCGGCTTCAGGGTCGCTGAGGATTCGCAAGGCCAGCGCGGCCGCTTCCCGGGCCGAGCTGAAAGTCAACACCTCGCGTGCCGGCTCCAACAACGTCTCGAGTCCGCCGTCTTCGGCGTCATACGGATGCCGGCGCACCAGGGCGGGACGGTCGAGGGCGGCGGCCCCGAACACCTGACGCGGCACCCGTCCGGTCGGGTCGACGTGAACCACCAGCCGGCAGCCGGCCAGCGCGAGGCGCTCGGTTCCGACGTCGTGGATCGGCGGCTGACGAACCTCGCGCGCTCCGTGGTGCGTCTCCCAGCCCCGGCCGTACAGGTGTACGCGTATACCGGCCGCTACCAATTCCCGCACCACCGCGAGCCGGCAGGTCGTCGGGCCGATCACCTGTTCGATCTGACGACGCATCACGTTGCGAACTTCCCCCGCTTCGAGCTCGAGATGCAGTTTGGATTCGACCTGCGTGAGGTAGCGTTCGGCATCATGGACACAGAACCGATCCGCATCGTGACGCAACGCCTCGACCAGGGCATGGTAAACAGCCGTGTGACTGTCCAGCCGGATGCCCCATCGAGCCGGGGTGAGATCGGCGCCGTCGGCGAAGATGGCGATGTCGCATCGGTAGGCGTCCGGGACCTCGCGCATACTGGATGCTACCGGAACCGTACCGGTAGGCACGACGCGAATGAAATCCTGCTCGACGCCCGCGGCGGCGAGTTGCCGAGCCAGGTGCGGCGACGTGGCACAGACGCGATCCGTCGGGCCGACGCGAGCGGCGAGATCGTGTTGATTGAGCGGTGGTGCGTCGAGCCAGGAGACGACCGGTCGATCGGCGGGAAACACACCGGGCAGATCACCCCGCACGTGATCGAGCAAGAGCGTGAACTCGGGCTGATGTTCGGCGACGGCGTGCAACTGCGCAAGGACGTGGCCGTGAGCCGGCGTATCGGGAATGCAATGTCGCCAGTCGACGCCCACCGAATCGGCGACGGCGGCGAGATCGGCCGCCCGCCGCGCGGTTTCCTCGTCGGGAGCCAGCGCGAGCCCGACGATCCGCGGTCGTTCGCCGGTTGTGCAAGGTTGGTTGAGGGCGCGCTCAATTGCGGTAACTGAAGCGGCACGACGCTGGATGGCGGCTTGACCGGTGCGCTCGACGATCCCGCGAAAGGCGTCGAGCTCGGCTTGGGTCATCCACGGGCGGGCCAAGATCCGGTCAGGGATGACGTAGCCGACATGTTCCACGAGGAAAGCCGTGAGCCCCTCGTCCAGCGCGTCATCGGTGATGAACACCAATTGACTCTGCCGAATGGCGTCGGCGAGTCGGTGCAGCCGCATCGCCAGTGCGATGCACAACGGATCGGGTTCCAGGACGAAGACGGCGCGGTGCGGACTGATGCGGCCGGTTAACAGCGCCGCTTCAATGCCCTGGCCGATTCCGGGCAGCACGACGTTGGCGTCTCCGTCGCGAAAGCTCTCGAGCAGCGCCGGCCCGGAGACCGTGGGCATCGACGTGCGGCCAAACCAGATCATCGTTCCGTCGGGGCGGCGCAGACGATAAGTCGCCGACCCGTCCCGGCCCAGGACCGGGGTGGCGGTGTCGATGGACGTTGCCGCGATGCGATCGGCCAAGCGAGGGTCGACACTGCGCAACGCAACGAGGTTGTCTTCGAGGATGACGGGGTCGATCCGCGTCGAGGGTGGGTCGCGATCCGTCGCGTTCGACACGTTGAAACGTCTCCGGCGGATCACCGCGGTGCGTTGATCACGCGTTCGGCGGCCATGATGAGAATGAACAGCAGCCAGCCCCCGACCGCCGCCGCCGCCGCGACGACCTGCCACAGCGGCGGCGCCGGAGCATCGCCCGCGGGGAGATCGCTGTCGTAAGGCGACGGCTTCGACTGCTTGTCGATAGCCTCGACGGTTTCGATAGCCTTGTCCGCGACGTCGGTGCTCATCTACAGGTTCCGATGCGAGTACGATTTCTTATGGGTTCGCGCGACGACGGTACCGTTACGCGGGCGGTTTGGCAAGGGGACATCGAACGGGATATGCTGCCGTTCGGATCGCTCACACCAAGCCCACGGGTGGCATCCCGTGGGTTCGACGACAGGAGAATGGTCCATGCACTTTCAACGGCGATCGGTATTGGTCATCTGCGCAGTTTCGGTGGTCCTCCTCGGACGGCTTGAAGCGGCCGACGACGGCATACTCCTTCACGGATCGCAGCCCGATGCGCTGAACTTCTCGCATTTCCCCGACCGTCTCAGCACGTTCGTATTCCGCAACTGGAGCTTGGTCGAGACCGGTCGGCTCGCGCAGGTCCTGGATACGACCGAATCGAACGTCGAGCGGATCGCCCTCGGTCTGGGACTACCACCGGCCGGTCGCGTCGACGGCACGATGCTCACCCGCGGTTACATCACGCTCATTCGCCGCAACTGGCACTTGTTGCCCTACGATCAACTGCTGACCCTGCTCGGGTGGGACGCCGAACGACTCGCCTACACGCTCAAGGAGGACGATTTTCTGTGGGTCAAGCTCGGCGGGCTCAAGCCGAAGTGCGCACCGCTGCACTACACCCCGCCGACGCCGGAAACCACGGCACGAGCAGCGGAGATTCGCCAACTCGTGAGCGAATCATTCAGCGAACCGCAAGACCGCCCGGCCGAACCACGCTTCGCCTTCATCGACGACCTGATCGCACCCAGCAAAGGGATGTCAACGGCGCCGCCCTCCAGCGGACCGGATCGATTCTCCCCACGCTATCTTTACGCCTACTTCGCGCTGTACGGCGACGCACTGTCCGACCCGTCTCTCGATCCCTATCCCGACGGCTACCTCGAGCGACTCGCAGCGCTGGGCGTCAACGGCGTCTGGCTCCAAGCGGTCCTGCATCAACTCGCGCCATCCTCGATCTTCCCGGAGTTCGGCAAGGGCCACCCAAAGCGCCTTGCCTCTTTGCGTACGCTCGTCGCCCGCGCCCGCAAGCACGGCATGGGCGTCTACCTGTATTTCAACGAACCGCGGGCCATGCCCCACGCATTTTTCGAGAACCATCCGGACACCCGCGGCGTGGTCGAAGGACCGCATACCGCCATGTGCACAAGCTTACCGGATGTACGGCAATTCCTGCGCGAGTCGGCGGCGCACGTGTTCCGTGAAGTACCCGGATTGGCCGGTGCGTTCACGATCACCGCATCGGAGAACCTGACGAACTGCCACTCTCATCGGCGGGGTAAGCAGTGCATGCGTTGCGGTGCGCGCTCAGCGGCCGAGGTCGTCGGCGAGGTCAATCGAACGCTGGCCGAGGGGCTAGCGGCCGGCAATCCCGACGCGACGCTGATCGTGTGGGACTGGGGGTGGCCCGACGACTGGGTCGAGCCGATCGCGCGAACCTTGCCGTCGAACACGGCCCTGATGAGCGTCAGCGAGTGGTCGTTGCCGATCGAGCGCGGCGGGGTGAAGAGTCAGGTCGGCGAGTACTCGATCTCGTCGGTCGGCCCGGGACCGCGGGCGCGACGGAACTGGGCGATCGCCGAGAAGCACGGATTGCGCACACTGGCCAAGATGCAGATCAACAATACGTGGGAGCTGTCGTCGGTGCCGTTCATCCCGGCCCTGTCGCTGGTCGCCAAGCACTGTCGCGGCCTGGCGGAGACCGGCGTCAAGGGCATCATGCTGAGCTGGACTCTCGGGGGATATCCGTCGCCGAACCTCGCGGTCGCTCGTGAGTACTATGGCCGGGAGATTCCAACCGAGCGTGAAGCCCTGCAGCGGGTAGCGCGACGACGGTACGGTGAAGCGTCGGTCGACGCGGCGGTGCGGGCCTGGGAGGGTTTCGGCGAGGCGTTCAGCGCATATCCCTACGGCGGAAGCGTGGTCTACAACAGTCCGGTGCAGATGGGACCGGCCAATTTGCTCTACGCGACGCCGACCGGGTATGGGGCGACCATGGTCGGCATTCCGTACGACGATCTCGATCGCTGGCGGGGGATTTATCCCGCCGACGTGTTCGCCGGTCAGTACGACAAGATCGTCGAGGGCTGGACGAGTGCGTTGGAGCACTACCGGCAAGCCGCGTCACGCGCCGACCCGGCGAAGCGGGCGATCGCCGACGCCGACGTGCGCGTGGCCGAGGCGTGCCGATTGCATTTCAAGAGCGTCGCCAACCAGGCGCGCTTCGTCACGTTGCGCGACCGTCTCGCCGCCGACCCGAAATCCGACGACACAGCGCCCGACGACGCCGAGGCGATCCGCACCGCGCTGCGGGACGTTATCGGCGACGAGATCGAACTGGCCCGACAATTGTACGCGCTGGCCAGGGTCGACTCGCGTCTGGGCTACGAAGCGTCGAACCACTATTTCTACCTGCCGCGTGACCTGATCGAGAAGGTCATCAACGGCCGCTACCTGCTCGACACCTGGCTCGCAACCGCTGGCCGGTGATCCGTCGAAGTTCGCACGTCCGATACGCGCATCGGGTTGCGCGGGGTAGCCACATTCCGCCGGCGGATTGGCCGATACCAGGGGAGTAACTCGCCGTTTCAGGAGTTGAGAGATGCACAAGCAATCCGCACTGCGTCGATGGATTCTCGGACTGTTCGTGTCCGCGGCCGGCACCACCTTCCTGCCGGGTGGGTGTAATTTCGTGGCCGACTCGTCGGGCCTGGATATCCAGTTCGATGACGGTGGTTTCTTCGTGTTCGACAGCGACGGCGTGGTCGCCAACTTCCCGGATGACTAAGTCCGCCACGGCGAAGAGGCCAAGCCCAACCGAGCCGCGAGCGCGAGCGAGCGGGTTCTCGACGGCGCGACACGCCTTACCGCGCCCTTCACCGCCGGATCTGTTCCAGCGAGCGGGCCGCGGCCTCGGCGGCGAGTCGGGCCGCTTCGCAGACGGCGATGAACTGAAAGCCCTGCCCGATGCGCTCGTTCGCCAGGTCGGCGGTCATCACGTGGATCCCCGCCGGCACCCTCGCCTTCCTGCACGCCTCGAGTGTTTGCCGGATCGCGTCGGCGACCTCGTCCGACTTGTATCCGAGCGACGCTCCGAGGTCGGTCGGGCCGATGAAGATGCTGTCGAGTCCTTCGACGGCCAGGATCTTGTCGATGTTGTTGACCGACTCGACGTGCTCGATCATCACCGCGGCGAGGATCTGCGGGTTGACCGTCGGCGGATGCGTCCCGTCGAAGACGAATCGCCATCGCCCGGCCCCGACGCTACGAAAACCGTCCGGCGGATAGCGCGACGCGCCGACCACCAATGCGGCGGTTTCGGCGTCCTTGACCATCGGCGCGATCACGCCCCGAGCGCCCATGTCGAGCGCCTGCTTGATCGCCAGTTCGCTCGCCTCGGGCAGCCGGACGATCGGCACGGCAGGAGTCGAGTGCAGCGCCTGGATCATCGACTGCAACGACTCGCGGTTGATCACGCCGTGCTCATGGTCCAAGCCCACCCAGTCGTACCCGGCATGGCCCATCATTTCGGCGATGTAGCTCGACGCGAAGCTGATCCACCCGCCGATCGCGGGCTCGCCGGCCTGTAGCTTGTCCAAAACGGGATTCGTCGGCATCCGATTTCTCCTCGGTGATGTAACGACGCACATCCAAAGCGCGCGAACGTATGGTACCGGCAGACGAATCGTTTGACCATGCCGTGCGTCAGGGCGTTCGAAACGGCGAGCCCGTTTATAATTGTCCTGGTTCGTCCTGTTGCGGATAATCCTGGTTGGGCCGCCCTTTGAACTCGGCCGGTACGAGGGATCGCACATGATCGATGTTGTTGATGTCACCCAGCATTACGGCGTTCGACCGGTTTTACGTAACGTCAGTCTTCGGATTGAATCGGGCGAGCTGGTCTGTCTCATGGGCCCCAACGGTATGGGCAAGAGTTCGCTGCTCAAGGTCGTCGCGGGGCTGCTCTGGCCGATCAAAGGGCACACCGAGATCAACGGCCTGCGTCGCCGCGCCACGCCCGAGGATGAATTGGCCATTCGGCGACAGGTGGTCTACTTGCCCGATCACCCGTGGTTGCCAAGCAACATGACTGGGCGGGAGTTTCTCGTCGCCGTCGGCAACCTCTACGAAATCGACGTGGATCGGTTGATGGAACACGCCGACCGATTGTTGAAGCTCTTCGATCTGACCGAACAGGGCAACGCACCGATCCGAACCTATTCCAACGGCCAGCAGAAGAAGATCGCCATCTGCTCAGTCTTAGTTACTGAAGCGCCGGTTATGGTTTTGGATGAACCGTTCACCGGCGGCCTCGATCCATCGGGCATTCTGGCACTGCGGCGTGTGTTGCGGCAGCTTGCTGATCGGAGTGACGTGACGGTTTTGATGGCCACGCAGATTCCGGAGATCGCCGAAGCTCTCGCTCATCGCATCGCCGTGATCAGTCAAGGAGAACTCATGGCCTATGCAAGCCCCGAAGACCTCCAAACCTCGACGCAATGCAAGGGTTCGTTGCAGGAAGCACTTGGGCGCCTCATGCACTCGGATACATTGGACAATATCGAACAGTACTTCCAAGGCGTGCGAAAATGATGCATCACATGCGACGCGTTCTACCTCCGCCCGCGTTCTTGTGGCTGTTCGTCATTTGCTATGGGATTGCCGTCTTCTTCGAAATCATGTTCCGCATGCTGCCTGCTGACGTGGACATGATTGAGCAGCCGCGCGGCGTGGTAGTCGGCACGGCGGCGGGTATCTATGCGATGTATCGCATGATCGCATTCCACCCGGTATTCAGTCCGACGTACCATGCATGGTTGCGGTCAACACCGTGGACCGCTGCCATGCCCCTACCCAAGGGGCCGGTACAGCTTGTATGGCAGGACGGTATTGTACTCGGGACGCTTTTGATTCTTGCGTTCGGTTGCACGATGAAAACGCTCGCCACCACCGTAGGTTTGTTCCTGTGTGTGCACCTCATCATGGTAATGCTCGTGCTGCTATTGGCTTCGATCCCTGCCCAGTTATACATCATCGCGTTCGGGATGGGTGCGTTATTGAGCTTGGAAGAGCATGGTTATACAGATCTGTGTGCCTTGCTCTTGTTGGTTTTGTGTATGGTGGCCCGCGCGGGATTGCGTCGCTCGATCGAGTCCATTTCATGGACCAGTCGTTCCGTTTTCGAGCTCACAGCCGCTGAACTCTTCTCCAGCCATGCGAAACGAGAGGCGAGAACGTCACGTCGCGACAACGCGCTCGGGTATCCCTACCAAACGCTGAAAGCGCGACCACTCAAAACTACCGTGCCCTTGGTGCACGCGGTTTTACTCGGAGCGCTCGCGGCTTGGTATGTTGGCGTCTACGCGATTTCCACCGAACACCCGCACATCAAGGCGGACACCCTTGGATGGATTCTCATTGTCGTGTCGACCCTCGGAGCTCTCATTCGCTGGTTGGTCTATCGGGTTGGGCACGCTCCGCCGATCTCCATCCGAGGGCGACTCCGCGCACGCACCTGGTATATTCCGGGCTACGATCGTATCTACGTGGCCCCCCTCGCCGCATTGGCTATCGGATTCGTGATCAACATGGGTAGGATCAAGTTCGGGATTCCATTGCACGTTGCCACCCCACTTGGTGTTTTCGCGGTCATCCTCGTGCTGTTCGCGGCTGGTCCCGATTTGGCGCACTGGCGACTGATCGGCCATCACCATCTCACCGAGACGCGAGAAGCTTCAGCGTCGATGATCCGGATTTAGGATGTGTCGGAGCGTTACGACCCACGCTCCAAACAAGCTCGGTGGCTTGATAGTTGACTGTCATCATTCCGATTGTGCTTCGCTCTTCCCCCGCCGTCGTAGCTCGGGATTGTTTTCGATCACGGCCATGGTGTCGACCAGGGCGTCGGGGAGGCGCATGGCTTTGCTCTTTTCGTAGTCGACCCAGACCGCGACCGAGGTGCCGTCGGCGACGGCGGCGTTGTCGGCGGCGTCGCGGATGGTGTAGGTGAAGGTGAACGACCGCTCGCTGACCGCGGTGACGTTGGCGGTCACCGTGACCGTGCCGGGGTAGTGCATTTGCTTGCGGAAGTTCAGGGCGGCGGTGACCAGGCCCGGGCCGTCGGTGGGTTTTTGCTTGTGGTCGTCGAGCCGGATCGCGTCGAAGTAGGCGATGCGGGCCGACTCGCAATAGGTGAAGTAGAGGCTGTTGTTGACGTGCCCGAGGGCGTCCATGTCGCCCCAGCGGATGGGGATTTCGATAGTTACGCCGCCGTCAGGTTCGTTTGCGGTTGTCATGGTGCTCGCCTTGCTTGAGAACCCCCGCGCTTGGGGCTCGGATTGGTTTTTACTTCATGACCTGACTTTACGTGGGTAATCCCATGGCGTTTCGGCCGGCGTCGGTCAATCTCGCGACGTTCCAAGCCGGCTCCCAGGTGAACTCGACCACCACGTCGCGTACGCCGGGGAGCTTGCGGAGGCGTTCGTAGACACCCTCCTCGACGCGGCCGCCGCCCTGGGTCACGAGGAAGTTGTACACCGGCCGGCCTCGATGCGGCATGGTGAGCACCACGTGGACCACGCCGTCGCGCACGCGCACGTCGTAGACGTAGCCCATGTCGACGATGTTGGAATCGGCCTTGTAGAGCTGTTCGTCCTTGACCTCGCGCAGGGTCTTCCAGATCGCCGGCTTGAGCGGCGCGGCGTCCTCGGTTTCGCCGATGCGGGCGAGCGTGCCCGCGGCGGTCGGATTGCTGGTGCGCGGCAGGTCGTCGGAGCGGACCTCGAGTTCGTTGACGAGCCGGTGCCGAATATCTTCGACGGATTTGGCGCCGTTTTCCTTGGGATAGGGGGCGATCAAGTAGGCGTTGCGTTGCCAGAGCGACGCGCCGGCCTTGAATTGCGTGCCCGCCTCGGCTGGGTACCGGCTCCAGAGTTGGCCGTGCCCGTGGTAGTGCAGGGTCGGCGAGCCGTTGTGCTTGAGCTTGTCGTAGTTCTCGGCCGAGTGCTCGAGCCATAGCGCGATCAGCGCGTCGCGGCTGTCGCGGTGGTAGAAGCCCACGCCCCACAAATTCGAGTGATGCTCGCTCGGCACGTCACCCTCGTGCAACTTGCCCTGCTTGTCGAACCAGACTTTTTCGGTGAACGAGTAGCCGGAAAAAACCCACTCGTCGTCGCGCATCGCCTCGACCTGATGGTCCTTGGTCATGTCGATCCGACCCTCTTTGAAGAAGTAGGGCAGGCCGGCATAGAAGATGTAGGTGACGTCGAAGTGGACGCGGCTGGGGGTGAAAAGCGGGTGAATGGGGCTGTGCGGAAAGCCCCAACGGCGTACGCGCACGCAGAGGGGACCGGTGACCACGTCGTAGTTGGGGCAGGTCGGCCAGTTGCGCATGCGGAGCTTTTGAAAGTGCTCGGGGTCGACGTAGTCGTGAGCCCAGTCGATGTCGGGCGGTTCGCCGTGGCCCTTGCCGCCGGCGTAGAGCTCGAGCCCGTGCTCGCGCTTGTAGGTCATGCGTGCGAGCTGGCCCATCTGCCGGTCGAGGCTGACGACGTAATGCTGGTTTTCGATGTCGAGCCCGTACCCCTCACCGCGGACGACCAGGTCGGAGGTGTAGTCCGGCAGTTCGGCGTTGGGGTTGCCGTAGAAAACGAGGTAGGTCGCCTGGCCGTGTGCGGGCACGTCGGCGGCGAACACGAGCCGGCTGAATAGCTCCGGACCCCGCCGGAGTACGTCGTAGATCTGGCTGGGGATTTCCTGGACCGTGCCGTTGCCGGCGTCGACGCGCGCCACGCGCACGTCCCGATGCAGGTTGGCGGTCTGATCGGCGCGAAACGCGACGGCGAGGTCGACCGGTTCCGCCGACCGCGGCGCGCCGACCGTCTCGGACAGCGACACGATCTTGCAATACTTCCAGCCCCGCGCCCATTGCGTCCAAGCCCGCGGCAGGTCGCGCACCGACGCGAATGCGGTTGCGGCAATGTCGGGTTTGGCCGGACTGCTGTGGTTCTGTTGCTCGAAGTCGAGCGTGCCCTTGAGCGATTCGCACAGCGACATGGCCAGGTCGTAGCGCCCCGCCTGGTGGGCCTTGGCTAGCATGTCCAGCTTTTCGGTTACCGATTCGTTGCGGTCTTCAAATGTATACTGGGGCATCGATCTTTCTCCTCTCAGGGTGCGACGCTTCAGGATTGGTCGTAGCTACTGAGAAACTCCGCCCGGGAAATCCCCGCTTGGGTGCAGATAGTTCGCAAAGTCGATCCCTTGATGCGGCTATGGTTGGGCATGGTTAACGGCGTGTTGGTTCCGTCCGCATTCTCGCGGAGCATCGAAATATGCTCACGTTCGCGGACCACGCGGAAGCCCAGATTCTCCAAGGCCTTGACGACCCTCGCTTTGTTCGCATCGACGGGAAACTTCGACATCAGATGCTGATTTCGGTTTCCGCGACGAAAGCTTCGAGAACAGGTGGGTCGACATCCAACGCGTCGACCCCAAAACTCTCGAGATGGAACTGAATGGCTGATTTGACGTCGGCTATCGCATCGTCGTAAGTGTCTCCTTGACCGACGACGATCCCTTTGAGTCCGAGCGGGTAGGCGACGTACCCATCAGCGTGTTTCTCGACGATCACTTTGAGTTGTTTCATGACATCATTCCTTGGCCGCCACGATAGCAGGTTATGATCCACCATGATACGCCTGATCGAGCAGATCGATCGGGTGCACGACACGGTAGGGTCGTTCCGTCATGCGCACGTGTGTAAGAAGCTGCATGAGACAACCGGCGTTCCCGGTGGCGATCACGTCGGCTCCGGTGCGGTCGATGTTTTCGAGCTTGCGTCGAGCCAGTCGGTCGGACATTTCCGGCTGGGTCAGATTGTAGGTGCCGGCCGCACCACAGCACCAGTCGCTTTCGGGCAGTTCGACCAACTCGAGGTCGGGGATAGAGCCGAGCAGTTCACGCGGCGGGCGGCGAATCTGCTGGCCGTGGGCGAGGTGACAGGGTTCGTGGTAGGTCACCTTCATCGCCAGCGACTCGGTCGGCGGACGCAAGGGCAGCGCGACCAGGAACTCCGAAACGTCCTTGACCTTGGCGACGAAACGCCGAGCCCGCTCGGACCAAAGCGGATCGTCGTGCAGCAGTTCGTCATACCCCTTGAGCTCGGCCCCGCAGCCGGCCACGTTGACGACCACGGCTTCGACGCCGCCGTCGATCGCCTCGAACGCGGTGATGTTGTGCCGCGCCATGGCGCGGGCTTCGTCGGCCCGACCGCCGTGATGATGAATCGCACCGCAGCAGCCTTGCGTATCGGGTACGAAGACCTCGCAGCCGTTGGTGAGCAGGACCCGATGAGTCGCCCGATTTGTCGGCCCGAACATCGCCTCGGACACGCAACCGGAGAACAGCGCGACCCGTGCTCGGACGCTACCGTCGGGCTGCGCGTGTGCCGGCAGCGGTGGGCAGGTCTCGACGTGCTCGGGCAGCATGCTCTGCAGCTTGGCCAGCGGGCCGCCGAGCGCGTCCGCCAAGCCGCTCGTGCGAAGGAAGTCGTTCAACCCGACCGCCTGGGCGAGCCGACCGAGCCAGAGCCAACGGTTCAACCGTTTGGGATGTGGGAAAATCTCGAACATCAGCCAGTCGAGCATCCGTTCGGTGAAGCTGCGCGCGCGGTGGTAGCTCGATGCGTGCAGCGTCTCGCGCGTGGCCTCGATGAGCGAGCCGTAGCGCACCCCGGAGGGGCACGCGGTTTCGCACGCCCGGCAATCGAGACACAAATCGAGATGTTCCCGCACCGCATCGGTTACCCCGATTCGGCCCTCGGACAGCGAACGCATGAGATAGATGCGGCCGCGCGGCGAGTCGTTCTCGTTGCCGAGCTCGGCGTAGGTCGGACACTGAGAAAGACAGAGTCCGCAATGCACGCAATCGAAGAAGCGGTCGTAGTGACGGTCGTTGGGATCGATGCCGGCCATGGTTGTCATAACTGTAATACCGTGAGTTGGAAAGCGCTCCTCAGCGGGTCGCCGCTAAACACATTGTCGCTGGTGCGCTGGTGCGAGAATCCTTTCTCGCACCCACTACACGCGGGAATCCTTTCCCGCGAGAACAAAGCAGGGGATACCATCGCTTCTTCATGACGTCCGCGCTTGCGTGTTGACGAACGGTCCGTCGCCGAAGAGGCGTTTTGGATCGAACTGATCCTTGATCCGCCGCATCAGCATGGCGTGGTCCGGTGCGTTCTGCCAGCCGTAATCGGCGATTGGGCCGGGACCGTTCAATAGGGTCAGCCCCCCCGCGCCTTCGTGGGCGAGCCGCTGAAGTTCGGGTAACTGTTCGGCCAAAGCGATGTCGTCGGTGCTGGCATAGACGATACCGTTCGCGGCCCGGGCGATGAGCTCCCACCCGGCCTGCGAGATCGTTTCGGCGAAGACGGGCAGGTGCGTCGGCCGCATCGTGGCTTTGAACGCTACCCGGGCCGGCTCGGCGGGACGCTCGCGTAAGGTCTCATAGAGACTCCGTGACGCGTCGTCGTCGTAGGCGTTGGCGTCATCGCGAAACTTCTCGACAAGCTGCTCACACTGCCAATCGGTCGCTTCGCGCGTCTCCTCGAAACCGACAACCAGCGCAAGCCCCGCTGCCCCTTCGCGATCCACGTGCCGTTCGACCTCCGGACCGTTCAACAGATCGAGCAGCGTCGGCCGTACTGCGCTTCGCATGATATCGGTGACCCATTGACCGGCCACCGTGAAACTCGGCGGCCGGAGAACCACGAGACGGACCGCTTCGGGGATCGGGCGGAGCTTGAACGTCACTTCCGTGATCACGCCCAGCGTCCCTGCACTGCCGATGAACAGCTTGTGCAGGTCGTAACCGGCCACGTTCTTGACCACCTTGCCCCCGGAGCGCACCTGCGAGCCGTCGGCGAGCACCATGCGCATGCCGATGACCAGATCGCGGGTGGTGCCGTTGGCGAGGCGGATCGGTCCGGCGTCGTTGGCGGCGATGATGCCGCCGACCGTCGGCCCGCCGGCGAGGGGCGGATCGATCGGCAACCGCTGGCGCTCGGCGGCGAGCAAATCGTTGAGGTCGGTCAGCTTCAGCCCCGCGCCGACGGAGATGGTCATGTCGCGGGGGGCGTATTCGGTCACGGACGCGAGTTGGTCGGTGGCGAGCACAATCGTGGGCTGGGTCGGCGTCGGGTACCGGGTGATCTTGCTGCCTGACCCGCGGGTCAGTACGCAGGCGCCGGCGTCGTCGGCCGCGGCGATCACCTCGGTAATGTGCGACGCCTCCTGGGGCCTGACCACTGCTTCCGGCACGAACCCGTCGAAGGCATAGCGCGTCCGGCCCGCGGCATCGACGACGGTGTCGCCGTCGATGCGCCAGCGAAGCTGTTCGTTCAGATCCGCGGTGGTGATCATGCCGGTGCCTGCTTCTTGGGTCGAAAGGCCTCGCCGCACGCGATGCCGCTGGAGAACATCTTGTTGGGGTTGGCCCGCCGGTCGGGATCGAACGCCGCGCGCAGCTTGGCCTGCGCGGCCAGGTCATCCGCGCTGAACATGCGGCCGAGGTGGGCGATCTTCTCCACGCCGATGCCGTGCTCGCCGCTCACCGAGCCGCCGAGCCGCACGCATTCGTCGAGGATCTCGTCCGCCGCGGCCAGGACGCGTTTGACCTCGGCCTGGTCGCGCTCGTCGAAGAGCAGCAACGGGTGGATGTTCCCGTCGCCGGCGTGGAAAACGTTGGCGATGCGGATGTCGTGACGCTCGCTGGTGTGTCGGATGAAGCGCAGGATCTCCGGCAAGCGGGTGCGGGGCACGACGCCGTCCTGTGTGCAATAGGACGGCGAGAGTCGGCCCACCGCTCCGAACGCGCGTTTGCGGGCTTTCCACACGTCGGCCCGTTCCTGGTCGGTCGCGGCCTGGCGGACCTGTCGAGCGTAGTTGTGATTGCAGATCTCGATCACGCGCTCGGTGAGACGATCGAGCCCGGCCTCGAGCCCGTCGAGCTCGATGATGAGCACCGCTTCGGCGTCGCGGGGAAAGCCCGTGCCGTAGGCGTCCTCGACCGCGTTGATGATGAGATTGTCCATCAGTTCGAGGGCCGCCGGGACGATGCCCGCGCCGATGATGTCCGAGACGGTGTTGGTGGCGTCGTCGATCGAGTCGAACACGCCGAGCATGGTGCGGTAGGCGGTCGGGTTGCGGGTGAGCCGGACGACGACCTCGGTGATGATGCCGAAGGTGCCCTCGTTGCCGACGATCGCACCGACCAAGTCATAGCCCGGGGTGTCCTCGGCCTTGCCGCCGAGGGTGACGATCTCGCCGTCGGGCAGCACGAGCGTCAGGCCGAGCACGTGGTTGACGGTCACGCCGTATTTGAGGGTATGCGGTCCGCCGGAGTTGGTGGCGGCGTTGCCCCCGATGGTGCAGGCCATCTGGCTCGAGGGGTCGGGAGCGTAGTGGTAGCCGCAGGGTCGGGTTGCGTTGCTGATGTGCAGGTTGACGACGCCGGCTTCGGCGTGGACCCCCCGGTTGTCGTAGTCGATGTCGAATATCCGCTTCATCTTCGATGTGCAGACGAAGATGCCGTGCTCGACGGGCAGGCATCCACCGGCCAATCCCGTGCCCGCGCCCCGCGGCGTGAAGGGGATGTTGTCGACGGCGAGCCGTCGGAGCACGGCCGAGGCTTCTTCAGTGTTTCGCGGAAACACCACCGCGTCGGGCAGGTGCTTCTCGACCGTGTACCCGTCGCACTCGTAGACCAGCAGCTCGTCGGCCTCGGCGAGCACGCCGTCGGGGCCGCAGATGTCGCGCAAATCGTCGATCAGCGTCGATGTCGTCGTAGTCATGCGGTCATCCGCCCGGATACGCGTCAAAGTCGCCGCCGGTACTCATTACAGTCTGGTCGCTGCGACACGCTACACGGGTTGGCGGTAGGATACCCTTCTGATCGACGAAAGCCAAATCGTGTTGGGCAATGCGCTCACATGCCGCGATATACATCTCTTCGATGGCCGATGGCAACGATGTCCACGGCGCGTTTCCGGTCATCGATGGTGTAGACAATTCGATACGAGCCGATGCGCAATCGGTACCCCTGGTCGCCGCGCAGTTACTTACAGCCTCTCGGCCTCGGATCCTCTTCAAGCTTGAGGATCGCGCCGGCGATTCGTTCGAACGTTCGGGATGCGAGCCTATCCATTTCCCGTTCGGCGGACCGCTTGATCCGGACCGTGTAACCCGCCTTGTTGCTCATCCGCGCTTCTTTTCCGCGAGATAGGTACGAAACAACCGCGAGGGTTCGCCACGGCGTTCGGTGATCAAGGCAAGATCGAGAATGTCTCGCGCGAACGCTTTATCGCGAGCGATCCGCGCGACGACGGCGTCACGCTCGGGCTTGGGCAGTGCTTTCAGGGCGGTGAGGAACACATCCGCTGTCGCGGTTTGTGATTTCGTCATGTCGGATGACCTCCGCCTTCGGGTCTACGGCACCGTGTGCCGTGCAAACGTTGAAAAAGCCTTTCGACTAATTCTTTATTCTTTACAATCCGGTGTCTTCGGCCTTGGCACCAAGGGTGATCATCTCGTCGGCGCCGGCGATCGCGCCGTCGTGGCCGCAAATGTCACGCAGGTCGGTCAAGATGCCCCGGGGCAGTTGCCGCATCGCATACCCTCGGCCTTTGGCGGCGTGGCTAGGCCACGGAGGCGCGTTGCTCGTTCTGAATCGTGACCGACGGATTCAGGTTCACCGGGGGCACGGGCAGGCCCTGCTCCCGGAGGAGCGACACGTGCTCCTGCATGCCGCACTTGGCCTTGTAGAGGCAGTCCTCGACGGAGTGGCCGATTCCGGTGAAGCCCTCCAGCTCCGTCGAATAAAAGCCGAAGTAATCGGGCTCTTCGGTAGCCTCGATCACGAGCGAATACGGTAACTCAATCACAAGGTGGCTCCTTGTCTCGCTTGGGCGTACTGATTCCGGCGGCCTTCAACGTCGCATGGGCGCTTGAGCGTCATGTTATCCGTCGCCGTGCGTTTGCGGCCCGGTCGCTCGACACGACGCGACGGATCATCGTGGTAGCATACCTGCGTGACCAAGCCAAGCCAAATCGTGTTGGGCGAGGCCCTACAATTGCCATTGGCAGAGCGTGCCGAGGTCGTGGTTGAACGGATGGCCAGCCTGGACGGCGAGGCGGATCACGACGCCGAGGCGGCTTGGGCGGAAGCGGTTGAACGCCGCCCCCACCGCGTTCGCGAAGGCGTATCGACCGGCACCGATTGGGAACGGGTCCGGGAGCGCGCCGAACGACGCTTATTCAGTAGCCATCGTCATCGTCTTCGGGAAGGATCTCCTGAGTAACAAGACTTATCCAGGAATCGAGAACCTCAAGTGCTGCTTCATCGGCGACTGATGCTTCGAGACATTCGTGTACCGGACCGCTATTTGTTTTGAGCTCAGGATAGGTTACTTGAGAGTACCGTCTTCCGCGGTCTTGGCAATCATGCGACAAGGCGATTTCCCTCGGTTCTTGTGAGGTCGATTCGTTTTCGCAGGAATTTCACGAAGATTGCGATCTTGGCGGAACCTGCGA
>Ga0299906_10001123_pt1 | contig 23200 bp, 24 predicted proteins | sample RVTome_14_FD_200259 | JGI IMG/M metagenome (GOLD analysis project Ga0299906, IMG submission 200259) | Soil microbial communities from uranium-contaminated site in the Upper Colorado River Basin, Wyoming, United States - RVT145D125 (version 2) ...
CGTTCGCCTGGAAGTTCACGCGCCGAGACCTCCACCGCCTCATGGAACGCTGGCGCCTCACGGCACCGATGCCGCTCCGGGCAGCCGCATGAGAATACGTCATCGAACTTCTGAACCGGTGTACTAGGCACCCAAGAGGCCTTCGAGGTGCGTTCCTATGACAGGACGGGGGCGCTGAAGCGAATCCTGAGGGTTCAACGGCCACCCAGACGCCTCACACCTGCCGAAGCGGAGCAATGGCATCGCCAACGATCGGAGCGATTGGAAAGAAGGTCGGGCGCGCCGAGCCGGCCTGAATTTCAGGAGCTGTACGACTACCAGACGCTCCCCGAGTTCCTCCCCGCCCATGCCCGGTTGCTGGTTGATCGCTCCAACAATCTGTGGGTGGAGGAGTACAGGGCGTTCCCACAGGAGGACACTGTTACGAAATGGCGTGTGTTCGGCCCGAGTGGGGCGGTCGTCGCGATTGCCGAACTCCCCAACGCCGAGATCACCGATGTTTCGCCTGATCGGGTGGTCACCGTGTGGCGTGACGAAGACCACGTCCCCTACGTTCGGGTGTACCGCCTGGTCCGGAAGTAGGGGTCGCGGCAAAGATCCTCGAAACGCTCCGCGGCTGCAGTACCGCTATGGTGAATGGGTCCGCGAGCGGTATATGACTTGACTAGTCAGATTAGATTCGCTACTCTCCGCACATGTCCGATTCCTACTCGCTGTACGAAGCCAAGGCCCGTCTCTCGGCGCTGGTCCGCCAGGTGCGCGAGGGGCGCACGGTGGTCATCACCGTCCACGGCAAGCCGGCCGCCGAGCTGCGGCCGGTCGCCGAGGTGCGTGGTCTGGCGCAACGCCTGAAGCAGCTCGAAGACCGGGGCGAGCTGATCCCGGCGCCGGCGGACGCGGCGTTCCCCACCAGGCCTCTCGCTCGTCGTCCGGGCGCCCTCAAGCGGTTCCTGGATGAGCGCGACTGATGGCCCGGGCGTTCGTCGACACTTCCTGGCTCGTCTCTATCGCGTTGGGGGAGCGCGGCAGCGCGGGCCAGCGCCGTCGGCTGGATCGATTCACCACCGTGCTGGCGTCCGGACTGCTTGAGGCCGAACTCCACGCCGCGCTGCTCCGGGAGGGTGTGGAGGGGTCGGAGGGGCTGACGCGCCCCTTGAGCTGGATCATGCCCCGCCGTCCGCTGGAGCCGGAGATCGGGCGAGTCCTCGCGGCGGGCTTTCTGCGTGGCGCCGATTGCTGGCACCTGGCCACCGCGCTTTATGCCGCGGGCGAGCCGGCGGACCTCACGTTCCTGACCCTGGACCAGCGACAGCGCGCGATCGCGTCCGCGTTGGGCTTTGCCACCTGACCACGCCCTGACGGGGTGCGGTCCGGCTGAGGTGATGCGCCGCTCGCCGGCAGGGGCGGGCCTGCTGTCCATCGTCACCAGCGCCAGCGAGCGCGGCTGCTAGTCCGCGGCGATGATCGCGGCGCCCGCGCCCCGTGTGAACGCGGAGGAGGACTGGTAGCCGGGACCACTCGGTCCTCGGCCCCCAGCCCTCGACCTTCGAGCCGGCGTCGGTTTCCTCAGCTCCTGCCCCGTGATCGGGCAGGGGTCACGGGGTCACGACCCGCCCGCGCAACTGGCGCGGGGATCGGTCTCCTGCTCCCGGCCGTTCCCCACCATGGCCTGGATCCCCGGCCGGCCGTCGCCCCGAAACGCGGCGGCCGAGCTCGAGGAGCTATAGGGTCCGCCCTTGTCGAAGACGACGCTCTGCACCGGCTCGACCGAGCCAAGGTCCGGACCCAGGGTGAGACCCCACTTCTGGCCGTCGATCAGCTTGACCGTGCCGCTCCGGTTCTGCTTCGTGCCGACCTCCACCAGGAAGACATAGAACTCGGTATCGGGCGAACGGGGAAACCAGGGCCCGCCCTCACCGACCCCACCCGCAGGCTCCTCCTCGCCGTCACTGTCGGAACCGCCGGCGCTTTCCATGAACTCCCCGCAGCGCAGCAGCAGATCCTTGAGCTCCTCGAAATCCCGATTGTACTGGACATTGCTCGAGTGCCTGCGGGAAACGAGTGCACGGGCCGATCCCGGGGGAGTCAGTCCGGTGGGATACCAGAAACCGCCATCCGGATCGCAGGAGGCGAGCATGACCGCCTTGTCCGCGTCAATGCCGTAGGCCAGGTTGGCGCACCAGCCCGGCCCCTTCGCGCTGTCGGGCAGCGTCGGGTAGACCAGGCCCAGCAGCCGGGGCGTCCCACCCTGGAGCGGGCTGCCGGCGCCGTAGCGGGCGGGCTTGCCCTTGGTGGCGCTGCCGTTCTGGATGTCAATCGACCAGTTCGCGCCCGACTCGGCGGCGATGAGGCGGACCCGCTGGCCATTGGGCTCCAGGGCCATCCCGAAGTGGGTATCGAAAATGCTCGAGATCTGGGGCGAGAACGGCGTGCCGTTCAGCGGGGTCGCCTTGGCGGTCATGGGGTTGATCGTGTACACCCGACTGTCGTTGCCGATGCCGATGACGGCGTTGTCGGACGGCCGCAGGGCCAGGCCGATGATGCGCTTGAGGATCGGCACTCCCGTGATCTTCATTTTCGCCGTCAGGGTGCCGACACTCCCGCTGCCGAAGACCAGGAAGTTGTTGGACAGGTCCACGGCATACATCACGGTCCCGACAGGGGCGGGGCCCTGCGGACCGGGATCCACGGGGTCGGGGGGCTCGGGCTCGGGCGGGCCGGTCACACTCCCGCCCTTGTCTCCACCGCAGCCGGCGGCGAATCCGGCGAACAGGGCGAGGAAGGCCAGTGCGAAGGCGCGACCCCTGCGGGGGCAAGCAAGACGCTGATCCATGGTGACACCTCCAGTGCGTGGGTGGCTCGGGACCTACAGGGCTCCGGTTGCCTGCCACGCTACGGCGGAGGGTCACCTCGGAATCAATGCCCTATCAACAGGGGCGCGGGGCTGAGGTCCCGGCCACCGGCGACCCCGTATCTTGGGGGGTTGCGTTCCGGAGACCGCATGAGTCGAAATCCCCTGCATCGGCGCGGCTCATCGCCCGCGAGGGCCGATCGGCCTGTGGCCCATCCCCGGGCATCAGATCCAGCCGTACAACGCGGCCGGGGAGCGCCTGCTCACGCTGGAACGTCCGAATCGTTTCCTCCCACGCGCAGATGACGCCCGGAGCGTTTCGAGACGACGGGGAACGGACCTCTATTGAATCCGAACCACCTCCACTAACGGCGGCCCGTGGGGCTGCAGTACCGCTATGGTGAATAGGGCCGAAAGCGGTGGGTCGAGGCGCTCCTCGTGATCCAGGAGCACGGGCATTTGCGCGCAATCACGGCCTCGGCGCTCTCCGTGAAACCGGACGATCAAGCTGTCATCGGTGACTCGTTTCTCAACCCGGCTCAGGCGCGAGCACCGGTCACTCCCTACCGTACCGGAGAACTTGACCACAAGCGGCTCGGTATTCTGGATGGTCGCCGCTGTCGTAATGCTGTCGACGAAAACGACGAAGCCTGTGGTCGTGTCGCTGAACAGGCTGCATCCCGTCCCTGCCACCATGGCCACAGAAGTCCACAGGGCCAGACTCGCCGCGCGGACTCCGCTTCCTGCTGAATGCCTTTTCATGAGCGTTGAGATACCATGCTTGCTGACCCGGTGCAAGCGGTCTATCCTGAGAGTAGTAGGTCGGGACACAAAGGATGGCGGATGCCCCCTCGCGCTGGGTCGATCATCCTGGCCTCTCTCACGGCGTTGGCTTGGCCTTCGAGGGCACTGCCCCAGGGCAGCGGCGCAGAGACGGCATTGCTCGCCGGGCGCGTGCTTGATGAGGGGCAGCGTCCGATCGCCGGCGTCGAGGTCGTCCTGAATAGACAGGTCGTCCGGGCGGTAACGAGTGACAACGGGTCCTTCTCCCTTCTTCTCACCTCGCTGGACAGCACAGTTGCGTTCCGACGAGTCGGGTACGCTCCATTACTCCTGACGCTCGACCCGCGGCCGCGTGCTGATGATACTGTTCTGGTCTATATGCGGAGGAGCCCCGTCCGGCTCCCCGACGTGATCGCCCTAGCGGCCCCGAGCAAACCGTTTCGGTACGCCGGAACCACGAAGTACGACGATGTCTTCCGCCGGCAAAGGCTGGGCCTTGGGACGCTGCTTCCTAGAGAGGCAATCGAGTTGAGAGTTGGGGGGTCGACGGCAAGGCTCCTGGAGGGGATTGCTGGCGTCCACTACTTTCACGGACTACAGAAGCGACTGAGCTTCGCCCGATGCCGAGAGCCGGGTGGGGTGGCGGTCTTCATAGATGGATTCAGGCAGATACCAGCCAGGGCGAGCTACGATGAGAGCCCGGAGATTGAAATGCTGTCTCGAGTGCATCCCTCCAGCATCGAGATGATCGAAGTGTTTCGAGGCGTCAGCCAGCTTCCAGGAGAGTTCCACTGGAATGGCTGTGCGGTCGTCGCGATTTGGACCCGCTGGAGCAAGTGAAGACCTGAGCCTGGTAAAGCTGGTTTGCGACCGGCGTCGTCACTCCGCGGTCTGGCGGCGCAACAACTCCCGCAAGATCGGGACGTCCTGGCGATCCTTGGGCCGGCCGGCTGCTACCTTCGAGCGAATCAGATCCGGAAGCCCCGCCACCAGCAGCGAATCCCCGTAGGCTTCGAAACGGACGGCTCCAGGCAGCAGTTCCTCGTATCCCCGCTCTATGCCGCTGGGACGGAAGGCGATGTCGACCCGGCCCGCCTCCGTGACCAGGTTCCAGATCGACCCCCGCGCCAGCGTGGCCGCGGTGCAATCGAATGGCAGCCCTTCCGGAATGTTCTCGGTGAACACCCGGGCGCAGAGCGCCCGGAGCGCCGCGGCCAGGCGTTCCAGATTCTCGGGATCCCTGGCGGGCGTGATGTCCGCGTCCGCGGTCGCGCGAGGGAAGCCTTGAAGCCGTGCCGCCAGCGCGCCAATCAGCACAAAGCGGACTCCGTGCCCGGCGAGAGTGGTGAGCAAACGCTCCGGGTCCAGCGGAGCGACGTCACGCACGTCGGGCCTCCACCAGGAAGCGGGCCAGGTTGCCCACCTCCCGCAACCGGTCTTCCGGGCTCATCCGCAGGATGCGCTCGACGTCTTCGAGCAGCTGGGGATCGAGTTCGTAGCGCGGCTCCAGCTCTGTGGCCAGATCGAACCCCGCAGCCCCGAGCAGCCGAGTGAGGGTCGCCATGGTCGGCCTGGTGTCCCCGGTCTCGATCCGGGCCACCACCGATTGCGAGGTGCCGCCCCGCTCGGCCAGCGCCCGCTGGCTCAGTCCCGCCCGCTGGCGCGCCGAGCGCAGCAACCGCGCGGCGTCATGACGATCCGAGTCCATGCTGCACGATAGCTAGAAAGCTATCACGTCGCAAGTCGTTGTCAGTAATCAGCTTGGTATGGGTGAACGAGGCCAAATATGGCCTCGGGACCCAGCGGACCCGTCACGGTCGCCACCGTAGATTCTCTCGCCGTATCTTGAAAGCCCCTTCCGGAACCGCGATGCAACGTCCACCCCGGATACTCCAGATCGCCCTCGCCCTCGCGCTCGTGACGGGTTGCGATGCCCCGCCTCCCGACGCCGCGGGCCCGGCCGTGCGCCGCGACTCCGCGGGGGCCGAGCACGTGGCGTACGCCGCGATGCCCGCCCTCGCCGCCCGGACCGTCGGCGACGAGGGTGTCCCCGTCGGGCCCGGGGAAGAGTTCGGCATCATCATCGCCGCCTCCTATCTGCCGGACGGGCGTGCCGTCGTCACCGACGTGTCCAACTACCGCTTTGGCATCTTCTCCGAGTCGGGCACGCTGGTGCGCTGGCTCGGGCGGGAGGGCAGCGGGCCGCTCGAGTTCCGCAACCTGGCCTGGGCCCGGCCCTTCGGCGATTCGATCATGGCCTTCGACCGGGCGCTGCGCCGCCTCACGGTGACCGACACCGCCGGCAAACACGGCCGCGCCCTGACCCTCCTTTCGCCGGCGGAGGGGCTCGCCCCCGAGGCTCTGACCGTCCTGGGCGACGGCGGCGTGCTGGTGCGTACCACCGCCGTCGTCATGGCGAGCGTCGAGCCCGGCATCCACCGGCCCGAGCAGCGTCTCTGGCGCTACGCTCCTGAGGGAACTCCGCTCGGGACGGTCGGTCCACCCCTCCAGGCTCAGGAATGGGTCAAGCTCGCCGACCCGCAGGTCCTGATGCCCCGACCGTTCGGCGGCGAAGCCCTGGTGGCGACGGCGCCTGAGCGGATCTACCTGGTGGATTCCGGGATGGCCGCCGTCGCCGCTCTCACGGGCGAAGGCCGGCTGCTGCGCCGCACCCAGCTCCCCATCGAACCCGAACCGATCGGGGCCCGACCCGCCCGGTACCGGGAGCAGCAGGTGAATGCCGCCCGACAGAGCGACCGACCCGGTGGGGTGATCACGGCCGAGCGTCTGGTCGACGCGATTCCGTTTCCCGAAAGGGTCCCTGCCTTCCGGCGAGCGTTGGTGGACGCCGACGGCCGGCTCTGGCTGCAGCGGTACCCGGGAACCGACGAGAGCGACGCACGGTTTCTGGTGCTGAGTCCCGATGGGCGCCTGGTGGACCAGGTGATGTTTCCCGTGGGCACGGTGCTCTTCGATGCAAAAGGAGACGAGGCTTTGGTCCGCAGAACCGGCCCCGACGGAGCCCACCAGATGTGGAGGATGCCCCTGAGTGCCGCTGTGCCACCGAGCCCCTGAGCCAGCGTTACCTTCCCGCCATGATGCGTCCGACCAGCTTCGCCGTGTGAGCATCGAGTCCCTGGTGGAGCAGCACGCGCTTGCGGGCCTCCGGGAAGCGCTGGAAGGCAGCTACCGCCTCGAGCGGGAAATCGGCCGCGGCGGCATGGCGTCGATCTACCTGGCCCAGGATATCCGCCACGACCGCCCGGTGGCGATCAAGGTGCTGCGGCCGAGCCTTGCCGGCCTGGCCGATCTGCCCGAACGCTTCCTGCGCGAGGTCCGCTTCGCCGCGCGACTGGTCCACCCCCACATCCTCCCGATCCACGACTCGGGGCGCCACGGCAGGCTGCTGTATTACGTCATGCCCTATCTGTCGGGGGAGAGCCTTCGCGAGCGGCTGGACCGTGACGGCCAGTTTCCCGTCGAGGAGGCGCTGCGCATCACCCGGGCGGTCGCCTCCGGACTGGACTACGCGCACCGCCAGGGCATTGTCCACCGGGACATCAAGCCCGACAACATCCTGCTCTCCGAAGGACACCCGGTGCTGGCGGACTTCGGTGTGGCCCGCGCCATCTACGACGCCGGGGCCGAGTCGCTGACCACGCTGGGCGCCGCCGTGGGCACCCCGGCGTACATGAGCCCGGAGCAGGCCGCAGGCGATACGATCGTGGACGGTCGCAGCGATCTCTATTCCCTGGCCTGCGTGCTCTACGAGATGCTGGGCGGCAAGCCGCCGTTCCCCGGCCTGCCGGTGCAGGCAACCCTCTATCGTCACCTGACCCAGGCGCCGGACCCCATCACGCTGCTGCGCCCCACGGTCCCCACCCCGGTACAGCGTGCCCTGGACCGCGCGCTGGCAAAGCAGCCCGGAGAGCGGTACGAGAGCGTCGCGCAGTTCGCCGAAGCGCTGGGCGGATCGGTCACCGCACCGGGTCCCTCCAGCGTCGTGGGTGGAGGACGGGACGCGCGCGCCATCGCGGTGATCCCCTTTCGCAACCAGAGCGCCGCGTCGGAACTGGACTACCTGAGTGACGGCGTTACCGACGAGGTGGCGGCCCTGCTTTCCCAAGTGGAAGGGCTGCACGTCGTCTCCCGCCGCAGCGTTGAAGCCCAGCTCGAGCACGGGACCCACGATCTCCGCGCCCTCGGCGCCGCGCTCAACGCGGCCTACACACTCGAGGGGTCGCTACGGGAGTCCGGCGGCAGGCTCCGGGTCACCGCCCAACTCAGCGACACCGTGGACGGAAGGCTGCTCTGGTCCGGACGCTACGACCGGCAGATCGCCGACGTCTTCGCCCTGGAAGAGGACCTGGCCCGCACCATCGTGGCGACCCTGCGCGCGATCCTGGGCGGCGAGCTGTCCGACCCGATACCCCGCCGCTATACCGAGAATCCGCGCGCCTACCATCTGTACCTGCAAGGACGGCACGCCTGGAATCAGCGCACCCCCGAGTCGATCCAGGACGCCATCGCGCTGTTCGAGCAGGCGCTTGCCGAGGACCCGGATTATGCTCTGGCCCACACCGGGCTGGCCGACTGCTACGCGATCCAGCTCGACTACCGCGGCACGCCGGTGCACGAGGGGATGATGCGGGCCAAGGCCGAGGCCCGCCGCGCCCTCGAGCTGGATGAAGGCCTCGCCGAGGCGCACACCTCGCTCGGATGGGTCACCTTCATCTACGATTGGGATTGGAGCGCGGCGGGCCGGGAGTTCCAGCGCGCCATCGAGCTCAACCCGCGCTACGCCACCGCTCGGCAGTGGCACGCCTGGTTTCTGATCGCCATGGGGCGGGTGGCCGAAGCGGTCGCCGAAGGCCGCATCGCGGCCTCCCTCGAACCCGCGTCGGTCTCGATCGTCCGGAGCCTGGGCTGGATCCAGCACGTAGCCGGCCAGCACGACGAAGCCGCCGCCACGGTGGCCCGGGCTCTTGCGATGGACCCGCGCCAGGAAGAGACCCACCGCGTCATGGGCCTCGCCCACCTCGGGGCGGAGCGCTGGCGCGAGGCCGAGGCCAGCTTTGCGCGGGGGCTGGAACTGGCGCCGGATTCCGCCTACGCGCTCGCGGGGCTCGGGGCGACCCACGCTCTGGCCGGCCGTCCCGATCGGGCCCGGGACGTGATCGAGCAGCTCGAAGGACGGGCGCAAGCCGGGTACGTCTCTCCCACGGCCTACATGATGATCTACGCCGCCCTCGGCGATGCCGACCAGACCTTCCGCTGGGCCGAGGCCTGCTTCCGGGAGCGTCGTGGCTGGCTGGTGTATCTCAGGGTCCAGCCCCTGTTGGCGGGCATCCGATCGGACCCCAGGTATTCCGACTGGCTCGCCAGGATGAAGTTGGTCTGATCAGATCCCCGACCGAGCTCGGCTCTCCCGGCCGAGAACTCGGCTGTCCCGGCTGAAACTTTACCTCTGGGCGTCACGTCTCATCCTGTAACAAGAGTCATTGTGCCCCATTTCGCTTCACGGGGGGTTCACCATGCGCAGGTTCTGGGTCCGGATTGGCGTTGGCGCCGCTGTGGTCTTCGCCGGCGGCATGTTTGTCATCACACTCGCCAGGCAGGTGAAAGGCGCGGCGGCGGAGGCGCTGCAGTCGGGCTCGTCCTTCAGCGTGCCGTTCAACATGCTGGCGTTTCAGATGGACGGCCGACGAGTGGGATCGGTCCGGTCCATCGACGTGCGCCGCGGCGAGGGCCGCCGGGTCAGGCAGGTCAACATTGACGTCAGGTTGAAGGGCTTCGACGCCTCGGACCTCGGCGAATGCGCGCTGGTGCTTGGCGGCGGCCACGGGGGCGGCGAGCTGTTCGATTGTGTCGACCCGGCGGAGCTGGATGGGAGATACCGCCAGATCGGGCAGGCGCGGTTCGAGCCCGGTGGGGTGACCCGTCCGATCCTGGTCGAGTGGAACGACTCGCCACACTGGTTCAGGGAGGGGGACTTCCCCGAGGTGAGGATCGAGGCGGGGGAGGTGGTGGGGGGGCTGAACATCACCGGAAGCGACGCCGATGGGTCCTTCTCCCTCAAGGCGGACGCCACGGGACTTCGCATCCACGCCACCGATGCCAGCGGCACGGAGGTGGTGAAGCTGGACGCCGGGGCCAAGGGCGTGGAGATCAAGGTGGAGAAGAAATAGGCCGTCAGGTCCCGCCGGCGCAGGACTATTGACATCAAGAATAGTTGATGTAATGTTGAGCCGTGGAGACGACCGACTTCGCCTCGACGGCCCGACGGTTTCACGCGCTCTCCGATGAGACGCGGCTGCGCATCCTCGACCGGCTGCGCCGGGGCGAGCGCTGCGTCTGCGAGCTGACCGGTGCGCTCGACGCGGCGCAGTCGCGCCTCTCCTTCCACCTTCGCACCCTCAAGGACGCCGGGCTGGTCTCGGATCACCGCGCCGGCCGCTGGGTCTACTACCGCCTCCGGCCCGAGGCTTTCGAGTTGCTCCGGACGGTCCTCGGTCGCCTCGGGACGGGGGATTCCCGGGGGCCCTCAGAACTGCCGGTCCTGGCGGGCGGATGTTGCTGAGGGTCTCTTTTTTTGTCACATATATCAACCATTATTGATGAGAGGAGTAAGCGCGATGGACGACGTAAAAGCGGAAGTTCGAGCCCGGTACAGCGAGGCCGCGCGGGCGGCGGCCGGCGGCGCCAAGGCCGGCTGCGGGTGCGGCTCGGGCTGCGGCTGCGCGACCGGGCCCGACCCAGTGACCTCCAACCTGTACTCTCAGGGGGAGACCGATTCTCTTCCCAGCCAGGCGGTGCTCGCCTCGCTCGGATGCGGGAACCCCACCGCGCTGGCCCAGCTTCACCCGGGCGAAGTGGTGCTCGATCTGGGCTCGGGGGGCGGCATCGACGTTCTGCTCTCGGCCCGCCGGGTGGGGCCGAAGGGCAAGGCGTATGGACTCGACATGACCGACGAGATGCTCGAGCTGGCCCGGACCAATCAACAGGCCGCCGGCGTCGAGAACGCGGAGTTTCTCAAGGGCGACATCGAAGCGATCCCGCTTCCGGATGCGAGCGTCGATGTGATCATTTCCAACTGCGTCGTCAATCTCGCGGCCGACAAGATGCGCGTCCTCACCGAGGCGTTTCGGGTCCTGCGGCCCGGCGGACGCCTGGCGATCTCCGACATCGTGACGACGGGTCCGGTGCCGCGGGACGTGCGGGGAAACTCGGCCTTGTGGACCGCGTGTTTCGGCGGCGCCCTGGAAGTCGAGACCTTCCGCGCGCTGCTTGCCCAGGCCGGTTTTCAGGACGGTGACATCGAGCTGACCCGGGTCTATCGCGGGGAGGATGCCCGCGCGATGCTTGCCGGCCTCGGCCCCGAGGCCGAGCGTCTGGCGGCGCAGGCGGACGGTCTCTTCGCCTCGGGCTTTGTGCGCGCGATCAAGCCACGGAAGGCGGCGGCGTGACCAGGGGGTCGGCTCAGGCGCGGCACGATCCCGCACCGCGCCTGAGCTACACGCTGCGGCCGGCCCTCCCCGCCGACCGGCCTCGGGTGACGGGCCTGCTTCGTCAGGCGGACCTGCCGCTGGACGGCATCCCGGACGATCTGGAGGGGTTCCTGGTGGCGCAGCTGCCGGACGGACGGGTCTGCGCCGCAGGGGGTTTGGAGCGCCACGGCACCACGGCGCTGCTCCGCTCGACGGTGGTGGACCCCTCCTGCCGGGCCTGCGGGGTGGGCGGGGCGCTGGTCGCCGAGCTGCTGCGCCGGGCCGAGTCGTCGGGGGCCCTCGATGTCGTGTTGCTTACGACTACTGCGCAAGCATGGTTCCCACGCTTCGGGTTCGAGCGAATCGCGTGGAGCGACGTTCCCTCAGAGGCCCTGGGGTCCGCGGAATTCCGGGGGGCCTGTCCTCAAACCGCCGTGGTGATGCGAAAGCGGGTGGGAGAGAGGGAATAGGGGAACGGCGGAGGGGGCGAGGACCCGGGGACGCGGAACCAGGGGAGGGGAACCCAGGCAGCACGACGGGGACACGGGGTAGTTGCCGAGGGGTGGTGGGCGCGACAAAGTTACGGATGCCCATGTCGAAACCGGATCGGACCGTGAGATTCCGCCATATCCGTCGGCTCTTCCTGGCCCTGCCGGGACTGGTGGCCGGCTGCACGGTGGAGGTGCGGGAGCCGCCGGCAGCCCAACGGGCCGCGGCGGCGGCCACCCCGGACGGGTTGGCTCCGCTGGTCTTCCCGGCCGACAGCGAGATTCCCGACAGCCCGCTCGGACAGGCGATCCGGCGCGGGCGCGCCATCCTCGTCGCTACCAACGACAGCCTGCCCGAATTCGTCGGGAACGCGCTGACCTGCACCAACTGCCACCAGGATGCGGGTACCCGCGCCAACTCCTCGCCGTGGATCGGCGTGTCTTCCCAGTTCCCCCAGTACCGGTCGCGCAACGACCGGCTCAACCTGATGGTCGACCGGATCAACGACTGTTTCCGCCGCAGCATGAAGGGCAAGCCGCTGCCGCATGACCACCGGGCGATGCTCGACATGATCGCCTATTTCTCGTTCCTGTCCTGGCGAGTGCCGGCGAATACCCCGGTCGCGGGGCAGGGCTATCCGCGGCTGACCCCGTTGCAGCCCGACACCGGCCGCGGCCGCGCGGTCTACGAAGGCACCTGCGCGGTCTGCCACGGGCCTGAGGGCGACGGGACGGTGGGAGGTCCGCCGGTCTGGGGCGAGCGTTCCTACACGATCGGGGCGGGGATGGCGCGGATCCGGACGGCCGCCGCCTTCATTCGCCACAACATGCCGCTCGACCGGCCGGGCACGCTCACCGATCAGCAGGCCTTTGACGTTGCCGCGTACATCAACTCCCAGCCCCGCCCGGACTTTCCGGGGAAGGAGCTGGACTGGCCCAACGGCGACCCGCCGCCCGACGTCGCCTATCCCACACGCGCGGCCGGCAGGGCCGCTGAGAGGAGGATCCCATGATCACCAATGGCGCCACGCCCCGCCGGGGCTTTCTGGGGAAGGTTGCCGCCGCCGCCGTGGCCGCGGGGATGCCCTGGTCCAGGCTGGAGGCCGCCGAGACCGCGATCCAGGACGCCCAGGACCAGTGGCTGACCCGGCTCAACGGAAAGCACCGCTGTCTCTTCGACATGCCGGCGCCGGCGAACGGCCTGCCGCTGGTCCACATCCTGAACTACGTAAACACCTACAACTCGGCCTACAGCGTGGCGGACAGCGACTTGAACGTCGTGGGGACATTCTACGGGTTCACCACCCTGCACGGCGTGAACGACGCGATGTGGGCCAAGTACAAGATCGGCGCCGCGATGCAGGCCAACGATCCGGCCACCGATGCCCCGGCCACGCGGAACCCGTGGCGGACCAGTGTGCGGGCGCTGGGCATGGATATCGCCCCGGCGAGCATCGAGGCCCTGCAGGCGCGCGGGGTGCTGTTCCTGCTCTGTAACAACGCGCTCACCTTCTTCGCCGGCGAGCTGGCCAAGGCGAACGGCACCGAGGCGGCGGCGACGTATCAGGACCTTCGGGCCAACATGCTGCCCGGAGTGGTCCTGGTGCCGGCCATGGTCATCGCGATCGAGAAGGCGCAGGGAGCCGGGCTGGCGTATAACAGACAATAAAGTGCGAAGTGCGAAGTGCGAAGTGGCAAGGGCGAAGTGCGAAGTGCGGGAGGCGTCACTCCTTCCCTTTCAGCTTCCGGATTGCGCGTCGTTCCTTTCCGGTGGGCTTGCCCTGCCCATGGGCGAAGGTGGTGTCCGCGAGGCGGTGTTGTTCGCGAAGCGCGCGACGGCGTTCCATGCTCGCGGGGTCCTCCTCGAAGAGCTTCGCCGCCACGGCGGCCGAGCCCCGGCGCTCCGAGACCGCGCGCACGGTCACGAGGTGCTCGTAGGGTCCCAGACGGATCCGGAGCCGATCGCCGGGGACGAGCGTTCGGGCACGCTTCGGCTTCTCGCCGTTGACCTCGATGCGGCCGCCGTCGACGGCCTGGGCCGCGAGGGCGCGGGTCTTAAAGAACCGTGCGGCCCAGAGCCACTTGTCGAGGCGAACGGCCGATGGGGGCGGGTCGGGCATCAGCTTCCCGGAGCAAACGCGAAGTACCGGTCCGAGGTCCGGTCCGACCCGTGAGTGCGGGGGCGCTGGCCCGCCTCAAGATGGGGATTGGGCGCCTGTGGCGACGACTGCGCCGTCCCGTCGTGGAGGTCCAGGGCGTTCGCCTGCGTCTGGGACGGCACCTGTCGCCCTGGGTGGAGGACGTGCTGCTCCGGGGCACCTACGAGTCCGACGAATGTGAGTTGCTGGCCGGCATCCTGGAGCCGGATGACACCATCCTCGAAGTGGGCGCGGGACTCGGGGTCATCTCGACGCTCTGCGCCCGGCGGGTCGGATCGGAGCGGGTGTTCGCCTACGAGGCCAATCCGGACCTCGAGCGGCGGATCCGGGAGACCTGGGCGCTCAACGGGGTGCGTCCCACGCTGACGGTTTGCGCCATCGGAGCCGAGAAGGGCGAGATTGTGTTCTATCGCGACGCGCACCTTTGGTCCTCTTCCGTCATCCCGAGCACTCCCGACATGCGGCCGGTGCGGGTGCCGCAGCGATCGCTCTCCTCCGAGGCGGCACATGCCCGGCCCACGCTGCTGATCGTGGATGCCGAAGGCGCGGAGCGAGACCTGTTCCGCGGCGCCGTCCTGCCGTCGGTCACCCGGATCGTCGTGGAGCTTCACCAGAGGCTGATCGGCCGGGAAGGGGTGGAGCGGGTCCGGGCCGACCTGGCCGGGCTGGGGTTCGTGGAGGACGCCACCCTTTCGCGAGGGGAACAGCTCGTCTTGCGGCGACGCGCCAATCCCGTGCAATGACCCGGGGCCACATTCGCACTTAGTACGTAGGTACTTAGTACAGTACTCCGCACTTCGCACTTGGTACTTCGTACTTCGCACTCAGTACTTCGCACTTCGCCGCTCCATCCCCAGCGCCCCATTGAGCCAGCGCACCAGCGGCAGCAGACGCTCATAGTCCTGCTCCAGCAGCTTGGGGAGGGCCCTGCCGGTGGCCTGCGCATCCGTGATGCTTCGCCCCATCGTGAACGACTGGTACTTGAGCCATCCCGCCACCGGATGGTCGTCCGGATACCCTCGGGGCATCCGCTTGAGCACCGCGTCGTCGTCCAGTCCGCCGTACCGCCTGGAGAGGGTGCGGTCGTTCACGATCCGCAGGAAGGCGGCCGGCTTTTCCGCCATGGCGTCCCGGATCTTGCCGAGCTGGCCACGCGGCGGCATCCAGAGCCCGGCGCCCAGGAAGCACTGGTCGGGTTGCAGATGAAAGTAGAATCCCGCGCTGCCGCTCTCGCTTTCCTGCCCGACCTGGCGGGTCGCGTCCCGGTGATGAAACCAGCAGGCCGCATGGGTCTTGTAGGGCGACTTGTCCCTGGAGAACCGCACGTCCCGGTGGATCCGGAACATGGACCGCCTGGGGTCGCCGGTGATCTCCGGCGCGAATCGCCCGAACCGCGTGTCCATTTCCTCGATCAGGGCCCGCATCGGAGCGCGCAGCTCCCGTTCGTAGCGCTCGCGGTTGGCCTCGAACCAGGGTTTGCGGTTGTTCCGCGCGAGGGCGCGCAGAAACCGCAGGGCCCCGGGACCGAAGGTGGGAGTTGGGACCGTGGCGGGCATGGGGATACTCCTCGTTCCAGGTAGTGGCTCCCGATATTAGCTTGCGTCCCGAAACTCATGCCACCTCCCGCATGACGGGCGACACGCAGTCCCCGGCCTCCACGGTCCCCCGGCGCTCCGCGCCGCAGTCGGGGGTGCCCGATCAGCGCACGCTCCTGACGGGCGTTATCGGCTTCCGCCTGCTGCTCGCGCTGCTGTTGCTGGGGCGGAGCGCGCTGCTCTGGCGCGACCAGCCCGAGACCGGGTTTGCCGTGGCGGTCGCGACGTTCTTCGTGCTGGCGATCACGGCCTACGGCGCCTACACCATGCTGCGGCGGAGCCAGCCCCCGCTCACCGCGGCCCTTTTCCTCCAGGCCCTGCTCGATCTCGGACTGGTCACCGCCCTGGTCTACCTGGGCGGGACGTCGACGGTCTTCGCGGCCGCATACATCGTGGTCATCGCGGGGTACGCCGTCCTGCTTCCCGTCGTGGGCGGCGTCGCCGTGCTGCTGCTGGCCTCCGCCTCATACCTCTCGGCCGCGCTGATCCGCCATCCGGACGCGCTCCCGCCCGGGCTCACCGCCCAGCTCATCGTGTTCACCGTGGTCTTCGCCCTGGTCGCCGCGTTGGGGCATCGGCTGCGCCACACGGCCGCCCACCAGACCCGCCTGGAGAGCGAGCTGCAGCAGGCGCGCTTCGAGGCGGCGGAGATCCTGAGCAGCATCCGCGCCGGCGTGCTCACGGTCGACGGCAAGGGCCGTCTGGTCTTTCTCAATCCGCCGGCGCAGCGCCTGCTCGGGCTCGAGGCGGCCGGCGCGGGCGAGCCCGTGCTCCCGCTGCTCGCCGCCCGGGCGCCGGAGCTGCACCAGGCGCTGGTCGCCGGCATCGAGAGCGGTGTCCGGATCGGCCGGGGCGAGGGGACCGTCACGGTGGCCGGGGCCGAGCCGTTCCCGATCGGCCTGAGCACAGCCACCTTTCAGCGCGACGGCGGGGCCGAGCGCGCGGTCACCGCGGTGTTTACCGACCTCTCGGAACTGAAGCAGCTCCAGGAGCTCCAGTTCCGCGCCGAGCGGCTGGAGGCGGTCGCCGCGCTCAGCGCCTCCCTGGCCCACGAGATCCGCAACCCGCTCGCCTCCATCCGCAGCTCGGTGGAACAGCTCGCCCGTTCGGCCGATGCGGACGATGACGAGCGGCTGCTGGGCCGGCTCATCGTCCGGGAAAGCGACCGCTTGAGCCGCCTGCTCCAGGAGTTCCTCGACTTCTCCCGGGTCCGCGCGGCCAACTTCGCCGCGATCGACCTCTGCGAGGTCGCCCGGGACGCGATCCACGTGGTCGAGGAGCATCCCGAGTGCGGCGAGGGGGTCCGGGTCCGGCTCGAAGGCCGGTCCACCACCGTGAGCGCGGACGAGGACCTGGTGCACCGGATCGTGAGCAACCTGGTGCTCAACGCCGTCCAGGCCTGCCGCGGCCAGGGCAACGTCACGGTCACCGTCGAGCCCGCCGCGGACCGGGAACTGCCGCCCGGGGCCAACCTGGCCTCCCCGGTCCGGCTGGTGGTGGAGGACGATGGCCCCGGGATCGATCCCGAGCTCCGCGATCGGCTCTTCCAGCCCTTCGTCTCCGGCCGGGCCGGAGGCAGCGGGCTGGGCCTGGCCATTGTGCAGCGCGCCGTCGAGGCCCACCGTGGCCTGGTCCTGGTCGATTCTCAGCCGGGGCAGGGGGCCCGTTTCACCATCTATCTTCCCAGCAGACTTTTCGTGGAGGGCAACGCATGACCCAGCAGCCGTCGGTCCTGGTCGTGGACGACGAGTCGAGCATTCTGGACACGCTGCGCATCCTGCTGCGGAAGGAAGGTTACGAGGTCGCCACCGCGCAGGGCGGTAAGGCGGGACTGGAGCAGATCCGCGGCGGCGCTCACGACATCGTGCTGACCGACGTCCGGATGCCCCAGGTGAGCGGGCTCGACATTCTCCAGGCCACCAAGGAGCAGGATCCGATGACGCCGGTCATCCTGATGACCGCGCAGGCCTCGCTCCAGAGCGCGATCGCGGCCGTGAACCAGGGCGCTTTCTACTACGTGCAGAAGCCCTTCTCCAACGACGAGCTGCTCGCCATTCTGCGGCGGGCCTGCGAGTACCGGCAGATCCGGGTCGAGAACAAGCAACTCAAGCAGGACTTCCGCCGGCGCGAGCGCCACGAGGTCAGCCGCCCCATCGGCAAGGCCCGGCGGTTCATCGACGTGCTCAAGCTGGCCGAGCAGGTCGCGCCCAGCGGCTCGACGGTCCTGATCCAGGGCGAGAGCGGGACCGGCAAGGAGGTGGTGGCCCGCTACATCCACAACCTCTCGCCGCGCCGCGACGGTCCCTTCCTGTCCATCAATTGCGGCGCCCTGCCGGAGAGCCTGCTGGAGAGCGAGCTGTTCGGGCACGTCAAGGGGTCGTTCACCGGCGCGGTGCGGGACAAGCAGGGCCTCTTCGCGGCCGCGCGCGGCGGCACGTTCTTCATGGACGAGGTGGGCGAGATGCCCCCCTCGCTCCAGATCAAGCTGCTCCGGGTGCTCCAGGAGCGTGAGGTGATTCCCGTGGGGGCGACCGAGGCGATCCCGGTCGACGTCCGCATCGTGGCGGCCACCAACCGCGACCTCGAGGAGGAGTGCCGCCGGGGGAATTTCCGCTCGGACCTTTTCTACCGGTTGAACGTCATCGCGCTCGGCCTTCCGCCGCTGCGCGACCGGAAGGAGGACCTGCTCCCCCTCATCGAGCACTTCATGCAGGAGCTGGCCGAGGATCGCGGCACCGAGACCCGCGCCCTTGCGGCCGAGGCACTCGACGCGGTGATGGTGTACGACTGGCCCGGCAACGTGCGCGAGCTCCAGAACGCCCTCGAATACGCGGTGGTCATGTCGCGCGGGAGCGTGGTCGAGCCCGTCGCGCTTCCCGAGCGGATCACCCGGCAGCGCAAGGAGCCGCTGGTGGCCGAACGGGTGCATCCCAATCCGTCGCTCGAGGTGATCGAGCGCGCCTATATCATGTGGGTGTTGCAGGCGGAGGGGGGCAACAAGACTCGCGCCGCCGAGGTCCTGGGCATCGACCCCTCGACGCTGTACCGGAAGCTCAGCCGGTACGAGGAGACGCCGCGGGAATGACGTGGCCGCGCTAGCGCGCCCGGTTGCGGCGGCGGCGGGCCGCCCCCTCCTTGATCTGGCGGGCCTCGCTGGGCTTCAGGTAATGCCGCTTGCGCCGGAGATCCTTCAGAATGCCGGACCGCGCCACCTTGCGCTTGAACGCCTTCAGCGCCAGATCCAGGCGGTCGTGCTCGCCGATGGTGACTTCGATCATGGTTGCCCCTCCGCGGAGTATCGGGGTTCCCTTGCTGGAATACGACGGCCGGTGGGGGGTGCTGGTCCGCCCACCGGCCGTCGCGACGTACGCGGCCAGGGGCCGCGCGCCAGGCCTTACCGGCCGAGCTTGACCACGTTCGCCGCGGCGGGACCCTTCTTGCCGTCGACGATGTCGAACTCGACCCGCTCCCCCTCGACCAGACTCTTGAAGCCCTGGCCCTGAATCGCCGAGTGGTGCACGAAACAGTCGCCACTGCCGCCTTCGGGCGTGATGAAACCAAAGCCCTTGGCATCGTTGAACCACTTGACGGTTCCCGTCGTACGCATGCTGGTACTCCTCTTGCTGTTTGCCGTCGGGATCGACCGTGCGACCCCTGGCGGCGCGGTACTCCGTGATCGTGAGCCCTCACGTAAGGCGGTTCCGGCGCAGGCGCCCGGGAGGGCGCAACAGAAAAGGGGCCCCGCGATGCCCGGCCCCTCGCTACGCTCAGAACTCGTTTCGCGTCGAATCGCGATTATCGCGGCCTAGAATATACAGCAAACCCGCCCCAACCGGCAATCGGCCGGTCCGGGGCGATTGACCGGGAAGCGACCCCAGCCAGGCGGTATCGTGCCTCCCCTTCTCTACCTCCTGTTCATCCTCTCCGGGGCCGCCGGGCTCTTCTACGAGTCCGTCTGGAGCCGCTATCTGAGCCTGTTCGTGGGCCATGGCGCGTACGCCCAGGTGATCGTGCTGGTCATTTTCCTGGGCGGGATGGCGGCCGGGGCCGGTCTGGTCAGCCGGGTCACGGAGAGGCTGCGAGACCCCCTTTACGGCTACGCCATGATCGAACTGGCCGTCGGGCTGCTGGGTCTCGCCTTCCACGACCTGATCTATCTCCCGGTCACCGAATGGGCCTATGACTGGCTCTTTCCGGCCCTGGGAGGCGGGGCCGGGGTGGTGGTGGCCAAATGGACGCTGGCCGGGTTGCTGATCCTGCCCCAGTCGGTCCTGCTGGGGACCACGTTTCCGCTGATGAGCGCCGGGGTGCTGCGCCGGGCGCCCCGCAAGCCCGGGACCGTGCTCTCCTGGCTGTATTTCAGCAACAGCCTGGGGGCCGCCATGGGCGTGCTGGTCGCCGGGTTCTACCTGGTCCGCGTTTCGGGGCTCCCGGGGACCCTGATCGCCGCGGCGATCATTAACCTGCTCGTGGGACTGGCCGCCCTGGTGATCGCCAAGGGGACCAATGCCGCCCCGGCGGCCGGCCGGGGGGCCAGCCCCGCGCCGCCGGGACCGGGCTACCCCGACGACCTCGACCTCTTCCCGCTTCCGGTTCTCGCCCGGCTGCTCCTGGCGGTGAGCGCGGGGACCGCGCTTGCCTCGTTCATCTACGAGGTCGCCTGGATCCGCCTGCTTTCCCTGGTGCTGGGCAGCGCCACCCATTCCTTCGAGCTGATGCTCTCGGCCTTCATCCTGGGCCTGGCGCTGGGGGCCTTCTGGATCCGCCGCAGGTCGGAGACGCTCCGACGCCCCCTGCTCACCCTCAGTTGGGTGCAGGTCTTCATGGGCCTGCTCGCCGCGGCGAGTCTGGCCATGTACGAGTGGTCGTTCTACTGGACCGCCGATCTGATGTCGGCCGTGGCGCGCAGCGAGGAGGGCTACGCCGCGTTCACGACCGCGCGCTATGTGCTGTGTCTCGCCATCATGCTGCCGGCCACGTTCTGCGCCGGGATGACCCTGCCCCTGATCACCCGGTCGCTGCTCGTGGCCGGGGCCGGCGAGCGCGCCATCGGCGCGGTGTACGGGGTCAATACCTTCGGTTCCATCGTCGGCGCGGGCGCGGCGAGTCTGCTGCTGATCCCGCTGCTCGGACTCAAGGGCACACTGCTGGTCGGGGCGATGCTCGACATCGGGATCGGGGTGGCGATCGGCGTGGCGTTACAGCGCTACCGGGCGCCCGCGGTCCAGGTGGTCACCCGCGGGGCGATCCTGCTCGTCCTGGTGCCCCTGGTGGTCGGCCTGGGGGTGCGGCTGGACCGGGCCATGCTCACCAGCGGCGTGTACCGCACCGGGCAGGCCCGCCTGACCCAGGACACGCTGCTCTACTACCGGGATGGCCGGACAGCGACCGTCTCGGCGGCGCTGGGGGGCACCGGGCGCTTTACCATCGCCACCAACGGCAAACCGGACGGCTCGCTGGACCCGATCTGGCGCCTGGCGTGCAAACCCGACGAGCCCAGGCGGATGATGACGGGCGACGATCCGACCCAGGTGCTGCTGCCGCTCATTACCCTGGCGCATCGCCCCGCGGCCCGGAGCGCGGCGGTGATCGGGCACGGGACCGGCATGTCCTCCCACACCCTGCTCGCCAGCCCGGCGCTCGAATCCCTGGTCACGATCGAGATCGAGCCCAGGATGGTGGAGGCGTCGCGGATCTTCATGCCCGCCAACAAGCGGGTCTTCGGCGACCTGCGGGGCAGGCACGCCTTCAACGACGCCAAGGCCTACTTCGCGGCGGCCAACACGCGCTTCGATATCATCATGGCCGAGCCGTCGAACCCCTGGGTGAGCGGGGTCAGCGGATTGTTCACGGACGAGTTTTACCGTCGGGTCCGGCGCTACGTCGCCGACGGCGGCGTGCTGGGCCAGTGGCTGCACACCTACGAGCTGAGCGACGAGCTGGTGCTCGGAGTGCTGGCGGCGATCCACCGGAACTTCGCCGACTACGCCATTTACAGCGTGAACCACGCGGACCTGCTGATCGTCGCGACGCCGGAGGGCGAGCTGCGCCCGGTCGACTGGGCGGTCTTCGATCTTCCGGTCGTGCGGGAGGACCTGTGCCACTTCTTTCCCGTCACCACCCAGGATCTCGAAGCCACGCGGCTGACCAACCGGCGGGCCCTGACCCCGCTGCTCGAGGCGATCCAGCAGCCCAATTCCGACTTCTACCCGGTGCTCGACCTCGGGGCCGAGCGGGCCCGGTTTTTGGGCCGGGCCGCCACCGGGCTCGAGAGCCTGTTCCGGGGTGTCTGGGACTTCAGTGCGGGACCCGGCGTGCCGCCGCTCCTTCCCGACACCCAGACCGTCTCGGCCCTCGGCGCGGTGCCTCGGATCCGGGCGCTCATGACCGCCGCGTCTCTGCGGGGCAAGCTCGGACGCGCGGAGCCGGACACCGCGTGGGTCACCGACAACCGGGACGATATCGACCACCGGGTGCTGACCTGGGTGCGGGGATTGGACCAGGGTGGTCCGCCAGAGGCCTGGTCGGTCTGGGTCCGGGCCTTCTTCAATGGCTTCGAGCTGTGGCATGGGGGGTCCCGGGGGTACGTCGACCTGGCTTTCGCGGAGCCGGTCCGGCGCTATCTGGCCCGGCACCTGGCGCCCCGGGCCGTTGTGGCGGCAGTCGATTTCCGGCTCTCGATGGCGCGAATGGACTGGGCCGCCGTGGCCGGGCCGGTCGAGCGGCTGGTGCCCGAGTTGCAGGCCGGACAGCTCTGGATGGACCCCGACGCGCTGCGGGAAGGGGGCGTCATGGCCTACCTGGCCCGAAGTCGGCCGGACTCGGCGATTCTGCTCTTCCGGGCCCTCCCTCCGAGCCCGCGCCAGTTCGAAGAGAGCCTGCGGATCCGGTTGCTGGCATCGTATCTGGGCGAGGGCTTGCAAAAGCCCGGAACGGATGGCGCGGCAGCGACACCACAAGACCCCTGAGAAAACCGTCCGAAATCGTTTGGAGACAATCACTTGGAAAAATGCGCCGAATTGTGGTATGACGGTTGCCACTTCCTCCCGCAGCGGCAAGCGAATTGTCAGGGCAACCGCGGACTTTTTCACAACACTTTTGCAGCGGGGGGACACATGAATCGGAAGGGCTTTACGCTGATCGAGCTTCTGATCGTGGTGGTGATCATCGGCATTCTGGCCGCCATCGCGATTCCGAAGTTCTCGACCACGAAGGACAAGGCGAAGCTGGCGTCGGTGAAGACCGACATCCGCAATTACATGACGGCGGAGGAAGCCTACTTCTCCGACAACAACACCTACGGTGACGCCGCGGCGCTGGCCGGGGCCCCGTACAGCTTCGTGTTCACCGCGGGCAACGCGGCGACCGCGAGCGCGTCGACGGCGGCGGGTTACAGCCTGACCGTGACCAACGCCAGCATCTCGGCGGGTACCAAGAGCTGCCAGGTGACCCTGGGCGGCGGTGGTTTGACGGACGGCGTCATCACCTGCCCGTAACGAGCACCCGAACAGCCGATCGGTGGATCGGCAAGGAAGGCGGGGCGGGCTCCTGGAGCCCGCCCCGCTTTCGCGTTCACCAGGTCTTGCAAATTCCCCTGCCGGTCTTGCACGCCACTCCAGGGCTCCAGGCCAGCTCGGCCGCCCTAACCGCCGCGCCGGATACAGCTTAGCCGGAGTTCGGGCGGGGTTGGTACGGCTGTTGCCTAGGATAGGCCCCGGAGTCATTCACGGACTTCGATGGACCAAACGGCCGAGACCGGCACCCCCAGGGAGGGACCCAGATGTTGAACCGCAAGGGCTTTACGCTGATCGAGCTTCTGATCGTGGTGGTGATCATC
>Ga0299906_10001124_pt1 | contig 23186 bp, 26 predicted proteins | sample RVTome_14_FD_200259 | JGI IMG/M metagenome (GOLD analysis project Ga0299906, IMG submission 200259) | Soil microbial communities from uranium-contaminated site in the Upper Colorado River Basin, Wyoming, United States - RVT145D125 (version 2) ...
GCCGATTTCCGCGATTTCGGCATCAGCTTCGACAACTACTCCACCACCCACAGCGAGAAGAACCGCCAACTGGTGGAGCGTATCTACCGCCGCCTCGACGAGGGCGGCTACGTCACGCGACGCAACGTCAAGCAGCTGTACGACGAGCAGGAAGGCATGTTCCTGCCCGATCGCTTCATCCGCGGCAGCTGCCCGAAATGCAAGTCCGCGGACCAGTACGGCGACAGCTGCGAGGTTTGCGGCACCACCTACCAGCCGACCGACCTGATCGATCCGCGCTCGGCCGTGAGCGGCTCGACGCCCGTGATCAAGGAGTCCGAGCATATTTTCGTGACCCTTTCGGCCTTCGAGGAACCGCTGGAGGCGTGGATGGCCTCCGGGGCACTTCAGCCGGAAGTCAGCAACAAGATGCGCGAGTGGTTCGACGACGGGCTGCGCGACTGGGACATCTCGCGCGACGCGCCCTATTTCGGGTTCGAAATCCCCGCAACCAAAGACAAGTTTTTTTACGTCTGGGTGGACGCGCCGGTCGGATACGCCGCGAGCTTCATGGAGCTGTGCGAGCGCGAGGGCCTGGACTTCGAAGAATGGTGGGGTGCCGATTCGAATACCGAGCTCTATCACTTCATCGGCAAGGACATCGTCTATTTCCACACCCTGTTCTGGCCCGCCATGCTGATGGGCGCCGGCATGCGCACGCCGACCGCGGTTTACGCCCACGGCTTTCTCACCGTCGACGGCGCCAAGATGTCGAAGTCGCGCGGTACGTTTATCCGTGCAAGGACGTACCTGGACCACCTCCAGCCGGACTACCTGCGCTATTACTTCGCCGCCAAGCTGGGTTCGGGGATGGGCGACATCGACCTCAACCTCGAGGACTTCGTGCTGCGCGTCAACGCCGACCTGGTCGGCAAGCTGATCAACATCGCCAGCCGTTGCGCCGGTTTTATCCATAAGAATTTCAACAATAAGCTGGCTGATTCGCTGGCCGATTCGAGGCAATACGAACGCTTCCTGGCGGCGCGCGAGGCGATCGGTCAGGATTTCGAAAACCGCAGCTACCAGTCGGCCGTCCGCCGCATCATGGCGCTGGCCGACGAAGCCAACCGCTACATCGACGAGCGCAAGCCGTGGAAGCTGATCAAGGAGGACGGCCAGCTCAACGAGGTGCATGCCGTTTGCACCCAGGGCATCAATTTGTTCCGGGTTCTGATCACCTTGCTGGGGCCGGTGATTCCGTTTACCGCCGAAAAGGCCGGCCGATTCCTCGGCACCGATGTGGGCCAATGGGCGGACCTCGACGAGCCCTTGCTGGGCGTTACGATCAATGCATTCGAAGCGCTGCTCACCCGCATCGACCCCGACAGGGTTGAGTCCATCATCGAGCAGTCGAAGGAATCGCTCAAACCCGCGGAGGCCTCCCCAGAAAAGCCAAACCAAAAGCCAAACCAAAAGCCAAACCTGCACCTCGAGGCCGAAATCACCATCGACGAGTTCCGCAGGATAGACCTGCGCATCGCCCGCGTCGTGACGGCCGAGGCGGTGCCCGAAGCCGACAAGCTCCTGAAGCTCACCCTCGACCTCGGCGGCGAAACGCGCACCGTCTTCGCCGGCATCAAGTCCGCCTACGACCCGGCGGAACTGGCCGGACGCCACATCGTGATGGTCGCCAACCTCAAGCCCCGCCAGATGCGCTTCGGGCTCTCCGAGGGCATGGTGCTGGCGACGGGTGACGACGAAACGGGGCTGTACCTGCTGTCACCCGACGAAGGCGCCACGCCCGGCTCGCGGGTGACCTGAGCGGATGACCGGGTACTTTCTCATCCTGGTCAGCACGGTCCTCGCCAACAACTTCGTGCTGGTACGGTTCCTCGGCCTGTGCCCCTTCATGGGCGTTTCCACCAAGCTCGAGGGTGCCGTCGGCATGGCCGCGGCCACCGCGTTTGTGCTTACCCTCGCTTCGGTGTCGAGCTACCTGCTGAGCCGCTACCTGCTCCAACCGCTGGGGCTGGAATACCTATCCACCCTCAGTTTCATCTTCGTGATCGCCGTCACCGTCCAACTCACGGAAATCATCATGCGCAAGACGGCGCCGCTGCTGTACCGCATTCTGGGTATCTTCCTGCCGCTGATCACGAGCAATTGCGCGGTGCTGGGCGTCGCACTCCTGAACGTACAGGAACAGCACAATTTACTGCAGTCGGCGGTGTACGGCTTCGGCGCGGCGGCGGGATTCGGTCTCGTGCTGGTCATGTTCTCCGCCATCCGCGAGCGGCTCGCCTTCGCCGATGTGCCAGTGCATTTCAGGGGCGCACCCATCGGCCTGATCACGGCCGGGCTCATGGCCCTGGCGTTTATGGGCTTTACAGGCCTCGCGGATCTCTGAGCTGGCCTGCTGAATCATGCTTGAGGCGATCCTTCCAATTGCGACGCTGGGCCTCTTGTTCGGCCTTGGCCTGGGTTGGGCGGCCCGGCAGTTGCGGGCCGATTCCAATCCCGTGGTCGACCGGATCGAAGCGCTGCTGCCGCAGACTCAGTGCGGACAGTGCGGTTACCCCGGCTGCCGGCCCTACGCCGAGGCCATCGCGAGCGGCGAGGCGGACATCAACCAGTGCCCACCCGGCGGCGAAGACGGCATCCGCGCGCTGGCCGATCTGCTGGCTCGGGAGCCCAAGCCGCTCAACCCCGACAACGGCGTCGAGAAGCCGAAGGCGGTGGCGGTAATCGACGAAGATGTCTGCATCGGCTGCACGCTGTGCATCCAGGCCTGCCCGGTCGACGCCATCATCGGCGCCCCCAAGCTGATGCACACCGTCATCGAATCGGAATGCACCGGTTGCGACCTGTGCCTGCCGCCCTGCCCGGTCGACTGCATCGAGATGGTGGTCAAGGAAGTCACCATGGGCGACTGGCGTCGGCCAATGCCCGCCGGCGCCCGGGCGAACACCCACGGCGGCGGCGGGCGCGCCTGATGGCGCAGCATCTGTCAGCGGCGGCGAGGGCGCGCCTGGCGGGTCAGCGAATCCACCATTTCCACGGTGGGCTACGCCTCAGGCACCACAAGAAGATTTCCTGCGACGTGCCGCTCGAGCGGGTACCGCCATCCGAACGCCTGTTCGTCCCACTGCTCCAGCATGGCCACTCCGATGCGGCCCGATCACTGGTGGAAGCGGGGCAGGCGGTGCTCAAGGGCGAACCGATCGGCAGCTATTGCGAACCCGACACGGGCTACGTCCACGCGCCCACCTCAGGCAAAGTCATCGCGCTGGAGGTCCGTCCCATCGCCCACCCCTCGGGGCTGGATGGCGAGTGCGTGGTGATCCAGCCGGACGGCGAGGAGCGCTGGACCCGGCTCGAGCCCATCGAGGACTGGCAACATGCCGATCCGGCGACTCTGGGCGAACGAATCCGAACGGCCGGTCTCGTCGGCCTGGGCGGGGCCGTGTTCCCGACGGCCAAGAAAGTGGAAGGTGCCCAGGCGCGCGGCGTGCACACGCTGATCCTCAACGGCGCCGAGTGCGAGCCCTATATCAGCTGCGATGAAATGCTGATGCGCGAGCAGCCCGAAAAACTCATCCTCGGCGCGCGGGTGCTGCGCCGCGCGACGGCTGCCGAGCGCGTGATCATCGCCATCGAGGACCAGATGGGTGTGGTGCAGCGCGTGCTGGACAGCGCCTTGAAGACTTGCGGTGACGGGGCGGTCGAAATCGTCCGGGTGACCACCATTTATCCCGAGGGCGGCGAGCGTCAGCTCGTCCAGGTGCTGACCGGCCTCGAGGTTCCCTCGGGCGGCCTGCCCCTGGACCTCGGTCTCTTGTGCCTCAACGTCGGCACCGCCGCCGCGGCGGCCGACGCGGTCATCGAGGGTAAGCCACTGATCGAGCGCATCGTGACCGTGAGCGGCAGCGGCATAAGCCGCCCGCGCAACCTGATCGCCCTCCTGGGCACGCCAATCCATGATCTCGTCGAGCGCTGCGGGGGCTACCGCGGTGACGTGCAGCGCCTGGTCCTCGGCGGCCCGATGATGGGCTACGCGCTCCCCACCGATGCCGCCCCCGTGGTCAAGGCAGCCAACTGCATCCTGGCGCTGACCGCGGACGACCTTCGCTCACCCCAGCCCGAGATGCCGTGCATCCGTTGCGGCGAATGCATGCGGGTTTGCCCCGCGGTGCTGCTGCCGCAGCAACTGCACTGGCAGGTCACCAATCAGCAATGGGAAGAGGCAGAGGAATACGGCCTGATGGACTGCATTGAATGCGGTTGCTGCGACTTCGTCTGCCCCAGCCAAATTCCGCTCGCCGATTGGTTCCGATATGGCAAGGGCGTGCTGGTCAACCGCGCCAGCGAAAAACGGGCCGCCGATCACGCCCGGCACCGCTATGAGGCCCGCCAGGAGCGCCTCGAACGGCTCAAGCGCAGCCGGCAGGACCGCATCGCGGAGCAAAAGCGCCAGCTCAAGCAATCCTCCGAGGGCAAGCGCAAGGTCGCCGAAGCCCTGGAACGCGCCCGCAAGTCCCGCGGCGAGGACGAGGGTCGCTCCCCGTGAGCCGCGATTTCGCCATTGGCGGCGCGCCCCATTTCTTCCCGCCAGTCACCGTGCAGCGGGTGATGCGCGACGTCCTGCTGGCCATGCTGCCCGGTATCGCCGCGTATTGCTGGTGCTTCGGGCCCGGCCTGCTGCTGCAGATCGTACTGGCCGTGGGCTTCGCGCTCGCTTTCGAGGCCGTGATGCTCAAGCTCCGCGGCCAGAACCTGCGCCTCTTCCTGTCGGACTTCAGCGCCGTGGTCACGGCAGTTCTGTTCGCGCTCTGTCTGCCACCGCTCGCGCCGTGGTGGATCGCCTGCATCGGCATGCTGTTCGCCATCGTGATCGCCAAGCACCTGTTCGGAGGCCTCGGTTACAACGTCTTCAACCCGGCCATGGTGGGCTACGTCGTGTGTCTTATCAGCTTTCCGCGCGTCATGACGGCGTGGCTGCCGCCGCTGTCGCTGGCCGATGTCCCAATCACCTTCCTTGACAGCCTGGCCGCGATCTTCACCGGCGCCCTGCCGGCGGGCCTTGGCTGGGATGCCGTCACGCAGGCGACCCCGCTCGACACCCTCAAGACCGGCGTCGACCAGGGTCGCATCGTCTCGGAAATCCGCCGCGCGCCGATCTTCGGGGATTTCGGGGGCCTCGGCTGGGAATGGATCGCCAACTGGTTCGCCGTCGGCGGCTTCTGGCTGATGTGGCGGCGGGTCATCAGCTGGCACGTGCCGGCGGCGATGATCGGCACCGTGATCGCCCTGGGGCTCATCGCCTACCTGGCCGATCCCGGCAGCAACCCCTCGCCCTTGCAGCACGTATTCTCCGGCGCGATCATCCTCGGCGCCTTCTTCATCGCCACCGACCCTGTGACCGGCTGCACCAGCAGCCGCGGCCGTCTGTGGTTCGGCGTCGGGGTCGGAGCCATCACCCTCGCCATCCGGCGCTGGGGCGGCTACCCGGATGGCGTTGCTTTCGCGGTGCTGATCATGAACATGGCCGCGCCCCTGATCGACCGTTACACGCGCCCGCGCCATTACGGCGAGGGCAAACAAAAGCATGAATGAGACCCGGGACGCCTCGCAGCAGGCTTCCGCCTCGCGCAGCGCCCTGTCGCTCGGCTTGATCGCCCTCGCCAGCGCCGCGCTGTTGAGCTGGGTGTATTCGCTCACGGAGTCCCGAATCGCCGAGCAGGAACGCCGCGAACTGCTGAGGCAATTGCAGCAGGTGGTCCCCCGGGATTCTTTCGACAACGCCATGCACGAGGACTTCATCACGGTGCGCCATGAGGTCGCATTCCCTGGCGGTCAGGAAGTGCAGGTCTACCGGGCGCGGCGCTACGGAGCGCCCGTCGCGGTGGCCATGAAGCTGCGGGCAAACGACGGCTACAATGGCCGCATCGACCTGCTGGTCGGCATCTACGAGGACAGCCGCATCAGCGGGGTGCGCGTGCTGAGCCACCGCGAAACGCCCGGGCTCGGAGATGCCATCGACATCGAGCGCAGCGACTGGATTCTCTCGTTCGAGGGCAAATCGCTGGAGCAGCCGGACCCCGACGGTTGGGCAGTGAAGCGCGACGGCGGCGTTTTCGACCAGTTCACCGGCGCCACCATTACGCCCCGGGCCGTGGTCGATGCCGTGCACCGGGCCTTGCAGTTCTTCGAGTCCAACCACGACGGGCTGTTCTCGGCACCCTCGCAGTTCCAGCCCGGTGAGCGCGAAACCCAGGACGAGGCATGAGCATTGATCGCATGACACAGTATTCAGACATACTCGCCAACGGGATTTGGCGGCACAACACCGGCCTGGTGGTGTTGCTGGGCCTGTGCCCGCTGCTGGCGGTGTCCAACACGGTGGTCAACGGCCTCGGGCTCGGTCTCGCCACGATGATGACCCTGATGGTCACGAATTTCACGGTCTCCCTCACCCGGCCCCTGCTGCGCCCGGAGGTGCGGATCCCGGCATACGTTTTGATCATCGCCTCGACGGTCACCGTGGTGGAACTGCTGATGAAGGCCTGGACCCATGAGCTCTATCGAACGCTGGGTATCTTCATCCCTCTGATCGTGACCAACTGCGCCATCATCGGCCGCGCCGAAGCCTTCGCCTCACGCAATCGCCCCCTTCCGGCCCTGGCGGACGGCTTCGCCGTCGGCCTCGGCTTCCTGATCACGCTTGTAATGCTCGGCTCGGTGCGGGAGCTGGTCGGTCACGGCACACTGTTGCGGGAGGCCGGTCTGCTCTTCAAGACAGCAGGCGAAGGCCTGCAGATCACTGTCGTGCCCGGTGAGGGAAAATTCCTTCTCGCCATCCTGCCACCCGGCGCCTTTATCGCCCTCGGCTGCCTGGTCGCCGCCCGCAACTGGCTGGTCGCGCGGCGTCGCCATGTGCGTGTGCCGCGCGAAGGCATAGCCCCCGGCGCGCCACGTACTTCGACGACGTGAAGCGCGAAGACGTGCGGGCGTTCTTCGAGCGTCTGCGGGAGGTCAATCCGCAGCCCGCCACCGAACTGAATTACGACTCGCCCTTCGAGCTGCTGATCGCGGTCATCCTGTCGGCCCAGGCGACCGACAAGGGCGTCAACAAGGCGACCGACAAGCTCTTCCGCGTGGCGAATACGCCGCAAGCCATTCTGGAACTGGGCGAAGACGGCCTCAAGGAGTTCATCCGCACCATCGGCCTGTTCAACAGCAAGGCGAAGAACATCATCAAGGCCTGCCGAATCCAGGTGGAAGAGCATGGCGGTGAAGTGCCGGGCAGCCGCGAGGCGCTTGAAAAACTGCCGGGGGTCGGCCGCAAGACGGCCAACGTCATACTCAATTCGGCTTTCGGCGAGCCCACGATTGCGGTCGACACGCACATTTTCCGAGTCTCCAACCGCACCGGGCTGGCGCCCGGCAAGACCCCGCTGGCAGTCGAGAAGAAGCTCCTCGAGGTCGTCCCGGAGGAGTTCCGCCGGCATGCCCACCACTGGCTGATTCTGCACGGGCGCTACGTTTGTGTCGCTCGAAAACCGAAGTGCCCGGAGTGCATCGTACGGGATTTGTGCCGCTACAAGCACAAGACGCCGGAGTCCTGATTCGGCTCAGTGAGCGTTTCCACCGTCTGGCCTGAATGTTGACGCCGCGGTGCTCGGCGATGTAATAATTCATCAAGGCGACCGGTCATATGCCGCGATATCGCGGATCACTTTGCCGTGATCGAAGCTAGGCCGCTGGCCGTAACCCATCAATGTGGAGGTTCCAACCTATGTCCAAGAAAACACTGAACATCAAACCCATTGCCGCCGCCGTTGGCGTGGCATTTGCATCTTCGATGGTACTTTCCAGCACCGCGCTGGCCTCGGAGAATCCATTCGAAGCCACCGATCTCGAGAGCGGCTACACGCTGGCAGGGGGCGATAAGGACAAAGAGGGGGAATGCGGCGAAGGCAAATGCGGCGAAGACGGTGAAGGCGAAGGCAAGTGCGGCGAAGGCAAATGCGGCGAAGGCAAGTGCGGCGAAGAGGGTGAAGAAGGCAAGTGCGGCGAAGGGAAATGCGGCGAAGAAGGCGGTGAGGAAGAAGGCGACGAAGGCGACGAAGGCGACGGCTAAATCGGCTGTCCATGCCTGAATTCACCGGTTTCAATCCGTGAAGTCAAGACCCTACCCGGTAACGGGTGCCGGACTTGGACTGAGGCGGGCCCTGATGGGCCCGCTTCAGGATCACGCGCCCGAAAATATCTCTTTCATGGAGGTCGCGCCGGAGAATTGGATCAACGTCGGCGGCGCGCTGGGGCGCAAGTTTCGAACTTTCACCGACGGCTACCCATTCGTCTGCCACGGGTTGTCGCTGTCGCTGGGCGGCCCTTCGCCGCTGGACGAGACCTTTTTGCACAAGGTCCGGCGCTTCCTCAATGACCACAATGTCCTGATTTACAGCGAACACCTGAGTTACTGCACCGACGATGGACACCTCTACGATCTGATGCCGATCCCGTTCACGGACGAGGCCGTGCACTACGTTGCGGCCCGCATCCGGCGCACCGAGGAGATCGTCGAGCGCAGGATCGCCATCGAAAACGTCTCGTATTACGCGGCGCCCGGTGCAGAGCTGACGGAAATCGAATTCGTCAACGCGGTGCTGGAAGAGGCGGACTGCGACCTGCTGCTGGACGTCAACAACATCTACGTCAACGGCGTCAATCATCGTTATGACCCGGCCGACTACCTGGCGCGGCTGCCCACCAAGCGCATCGCCTACGGCCACATCGCCGGGCATTACAACGAAGCCGAGGACCTCATCGTCGACACCCACGGCGCCTCGGTGATTTCGGACGTCTGGGCCCTGCTGGATCGCGCCTACGAGATCCATGGCGTGTTCCCCACCCTGTTGGAACGCGATTTCAACTTTCCGCCGCTCGAAAAACTGCTGGCCGAGGTCGACCGCATCAGGGAGATCCAGGCCCGCCATTCCTCGGAGCCACAGCAGCAAGCCGATGAGCAAGCCGGCGCCTCACGACGACACGCCTGAGCGGCTGCTGGCCCAGCAGAAGGCCTTCGCGGGCCACATCCGCGATCCCGACAGGGTGGCACCGCCCACCGATGTCGAAGATCGGCGAATGCAAATCTATCGCGAGCTTTTTTTCAAAAACATCCGCAATTTCATCTCGGCAAGCTACCCGGTGCTCAAGTCGCTCTACAGCGATGAAGACTGGCAGCGCTTGGTGCGCGAATTCTACGTCGAACATCGCTGTCACACCCCGCTTTTCCCCGAGCTGCCGCGCGAATTCCTTCGCTACCTGCAGGAGCACCGCGAAGGACGCGAGGGCGACCCGCCCTTCATGCTCGAGCTGGCCCATTACGAGTGGGTCGAGCTGGGGCTGAAGGTCGAGGCGACCGACCTCGACGACATCGAGGCCGACCGCGAGGGCGACCTGCTTGAACAATCGCCGGTGCTGTCGCCGCTGGCCTGGCCGCTGAGTTACCGCTACCCGGTCCAGCTCATCTGCGAGGGCTTCCAGCCCGCCGAGCCCCCCGGGGAGCCTACCCACCTTTTGGTATACCGGCGGCGCGACGACGAGGTGCGGTTCATGCACATCAACGCCGTCTCCCGCTTGCTGCTCGACCAGATGCAGAGCAACCCCGGCGCCAGCGGACGGACTATGCTGGCATCCGTGGCACAGACCATCGGCCGCCCTGCCGATTCGCTGGCCTCGGCGGGCAGGGACCTTCTGGCCGGCTGGTTGGACAAGGACATCGTGCTCGGAACGCGCCCCGCGGCCGTTATGAACCAGCCGTTATGAAGAAGCCGTTATGATCGAACTCTACGACAACATCTCCGCGCGCCTGCGCACCGCGGGCGATTGGATTTGGCCTCTGGCCCTGCGGCTGATCATGTTCTGGGAGTTCTGGGAATCCGGAACCACCAAGTACAAGGGCAGCAACTGGTTCAGCACCATCGAGGACAAGTTCCCCTGGCCCTTCAGCGCGCTCGGCCCCGACCTCAACTGGCTGGCTGCCACCTGGGGCGAGATGGTGTTCTCGGTGATGGTGCTGGTGGGGTTGTTCACCCGCTTTGCGGCGTTTTCGCTGATCATCATCACGGTGGTGGCGACCGCGGCCGTGCACTGGCCTGCTGAGTGGTCCAGCCTGGCCGAACTGTGGCAGGGCTACGCCATCTCCGACAAAGGCTCCGGCAACTACAAGCTGCCGCTGCTGTTCGTCGTGATGCTGCTGCCGCTGGTCTTCCACGGCGGCGGCAAGCTCAGCCTGGACTTCATCATGCTCAAGGTGATGGGGCGCGACGCCTACGTCCATGACCGGATCAGCGACCTCGCCGCGGCCGGTTGGGCCTTCGTTGTTTTGGGCCTCGCCACGGTGTTCCTGGTGCCCGCCTGGGGTTACACGCTACTGGCCCTCGGGCTGGCCTGTTTCGTAGTGCCCGCCTTGCTGAAGTAAGCGCTCTTTGCGCTACTCCGCAAACGGCGAAAACGGCGCCGGCGCGACTGCGTAGCCCTCGCCGCGCAGGAGTTCGATCAGACCCAGCTCGCCGGGCAAATGAAGCGCGCCGACCGCGGCGAACACCTTGTCTTCGCCAAGCTCGTCCACCAGGCGGTCGCGCATTCGCATGTTGCGGGCATCAATGCCCTGGGAGAAAAAGTAATCCTCCACTTCGTCCGGCAATTCCTCGAACTGGCTGTCGGACTGAGCCTGCAGCCCGTCGAGATCCGAGCGGACGTACGCCGAGATGAGCTCGTCGTAAAACGCGTGCAGATTGTCGATCTCCTCGAGAGCCTGTTCCAGCAGGATAAGCTGCATGCCCTCCGGCATGTTCTCCAAAAAGGAAAGCTGCTCATCGAGGGTTTCCAGGCCAACCACCGTGAGGCCGTGGCCCGCAGCCTGGAGGGCCAGTGACAGGTCCATGAACAGGCCGTTCTCCGGCGGCGGGATACTGATGGTCATCATCGCGGCCCACACCTTCATCGTCGAAAGCTGATCCGGCCCCAGGTGGAAACGCTCCGCGGCCGCCAGCAGCTTCGAGTAGCGTTCCTCGCCTATGTGGCTGACGAGGGTGCTGCCGTCCTGGTAATGCATGTATTCCAGCAGCCGGCTGAGCGTGGGCTGATTGGGCACCAGCTCCATGGCGAAGCGGTCGCAGGACTTGAGCGCATCCATAAACTCGCTGGAAAAATTCAGCACGCGGGGGTCGTCGCTGTGGACCGTCCCCAACAGGTATCCCTGCAACTGGCCGTCCTTCTTGATCGTATAGAGCAACTCCTGCTCGCTGGCCTGGCAGGCCGAAAGGGCTAATACGGCGACCAGGGCCGCCGCCGCGACCGTGAGACGCCTCAATGTCATAAGCTGCATAGCATTTCCATCCTGTATCACTTATTCTCGGCCCTCCGTTCGAGCTGGCGAAGCAGGGAACGAACACACATTATGCCGGGCATTTCCTCGCGCTTCAGGGGATTTCTACCAGTCGTGGTCGACGTCGAGACCGGCGGATTCAATCCACAGACGGACGCACTGCTGGAAATCGCCGCCTGCATTCTGTACCTGGACGATTTTGGGCGCCTCAAAGTGCGTGAAACCCACGCTTACCACGTACACCCCTTCAAGGGCGCGAACATCGATCCGAAGTCGCTGGAGATCACCGGCATCGATCTCGAATCCCCGCTGCGCGAGGCAATCCCCGAGAGAGAGGCCCTGCAACGGCTCTCCCTGCCGATCCGCAAGGAAATGAAGAAAACCGATTGCCAGCGCGCCATCCTGGTCGGTCACAACGCCTTTTTCGACCTGTCGTTCGTCAACGCCGCCATCGAGCGCACCGGCTACAAGCGCAGCCCCTTCCATCCCTTCAGTTCATTCGACACCGCAACGCTGGGCGGGCTGGCCTTCGGCCAGACGGTGCTGTCCCGCGCGGTGCAGGCGGCCGGCATCGAATGGAACGAAGCGCAGGCGCACTCCGCCGTTTATGATGCCGAAAAAACCGCGGCGCTGTTTTGCGCCATCGTCAACCGTTGGAAGATTTTGACCGGATTCTGATTGGAGGAGTCATGTCCGATTACCTGATGGATACCTACGCCCGCCTGCCGGTGGCCTTCGCCCGGGGCGAGGGCGCCTGGCTGTGGGATGAAGACGGCAAGCGTTACCTCGATGCCACCGCCGGCCTCGGCGTCTGCGCACTGGGCCACGCCCACCCCGTCGTGGCCAAGGCGATCTGCGAGCAAGCGGGGACCCTGATCCACACGGCCAACCTGGCGCGGGTGCCGTGGCAGGAGAAGCTCGCCGAGAAGCTCTGCCGGGTGGCGGGCATGGACCGCGCCTTCATCTGCAACTCGGGCACGGAGGCCATCGAGTGCGCGTTCAAGATCTGCCGCCTGAAGGCGCGTGATCGCGGCATCGATGCGCCCGAGGTGGTGGTGATGGAGGACAGCTTTCACGGGCGGACGATGGCCGCGCTTTCGGCCACCGGCAGCCGCAAAGTGCAGTCCGGCTTCGAGCCGTTGGTTTCGGGATTCGTGCGGGTGCCGTACGGGGACATCGAGGCCATGAAGGAAATCGCCGGTTCCAGGCCCCACGTGGTGGCCGTGCTGCTGGAGCCAATCCAGGGCGAATCGGGGGTGAGAGTGCCGCCGCCCGGCTACCTTCGCGCCTTGCGCGAGCTGTGCGACGGGCAGGGCTGGCTGCTGGTCTGCGACGAGATCCAGACCGGCCTTGCCCGCACCGGCAACTGGTTCGCCTGCCAGCACGAAGAGGTTCGCCCGGACCTGATGACTTCCGCAAAGGCGCTCGCTAACGGCGTCCCGATCGGAGCCTGCATGGGCAGCGGCGAGGCGGCCGAGGCGTTCACGCCCGGGCGCCATGGCTCGACCTTCGGTGGCAATCCACTGGCCTGCCGCACCGCCTGCACGGTGCTTGACCTGATGGAGGAGCTGCGCCTGCCGGAGCGAGCGAACCGGCTCGGTCAATTCATCATGGCCGAGTTCCAGGCAAAGCTGAAAGGCAACGACGCGATTGTCGACATTCGCGGCCGCGGCCTGATGATCGGCATCGAAGTCGACCGCGAGGTCAACGACCTGAAGACCGCGGCGCTGGAAAAGGGGCTGCTGATGAACGTCACCCACGACAACGTGGTGCGGTTGCTGCCGCCGCTGATCATCGACGACGAGCAGGCGGCCTTAATCGTCGAAACCGTCTCCGGGCTGCTGAATTCCCTTTAGGAACGGCTTCAGCCGCGACTCTCTGATAAACTTCCCGACGACCGCCCGGGCCGACACAGGCATCCCCCTCAGTGTCTGCTCGGATGGCCCTGCGGGCTTCCCTCGCTCCTCTTCGTTTTGTGGACGCGCGCCGACAGTACGTCCCTGTACTGGTCGTCGCTAACCGGGCATCCATGCCCGGTTGTCCAGTCACTCATACGTCACTCGGCATCCGGCTTAAGGCCACTGAGCGGGATGGCCTGCGTCTGGCCGTTGGGGCGGGCCGACGGATCGAGGCCGGGTAGCGGTAATTGCCATTTGTCGATTTGGTAGCGCAGGCGAAAGCCGCCGTAATGCAAGACACGAAGTGTCGTAATTAGGCGGCGAAGCCGTTGCGCGTGCCGAGCGACGAAGGCGCGACTGGATGGCGAGGCAGGAAGCCGAGCCAGCACATGCAGGCCATGGATGGCCTGTCATGTGCGTGTCCATCAAGCGGCAAGGAGCGAGGGAAGCCCCGTAGGGGCCGCGGACTCATGAGACAAAGGGCAATACCGCTATCCGGCCGGTGTTGATGCGCTCAGGGTACCGTCCGACCGCGGTACGCAGGATTGGCCGTTGGCTACGTTGCGGTGCTGGGGTCGGGATTGGCCAGGATCTGCTCGCGTTTTTTCTGGCGGAAGGCTTCGATTCGGTCCAAAACCTCGGGGTGCTTCTGCCCGATGATGGCGGCGGCCAGCAGGGCCGCGTTGGCAGCGCCTGCGTCACCGATCGCCAGAGTGCCCACCGGGATGCCGGCCGGCATCTGCACGATCGACAGCAGCGAATCCATGCCGTTGAGGGCCTTCGACTGGATGGGCACGCCCAACACCGGCAATACCGTCTTGGCCGCGATTACACCCGCCAGGTGGGCCGCTCCGCCCGCCCCGGCGATGATCACCATCAGCCCCCGCTCGCGCGCTGAGGCCGCGTAATCCAGGGTTTGATCCGGGGTGCGGTGGGCCGAACTGACCCGGCTCTCGTGCGGGATGCCCAGCTCTTCCAGCATGTCCGCCGCCTTTTTCATCGTCGCCCAGTCCGACTGGGAGCCCATCACAATGCCCACCAAGGGTGTGTCGCCCATCTCTCAGCCTCGTTACTGCTTCCGCGAAAGCGGCGTATTGTAACAGCCCCCCCGTAACGATCAGTGAAGTACAATTGTTGACGTACAATGTGTCGCTGAAATCAACGGCGTCCGCGAGGTGTCGCTTCATGCCGGTCGACGGAAAACTGCTCGAGATCCTGTGCTGCCCGGTCAGCAAGACCCCGCTCAGGCAGCTCGAGAAATCGCGCCTGGAGAAACTCAACCGCGCCATCGAGACCGGCGAGGTCCAGTACGTGCGCGGCGAGAAAGTGGAAGCGCCCCTGCGCGAGGCGCTGATTACGGACGACTCCAAAGTCATCTACCCGGTGGAAGACGACATCCCCGTCCTGCTCGAAAACCGTGGCATCGGCACCACCCAGCTACAGGACTTTTGAGCGCCGGGCGCCCGACTCGGCAACCGTGCAGCGCAACGTCGCCGCGGCGCTGGCCGAGGACCTCGGCGACGGCGACCGTACGGCGCAGCTCATCGCCGTTGAAGACCGTTTGCGCACCCGCGTGATCTGCCGCGAGGGCGCAGTGTTGTGCGGGCAGGCCTGGTTCGAAGAGACCTTCCGGCAACTCGATCACAAAATCCGCATCGAGTGGAAAGCGGCGGATGCCGATGCGCTCGAGCCCGGCGCGGAGGTGTGCCGCCTCGAGGGTCCGGCGCGTGCCCTGCTAAGCGGCGAGCGCACGGCCCTCAACTTCCTGCAGACCCTTTCGGGCACGGCGACGCGAACCGCCCGATACGTACAAGCCATCGAGGGCACCCGCGCCACCATCCTCGATACCCGCAAGACTTTGCCCGGCCTTCGCGCGGCCCAGAAATACGCCGTGCACTGCGGCGGCGGGACCAATCACCGCATGGGTCTGTTCGACGCCATCCTGGTCAAGGAAAACCACATCGCCGCCGCCGGCTCGATCGCCCGGGCCGTCGAGAAGGCCGGCGAACTCAGTCCGGGGCTGCTACTCGAAGTGGAAGTGGAGAACCTCGACCAGCTAGAAGAAGCCTTCAAGGCCGGTGCCCGGCGCGTGCTGCTGGATAATTTTCCTCCGTCACTGCTGCGTGAGGCGGCATCCCGCTACTCGGGCCGAATCGAACTGGAGGCGTCCGGCGGGATTTCGCTTGAAACCGTTCGAGAAGTGGCCGAAACCGGCGTCGATTTCATCTCCACCGGCGATTTGACCAAGAACCTTTCAGCCACCGATTTTTCCATGAGATTCATTTGAGCCCGAAGCCATGACCATGAGCCCGCTACGAACGACGTTGATCCTCTTTGCCTGCCTGCTGCCCTCCGCGTTACCCGTCCTGGCCCAGGAGCCGCCCGAAGAGGGACTGTTCGACACCCAGCGGACGCTGCAGGTCGAAATCCAGGCGCCCTGGCGGGACCTGACCCGCGAAAAAAGCGAAAAGCGCTGGCCCGCCACGCTCGTTTTCACCGATGAAACGGGCCAGCGCCGCACGGTTTCGCTGACCGTAGAGCGCCGCGGCATCTCGCGCCAGCGCATCTGTGACTTTCCCCCGATCCGCCTGCGCTTCGATGACGCGAGCGCCGAGGGTACGATCTTCGCCGGCGAGGGGGCGCTGAAGCTGGTCACCCACTGCAATCGCGGCGAGCGCTGGACCCAGTACTACGTGCGGGAAATGCTGGCCTACCGCATTTACAATCTTGTCACCGACTACAGCTTCCGGGTTCGCCCGCTGCAGGTGCTTTACCGGGACTTGGAACGCGACAAAGGGCCCGAGGAACAGTTTGCGTTCGTGATCGAAGACATCGACGAGGTCGCGGACCGCTTCGATCTCGAGGAACTCGAGTTCGATCGCGTCCAGCCGAGCCGCCTGGAGCCTGCGACGGCCAGCGAGTTGGCACTGTTCCAGCTGATGATAGGCAACCTCGATTACTCGGCGCTCACCGGCCCCGACCAGACCTGCTGCCATAACGCCAAGATGCTCGGCAGCGGCCCCGATGCCGACCGGGTGTTACCGATCCCCTACGATTTCGACGTTGCCGGCTTTGTCGACGCCCATTACGCCGTGCCGCCGGAGAAACTCCCCGTCCGCAGCGTCACGACGCGCCTTTATCGAGGGTATTGCTTGCACAACGACACCCTGCCGGCAGCGCGCGAGAAAATCCTCGGGATCGAGAGCGATGTGATGGCACTGCTGCGCTCCGAGACGCGGCTCAACGAGCGGAACCGCAAGGAGGTCGTGGATTACCTGGAAGAATTTTTCGCGATGCTGCGCAGCGACGAAAACTTCCAAAAGGACGTGATCTCACAGTGCCGCGGCTGATTCGATCGGCGCTTTCTTCTGACAGGTTTTAACTTCCGCGTCCGGGGGCTGCTCGGCCTCGCCGCTTTCGGCACCGTGCGCCTGCGGCGCTTCATCCGCAGACCGTGCGGCCGCTTCTTCGCTGCCCCCTTCAACGGCTTGCGCCGCCGGCTCTTCCGGGGCCGTAAGGCGTTCGCGAAAACTCTTCAGGGCTGAATTGTTGGGATCCATCGCAATCACCGCATCAAGGTAGGCCAGGCGCTCGGCGTCGCTGCGCGGCAAAGGCAGTTTTCCTTCGGGGTAACCCGCCGAAAAACCCTCGCCGGTGATCTCGAGATAGGCCGGGTTTCCGCCGTACGCGGTTGAAATTCCGGTGTCGATCTGCAGCACCCGCGCGTCGTAGCGCGGCCATATGACCCCGGGGGTCGGGGTGTGACCGATGACGATGCGTTGCGCTGAAAGGCGCTCAAGTATGGAGGTCACGAGCTCCGGACTGGCCACCGGCGCACCGCTCGCCAGCCCCCGGTACCACAGCGGACCACACTCGTCCTCGACCAAGCCGGGGTTGTCGTGGTCGAAGTTCGCGAGCCCTTCGCGGGCTTGTTTGGTGAGTGACTCGAGGGACATGTGGGCGTAAAGGTCGCTGATGCCGCCGTGAACGAAAACGATGCCGTTGATCTTGACGGCGGTCTTCAGCTCCAGCGTGCGCCGGGCGTACTCGCCATCGGGATTCCAGGCGGGGTTCCAGGCCTGCTGGTGCTCGACGAAGCCGGGCGGATGCTCAGCTTCCCATTCTTCGCGGTAGTTTTCCGAAAGCTCCGCGTAGGCCTCCGGCGTGTTCTTCTGCAGGTCTTCCATGACGAGCTCGAAATAGCGGTCCAGCAGCGCCTGGGAGTTTCTGCCCTTGAAGGCCTCGAATTCCTCGTCCGTGACGTAGCGCAAATCGCCGTAGAGGTTCATCGCCTCGTGGTTGCCGATCAGGCGGTGGACGCGGCCGCCGTCGTCTTCGGCCTGCTCTGCGAGCTTGTCGATGGAATCCATGATCTTGCGGGTGTCGGGACCGCGGTCGGGGATGTCGCCGGTTTGCACCAAATGCGCCGTGCCGCCGCTCCAGCGGCCGCGGCGATTCACCAGGCCGGCCAGGCGGAGCGCTTCCATGAAATTGTCGTAATCGCCGTGGATATCACCGACCGCCACGATACGCTCGACCCCCTCCCAGCTGTATTCGTCGAGCTGCCGCGGCTGCGCCAGGGTCGCCTGGCAGGCAGGAAGACAGAGCAAAAGCATGGGAAAAATGAGACGATTCATATAGTTAGAGCACAGCCTGACAGCCTCACCCCGTCAGCTCGTTTTCGAATTCGTCACCCCGGTCCGGGTCCATGGTGCTGCGGCGCATGTAGTGTTTGGCCTCGTCACGCCGCCCGTAGTTCAACAGCCACAGCACGTAAAGCGTGTAGTTGAAGATCAGGGTCATGACCGCGCCGACGATGAGCACGCCGATGCCGGCTGCCAGCCCCACGCCAACGGCCACGAAGATGAAGATGGAATCGGCGGTGCTCTTGAGCGTGTTGCGATAGCGCACGCCGGCCACGACACCGGCCAGGCTGAAAGCCAGCGCCAGGCTGTCGTGGACCAGCAGCACGATGCCACTGACGGCGATCGGCAGGATGAGGAAGCTTTGCAACAGCGATTGGTCCATCTGGTGCGACCTGCGGATCGACAGGTACGTCCACGAAACCGGGATCATGAGGATGACCGAACCCAGGATGGCAGTGACCAGCCACACCATGCTGTCGACCTCCGTAACCACCTGCGAGGCTTGGATTTCCACGCCGTAGAATTCGCCCCGTGGTTCGTTGTCTCCCGGGGTCAAAAAGCGCTCGATGTCGCCCACGGGCAGGCGGCTCCCCAGATCGGGCTCGAAGTAGAATGCGAGGGACGTCAGCCCGAACAGCGCCACGTAGAACACCGTGAGCTTGAGGAAGAGCGTGCGGGAGCGGGATTGTTTGCTCATTGTTGCTAAGCTTAGCCGTTTGAATCCGTTAAAATCCACTTCCAATTTCGAGTCGCCGCGAGTGTCCGGCCTTGAAACGGCGGCTCAGCGCAACCACACTGCCGCCATTCAGAATGCCTTTCGGGAAACCTGTAGGGGTTTCCGCGGTCAACATAGCGACCGAAATTCGAGCAAGCTTTGAAACAATCCCGGTCAGAACTAGGAGAGAACCCGAATATGATTAATCGAATCCTGCTAAGCACCATCATTGTCACCATGGCTGCCCCGGCCTTCGCCCAGGAAGCCGAACAGGCGCCTGAAGCGGAGCCGTCCGTGGTGGTCACCTCCGAGGGCCTGGTCGAACGTTGTATTCTGCCCCTGGTGATTACCGAGGTCGACGGCGAAGAACTCGAGGAAGACGCCGGGCGTTACGAATTCGCGGACGGTAGCCACAGCTTCAGCGGTTATGCGCAAGGCGACTTTTCCGCCTGCCCCACCATTGCAGAGGCCGGGCTCGGTGCCGACAGCCCGATTGGAGAGGGCTCGACCACGGTGAACGTGCCGGCCGGGAAGGAGTATTTCCTGGGACTCGATGTTCGCAAGGCCGACCCCAAGACCTGGAAAATTGTGACTTGGAGAATCAATCACTAACTTCCTGAGTGTCGCAGCGAGGGCGCTTTTCCTCCAAGCTTTTCACGAAGCTAGAAAGGATGATTGGCACATGGATGTGCCAACGGGCGAAGCCCGCGAGCCGTTGAAAACCGCGCTTTTCAACGGCGAGATGCGGGTGAGGCAGGATGCCTCATCCCGCTCATTGTGTAAGAGCAGCGCAGGCGAGAGCCGCCGTAATGACAGACCCGAAGGGTCGTAATTAGGCGGCGGAGCCGTCCGCGCATGCCTTCGCCGCGATCAATTGCGCACTATCAGATCGCAGGCGTATACTCCCGCGGGCGTATGGTTGGCCAAAACCGCAAGTCCGGCCCGCATCGGAAGCATCATTTTAGGGGCATCACCCTCGTCGAGATCTTCGTAGCTCTGGGCGCGCTCGCCATTATGCTGTCCTTCGCAGCGGCGCCGCTCGAGCGGATTTCGGCGCGTGCCGATGTCGACATCGCGCGGGAAAACATCGTCAACGCCCTCACCGTCGCACAGCGTTCAGCGGTTCGCGCCCACGTCCCGGTACGCGTCTACCTGTCGGAAAGTGCCTCCTTCGATCGCCCCCACCTTCAACTTGCGGCCGGGTACTCGCCGCTGCGCGGTGCTGTAGACTTCTACCCGCTGCCCAACTACGCGCTGCCGGCGCACGTGACGGTCACCTTGTCAGCAGGAATGTCGGTGATCGAATACCTGCCGGCGGGGAACCTGGTCGCTGAAGGCGTGATCACCTTGTCTTCAGAGACCAACCCTGGCTACGTGATCGACCTCCGGATTGATGACAGCCTTACTCTTCGGGCGCCAGCATCACCTCAAGGCCGTCGTGCTCTTCAGTGAGCTCGAGCTGACAGCTCAGGCGTGAGCCGTCCTTTCGAAATTCCAGAAAATCCAGCAACTCTTTTTCGTCCAGCTCGCGCGGGTCGAAGCGGTCCTGCCATCCAGGGGCGACGTAGACGTGGCAAGTGCCACAGGAACACATCCCGCCGCAAATCGCTTCCACGCCCCACGGAAATTCGCGCAATACCTCCATCAGCCGGTCGCCGGGCTGGCCTTCGACTTCGTGAACTTCGCCGAAGCGGTCTGTGGCTTTTATTCGGATCATCACCCTCAACCATGGTGCCGTCGCGGCCCGGACCCAAGCAGAGCCGCACACGGTACCACCGGGTGCATGACCTGAAAAGCCTGCGGTATTAGACTGCACCCACGACAAGCTACGGGTTTGAGCCATGGGCGCCATCGCGCGCAAAATCGTCAGCGACGCACTCAACCGCGCCGGAATCCACATCGACGGCAGTAACCCCTGGGACATCCGGGTCAACGACGAGCGGTTTTTCAACCGCGCCCTGCGCGGCTCGCTGGGCTTCGGTGAGTCTTACATGGACGGCGACTGGGACGCCGACGCGCTCGACGCGCTGTTTCGCCGCATCATGCGGATGGACGTCGGGCGCAGCCCGCTGGTGGTTCTGAATCGCCTGTGGCACGACCTGCGCGCCCGGCTGGGCAACCTGCAGTCGCGCCGCGGCTCCCTGGCCATCGCGGAAACGCACTACGACCTCGATCACCGCCTCTACGAGAAATTCCTCGGCCCGTACAACCAGTACACCTGCTGTTTCTTCAACGAGGCCAGCACCCTGGAAGAGGCCGAAGTCGAGAAACTCGAAATGCTGTGCGCCAAGCTCGACCTCGGCAAGGACGACAAGGTGCTCGACATCGGCTGCGGCTGGGGCGGTTTTGCCAGGTACGCGGCACAGACACGGGGCAGCGAGATCACCGGCGTCAGCATCTCGAAGGAGCAGATTGCCTACGCCCGTGAGTACACCGCCGGCCTGCCGGTCACGATCGTCGAAGCCGATTACCGCGACCTGCCCGATATGTTCGGCGCACAACATTTCGACAAGGTGCTGATCTGCGGCATGATCGAGCACGTCGGCTACAAGAATTACCGCACCATTGTCTCCATCATCCATCGGCTCCTGCGCGACGAAGGCCGATTTCTCTTGCATACCATCGGCAACAGCGAGCACACCGCCATTGTGGACCCCTGGATCGAAAAGTACATCTTCCGAAACTCGATGGCGCCGTCCATGGAACAGCTCGCTTCCGCCTTCGAGGGCCTGATGGTGGTACAGGACTGGGAGAACTATGGGCTGTACTACGCGCCTACGCTGGCGGCCTGGCAGCGGAATTTCGAGGCCAACTGGGAGGAGATCGCCGCGATTGGATCGGAGCGGCCATTCGACGAGCCATTCCGGCGCATGTTCAATTACTACTTCTTGTCCTGCAAAGCGGCCTTCGAGACCGAAAACCTGCACCTTTGGCAGATCGTGCTGAGCAAGAAAGGGCTGACGCGCAGGGTCTACCCGCGCGTCAATCGCCGTTAGGCGCCAGGCGCTAGAGCCAGACCTCGAAGGGAAAGTAATCCACGGCATCGCCCGCCCGGATGTTCTCGTCGGGCCGCTGCCGCGCCAGACCGTCACTCCAGCACAGTGAAGTCAGCACCCCGCTGCTCTGCGATGGAAACAGCTCCAAACCGCGATCGCTGACTCGCACGCGCAGGTAGTCCTCTCGCGAATCGGCGGGCCTGTCGAAAGCGGCCGGCAGGGTCGCAGGCCTTGGCTCGGTCACATCCGCGCCCTGGCAATCGAAGAGGAAACCACGCGCCACGACAGCAAGGGTGACGAACACCGAAACCGGGTTGCCGGGCAGGCCCAGGAACGGTGTGTCGCCGACGCGGCCGAAGGCGAATGGCTTGCCGGGCTTGATGGCGATCTTCCAGAGATCGATGCCGCCGAGGGATTCGACGACGTCACGGACATGGTCCTCCTCCCCCACCGACACCCCGCCCGTCGTCACGATCACGTCGGCGCGCTCGGCGGCCTCCTCCATGGCGGCGCGGATCGCGGCCGGATCGTCGCGCAGGATGCCCAGGTCCACCATCTCGAAACCCCAGCCCTGCATCAGGCCCGCAACGGTGTACCGGTTGGAGTTGTAAATCTGGCCCGGGCCAAGCGCTTTGCCAGGCTCGACGAGCTCATCGCCGGTGGAAATCAGTGCCACCCGCAAAGGGCGATAACATTCGACGGCTTCGCGGCCCAGCGAGGCCAACTGGCCCAGCTCCTGGGCGCGCAGCCGCGTTCCGCGTTCTAAAATCACCGCCCCGCGCGCGACGTCCTGCCCACGCCGGCGGATGTTGGCGCCGAGCTCCGCCAGCTCCAGGATGTTCACGGCGCCGGCGCCGGCGCCCTCCGTGTTCTCTTGCATCACCACGGTGTCGGCGCCTTCGGGCAGCTCGGCGCCGGTGAATATCCGCGCCGCGGTGCCGGGCTCGAGCGGTTGCGGTGCCGAGCCGGCGGTGATGCGCTGCGAGATCGCCATGACCTCGCCAGTCCCCGGCCAATCAGATCCGCGCAAGGCGTAGCCGTCCATAGCGCTGTTGTCGGCCGGCGGCACATCGATAGCCGCCACCACGTCTTCGGCCAAGGCGCGGCGCAGCGCTTCGGCGACGGGCACGGTTTCCGGCGCCGTCATCAAGCGCGCGGTGGCGCGCAGGCGGGCAACTGCGTCTTCAACGCTAAGCATTCTTCACGGTACTGCGATGCTGCGAAGCGCGCGGCCGGGCCTGGGTAGCTGTCTCGGAAACCCTCGGAGGCAGGATGCCGACGAGGAGCTTACAGGGACGTACTCGCAGCGTGTCTCCGAGACAGCTACCCAGGCCAGGCCTCGAGACGCTGTACAAACGAGTGGGTCCCGGATAATGCCATTCGCATTTCCGGGATGACGGTGGCAGTCAGTGCGGCTGAACATCACCGCCCTTGCGCGTGATCGCCACGAAATTGCACGGACGGTGACGCGAGTCGAGCTGCTCCTTGAGGATCCTGTTCCACGCCGTGCGGCAGGCACCGCTTGAGCCCGGCAGGCAGAAGATCAGGGTCTTGTTG